>Ga0181593_10002505_pt1 | contig 16932 bp, 14 predicted proteins | sample 071ome_19_FD_133756 | JGI IMG/M metagenome (GOLD analysis project Ga0181593, IMG submission 133756) | Coastal salt marsh microbial communities from the Groves Creek Marsh, Skidaway Island, Georgia - 071413AT metaG (megahit assembly) | ecosystem: Environmental > Aquatic > Marine > Intertidal...
AAACTACCAGAAATAATGTCATACAAAAATATAGATAAAAAAGCCATCGCCACACTCACCCAGACACTCATTTGTCTAGAATAAGGCATCAAAGTCGCAGTAATCGGCTCAAAATTTGCCGGATGCGGAACCAATCTCAAAACCAAAACCACAATCAAAGCAATCACAAACTTTATTTTTTTCATACAACTAAATTATTTATAAACTAACAATAACATTCTCATTCAAAGGACAGCAAACAATTGAGACCTTGCCAAAACCAATAAAACCAGTTAAAATCACCACAAATATATCACTAATCATTCCTGCAAAATGACTAGAAAATTTATAAGCCGCAAAGAGCTTAAACAAAACATCCAAGAAGACACGACTCCCAGAACAACCATTTCGTTCTACCGCTATGTCCATCTCTCAGATCCAGAAGCATTCCGCCAAACTCTCCTCGAAGAATATGGCAAGCTCGGAGTTCTTGGTCGAATATATATAGCCACAGAGGGAATCAATGCTCAATTCTCAGTCCCAACTAAAAACCTAGAAGCATTCCGAAAACTTGTTGACTCCATGCCAGAAACCAAAGATATTCCATTCAAAATAGCAGTCGAAGACGACGGTAAATCGTTTTACAAACTCACGATAAAAGTCCGAGACAAAGTACTAGCAGACGGCCTCGACGACGACACATTCGACACAAGCAACGTCGGCACACACCTAACAGCCAAACAATTCAACCAAGCCATAGACCAAGGCGCAATCGTTATCGACATGCGCAACCACTACGAAGCCGAAGTTGGCACTTTCGAAAACGCCATCACAATCGACGGCGACACCTTCCGCGAAGTTCTTCCAGAAGCTATCAAAGAAGTTGAAAACAAAAAAGGCGAAAAAATATTACTTTTTTGTACAGGAGGCATCCGCTGCGAAAAAGCCTCAGCATACTTCAAACACAAAGGATTCACAGACGTCAACCAACTCCACGGAGGTATTATCGACTACAAACACCAATGCGAAGCCGAAGGTCTCGATATCAAATTCAAAGGTAAAAACTTCGTTTTCGATGAGCGTCTAGGAGAAAAAATTACAGACGACATTCTCTCAAATTGCCACCAATGCGGTGCTCCTTGCGATGACCACACCAACTGCGCCAACGACGACTGCCACCTTCTTTTCATCCAATGTGCAGATTGCAAAGCTAAACTCGACAACTGCTGTACAACAGCGTGTAAAGATATAGCCAAGCTACCTGTCGAGCAACAACGCAAACTCCGCCGCAACAAAACCAAAACCGACAACCTCGCAGTCTACAAATCTCGCCTGCGACCCAAACTCACAGCCTAAAACACCTTCAACTCGCAACTAAAAAGCCACCCCTCCAGGGTGGCTTTTATTTACTTGTTAAGCAAAACAATTTTTGATTTTACAATCTCGAATCCTTTTCGAGCATGATAATGAAGCCGTAATCTTTCAAAGTTCTGACCAGGATAGTCAAATTTAGTTCTTACAAGCAAACTAACTTGATTATTATAATTCTCAATCATCTCTTGACTAGTTTCCAGACCAAACAAAGATGCACCCAACTCCAAATCTAAATCACAAGACATTAAATCTCTAGAAAACAATTCAGGATAATCAACCTCAAAATCCTTAGAGTCAAACTCACCAACAAAATTCTCACGGTCAAAAAAACGTTGAACCACCACAGGTGCGAAGTGATCAATCTCACCCAAATTCACTACCGAATACACAGCCTGATCAGACAATGATTCCAAGGATAAAACTCTCAAAACCTCGCCTTTTATTTCAGAATGCAAAACATTCAAACTTCCATACTTATACTGCAAGGGCGTCCCTTTAAAAACAGCCCCAAAACTATCACCAATTCTTAATTCATCTGGAGCAATTCGCTTAATACTCATAATTGTAATTATGTTAAATTACAAAACAACTATCAAAGTTTTTTAAGTATGTAAAGCTTTAAAAGTTTTTTTCGAACCAAGCAAAGATTTCTCCTCACCAATATATTCGCACTCAAGCTCCATAAAACCCCCATCGTGCTTGACCACATGCACTAGTTGGTAATCCCTGGCTTGTTTCAAAATATCAACTTTGCTAATTTTCATAGCTGGTTTTGGGTTATAGAATCGCAACACGTTGTTGTTAACCATTCCAACTAACATTTTTTGTTTTTCATCAGATTCGGCCTCATCTAGAAGATCATTCAAAGTTTTAACCATATCAGTATCAAAAAAACTACAAACACTGAGATCATCCAAACTTTCAAACTCGAACTTCATATTATAAAACCCAACAACATCACCATGTTTAGTCAAATAATTTGCAAATTCTTTTTGATAATTTTCATCCAAGTAATCTTGTTTATAACGCAAATATCTCAAGGTTTTACCTCCAAAATTTAAAGTATGACGTTTAGAAAAAATAAAATATTCATGAGTAACTTCATTCAAACCAACAATCAAGCCAGACTTTTTCAAGTGAGTTGGTAAAACAACTTTTAAATTATCAAATTTCAAACGATCAACTTCTTGACTCGATGGATAAGAATAAACTTCATGAGAAAATTTGGAATCTACAAACAAAGCATCACGAATTGTTTTAACAAAGCTCATACCCATAGAAAAAACAAATCCAGTATTCACACCGCCTTCGGTTTCCACCGAAATTTCAAAATACACAACGGGCAAGCCATTAACTATAAATATCTGGGTGCCTCCGGTAAAAGTCACTTCGGCGCCTTCATCCAACTGAGATAACTCTGATCCATCGGCATCACGCATAGTCATACCTAAATTCAACCGCATTTGGGCACCAGATCGAGCTTGCAAATCCTCACGAACCCCCAGACCACCTCGTTGTGTTACCATAGTAGAATCATCAGTCGTTGAAGACACATGCAAAAAAGAAGCCAAGTCCAAGTCGGCTTTGATACGCGGACCTTTAAGCTGTTGCAAAGTCAAAAAGTTTTCAACTCCCAACGACACAAATCCAAGCAAAGGCACAAAATAAGCATCTCCAGTCTGTGTCTCAACTTCTGCCAACATCACTCCTCGACCAGACACCTCTGCACGCAACAACGCCCCAGTAGGACGAACCACAACATTGTTATCCAAAGTCTTACGATAATTGCCTGCCGAATCAAAAGCCATAAGCTCTGTGTAGCTGACCAAAAGTTTGCGAGCAAGCACGTTTTTCAAAAAATCTTCAGTCAGATATTCATAAGACCCCCTATGAAAACCAGTATGAATCCGCGAAAAAACCTTGCGAGATTTCTCATATAAATTACCAAAAAAAACATCGACCCCGTCCCCAGATAAATAAGATGGTGTTGTAGACAAAACATCAAAATACTCACGACTATCAGCACCATAATGTGCAACCAACATCTCGACTAACTTTGTATCGTCCGCACCTTGAATATCACTGCCACTTAAGCCAATAATCAAAGCTTCTGATTTCAAATATTCACTATAAGATTGCTGACCAGAATAAGCCGAAAAAGATTCACCAATCGCTGATGGTAGGGTTTTATACGCTATTCGATTTTCCACAAACACTTCATACGGGGGTTAAAATTAAAAGAATTATAACACAAACCCGCAAAAACAACAACAAACAAAAATTGACGTGAAGGCAAAAATGAGTAGGATTATAAGTTTTTAACAATTAACCCCTCTCATATGTTAAAAGCAGAATCAACAATCGGCATTATCCTAGTACTCATCTTTGGATTGAGTATGGGCTTTGGCATAAGCCAAATATTTGTGCAACAAGCACAAGACAATTTAATATTAACCCAAAATGATCTACAAGATCTTACACAAAAAAACATAGATCAACTCAAAGAAAACCTACAACTCGAAAAAAAAATTATCGAACTGTCTAAGTAAATGTTACAATATTATTCATTAATCCCCCATCTTATGGATAAATTAAAACTATTTCTAACCAGTTGGAAAAACATTTTACTCACAACTGCTGTAGTCGCCTCCACAGGAGCAATCATTATTACTCAAACAATCGACATTATAGATCCAGAGGAAATCAAAGCCGAAACAGAAACCCAAGAAACTCAAACACAAACAGAGCAAACCGAGGACCAACAACCCACTCAACCAACACCAGAACCAACACCAGATCCAGCTCCAGCACCTGCTGCAAAACCTACACCCACTCCAGCTCCAACACCAGCTCGTACTCCAGCAGCCACACCTACACCAGCACAAGAACCGACTCCCGCTCCCCAAGTAGACCTAGAACAAGAAATGCTAAACTCAATCACTCAAGACTTCCAAGAGCCAGCAACATCACAAGAGCCAGCAGCGCAACCAGCACCTACAACCAGCGCTTCACCAGAAGCAAACCAAAGCTCAGGTGGTTCCAGCAGCTCATCTAGCGGAACAACAAACACAACTCCCACAGCTCCACAACAAGCACAAACAGCCCCACAACAAGCTACAAGCAACTAACAATAAGGCTCCCACAAAGGGAGCCTCTTTTTTATCTATTTTTTAAGAATCGATACAAGACCAAAACAGAATCCCCACGAGAAAGCTCATGATTAAAATCAAGCCCAGTTGCCTCCCACAAATCAAACTTATCAACAATTCCCACAAAAGGTTCATACCACTCCCCCTCGAAAGAGGCAGACAAACCACTTTCTAAATTCAAGGGAAGCTCAAAAACCCTAGACATCATCTTCAAAAATTGAGCCAAAGTCACATTTTCAAAAGGACGAAAAGTTCCATCATCAAAGCCAGAAACAACTTCCAAATAAGAACCCATAACAACATATTTATAAAACCAGTCCTCAGATTTTACATCCAAAAAATCAATTTCCGCAGGAAGCAAACCAATCTCACCAAATCTCAAACTCAAGATAATCTTCAAAGCCTCAGCCCTATTAATAGATTTACCAGGCATAAAAAAACCGTTTGTATAACCACTAACAACCCCACGCCTAAACAACTCAAAAGCACCCAACGCCAATTCAGAACCGTCTATCAAGTCAACAAACGGATTTACAAAATTACTAGAGTTATCAACCACGCCCTGCTCAAAAGAAACAGACCCAAGCACGGGCGCCTCTTTTTGTGCCACACGCTCCAATTCCAATTGCAACTGAGCCTGCTGGTCCATCAACTCAGCCAAGACAGACACCACTTCATCGAGTTTTTCTTGACCAACATTGCTCATGTCCAAAATAGAATCGTCAACCAAAACAACTTCTTGAGACTTGGGTAACAAATTATTAATTTCGCGAACCACAGCAGCAGTCAATTCTTGTTCATTTATACCTTCGGGCTGATTTTCCTGAATAAATTCAACCAACTGATTCAAGTCCAACTGATCACCCTGCTGACCAATCAATGTTACAAGCTCAGCAATTTGAGCATTAAATTCAGCATCACGCTCTGAAATTGAATCTTGCAAAGCTTCGGTTCTAGTTTGGATCCGCCCCAGGGAGTCAACAAAAAAATTATTTACATCAAGTTGAGCTTGTTTTTGCACATCCAAAATTTCATGCATTTTAGTCATGATCTCAGACAAAACATCCTCTTGCTCAGACTCAACCTCTTCGGGCACAACAACTTCTGGCTCAACAGGGACAACTTCCACATAAGTCAAAGAAACCAAATCTCCAAGCAGTGGAAATTCCGCATACTCCAACAAATTTTCCGAAAGTTCCAAATAATCATCGGATAACATTTTCAAACCAAAACTGAAGTCACGATCAACCTGCTCCGACAATTTACCAACTACTACCAAATGCAAAGTGCTGTTATTTAAGCATTCAAAATTCTCTGTAAAAGTCACAAAACCGTTAGACAAACTCGCGGTACTCAAGACATTGTCAGTCGTCAAATTTAACAAATCAAAACTATCAAAATAATCCGACACATAATCTCCAAAAGCCTTAAACCCGATTTCATCTATAACAACATCGGTATTAAAACAATCAAACTCAAACTGAAAAAAATTCACCTCCGTATTCAAAGTCGAAACCTGATCGACAATAAAATTAGATTTTGGCGTTAGCTGAATAAACTTAGGCACGGCCGCAAACACAGCCAAAGGCTGTAAAAGTATAAAATGCAACAAAGTGTACAAGCTGACAATTTTAACCAAAAAACAATCTTTCATATTGCAAGTTAAGTACTCACAATTATAAAAGCATTTATTTAAATGCAAAGATCAAATCTCAAGCAAAAAACTACATAGCAATTTTGACAAGTTGAAATTTATCTCCAATACCAGATTTAAATTGCTTAGTTTGCTTACGAGAAAGCTTACTACAACAGACCAAATGCACTAATTTCTGCCCAACCTTGATAGCATTAGAATCAATCAACCCCAAGATATAAGCATCTACATCGGCATACAAAACAGTAGACTCCATAGTTTTTAAATCGATCACCTCTAAAATTCTGGAACCTTTTTCAACTAGTTGACCAGGCTCCACAAAATATCTTACCAAACCATCAATTTCCGCTTTGATAGCTAATCGCTCATTAAAAACTTTATATTCAAAGTTTGAATTTTTACCAGGGTACATTTTCATAGCTCTCAAGGTCGAAAAAATACCATCAAAAGTATAACGTAAATTATTATCCAATAATCTAAAATTACCTCCAGACTCGATAGTCAAAACAGGAATCTTATATTTTTTTTGCAAGTAACCAGAAAGCATATATTCACGACTTTCACGGTTATAAACAAATTCCGCTCCAAAAGCCTCTACCAAAGCCGAAGCCTTCTTAAAATTCAAATCTGCACGCACATGCGGCATAAGTAGATAACGCTTACCAGAGTCATGAAAATCCAAAACAGCATCTGACTTAGACAAAATCTTATCTTCTAAAACCTTAAGTAACATAGTTTCCAAAGATTCATTTTCCAAATCCATATATGCACGGTTCAAGTCGACTCCATTCATATATCTTTCCAATTCCTTAATACCAGGTAGGTTCAAAGCAGGTAAAACAATCAAACGACCAGATAGATGCTTGTGTAACTCAACTTTTTTAGCATGCTCAATAAACGTCCACAAACTAACCACGCCAGTCACCTCCGATCCATGCACACCAGATAACAAACATAGTGTCTTGCCTTTTTTTGTACCTTTAATATCCACATATGGAACCTCCAGCACCTCTGACCCGTGTTTAACTTTGAGAAATTTAACTTGCAAAATAAATAAATTAAAATCCTATTATTATAACAGGATTTTAATCATCAATCAAACTTTGCAAGACAAATTACAAATAGATCTTTTCATACTCAGCATATGCTACCGGGGATCCCTTCACAATGCGAGAAATGGTATTGTAAACACTCGGAAATTTAGCCTGATCCAACTTAGATTGCACATCTAATAGCAATTTTATCAAGTCTTTTGCATGTTCCAATTCGATTTTATCTATGTTTCCAAACACTCGAAGCAAGCGACCAGTAGAATACTCGTTAATTTTAGATAACTGTAATAGTTTTTCGGATAGATATTCACGACCTTCTGGAGTCAATAATGAATTTTTTTGATTGTAAGCAAACCCCACAATCAAACCACGTTGGTCATTAGCTTGATCAATTCTAAATTTATCAGACGATTCGATACGTTTAATAATTTCCAGATGATCTTCGGAATTATTTGCAGCCACAGCATACAAAAAGGTCTCCCAAGCCACCAAATTCGAACTGGCATAATCATATTCTTTTTCCAAGACCTGCATTTTATCAGGAGCAGAAGAATTTAAATACAAACTAAAAGCACGCACTCGAGAACTTGCAGATTGAGGGTTGTGATACTGTTTAGAAATCAAAGACCAAACAGATTCATCGTCCAATTCCGCCAAAAGACCCAAACACAAATTTGCTACAGCACGAGCCTTAATAGCACGACCTTCGGTTTCTACAAACGGACCTTCGAATTTCATTTCCAAAAATTGAGAGTACATAATTCGCAATTGTTCACTACCTGCAACGGCAATAGCTTTACGTATTTTTTTATTCACTTTGTACAACTTATCAAACTGAAATTTATAATCCAAATCTTCAACACTCTCAAAATTAGCCAAATCAACAGTTCCCAAACTCAAACGCAACTGAGTATCTGATAATAAATCCAGGTACAATTGTACATATTCAGGATCCACTACCGCCGCGTCATCTTTGAGCAATTTAAGTTTTAAATTCTCTGAGAGTTGATAAAAAGCCATATAACGACTACAAACATCATTATCCATCCGCGCCAAAAATTCTAATTGACTAACAGTATAAGTTGTATGCACCTTTGCAAAAACTGAATAATTCCTATTCAAACTCATAACAAAAGGCTCTGTAAACAAATCTTCAAATTCCAATTCAAAATTCTCCGAATCAATCCAAAAAGTTTTTTCAATCAAATCCAAGCCATGCTCATCCATCAAAGCCACAGTAAACGGAAATTGCCATGGCCTATCAGAAAAGCCACTTTGAGTACCGCTTACCACATACTTCTGCGCTTTTGAATCATAAGTGCCACTTACAGAAATTTTTGGATAAGAAGCCTGCTTCAACCAAGCTTGCGCCATTTCAGAAAGATCCTCTCCCAAAACTTCACTCATACACTCAACCCACTGAGCACGAGTAGCATTGGAATGTTTGTAACGAGTGTGATAAAGCTCCAAAGCCTCAACAAAACGCTCTTTACCAAGCCTTGTCTCAACCATTCTCACAAACTCTGGAGCTTTTACATAAGTCACACCAGTAATCAATTCATTTGGATCATTAAATCCATCTGGCTCAATTGGCATAGCAGTCACACTATCATCACCAGCAAAAGTCCCGGTGGTCGGAGCCAAAAATCCGAGTACTGTCGAGAGTCTTTCATACTCTACACCAAACAAATATTCAGAATAAATTTGCTCAATAAAAACCGTTACAGCCTCATTTAACCAAATTTCAAAAGGAGAGCGCCCCGTTACCTCAGAACCATTTAAGTTATGATAGAACTCATGTACTTTTACGGCAACCATATACTCAAAACCGCCATCTGTCATATCCTTAAACGGCATGATTCGATTCATAGTGATGGTTGTATTTCCAACATTTTCCATTCCTCCATAATCACTATTTTGCATACCAATTTCACGATACACACTTCCTGTATACTTATAACCAAAATGCTTTCCAGCACTCAATTCAGCAATTTGTTTTGCCAAATTCGAATAATCCTTGCCTGCCAACTTAAGTTCTTCACGACTATCAACAAGTTCTTTAATTTGTTGAGCAATTTCCAAATTCTTATAACGATCTTTCCCCGTAAACAAATACACCCACATAATACAATCATGCAGCACCTGCAAAGAATACTTAGCTGCTTGCACATCAGAACCTGGAGGTATCAACAATTCCATCATAAATTTGTCACCATTTGGATATTCAAATTCGCGCGTAAAAGTTTCATAAGTTCCAACTCCCAAGAAAAACAAATACGTCGCCATAGGCGTTACTAAATTGTCATAGACAATTTTATTGCGGCCTTCGGCCACCTCAACCACTTCCACCGACACATCGCCATTGGAAAGCAAGTTTGTGTACCGAGAATCCGCAGTTATAGAAGTCTTATAAGTACATTTGGCAGTCATATCGTCGATGCAGGGTACAATCCTCTGAAACCCCCATTGCTGACACTGCGTAATTTGAGTACACGGACAGCCTTTTGGGGTCTCGTCGTAATAAAGGCCTTCCAATACATTCGAAGTCGGACGACAAATAGTTTTGGTCGAAACACTATGTTTCTGACCAACCTGCAAACCAGGTGTAAAATACAAACGCAACAAATCCTGATCTTTCAAATACTCATATTCATGACTCACATCTACAATTTCCAACTCCTTGGCATTCAAATCCAGGGATTCAATCGCAGCCAACACCTCAAAATGAATAGTCGACTGAACAACTGTATGATCTTCATAAACATCAAAATCCAAATCCATGTGCATCACACGCACAGGCAAATCACCAAAATCTGAAGGATAAAACTTAAATTCTCGATTACTCATATTTCTAACTAATTAATTTTCTTAAATAAAACTTCTTCACGCAACTCCAAAATCTCTTCATCGGAGAGTTGGCGATTTTCAATTTGACCATCTTGCAACTCCACAGTCCCTCTAAACAAACTCAAATCGACATTTTCAAAGGCCCACATCAGACACACAACAAATATCAAAAACAAACAAACTTTGATAATCCATTTTAAATCGCAGTAAGTTAAATATTTCTTAAAATCCATGCCAAAATGTTAAAATAAAGAATTTTGAGTCTTCGGCTCTAGTACAAAATGACTACGCTTTAATAACTCGGCCAAACAGTTTCCTGTTGCAATTACATCATACATGGCATTGTGCGCATTATCAAAACCACGATCAAATAAAAAAGTGTGCAATTCAGCCAAGCGTGGATTTTTGTAACTTCCAGACCCCATTCTACCTGGCAATCTACACAAATCACGAGTTTGCTTCATAGTATCAAAAATCTTTTCTGGCAAAAACTTAGTCGACCGACCCAATCTAGCTAATTCAATTTCGACCATCTTTTGATCAAATTCAATATTGTGTGCCACAGCCACATCTGCAGATGCGAAAGCCTCCAAAAGCGCATCACACACAGAAGCAAAATCTGGAGCATTCTCAAGCATCTGATTGGAAATCCCAGTAAATTCAGTGGTTTCATAAGTTACTTCTATCTCAGGCTTGATAAGCTGGTCAATCCGAGAAAGTTCTTTTAATTCACGCGAAATAAAATCGTACTCATAAGTAATAGCAGCAAATTGAATAATCCAAGGTTGTGCAGCCAATTCAGCTTTGCTAGAAGGAATTCCTGTAGTCTCCGTATCAAAAACAATTAGTTTCATACAATTTTATTAAATTATCTTCATCCAAACTACCGCATACCAGATCCAAAAAAAACCGATTTATAAAAATTTAATTAGATAGGACTTTACAAAAAGTTTTTAAAATGATACAATATAGAGATTTATTAATCAATTTAAGCCAATTATATATGAAAAAATTAAGTTATTTAGCGCTAATGGCGCTACTAAGCACCAATCTTGTGGCCATGGCCCAAACAGCACCACCAAGTTTACCTAGTTTCACACTACCAACAACTACAGCACCACCTGCTGCCCCAACTCAAAACACTACTCCAACTACAAACACTACTCCAACTACAAACACCACCCCAACTTCAACCAACACTCCAAGCTCCACTGCAACACCTCAAGCTACAGGCTCTACATCGTTTGATCTGGGAGGTCTGGACGATTTTGGTTCAACATCAAATACAAGCACTCAAAATTCAGGTGCCTTTGCAGCTCCAATCAACTTCGGTGCCTACCCTGCCCAACAAAGTTACCAGGGTACACCAACCTTCTCAGGTTCAATGATGCAAACAAATGCACTAGGATCTAGAACATACACAACAGCCGCCGCTGCTCCAAACAGAGTTGCAACAACCGGACCAGGAGCACTTGCTGCCCTAATTCCAGTTGCAGGTTACACACTCATGACATTTAGAAGAAAAGAAGAACAATAATTGAATTTCTTTTTGGCTTAAGATTGACAATTTACACAATAAACCGTGGTCCTCTGATTGACTGCGGTTTTTTTTAGTTCCGCACCACACTTCACACAAGGCTTACCTGCTTTACCATACACATTATGCTTGCTTGCATAAGAGCCATTCGATCCATCACCAAGCACATAGTTGGCAACGGAACTACCACCCATTTTTACGGCTAAGGGCATTATTTTTCGTATACTTTTATATAAAGCTTTCATTTCATCCTCCGAAAAAGAATCAATTCGACGAGTCGGCAAAATACCACAATCAAACAAAACCTCATCACAATAAATATTTCCCAATCCAACAATCGCTCGCTGCTCAAGCAGTACCTTTTTTACAGGAGATTTAAATCGACGCATACGCATACTAAATTCCTCAAAACTAAAATCTTCCAAAGGCTCCAAACCTAAGTTATCCAAAATGCCGGAATCATCCAGTTCCTGCATAGAATCAAAAAACAACAAATGCCCAAACATCCGAGTGTCATTGTAATACAAGGTTCCTCGATCCAATTCAAACACCACATGCGAATGCTTCGAAGGCAAGTCCACCAAACTATCTTTTATTGGATGCCCACCAAAAGCCACCTGCTGATTATCTCTATAAATCAACTGCCCAGTCATCCGCAAATGAACGTTCATAACTTTCCCCGACTCAAAAACAAAAATCAAATTCTTGGCACGCCGCTGCAACCGAGCAAAAACCTCGCCAGTTAAACCATCAATAAAACGTTGGGTCTTTGCAGAATCCTCCTCACGCTTTGTTTTGTGAGAAGCCACCAATTTTGGCTTTCCAACAAATACAGATTCTATTTTGCGACCCACCAAGCACGGAATCAAACTCAGTCGAACAGCTTCTACTTCTGGCAATTCAGGCATTTTTTGATGTTTATATTATTCAAAGCTATACTATCAAAGTAAATTTAATAAATCAAAATGCAAAAACTAGCACTTTTAAGCATCTTTACGCTGTTAATCACAGGTTGCAGCCGAATCGATACAAACACAGCCCCTCCGGGACTGCCAGAAATGAACATTCCAACAGTACAAACGCAAGCAGAAACAGCCGCAGAACCAGCCGCAGCCACAGAAACACCAGCCCAACCCGCAGCTCCTGTGGCAGAACCTGAAACACCAGCCCAACCCGCAGCTCCTGTGGCAGAACCTGAAACACAAGCCCAACCCGCAGCTCCAAGCATTCCAGCAATTCAAATTCCAACCCAAGAAACCCAAACCACACAAACTCAGCCTACAGAAACACAAGCCACAGAAACAGAATCTCAAACTCAAGCAATCAACTTAGAACAAAGTTTAGTCGAGTGGCTTGGTGAAAAAATAGTTGGTGCTTCACACCCAGGCTCCTTCAATCTCCAAAGCGGCTCGCTCACATTAAAAGACAACAAAATCACCGATGGCTCATTTGTCATAGACATAAACACACTCAAATCATACCAAGGAATCGGATCTTTAGAAAAACACCTACTCTCTGCTGACTTCTTTGACGCTGGACAGTTTCCAACAGCATCTTTCGATATTCAAAGTGCAAACTACAGCGATGACTCAAATTTTACTCTCACAGGCCAACTAACAATGAAAGGCAATACACACACCGAAACATTCAGCGCTACACAAGATCTCTCAAATAAAACCATCACAGCCAAACTAAATTTAGATAGAACCAAATACGAAATTATTTTCGGATCAGGAAAATTCTTCAAAGAACTAGCAGACGCAGCAATCAAAGACATTATTCCTCTAGAAATTACAATTAAGTACTAAAAAAGCCCCGCTAGGGGCTCTTTTTTTACAAGAATTTTTTGATTAGATCAATTTGCTTTTCCATATCAGCTCGCTCCAACTCTGCGAACACCTCCTCGATAGATTCAGCTTCCTCAATCAACTTGACTACAGAATCAAAATCTTCTAATTCTCTCAGCGCCTTAAGAAACGCCTCATTTTCCAAGAGTTTTTTTGTAATCAATTGATCTCTCATAGCCTTATCATCATCCGCTTTTTTGTCTTGCTCATCAGGCTGCTGTTGCAATTGAGTTTCGGCTTCCTGCTCATCAGAAAACTCTATACTATCCAAACTTGGCGGCTGATCAAGATCAGATGGCTTACCGGACTGAGTTTCGGCTTCCTGCTCATCAGAAAACTCTATACTATCCAAACTTGGCGGCTGATCGAGATCATCCTGAGTATTTGAATCTTCAGTACTGCTAGAATTTCTTAAAAAAACATTATAATCAAAAGTACCTTCAACAGTATCAACTGAAAATTCAATTGATCGATCTCCAGTATAATCAGGATCCACTACAATATAAATAGACTCATAATACTCACCAGGGATTCGAGGTGTACTGTCAGTCAATTCAACAGTAATATTGTCGCTATCATACAGTGCCTGAGTATAAGTTTTAAAAGTCAAACCTTCAACATCCGGCAATTCAACCCTACCAGAATTATCCACATGCCCAGGATAATCTTGGAATAACTCACGGAAATAAGATAAAATCACATGCTCATCATTCGAACCTCTATCTAAAAATATAGTATCCACATAAGCTTGATAAAAATCTCTATACCCAACCCTATCTTCAATACCCTCCAAAGCCGGTAGTGCAATATCAAAGCCAGCAATGTTAGGATCTTGGATCTTTACGCGCAAAACCAAGTTTTCAAAAGTTGTAGGATGTCTAAAATTATTTGGAATCAAATACAATTCTCCATTACTAGATTCAATATTTTCATTGAATAAAATCAACCTATCAAAGTCATCTTTTGTATAAACATCAAACCCAAAACGATCCAAACCAACCACATCCGCACCCAATATTTGCAGATCTTCATCTGGATTCCAAGCCCCTAAGAAAAATGGCCTAACAAAAGAAGCCACAATAGCCTCTCCATCAAATTGACCTTCGTCATCCAAAAAAGCTTCATCATATTCAAAACTCAAAGATTCAGAAGATGGTTCAAATGGACTGATAGAAACATAACCATTGAAAGGTGGTTCAAAATTATCATCGCCAGTAGTCTGCGAGTCACCTGCGGTAGGTGCCTCGTCACTCTGTTGAGAAAAGTCAGGTAGAGTTGGACCCTGTTTACCTGCTGTTTGCGAGTCACCTGCTGTTTGCGAGTCACCTGCGGTCTGCGAGTCACCTGCGGTCTGCGAGTCACCTGTAGTCTGCGAGTCACCTGCGCTTTGCGAGTCACTCTGTTGAGAAAAGTCAGGTAGAGGTGGACCTTGTTCACCTGCAGTTTGAGAATCTTCAGCAGGTAGTGATCCATCCTGTGGGTCATCCATCTCAGGCACCACAATATCTTCGGTGAACACCGTAAGTGGAACATAAGTTAAACTTGGAGGAAGATCATCAACTTTTAGAGCTACAGAATTAGTATCCATTTGCATTGGAGCAAATTCCAAACTTACCTCGCCCAAAGCATCAGCAGAAACATAAAAAGACAAAGGAATAATTCTTCTCTGATTAGACTCCAAAGTAATTTGGCGACCAGGGAACAAATAAATTCTTTCATCATCAAATGCGGCATTTTGCTCTACATCTTCAGGAAGTTGCTGAGTCAAAAGCAAATTCGGACCCTGGATCATATTTACAAAACGAAGATTCTCAGACCGCTCAAAAGGCACAACGATCTCAGACAAAGTCACTTGATTAGAAGTTTCATTTGAAATTGAAACATTGACATTGAAAATATTTTGATCACCAGCAATTTCCATGTCAGTCACCGAAATCCCATCATTAGGATTGGACAAAGAAACCTCCGCCACTACAGATTCAAACTCAATAAACAACGGCGGCATAAAAGTATTCGCCACCCGGCCATTAGTTAAATCCAAAGAAAGTTTGAGAAACAAATTCTCAATAGCAATCTGTGACACAGGGTCAGCGACTATTTCTAGTTCGGCAACTCCGCTTCTAAAAATTTCATCAGCAGACATATCCACTTGCACAACCAAGGTATCAGAATCCAAATCAGCAGCAGAACCAATCAATCGACCATTTAAACGAAAGGCAACATTCTCAAATATTTCTGAGAAATAAACATCACCCAAATTCAAGGCCTGTAAAGCCACCGCAGCAATTTTTGGACTATTAGCTGGAGTTAATTCGAATTTAGCCAAAGTTAAATAATCATCCAAACCAGAAGTATCTACTTCTGGATCAGAAACTAAGTCAAAACCAACTCTCGGCAAATTAGATTTTTCGATATCAAATCCCGGACGATCAACAGTCGAGTTATAATAAACCCAACTCAAAACTCCTTCAAATTGATTAGCCAAAGCCTGAACACCATTCAAATCTAAATTTTGTACACCTGCCAAAAAATCTACCGAAAACGCCTGCTGCGCAGCTGGATTAGAAGCAATCGGCACCAAATCTGCAACGGTCAAATTCCAACCTTCATTCATCTCATAAATCCCTTCCGGAAATGAATTATCACAATGCTTAATAATCACCTGTCTCTCAAGTTCACCATCTTGCAAACGCAATTCCACATCTTCATCGGCACGCATCCCAAAAAGATAGACCAAAACCGGCTCCCCTGCCCGAACGACATACTCATCTAATTGCTCTTCTACCACACTATTCACGCTATTATCAGCAATCACCTGAGTGCCCAATTCTGACCAACGGTTAGTTTTGGAATCAAAATGTAACATCCAATAGAAAAACTCTACCGGCTGCACCCTCTTTATCATCTCACGAGCAGTTAAATCCTCTGCCGCAGAAATATAAAAAGCACTTTCATTCGGACGCAAATAATTACGAACAACTTGCTCCCCAGGCAAACAAACTGCCGATTTTGAATTTAGTCCACCATTCACAGCTCCAATCCGAGCAAAATCATCCGGCATCAAAAAATTCTCTTCAAAAAAAGCATCAATCTCTTCATTCCCTTCACCAAAGGTCAAAGCCCCAGTAAACTGACTCCCCACATTCTGCGAAGCAGCCATAGGATTGGGAACCGCTGGAGGCTTGCTTCCAAGCCCCCCGCCAACGCTCATCATCCAGAATCCAATTCCAAACATCCCAAGCGCCATCAATGCCAAATATGTATATTTATCTCTATTCTTCATCATCAGGGATTAAATTTCTTATAGAAGTCTCAAATTTAGAAAGATCTAGTAAAGATTCTTTAGATAGACTAAATACAAAAGAATACGGAGCAGGAACATTTTGCTCACCAAACTTTAATCTATTACGATTCAAGTCAACCTCTTCAAAAACTCCCCTACCTTCCTTAACAAAAGAGCCTGCATCAAACGACTTAAACATTTCCAAATTAA
>Ga0181593_10002508_pt1 | contig 16924 bp, 16 predicted proteins | sample 071ome_19_FD_133756 | JGI IMG/M metagenome (GOLD analysis project Ga0181593, IMG submission 133756) | Coastal salt marsh microbial communities from the Groves Creek Marsh, Skidaway Island, Georgia - 071413AT metaG (megahit assembly) | ecosystem: Environmental > Aquatic > Marine > Intertidal...
CCCCCCGGCTCCACCCGCGATGATGCTCGACCCGGATGCCGTGCTCGAGGCCGTGCATGACGACCGCTCCGACCGGCCCGCGGCAACCGGTGACGAGGACGCGGAGCCGCTCTACCCGCCCTCGCCAAACCAGGAGGCCGCACGGGTGTTCGGCCTCGAGACGCCCCGGCGACGCGCACGCGCCGCACGCGGCCCGGCCCCGACGCTGCTGCTCGCGTTCGCCAACGTCGTGCTGCTCGGCCTGCTCGGTGCGCAGCTGGTCTTCGGCCTGCGCGAACCGCTGCTCGCCTCGCCCGAGCTGCGACCGTGGCTCGAGCGCGGCTGCGAATACGCCGGCTGCCGGCTGCCGGCCCTGCGCGACCCCGAGCGGGTCGAGATCCTGGCGCGCAACGTGCGTGCCCATCCCCGCTACGCCAACGGCCTGCTGGTCGACGTCACGCTGGTCAACCGTGCGTCCTACGTGCAGCCGTTCCCGGTCATGCAGCTGACCTTCACCAGCCTCGACGAACAGTGGTTCGCGCAGCGCCGCTTCCAGCCGGCCGAGTACCTCGGACCGAACCGCGGCACCGCCGAGCGCCTGCCGCCGGACATCCCGGTGCAGGTCGTGCTCGAGCTGCTCGACCCCGGCCCCGAGGCCGTCAGCTACCAGTTCGACTTTCTCTAAGACGCGCGCCGGAACGGGTTTATCCCCGCCACGGTTGCGGGTAACATGAGCGCCCCTTTTCGACCCCGAACCGGACCGGCCGCGACAGCGATGAGAATCGGCCCCTACAGGCTGCGCAACAACCTCGTGCTGGCGCCCATGGCCGGGGTGACCGACCGCCCATTCCGCCAGCTCTGCCGCCGCTTCGGCGCCGGCCTCGCCGTCTCCGAGATGGTCTCGTCGAACTCGCTCCTGTGGGGCAGCGAGAAGACCAAGCGGCGTGCCGACCACCGCGGCGAGGACGAGCCGCGCTCGGTGCAGCTGCTCGGCACCGACCCGCAAATGATGGCCGAGGCGGCGCGCTACAACGTCGCCAACGGTGCGCAGATCATCGACATCAACATGGGCTGCCCGGCCAAGAAGGTCTGCAACGTGCAGGCCGGCTCGGCGCTGCTGCGTGACGAGCCGCTGGTCGCGCGCATCCTCAGCGCGGTCGTCGCCGCGGTCGAGGTGCCGGTCACGCTGAAGTTCCGCACCGGCTGGGACCGCGAGAGCCGCAACGCCCTGCGCATCGCGCGCATCGCCGAGGAGAACGGCATCCAGGCGCTGGCCATCCACGGCCGCACCCGCGCCGACGCCTACCGCGGTGACGCCGAGTACGACACCATCCGTGACGTCGTGCAGGGCGTCTCGATCCCGGTGCTCGCCAACGGCGACATCCGCACCCCGGAGCAGGCCCGCGCGGTGCTCGAGTACACCGGGGCTGCCGGGGTGATGATCGGCCGCGCCGCGCAGGGTCGGCCGTGGATCTTCGCCGAGATCGAGCACTTCCTGACCACCGGCACCCATCGTCCGGCACCTCCACCCGGCGAGATCCGCGACCTGCTCATCGAGCACCTCGAGTCGCTCTACGAGTTCTACGGCGAGGCGACCGGCGTGCGTGTCGCGCGCAAGCATGCCGCCTGGTACAGCCGCGGACTGCGGGATGCCGCGGCGTTCCGCAACAAGGTGGTGCGCGCCGAGAGCCGTGCCCACCAGCTGGCGCTGATCGACGACTACTTCGCCCGCGTCGGCGAGGCGGCACTGGCGGCGTGAAGCGGCCGGCGCGCAAGGACGCGGCGACGGCCGAGCCGGGCATGGGCGAGCCGTTGCGCGAGTGCGTGCGCAAGGCGATGGACAAGTACTTCCGCGACCTCGATGGCGAGCGCCCCGGCGGCCTCTACCAGCTGGTGCTGGCCGAGGTCGAGCGGCCGCTGCTCGAGAGCGTCATGACCCATGCGCGCGGCAACCAGAGCCACGCCGCCGAGTTCCTGGGCATCAGCCGCAGCACGCTGCGCAAGAAACTCAAGCTCTACCAGATCGACTGACCCGGTCGCACCCGGTGGCCCTGCCGCCACCGGCACGGCCACGTACGCGAGGCTATCCATGAACCCGATCCGGCGCGCCCTGCTCAGCGTCTCCGACAAGACCGGCATCGTCGACTTCGCCAAGGCGCTGGCCGCGCGCGGTGTCGAACTGCTCTCCACCGGCGGCACCGCGCGCCTGCTCGCCGAGGCGGGCCTCGCGGTGATCGAGGTCTCCGACCACACCGGCTTCCCCGAGATGATGGACGGCCGGGTCAAGACGCTGCACCCGAAGGTGCACGGTGGCATCCTCGGCCGGCGCGGCACCGACGACGCGATCATGGCCGAGCACGGCATCGCGCCGATCGACCTGGTGGTGGTCAACCTCTACCCGTTCCGCGAGACCGTCGCGCGGCCCGACTGCGACCTGGCGACCGCGATCGAGAACATCGACATCGGCGGCCCCACGCTGCTACGCGCCGCGGCGAAGAACCACGCGGACGTGACCGTGGTGGTCAACGCCGGGGACTACGCCGCGGTGCTCGCGTCGCTGCAGGCCCACGAGGGTGCCGTCGACGATGCGCTGCGCTTCCACCTCGCGGCGCGCGCCTTCGAGCACACCGCCGCCTACGACGGCGCGATCGCCAACTACCTCGGTGCGCGCGACGGGAGCCACGGCGAGCCCGCGCCGTTCCCGCGCACGTTCAACACCCAGTTCGTGCACGCCCAGGCGCTGCGCTACGGCGAGAACCCGCACCAGGGCGCGGCGTTCTACGTCGAGCAACCGGCCGGCGAGGCGTCGATCGCCACCGCGCGCCAGCTGCAGGGCAAGGAGCTGTCGTACAACAACATCGCCGACACCGACGCCGCGCTCGAGTGCATCAAGCAGTTCGCCGACGGCCCGGCGTGCGTGATCGTCAAGCACGCCAACCCGTGCGGCGTGGCGCTCGGCGCGAACCTGCTCGAGGCCTATGACCGCGCCTACGCGACCGACCCGGAGTCGGCGTTCGGCGGCATCATCGCCTTCAACGGCGAACTCGACGCGGCCACCGCCGAGGCGATCGTCGCGCGCCAGTTCGTGGAGGTGATCATCGCCCCGGCCGTCAGCGCCGAGGCGTCCGAGGCGGTCGCCGCGAAGAAGAACGTACGCCTGCTCGAATGCGGCGCGTGGCCGTCCGAAAGCGCCGCGCGGCTCGACTACAAGCGCGTCAACGGCGGCCTGCTGGTGCAGGATGCCGACCTCGCCCTGCACGGCGAGCTGCGCGTGGTGACCCAGCGCGAGCCGAGCGAGGCCGAGATGCGCGACCTGCGCTTCACCTGGCGGGTGGCGAAGTTCGTCAAGTCCAACGCCATCGTCTACGGCCGCGACGGCCAGACCATCGGCGTCGGCGCCGGGCAGATGAGCCGGGTCAACTCGGCGCGCATCGCCGCGATCAAGGCCGAGCACGCCGGTCTCGAGGTGCGCGGCGCGGTGATGGCCTCCGACGCCTTCTTCCCGTTCCGCGACGGCATCGACAACGCCGCCGCGGCCGGCATCGGCGCGGTGATCCAGCCGGGTGGCTCGATGCGCGACGACGAGGTGATCGCCGCGGCCGACGAGCACGGCATGGCGATGGTGTTCACCGGGATGCGCCATTTCCGGCATTGATCCCGAGGGGGTCAGAGTAAACCGAACCGCGATCTACTCTGACCCCCACGAAAGAGAGGCATTGTGATGAAGGTACTGGTGGTCGGCGGCGGCGGTCGCGAACACGCCCTGGCGTGGAAGCTGGCGCAGTCGCCGCGAGTTGACACGGTCTACGTCGCCCCCGGCAACGCCGGCACCGCGCGCGAGCCCGGCATCGAGAACGTCGCGATCGGCGCCGAGGATCTGGACGGCCTGCTCGCGTTCGCGCGCGACACGGCCATCGACCTGACCGTGGTCGGCCCCGAGGCGCCGCTGGTCGCCGGCATCGTCGACCGTTTCACCAAGGCCGGCCTGCGCTGCTTCGGCCCGCGTGCCGGTGCCGCACAGCTCGAGGGCTCGAAGACCTTCTGCAAGGACTTCCTCGACCGCCACGCCATCCCGACCGCCGCCTACGCGAGCTTCACCGACGTCGACGAGGCGGTTGCCTACATCCACGCGCAGGGTGCGCCGATCGTGGTCAAGGCCGACGGGCTCGCCGCCGGCAAGGGGGTGATCCTCGCGCAGACCGAGGACGAGGCGATCGCCGCGGTGCGCGACATGCTCGCCGGCAACGCGTTCGGCGAGGCCGGCAACCGGGTCGTGGTCGAGGAGTTCCTGGTCGGCGAGGAGGCGAGCTTCATCGTCATGGTCGATGGCGAGCACGTCCTCGCGATGGCCAGCTCGCAGGACCACAAGGCACGCGACGACGGCGACCTCGGCCCCAACACCGGCGGCATGGGCGCCTACTCGCCGGCCCCGGTGGTCACCCCGGAGATCCACGAGCGCGCACTGCGCGAGGTGATCCTGCCCACCGTCGCCGGCATGGCCGCCGAAGGGCTGCCCTACACCGGCTTCCTCTACGCGGGACTGATGATCGCACCCGACGGCACGCCGAAGGTGCTCGAGTACAACTGCCGCTTCGGTGACCCGGAAACCCAGCCGATCATGCTGCGGCTGCGCTCCGACTTCGCCTCGCTGTGCGAGGCGGCGCTCGACGGCCGTCTCGACGAGGTCTCCACCGACTGGGACCCGCGCCCGTCGCTCGGCGTGGTGATGGCCGCCGGCGGTTACCCGGCGAGCTACGCCAAGGGCGCGGTGATCACGGGCCTGCCCGAGGAGACCCCGGACACGAAGGTCTTCCATGCCGGCACCGCCGAGGCCGACGGCACGGTGGTGACCAGCGGCGGACGGGTGCTGTGCGCCTGCGCACTCGGCGACAACGTGGCGGACGCGAAGGCGGCCGCCTACGATCTCGTCGCGCAGATCACCTGGGAGAACGCCTACTACCGGACCGACATCGGCTACCGCGCGGTGGCCCGCGAGCGCGGCGAGACCTAATCCCCGGTCGCGGCCAGCTCCTCGAGCGAGACGACGATGCCGTCGGCATCGGCGTAGATGTAGCAGTTCGGCACGAAGCTGACGTCGGCGAAGCGCACGACCACGTCGCGCTGCCCCTCGCCGCGCTTGAGACTCCTGGTCGGGTTGGTCGCCAGCGCCTTGACGCCGACCGGCAGCTTGGCGATCTCGACGCTGTCGCGGATGCAACCGTGGATCACCAGCCCCGACCAACCGTTGGCCGCCGCCATGCGTGCGAGGTTGTCGCCGAGCAGCGCACAGCGCAGCGAGCCGCCCCCATCGACCACCAGCACGCGTCCCTCGCCGGCCTCGCCAAGCACCTCGCGCACCAGGCTGTTGTCCTCGTGGACCTTCAGCGTGACCACCGGGCCGTGGAAATCGGTGCGCCCACCGAAGTCGCGGAACAGCGGGAGCGCGACCTGCAGGTCGTCACCGTGGGCGTCGTAGAGGTCGGCGGTCAGGAAGGGCATGGGATGCTCCTTACGGCAGGGTCCTGGGCACGATTTTTACCACGCCGGCCGGGTCAGAACACCCTCTGCGGACGCGTACCAATGGTATAAAGGAACCCCGTTGCTGCGCTGCACCACCCGCCCGACGAATCCGCCATGATGCTCACTGCCGGTCAGAACCCCACCGCCCGCGGCATCGCCTCCGCGATCATGCAGGGCTTCGAGAAGCACTACCGCATCTTCCGCGCCTGCGCCCGTGACGCCAAGGCGCTGTTCGAGGAGGCCGACTGGCACGGCATCCACCAGCTGGTCAAGGACCGCATCCAGTTCTACGACGACCGCGTCACCGAGGTGGTCGACCAGCTGCACGGCGAATTCCATGCCGAGGAGGTCGTCGACGAGACCTGGCAGCAGGTCAAGCTGATCTACATCGGGCTGCTCAACGACCACAAGCAGCCCGAGCTCGCGGAGACCTTCTTCAACTCGGTCTTCTGCCGGATCATGCACCGCACCTACTTCCACAACGACTTCATCTTCTTCCGTCCGGCCACCTCGACCGAGTACCTGGAGTCCGATCCGCCCTCCTACCGCTGCTACTACCCGCACGACCCGACGATGCACGAGCCGCTGCGCCAGATGCTGCTCGATTTCGGCTGGACGCGGCCGTTCGCCGACCTCGAGCGCGACATCCGCCGCGTGCGCCAGAGGGTGCTGGGCTTCCTGGGCGGCAAGCGGCCCAAACCGGAGGCCAACCACCAGGTGCAGGTGCTGACCTCGCCGTTCTACCGCAACAAGGCGGCCTACGTGGTCGGCAAGGTGATCAACGGCTACCGCGAGTACCCGTTCGTGATCCCGGTACTGCACGACGAGGAGGGTCGGCTCTACCTCGACACCATCCTGCTCGAGGAGGCGTACATCAACGTGCTGTTCAGCCTCAACCGGGCCTACTTCCTGGTCGACATGGAGGTGCCGTCGGCCTATGTGCGGTTCCTGAGCAGCATGATGCCGACCAAGTCGCCCGGCGATCTCTACACCATGATCGGCCTGCAGAAGCAGGGCAAGACCAGCTTCTACCGCGACCTCTATTACCACCTGCATCACTCGCGCGATAACTTCATCGTCGCACCTGGCATCCCCGGCATGGTGATGCTGGTGTTCATGCTCCCGTCGTTCCCGTACGTGTTCAAGCTGATCAAGGACGTCATCCCGCCACCCAAGGAGGTCGATCGCGCGACGGTCAAGGCCAAGTACCTGCTGGTCAAGCAGCACGACCGCGTCGGGCGCATGGCCGACACGCTCGAGTTCTCCGACGTCGCCCTGCCGGTCGACCGCTTCGATCCCGCGCTGCTCGAACAGCTGCGCGAGCTGGCGCCGTCACAGATCGAGGAGGAAGACGGCGAGCTGGTGATCAAGCATCTCTACATCGAGCAGCGCATGGTGCCCCTCAACCTCTACCTCGACCGCGCCACCGAGGCCGAGGCCGAGCACGCGGTGATCGAGTACGGCGACGCGATCCGCGAGCTGGCCAGCGCCAACATCTTTCCTGGCGACATGCTGTGGAAGAACTTCGGCGTGACCCGCTACCACTACGTGGTGTTCTACGACTACGACGAGATCGAGTACCTGACCGACTGCAACTTCCGCCGCATCCCGCCGTGCCCCTACCCGGAGATGGAGATGTCCGGCGAGGTCTGGTATCCGGTGGCGAAGAACGACATCTTCCCCGAGGAGTTCGAGACCTTCCTGCTCGGCTCCCCGCGGGTGCGCAGCCTGTTCATGAAGCACCACCCCGACCTGCTCGACGCCGACGCCTGGAAGCAGATCCAGGAGAAGGTGCACGCCGGGATCGTCGTCGACTTCTTTCCCTATCCCGAGGAACTGCGCTTCTGCAACATCTACCGGCGTCGCGACCGGGCAGGTAGCGCAGCACCGACCGCCGCCACAGGCTAGGTCGTCGCCTGGCCCGCGGCGAGCTGGTGGACGAGGTCGCCAAGCGTGTCGACCGCGGCACACACCGCGTCGTTCCAGAGCATGCCGGCGTTGAGCCGGATGAAGCGCCGGTACTTCTGGGTCGGCGAGAAGAGCGTCCCCGGCGCGATGCTGATGCCACGCCGCAGGGCGCGTTCGAACAGCTCCATGCCGTCGACGCCTGCCGGCAACTCCACCCACAGCACGAAGCCACCCTGCGGCCGGGTGATGCGCGTGCCCTCGGGGAATGCCTGTGCCACCCGGTAGCGCATGCGCTGCACCTGGTCGCGGTAGGCGCTGCGCAGGCGCCGCAGGTGCCGGTCGTAGCCGCCGCTGCGCAGGAACTCGGCGACCGCGAGCTGGGTCGGCGTCGCCGAGAAGCCCATGGTGCGCTTGAGCTTCAGCACCGCGTCGGTGTACCGGCCGGGGATCACCCAGCCGATGCGGAAGCCCGGTGCCAGGGTCTTGGAGAACGACGAGCAGGTCAGCACCAGGCCGTCGTCGTCGTAGCACTTGGCGATGCGTGGACGTGCGTCGCCGAAGTGCAGGTCGCCGAAGATGTCATCCTCGATCAGGGGGATCTGGTGTTCGGCCAGCATGCGCACCAGGCGCTGCTTGGCGGCATCCGGCATCAGGCTGCCGACCGGGTTGTGGAAGTTGGCCACCGTGACCACCGCCTGCACCGGATGGCGGTCGAGCTCGCGCTCGAGGGTGTCGAGGCACATGCCGGTCTCGGCGTCGGTGCAGATCTCGAGCGCCAGCATGCCGAGGCGCTCGATCATCTCGAGCACGAAGAAGTAGGCCGGCGACTCGACGGCGATCACGTCACCGGGCTTCGCCACCGCGCTGAGCGCCAGCGACAGCGCCTCGGTGCAGCCGTTGGCGATCACCACGTCGTCGGGACCCACCTCGCAGCCGAGCGCCGTGGTGCGGTAGGCGATCTGGCGGCGCAGCTCGGCGTGGCCCGGCGGGAAGGTGTAGTCGATGCTGGTCAACGAACGCTCGCCGGCGACCCGCGCCAGCGCCCGGTTCAGTGCCTTGACCGGCAACAGCTCCGGTGACGGGTTGGCGATGCCGAGCGGCACCACGTCCGGCTGCTTGGTCGCCGCGAGGATCGCCGCGACGGTGTCGCCGACCGCCACCGCTCGCGGCTCGCTGTAAGGACGGGTCTTGCGCGGCACCTGCGGGTCGGCCGCGGGTCGCGAGCGAACGTAGTACCCCGACTGCGGGCGCGCCTCGATGAGGCCCTGCTCCTCGAGCCGTCCATAGGCCTGCATGACGGTGGTCACGCTGACCTGCAGCTGGCGGCTCAGCTTGCGCAGCGACGGCACCCGGTCGCCCGGCTGCAGCGTCTGGTTGTCGATCATGCCGACCACCAGCTGACCGACCTGGTCGTAGAGAAAACGCTCTCCCGCGGGATCGACAACGGCCATGGAAGCCTCCGGCATGCGCATACTGTTATGGTCGTATTTTACATTTACTGTATCTGTTATTGGAACAGTTTGACGCCTAAATTAACCCTCGCCTCATCAATCAACCGAACAGGAGATCGCCATGAACACCCTCACGTGCACCCTTCACCATCCCGAATGCGTCGGCCGTGACGACCCGGTCGCGATGCTGAAGAAGCGCCTGGGGAACGTGGCCACCCTGCTCGCCCGCTGGCAGGAGCGCAAGGTCCAGCGCCGCCAGCTGCTGGACCTCGATGCCCGCCTGCTGGAGGATGTCGGCATCAGCCGCGCCGAGGCACTGGATCACGGGCATCGCCCCTTCTGGCGCGAGTGACACGCAACCCTCCGGCGGCCCCGGTCGCCGGAGGGTTCACCTCGCGCGGAGTGTCCCGATGCTGCAGCACTCACTGACGCTCTACCTGGCGACGGTCCTGATCTGGGGCTCGACGTTCTACGCCATCCGCTTCCAGCTCGGCGAGGTCGCCGTCGAGGCGTCGATCGCCTACCGCTTCCTGCTCGCCGCGCTGCTGATCCTCGCCTTCTGCGCGCTGCGCGGCCGGCGCCTGCGCTTCACACCACGGCAACATGCGTGGATGGCCCTGCAGGGGCTGATGCTGTTCGGCGCCAACTACGTGGTGGTCTACCACGCCACCAGCCTGCTCACCTCGGGTCTGATCGCGCTGCTCTTCTCGACCATCATCTTCATGAACATCGCGCTCGCCGCGTTGTTTTTCCGGCGCCCGCTCGAGCCGCCGGTGCTGTTCGGCGCCCTGCTGGGCCTGGCTGGGATCGGCCTGGTGTTCTGGCCCGAGCTCGCCGTCCTCGACCTGTCGAGCGACGCGCTGCGCGGCATGGGCCTGGCGCTGACCGGCACGCTGATCGCGTCGATCGGCAACATGGTCGCGCTGCGCAACCAGCAGGCGGGTCTGCCGGTGGTGCAGTCCAACGGCTACGGCATGGCCTACGGGGCGCTGCTGATGGTGCTGTGGGCCGGGGTCCAGGGGGTGCCGTTCGGCTTCGACCCGGGCGCCGGCTACGTGCTGTCGCTGCTCTACCTGGCGCTGTTCGGCTCGGTGCTCGCGTTCGGCAGCTACCTGACCCTGCTCGGGCGCATCGGCCCGGGACGCGCCGCCTACGCGATGGTGCTGTTCCCGGTCGTCGCGCTGCTGCTGTCGACGCTGTTCGAGAGCTTCCACTGGTCGGCATCGGCCTTCGCCGGCATGCTGCTGGTGCTGGTCGGCAACGTGCTGGCCCTGGCGGTCGGCCAGCGTAGCAGCAAGGCGGCCCGTTCATCCGTGGCGGCGGACGAGAGCGTCCCGGCGAAGGCGACACCGGGCTGATCCGCGCCCACTACCAGAAGCCGGCGACCCGTTCGACGACCCAGCACGAGGCCACGCCCCCGATGGCGTAGACGGTGCCCGCATTGGCGACGCGCTGGAGCCGGACCGACCCGTGCGCCACCTCGAACAGGCGGTGCATCAGGGCAAGCAGCGAAAGGGCCACGCCGATGAACAGCAGCTGGCCGATCTCGACGCCGACGTTGAAGGCCAGCAGGGCGGCCGGGTAAACGCCAGCATGAAGGCCAGCAGGCCCAGGGTCGCCCCCATGATGGTTCCGGCCTGTTTTTCCTCGTTCTCGTGCGAGCGTTCCTTCTTGCGCTTGCCAAAATGGAACCCCAGTTCCGCGCAGGCGAACAGCAACGCCGCCATGAGCAGAAAGATCAGCCAGTTCGGAAGCGCATCCAGAGGCTGTTGGAATCCCGTGTCAGGCAGTTTCCAGCGTGCGAATCAATCAGGCGTTTCTGACCAGGCAAGGCATTGCTGAAATTACCCAGGCCGCTTATTCACCTGGCCGCTGCAACTCGTCACCCCGCCGATCTTGGCGTCGGTCGGCACGACGAATCGTGCCGGTCACGCCCGTCGGGCCGACCAGGTTGGGCTGGGCCGTGCTCGCGGCATCTCCGCCGCTCGACGACTCCGTCGTCGTCTCCTCGACCGTGGTGGTGGTCGAGCCGTCGGGGTTGGTGGTAGTGGTCGTCGTCGTGGTCGTCGATTGTGCCATCAGGGAGCCTGATAACAGGCAACCGAACAGAAGCCAGATACTCGCTCTCATCGACTCATCCTCTCGATCATTTCGGCCCGCCCGGTACGACTGGCCCATTCAGTCCAGGCGTTCAAACTCGCCAGGGCGCCAGGTCTTGTCGAACCAGGAATCCAGCGGTCCATACAGGCGCAGCAGCACGAACCAGCCCTTGCCAGGAACGGTTTGGATCCAGTTGCTCTTCTTGCCTTGCGGCGCCTGAGGGCCGAAGTAGAGGTCGACCGACCCGTCCTCGTTCACCGCCAACTGGTCGCGCTTGTTGTTCTTGCTCGGGAATTCCTGACCGGTCTGGAGTTCCGAGCGCGTCTGCGGGTCGTAGACGACCACCGACCAGAAGTCCTTGGCGGGGACGTTCCCGGGGATGGTCAACTTGTAGCTTCTGCCGCCATCCAGGTAGGCGCCATCCCCGTCGGTCGCATTGAAGGCGTATTGCGACCCCTTGCCGACCATCTTCAGGGCCATCGCCGGCGTATTCACCGTGGCCGAGTAGAAGAACAGGGTCCGCGCATCCAGGTAGCGCCCACCCTTGCCATCGTCGATCAGCCACCGGTAATCGCCACCGACGAAGCCCGTGTACCAACCGCTTCCCTCGTAGAAGTAGGCCCGCTTGTCGCGCGGCCTCAACCAGATGGCGCGGGCGGTTGCGTTCCCGACCGCAACGGCCTCCTTGAGGATCCCCTGCATCCGCGCGTCGGGCTGGAACTTCTTGCCCTTCTGGATACCGATCGCGGCCGCCAGGCCGCGCAGTTCCGCATCGATCAGGCCAACCGGCTCGTGGTCGATGACGTGGGCCAGTTCTTCGTAGAAGGCGTAGGTGTTTGCGTGAATGGTGTTGAAGGCCCTCTTGGAACCGCTGATGAACTCCATCTCAGGCGGCTCGGTCGCCTGCGACAGCGGATAGACCTTCAGACCGTTCCTGAACGTGCTGACCGCCACATCGGTCTTGCCATCGACCAGAAAGCCGCGAAGGATCAGCCAGTTCGTGTAGCTGGTGGACTTGGAGACGAAGACCTTCTGCGGCTTGCCGGCGACCTCCATCACGGCCTCCATGCCGCCCTCCGGGGGATTCAGCTCGCCTGCGTAATCCGGCGGCAGGATCACGTACTTGCCGCCCTGGCCCTTGTCCGGGCCCGGGATGCCCATGTCGGTGACGAAGCGGAAGAAGGCATCGTTGACCGTGCCCGGACCGGTCTTGGGAGGTATCTCGACAACCGTCGCGCCGTCCCGTTTGAGATCCAGCATCACCGAGGCGTAGACGGTGTCCGTGTTGCCGGTCAGGAACAGCGGGTCCGAATCCATAAGCTTGTCGAAGATGACACACTGATTGGACCGGGTCGCCCCGAGCTCGACCATCCCAAGACGCAACCCTTCGATGGAGGTGGCCGGGATGAAGTTCAGGAAGACCTCGACGCCGCGCAAGAAGTCCAGATTGTCATAGACCTTCCGCACGGTTTCGGTATCCGGCATCCCGTCAAAGAATTCCAGCGTGCCGATCCGGGTCTCCACCCTGTCGGGCGTGAGAATGGTTTCTGGAATCAGGTTGTTGAAGCCGGGGGTCTTCTCTTCGGCCACTGCCACTGGCATCAACAGCAGGGCCGAAGCCATGCAGCCAACCATTCGAAGCGATCTGCTATTCATCAAGTGCGACTCCCAAATAGATCTCGTAGAGGGGTACGGTTAGCCCGCGCGGCCGTGGGCAATTCGGGCACAGACGGTTTCACCTTACCTCGATGAACAGCGGCTTGCCTTCGTTGTATTCGACATACTTCGCCTGGTTGGCCGCCATCCGCTGCCTGACCTTCTGCAGCTTCTCCATCTTGGTCTTCGGCACCACGCCCTTGACCGAGCGTTGCTTGCCGTCGTCGCTGATCAGCGTGACGTTGCCGTCGGGATCGGCCAGATAGACGGCCAGCAGGTCCGTGCGCGCCTTGCCGGGCATGATCTGCTTGACGAGGTTGTCGAGGACCAGCGTTTCGGTCCGGTCTTCGCTGACCCAGACCAGCACCATGTGGATCTCGCCGGTCTTCTTGACCTTCACGTAGCCGAGCTGGAGGCTCTCCTTCGGCACGCCCATCAGCCTGAGCATCACGAGCTTGCCGATCGCCATGTCCTCGCAGTCGCCACCGAACGTGGTCAGGGTCTCGAACGGCGTCGCCCAGTAGTCGTCGGTGCTGTACTTCTCGCGATCCGCGATCCACGGCAACTCGTTCAGCGTGTCGTTGGCAAGACGCAGCTTCTCCTCGAGCGGCCGGTCGCGGTTCGCCTGGACCAGCGCGTAGATGGTGCGCATCCGCTGCGCCGCGGCCGGCCCGTGCTCGCGCTCGATCTGCGCGAACACCCCCTCTGACCACGGCGCCAACCGCACGTCAGCCCCAACCTGCGGGGTCAGACCCAGCGCGACGATCAGCATGCATGCCTTGATGGACAAGCGTGTCACTTTCTCTCTCCCAAAATGGCCTACCCACGCCAGCGCTACCCGATTCATCGATAATCCTGATATAAACAGTCGGGATTTTCCGGCCATTTCATGCCAGACTATCGAGCAGGTCGACTGGCGCCCCCTGCGGGCCACAAGGCTTGATTCCATGACCGAACTGCCCAGGTTTCGCGCGGCCCATCTGAGCCCCTACATGCAGGTCCTGCATGCGGTCGGTGTGCCGGTCGAGCGCGAACTGCGCCGCGCCCACCTGCCGACCCAGGTGGAGGGGCATCTCGAGGCCCACCTGCCGCTGCTGCCCGTGCTGCGCATGCTCGAACAGGTCAGCCGGACCGAGGGGATCGATGCCCTCGGCCTGCGGGCCGCGCTGCAACTCGATCTTGACGACCTGGACCGGCACATCGTCTCCGCCGTCTACCAGGCGCCGTCGCTGAAACTCGCCATCGAGCGCTTCAGCAAGCTCTGCCAGCTCGAAAACTCGCAGCTACGGGTGTGGCTCGCTGCCGACGGGGAGTCGGACCTGCTGGCAAGCCGGCTCGAGCTCCCGGACCATCCCGAGGGGCTGCAGTACAGCGAATGGAACCAGAACCTGGCGCTGCTCGGCGTCGTGCGCGCCTTTACCCATTCCACCTGGCAGCCCAGCGAGATGGCGTTCTCGGCGACCGCGCCGATCGCGCCATTCGCCCAGGAGCAGTTTCCCAACACGCGCTTCCTGCGCGGCCAGGGGGCCGCATGGTTGCGCCTGCCACGCGAACTGCTCCACCGCCCGCCGCGGAGCCGTTCACGCACAGCAGCGGGAGATTGCGCAGCCGACGCGGGTGTGCCGGCAGCTGCACGGGACATGACCAGTGCCCTGCGCGACGTCCTCGTCGCCTACCTGCGCGAAGGGAGTCCACCGATCGAGCTGGCCGCCGAACTCGCCGGCACCAGCCTGCGGACCTTCCAGCGACGCCTGAGCGTGGAGGGTACGACCTACTCGCAACTGCTCCAGGAGCTGCGCCTGCAATCGGCCCGTACGCTGCTCGAGGAGACGGACCTGCGTGTCATGGAGGTCGCGCTTGAGCTCGGCTACGAGGACGCCTCCCATTTCTCGCGCGCCTTCCGGCGCATGGCCGGGGTGAGCCCGCGGACCTACCGGGCGCAACTCGCGAAGGCCAGCTGAGCGCAAGCGGTCGGCGCCGCGCGTCGATTGCCGCTTCCAACCACGCGCCCAAAAAAGAAGGGCCACGCGGTGCGTGGCCCTTCCGGCATGACGGGAACGGACCCGATCAGGCGGTCTTGTCGAAGAACTGCTCGTCCTCGGTCGAGCCCTTGAGGGCGGTGACCGACGAATCGGCGCCCTCGATCGCCTGGGTGACGGCGTCGAAGTAGCCGGTGCCCACCTCGCGCTGGTGCTTGACCGCGGTGAAGCCCTTGTCGGCGGCGGCAAACTCGGCCTGCTGCAGTTCGACGAAGGCGCTCATGTTGTCGCGGGCGTAGCCGTGCGCCAGGTTGAACATCGAGTAGTTCAGGGCGTGGAAGCCGGCCAGGGTGATGAACTGGAACTTGTAGCCCATCGCACCCAGCTCGCGCTGGAACTTGGCGATGGTGGCGTCGTCGAGGTTCGCCTTCCAGTTGAACGACGGCGAGCAGTTGTAGGCCAGCATCTTGCCCGGGTACTCGGCGTGGATCGCCTCGGCGAACTTGCGCGCGAACTCGAGGTCCGGCTTGCCGGTCTCGCACCACACCAGATCGGCGTACGGCGCGTAGGCCAGGCCACGCGAGATCGCCTGGTCGAGGCCGTTGTTGGTCCGGTAGAAGCCCTCGGCGGTCCGCTCGCCGGTGCAGAACGGCTTGTCGGTGTCGTCGATGTCGGCGGTCAGCAGGTCGGCGGCCTCGGCGTCGGTGCGGGCCACGAGAATCGTCGGCACGCCCATGACGTCGGCGGCGAGACGCGCGGCGACCAGCTTGGCGACCGCCTCGCGGGTCGGCACCAGCACCTTGCCACCCATGTGACCGCACTTCTTGGCCGCGGCGAGCTGGTCCTCGAAGTGGACGCCGGCGGCACCGGCCTCGATCATCGCCTTCATCAGCTCGAAGGCGTTGAGCACGCCACCGAAACCGGCCTCGGCGTCAGCCACGATCGGCGCGAAGTAGTCGACGAAGCCCTCGTCGCCCGGGTTCTTGCCTTCCTGCACCTGGATCTGGTCGCAGCGCTGCAGCGAGTTGTTGATGCGGCGCACCACCTGCGGCACCGAGTTGGCCGGGTAGAGTGACTGGTCGGGGTACATCTCGCCGGCGATGTTGGCGTCGCCCGCGACCTGCCAGCCCGACAGGTAGATCGCCTTCAGGCCGGCCTTGACCTGCTGCATCGCCTGGTTGCCGGTCAGCGCGCCGAGCGCGTTGACGAACGGCTCGTCGTTGATGCTCTTCCAGAGCTTCTCGGCACCCTTGGTCGCGAGGGTGTACTCGATCGGCAGCGAGCCACGCAGCTTCACCACTTCCTCGGCGCCGTAACCGCGCTTGACGCCCTTCCAACGCGGGCTCTCCGCCCACTCCTTCTCCAGCTGCTGAATGGCCTGCTCTCTGGTCATGTTCATCGCCTCGTGTGTCTTGGTTTCGGGACAGGTCGACCGAGCCTAATGCTGCATCGCAGCACCTCGCAACACCCAACCTACAATTAACCGATATAGGTCAATAAAAATTCATGATACCCCATGACGAAGCAATGACAAGTAGCCAAATGTTTCTATGAGGTGATTAGAAAAATTTTATGACCAGGCACCGGCAGGACGCCAAGTGCCTGGTCATATTGAGAAAAACGGGATCAGTGCGACATCAGCACCGGAACGGTCATCTGCTTGAGGATCTGCCGGGTCGCCCCGCCGAGCACCAGTTCACGCAGCCTGGGCTGGCCGTAAGCGCCCATGACGAGCAGATCGGCGCCGTCGTCGGCGACCACCGACAGGAACATGTCGCCGGCGTCGATGTCGCGCGCGGAGAGGGTCTGGGCCTCGGCGCGGACGCCATGGCGCGACAGGTGCAGGCAGATGTCGGCGCTCGGCAGGTCGCCGTGGATGCGCCCGCCGTCGCTCGGGTTCAGGGCCAGTACGTTGACCCGCTTGGCGTCGGTCAGCAGCGGGATGGCGTCGTTGACCGCGCGCACCGATTCGCGCGAGCCGTTCCAGGCCACCAGCGCCCGCTCACCGAGTGTCGGGAACTCGCCGGCGTAGGGCACCACCAGCACCGGCCGGCCACCGCCCAGCACCACGCTCTCGGCGAGATCGTCGGGCACGCTGCCGTCGTCGCTGTCGCTGTCGTGCTGTCCGACCACGACCAGGTCGACGTGGCGAGCGTTGATCAGCAGGTTCTCGGTGACCAGGTCGGTGGAGCTGCGGCAGTCGGCGCTGCGGAACTCGGCCGACAGGCCGGCCTCGCGGGCCATCGCCTCGAAGCGCTGCTGCGACTCCTCGCGCTGCTTGTCGACCTCGCGCTCATGACCGCTCGACAGGTTGGGCAGGTTGCCGAAGGC
>Ga0181593_10002515_pt1 | contig 16906 bp, 7 predicted proteins | sample 071ome_19_FD_133756 | JGI IMG/M metagenome (GOLD analysis project Ga0181593, IMG submission 133756) | Coastal salt marsh microbial communities from the Groves Creek Marsh, Skidaway Island, Georgia - 071413AT metaG (megahit assembly) | ecosystem: Environmental > Aquatic > Marine > Intertidal zone...
CAAAAGCTTCGCTTGGTGTTCGAGCGGGAGCTCAGCGACCTCATCAAGAAATAAGACGCCCTTCTTTGTCTCAGCAAACAGCCCTGGCTTGTCTGTATGTGCTCCGGTAAAGGAGCCCTTAACGTGACCAAACAGCTCGCTCTCGATCAGGTCTCTAGGCAGGCACGCCATATTCACGGCGATAAAAGGCTCATTCGCCCTGTGGCCCTGCGTGTGTAGGGCTCTGGCGACGACCTCTTTCCCTGTCCCCGTCTCCCCTGTCAGCAGGATAGGCTCATCTACCTCTGAGAGCTGCTCTGTAAAGGCCCTGAGGTCCTTCGTCACCTCGCTCTCCCCAATCAACAGAGGCGCAGGGCCCTCCTCCCGCTCACGAGCCGCCTGCCTGATGAGAGGGGTGAGCTCCTCTGCGTCTACAGGCTTAGAGAGGAAGGTGTAGGCCCCAGCCCGCATCGCCTCGACCGCCTCTGGGACCCCTCCGTGCCCCGTGAGCATAATCGTGGACGCCTTGCGCTGAGGTGAGGCCTGCAAGAGCTCAAGTCCGCTCATGTGAGGCATCTTTAAATCAATGATCGCGACACAGCTCGCGGGGGCCGTCTGTAGGGCCTTAAGAGCGGGCGCCCCTCCGCGCCTCACCTCTACCTCAAAGCCCCGCCTCCGGAGGGCTTTAGACATCGCGAGGCAGAAGGCCTCATCGTCATCAATCAGGAGGACGCTCGGGCTCTGGGCGTCATGATTTTGGTTCATAGGGCGCACTCTCATCGTCAAGGCCTGCACAGTACCGCTTGTCTTGATGAGGACGCAAGCACTTGAGAAGGACACACGGCTGCTGATCAGCCTTGCGGAGCGCGTGAGTTCGTGCGACCCTCTGCTGGCATCTAGCGAGGCTATTCAGAGCAGACAGGGAGCACCCATGGAGATAGATTGGCAGATGATTGGAGCGCGTTGCGCCTTCTTAATTGAGGCGCTCATGATCCTCTTTAGCGCAAAGGTCGCGCGAGACTTCCTCTTACTTCGTAGAGGCTACCGAGTGGATCAACAGCTGGTCGAGCACGACAATGTCGCCGCCTCTGTTGACCTCGCGGGCTTTATGCTCGCCTGTGTCCTCGCGCTCCTAGACTCCTTTGTCATTGAAGGTGAGTCGCTCGTAAGGCAAGCGTCCTCGATCGCGATGACAGGGCTGATCGTCTTAGGCTTGCTCGCCTTTAATGGATGGATCACGGACCGCGCTCTCCTCAGGGGGATCGATGACCAAAGGGCGGTCAATGAAGATAAGAACGTCGCCGTCGCCCTCGTCAGGGCGGGCGCGGTGATCGGCGCGGCGCTCTCTACCCGCGCCGCCTTCGGACACCCAAACCCATGGGAGATCTGCGTCGCGTGGGCGCTCATAGGGCAGGTTGGGATCATCATCATGGCCTACGTATACCAGTGGATCTCACCCTATGATGACCTCAAGGAGGTCTCAGAGGGGAACGTCGCGGCGGCCTTCCCCCTCTTTGGGGTGCTGATCGCGGTGGGCCTGACTGTGGAGGCTGCGATCTATGGGGAGTCGGTCGAGTGGCTCAGCGAGCTGATCGCTGTGGGGCTCTACCTCTTTGTGGGCGGGGTGTTACTTTGGGTCGCGCGCGCTCTGTTCAGTAAGCTTTTCTTACCTACAGGGGACCTCGACGCCGAGATCACCCGTGACCGTAACCTTGGGGTCGGGCTCCTTGAGGCGTCGATCTATGTCGCGCTCGCGCAGGTCGTCAACTACTTCTTTACCTAGGTCGTCTCGCTTGGCTTTAGACACAAAAGGCTTGTGTCTAGGCTGAGGGACTGAGTATGTTTCAGCACGCATTCATTCATCTATGAGGCGCTCGCTGAAAAGAAATATACCGCGAGCGCTCGATATTACCGAGAGGAACGCTCATGTTTGGACGCTCTAAGCAGCTCTTCAACCCCCCCGCGATCAACGTGCCCGGCGAGGGCGACCTGTACGTCAAGTTTGAGACGACGATGGGGACCATGGTCGCCAAGCTACATGAGGAGCTCGCGCCTCGCACCGTGGCGAATTTTGTCTACCTCGTGACAGGGAAGTACGGGACAGAGGAGCCCTACTATGATGGGATCCAGTTCCACCGCGTCATCCCTGACTTCATGATCCAGGGCGGTTGCCCTCTAGGTCAGGGCACTGGTGGCCCGGGCTACTCCATCGAGTGTGAGTTTCACCCAAGCCTCCGCCATGACCGCCCCGGCCTCTTGAGCATGGCTAACGCAGGCCCGAACACCGGCGGGAGCCAGTTCTTTATCACAGAGGTCGCGACCCCTTGGCTCGATAACAAGCACGCGATCTTTGGTGAGGTGATCGAGGGCGTCGAGCACATCGCTGAGATCACCTCTGTGCCTCGCGACGCCCGCGACCGCCCCCGTGAGCCGATCACGATGACGAGCGTCACGGTCTATCGAGCGTAAGCGATGAGGCTCACTCACAGGACTCCCCTCTGGAGTGGGCTCATCTTGACCTCCCTGTTACTCTCAGCCCAAAGCGTCACCGCGAACCCGTTCTTCACGGGGCGCTTTGACGGGCTGATCGGGGGGCCTTTGGATGATCGCCCGTTCGCGATTTATTGGAACCCTGCGCGCTTGGATCGAGAGGGCGGGGCCATCGACCTTCACCTAGGTGGGATCGCCCGCCAAGGGACCTACACCCGCACGCTCCCTGAGGACGCCACCGATGATGAGCGCGCGGTGAACGCGGGTCACGCGACCACCAGCGCGCTCGGACTTTTGCCTAGCCTCGCTGGCCAGTGGGGGGTAGCTTTAGGGGAGTGGAGGCTTGGCTTCGGCGCGGGCCTATACATCGCTCGCGCTGGGACGGCGGACTGGGATCGTCACCCCGACGCCCCCGCTGAGTACCCAGGCGCGTATGACGGCCCTCAACGCTGGGGGGCGCTCAGCACGAGCATGCTCCTCCCGAACGCCGCCCTCGCTGTGGCGTTAGGCCGTGGTCCGTTCTCTGCAGGGGTCAGCGTAAACAGGGTGCGCGCCTCCCTCTCGACCACGAAGGCCGCCAACCCAATCGACAAGACAGATGACCTGCTCACCCCAGATGGGGACATCAAAGAGGGCAGGATCTTCCTCGATAACGCGGTTGGCGATGGGTACCATATCGGCGCAGGGGTCGCCCTCAACTACCCACGCTTTCAAGTGGGGGTCGCGTGGCGTCAACCTGTCACATATGAGCTGAAAGGGACCGCCTATATCCTCGCAGGAGCAGAGGAGACCACTGCGAGCGCAGGGATTGAGCTACAGGTAGCTGGGAGCACCCTCGCCTCGGTAGGTGTCCACCTCACAGAGGACTTGAGGGCGAGGCTTGAGTATGAATATCAGCAGTGGTCGATCATGGATCAACAGAGGATCGTAAACGTCTCCGATGGGTCTGAGCTCCTCTTATTAGAGCGTCAATTTAATGACACCAACGCCTACCGCGTCCGCTTTGACTACCGCGCTCATGAGGCCCTTCAGCTCCACACAGGGATCAGCTTTGAGGAGGGGGCGACCTCTGAGGCGTACCACGAGCCGGGGCTCGCCGAGCATGACCAAGTTGAGGGGGGAGTAGGCCTCACCTACGTGATCTCTAACCGCCTTGAAGTGCACGCCTCATTCATGTGGCAACATTTCTTTGACCGTGAGGTCAACGAGAGCGCGCAGAAGCCAAGCACCAATGGCTCCTACACTGATAACAGGCAGTATCTAGCCACCCAGCTCCTGTGGCGCTGGGGGGCAGGGTCGGTGGACAGCGACACAACACAAGGAGGTGAAAAGTGAGCTGCGCTGGTTATAAGAGCTATGTTAAGCTGATCACCCTCTGCGCGATGATCTTACTCTCGACCTTGGCCTGTGAAGATGTGCCAAGGCGTGACTACGAGGACTTTAAGGCGCGCGCGGAGGGCCTCAGGCTCCCTCCCCCTGAGCTGAGCGATCGCTCTGAGATCAGCGACATCACAGGGCTCTGGCTGATCAACGCTCGCTTGAGCGCAGGCATTGACCTCGGGCTCCGTGTCCGCTTCTCTTTGCCGGAGGGCGTTGAGTCGTGGCCTGAGGACGCGAACGGCCTTCAGCCTGTGACGCTCCAGACCACGATCTGGCTCGAGCGTCAAAACCCAAATGACCCTGAAGAGCAGCACGTGGTACAGGTCAACACCAACGTAGGCGCTGACGGTCGCTTCGTGCTGGTCGCAGACCCACTCATCCTTGACCCAGAGAGCCTTGGGCTCGCCTCTGCGGTCGAGGCGATCGTCAACCTCAACACGAAGACCCTCGACGCCAACGAGCTGTGTGGTGAGGCGACGGGTGAGGTGACGAAGCCGATCGTCATTGACCTTGAGGGGAGCACCTTCTTTGGGGCTCGTGACGATGAGCTGACCTTAACGCTCTCAGAGCTACCAGGCCGTTGCCCCGCCTCAGGTGACCCTGAGGGAGGGGCTCAAGCAGGCGGTACAGGAGGCGCTGATGGGGGCGCTGATGGAGGAGTAGAGGGCGGAACGGGGGGCGCTGAGGTGACCCGCCCTGAGTCACCCGACCTCTCAGCGGTCACGACTCAGCTCGGAGACATCACAGGCCACTGGCTCGTGAACGTCAAGACCTCGATCCTCCCCCTCAAGCTGTGGGCCTCCCTGATCTACACCCCCGCCCCCGAGGCTACTGGAGGCTACATTGAGGGGAGCCTACGTCGTGACACCGACGCATTTGACGCCCCACCGCTCGCGACGATCAGCGCGAGCGTTGACGCAGAGGGTCGCTTTGAAATTTGGCTCCCCGGACTGCAAGTGCTCACCCTAAGCGCTGACCTCTTAATCACCGCGGCGATCTTACCTCCTGCTGAGGGAGAGGCGCGACCCGTTGGATGGTGTGGCGCAGGGGCAGGGATGGTAGGCCCCCCCTTCAACTTAGACCTCGCAGGCTCCACCCTGTATGCCCACCCCTGGGTCCCAGGGAGCCCTGAGCCCGTGGAGCTCTTTGAGGCTTGCCCTGAGTGAGGAACGCTATGCATTTGGAGGTGCTCTCATGAAGCTCAAATTATTGGCTATATTCGTGTTCATTACGGGTCTTTTCTACGCCCTGCGCGCTCCTCAAGATGCGAGTGAAAAAGCGGATACAGGGGTGGCCACTCCAACATCCCATAACGAACAGGAGGTCGTTAATTCAGGCCCATCAACCTCTCTTCAAGGCCCATTAACACCCACACATGACCCCGAAGAGCAGGGCACAGCTCATACCGTCCCCTCTGTGCTCAAGGCTCCCTCTCAACCTGAGATCACAAGCAAAGAGGGTGAGGCGCTCAAGGAGGTGCTCGGGGTGGGCGCTGAGCTGAACGCTGACAACGCTACCGACCTTGATGACACCTCGAAGGAGGGAGATGGGGAGTCAGATGAGATGGTCTTCTCAACCGACCGTGAGGGGGTGAAGAGCGCGGTCGCAGAGATGAACGAGCAGATCCGCGAGTGTTACCACGGCTGGCGTCAATCAAACCCCGAGCTGAAGGGGCGCGTCGTCTTAGCCTTCACGATCAGCCCCCCTGAGGAGCCAAGCGATGAGCGCTCGATCATAGAGGGCGCTCAGCTCCTAGTGGACAACCTAGCGCATCCCATGATGAGCGCTTGCCTCTTAAACAGCGCACAGGGGCTCCAGTTTGAGGCGGTGCAATCTAAAATCACTGTGCACTACCCCTATCGCTTCTCTGCAGATACATCTGTCAAATAGACTATTTAAAATGCCACACATAGTTAATGTCGCATCAGCAGTTCAAATCTTCTTTTTTTAGCATAGTGGATATGCGATCAAGGTTTACTTTCAACCTCTCGCCTATTTGGAGAAAATGATGTCATTCAAGCTCACTACGTCCATCTCAATGGTGTGCGCTGCTCTTTGCCTCATGCCAGCCTGTAAAAAAGACACGGAGGACGAGTCGAATGCTCCGATCACGAGCGTGACGAACAAAGCGCAGTATAACGCGCTCTATTCGCGTTTTGCCGAGCTTTACTGCGCCTGCGAAATTGACAGCTTGCCCATTTATTTTAGCTACTTGGGTGACAAATGTGAGGATGTCATCCTGCTAGAGTTCTCTGATGATCGCGCTGATATCTTGGACGGTATACAGAATGGGCGGTTACAGTTTAACCTCGAAAACTATCAGTGCCTTGAGAGTGCTTTAAGCGATCCAACCCAATGTTTTCAGCGTGGACAATGTGAGACCAACGTTGAGGATCGCCTCTTCTCACCTCTTGTTGAGATTGGTGGAGACTGCTTACTAGACGATGAATGTATCGATGGCTATTGTAGCAACGAGGATGACAGCCAGTATTTGTGTACGTTAGGGACGTGCACCGCTTATGAGCCTGAATCTGAAGAGGAGATTCAAGACGTCTATGTCATGGAGGGTGAGCGATGTGGACAGGTAGAGAACACTTACTATGTATGTAACTCACCTACGTTAGGCTGTGATGAGGAGCGCGACCAACCTGTTTGCGCGCCGAAAAGGGAGGTTGAGGATGGCCAGCCATGTAACAACTCCTTAGACTATTGTCGCTCTAGCTCATGGTGTCTACCTAGCAGCGATGAAGAGGACGCTGGGTATATCTGTAAAGCGCTTGGTCAACTCAATGATGAGTGTAGTCGCATCCAGGTATGTGATCTCTCGTTGTACTGTGAATACACGAACCGTGACATGCCAGGTGTATGTCGTCAGCGTGATGAGGCTGGAGAGGCCTGTACCGGTGTGGCGACAGGTGACTTTGATGAGCAGAGCTGTGTGATCGGCTCAGAGTGTTACAACGAGCTGTGTTATCCTACTCGCTTTGAGGGGGAGCCCTGTGATCTTGATGAGCAGTGTAACGGGCATACTGACATGATCTGTGTGGGTGGGGTCTGCGCTAAAGACTGTAATTAACCCAAGCCCCTTTATAAGCTAGAGCTATATTTAAGACGCTCGATGCGCTTATACACCCACTGCACCCACTGTACAGCGTTCTAGGCTTCGAGCGTTTAGCGCTCCGCTCAACTTAGATGAAAACCGAGCTCTGTGGGCTCGCTTTGGTGAGGTTCTAGCGCAAAGCGCTTGACCCTACTATAGCGCGCAAAGCTTGAACTCACCTCGAGTTGAGCATAGTATCTCGCGTGCGCTCGCTACGCGAACGCGCATGAATACTGTCTCATGAGGAACCTATGCGCATCACCTCCACGGACCTGCATCTAGGGCGTCCCACGCTCTCCTTCGCCTCAGCACGTCGAGCGTGGGCTTACGCTCACCTGCTTAAGGTGACCTCGCTTGTCTGCTGTGCCCTGCTTGGGCTGAGCGTAGCGCGCGCAGAGGTCGGTGGAACCCGACAGACGCTCTATCGGCAACATCAGGTCTTTGGAGGCGCGGTGGTCACAGGGAACACCCTGATGCGCGCCTCCCTCGCGGATCCGCTCGTCAACAGCCAGCTGCTCCCGAGCTCCCCCGGAGACATTAACAACATCCCCTCCGACTCTAGCCTCGTAGGCGCCTACCTGTTTTGGTCAGGGAGCACCCTCAACGGGCCTGACGCTACCGCTACGCTCAGCTTACCGGACGGGACAACCCTCAACGTAGTCGCGCCTGAGCAGTGCTTTACCCTTCAGTCTTTTGGGGGGTTCTATGCCTGCAGAGCTGACGTCACCTCTGCGCTCCAGCCTCACCCAGGCGCCCGAAGCTACAATGGGCGGTACACGGTCGGTGATGTGCGTGCGCAACCGGGTCAGCTGAACGGCGATGGGAGCTGTGTAAACCCACAGACCTGTCAAGCGAAGTACGCGGCGTGGAGCCTCGTGCTGGTCTATGAGTCCCCCAACAGCACGACGCTCCGTGACATCTCCTTGTATGACGGCTTCCTCTCACTCGATGAGAACGCCTTCTCACCAGGCATAGAGTCCTTCTCGATCGAAGGCTTTGACTTCCCCACCAACGGCACCGCGTCGCTGAGCTACTTCGCGATGGAGGGGGACGCGCTGTTGGGCGTCCCGCCTCAAGACTCCGACCCGCTCCCACAGCTCCGTTGCGCTACCTGCTTTGACTTCTTTGAGGTGAACGGCACAAAGCTCAATGACGCCAACAACCCCCCTAACAACGTCTTTAACAGCTCCTCAAGCATCGGCTACACCCTTGGGGTCGACCTCGACACCTTCGACATCAGCGCCCTGCTGAGCCCTGGTGACTCGCGGATCAACCTGCGCGTTGGGTCGGGTGACGGGGTCGTGAACCCAAACAACCCCGACCCAGGCGGTGGGGGTGAGCTGTTCTTGCTCAGCTATGTCCTGCTCAACGTAGACCGAAACGCGCCTAACTTCAGCCGCTCCGGGACAACCTTTGACGCGGTGCCAGATGAGGCGGCCCCCCTTGAGCGCGTCGTGCTCACCCTAAGGCTCGATAATGAGGGGAGCCTCGCCGCGCAAGGGGTGCGGGTCCAAAGCCAGCTCCCTGCTGGGCTGAGCTACTTTCCGGGGAGCTTGCGGATCGATGGAGCCGACCCAATCCCCGGTGAGGAGGCCGTCAACCCATTGCGCGCCGGGCTCCAGCTTGGTGTGATCCCCTTCCAAGGGGACACAGACCGCGTGATCACGCTCCGCGCGAGCATTGATGAGGGTACCCCTGCCGGCACCCGGCTCCGTACCCTCGCCGAGATCAGCGCGACAAACATCCCAGAGGTGGTCACCAAAGAGGCGATCGTCACCGTCTTAGGGACGCTCCCCTTAGCGCAACCCCTCAAGGAGGTGAGCGATGGGAACGGAGACGGTAGCTAGGAGCCCGGTGAGCTGATTCAGTATCGCGTGACCATCAGAAACCCGAACGCCCGACCTGCGAGCGGTGTCCAGCTCATTGATGACCTCCCACCCTACCTCGACGTGCTTCAGGTGGTCGCGGGCGGTGGACAAGACCTGAGTGACCTCTCACGCAACCGAGTTCAGATCGACGGGCTCAACATCCCTGCTCAGAGCGACTTAACCATCACCATCATCGCCGTGATTCATGACGCTGAACAGCTCATCGCTGATGGGGTGCCAGCAGGTGAGATCGACGGCTGGGTAATCGATAACCAGGCCTCCGTGACCCTCGGCGCTGATCGCCAGCTCACCGATGACCCAAGTAGCCCAAACGGCCCTGACGCGACTCGGCTGATCCTCGACGCAGGGGTGGATATTCGTGGCTCAGGCACCCGCAAGCTCGTGTCTGATCTCAACGGCGGACTCCTCGAGCCGGGTGACCCACTACGCTACACGATCCGCGTCCGTAACACCGGCGTCAGCCCGGGCCAAGTTCAGGTTGATGACCCCTTACCACCCAGCCTCACGAGCTGCGCGATCGACGCTGGGAGCGAGGCGCTCCGCTGTGAAGTAGGCGCAAACGGCGCGCCGAGGGTCGTGGGGACCGTTGACATCGAGGCGGATGACATCGTCAACCTCTCGTTTACCGTAGCGGTCGCAGACAGCGCGACAGATGGACAGCTCATCCAGAACGTCGCGACCCTCAGCGTCGTGGGTGACCCAGAGCAGGTCGTCGTCGTACGAAGCCCTCAGCTCAGGGTCGTCTCGGCGCCGATCCTCACCTTCCTTAAGCGCTCGCTCACGGGACCACAGGTCTCCTTTGCGGGAGAGCTCACCTATGACCTGAGCGTCACAAACGCGGGGAACCTACCCGCAGAGCAGCTCGCGGTCACCGACCCGATCTTGATCCCGGTAGATGATGTTACCACAGGTCCTGGCGCGTCTTGGGACCCAAGCAGCCGAACCGTGACCTGGGTGATCGGTGACCTAGCGGTCGGTGAGACCAAGCGCGTGACCTTGACGCTCGCGCTCTCCGATGAAGCCGAGCCCGGCTCTAGGCTCAGCAACCAAGCGAGCCTGTCAGGGCTCGGGGTCGAACGCTCGATTTTGAGCGACGACCCGACCACCGCGACCGAGCGAGACCCAACCGTGGTCTTGGTCACCTCCGAGGGCCCCATCCTCAGCGTAACCAAGCGCCCATCGACACGCGCTCCGCTCTCCGGTGAGGAGGTCAGCTACACGGTAGATGTCCTAAACATTGGAGACCAGCCGGCGCTCTCTGTACGGGTGACTGACCTCTTTGACCCGACCTCCTTCGCTGAGGTGAGCGCCCCACAAGGGATGGTCAACGGGACCTCCGTCACCATCAGCCCGAGCTCATTACCCGCCCTCGCTCGTGTGGAGCCTGGTCAAACGGTCAGCTTCACGATCAGCGGTCGCCTCCAGTCGCTCCCTGTTGGCGCGACCGTGAGTAACCAGCTCTTTGTCACCGCGACGAGCCCTAGCGGGCAGTCACTTGAAGCAGAAAGTGATGACCCTTCAACCCCCGCCACCGGTGACCCGACCACCCTGACGATCGCCTCGCCTCCCACGCTGCTCTTGACCAAGCGCGTTGAGGACCTCAACGGTGGCCTCGTAGAGCCGGGTGACGTCTTGCGGTACAGCGTCACCGCTCGCCTTGAAGGTCAGCGCGGCGTGAACAGCGTGCGCGTGTTCGATCCGATCCCAGAGGGCCTCACAAACATCGCCCCGCTCGACGGCGGACAGCTCATCGGTGATCAGCTCACTTGGGAGGTGGGGAGCCTCTCGCTCGCGGGTCAGCCCTCGATCACCGTCCGCTTTGAAGCTCAGGTGTCAACAGGCCTCCCTCATCAGTCGCTCATCTCTAATCAAGCGCGCCTCACGGCGACAGAGCTCGCTGAGGCCCTCCTCAGCGATGACCCAGACACGCCCGCGACGGCAGACCCGACCTCTGTCCGGGTCTCTAGCCTGCCTGACCTGCGGGTCACAAAGCTCATTGAGCCTCCAGAGGCCTCGCCAGGAGAGCGTGTCAGATGGACGATAGAGGTCGAGAACGTCGGCCGAGGGCGCGCGGTTGGGGTCTCAATCAGCGACCCACTCTCACAGCTCTTGCTCGACGCAGAGGCGATCGGTGGCCAGGTCTCTGGTGGCGTCGCCTCGTGGCGCCTCCCTGCGCTCGCTCCCCAAGAGCGTCGGCGCTTCACTCTTGAGACCCAGCTGTCTCCTGAGGCCTCCTCAGACCTCCAGGTCTTCAACCAGGCGACCGTCACCGCGAGCGCAGAGGGAGAAAATGACACCCCCTTCAGCGCGCTCAGCGATGACCCACGGACGCCTGAAGAGGGTGACCCAACCGCGCTGAACATCATTGACCCTCCCCCTGTTGCGCTACGGAAATCTGTGATCGGCGAGCCCTTCGCCCAAGCGGGGGGGCTCGTTCGTTACCGTCTCGAGCTAGAGAACACGAGCACAGCGCTCCGATCGAACATTATCTTAACGGACATCTTACCAACAGGCGCGACCGTCACAGACGCTGGGGGGGGTGAGGTGAACGCTCAGAGCGTCGTGTGGACCATCCCAAGCCTTAACCCAAGTCAGCTCATCTCCTTTGAGCTTGAGCTCAGGGTCCCAGAGGAGCTCAGCCCAGGGGACGTGGTCGCAAACCAAGCGAGCGCGCTCGCGCCCAACATGCCCTTGACGCTCAGCGATGACCCAAGCACCGCTGAGCCCAGTGACGCGACCTTGGTCACGATCATCGGGGAGGTGCGAGTCGACCTCTCTAAGAGCGTGCGCGCGCTAGACACACCCGCCTATCAAGTGGGTGGCCTGATTGAATATCAGCTCACCTTGACCCACGCAGGGAGCGCCCCCGCGAGCGACCTCGTCATCACCGACCCACTCCCGAGTCACCTTGAGGCTGTTGGGGTCTCAGCAGGAACCCTCTCTGGTGCTCCTGGCGCGCAGACCTGGATCGTCAGCCTCCCAAGCCTCGCCCCACAAGCGACCGCGACGTACACCTTAACCGCGCGCCTACGCCCCAGCGCGAGCGCAGGGGATGAGGTCAGCAACCGCGCCTCGCTGAGCGTCGCCGAGCTCAGCCAAGCTCAGCTCAGCGACGACCCTGCGACCCCTGAGCGCGACGCGACCCGCTTCATCGTCAACGGGGGGCTCGAGGTGTCGGTCACGAAGCTCCTCACGAGCGAGAACCCCGCTCAGGTCGGTGAGCAGGTCAGCTATCTGATTAACTTGATCAACGAGGGCGCGCGCCCCACCGAGGCCCTCACCCTTGAGGACGCCCTGTCCCCTCGGCTCCTGAACGCCGTCGCCTCTGTGGAGACAGGGGTAGGGGTGAGCGCTACGGTGACAGGTCAGGTCGCGCGGTGGCTCATCCCATCGATGGCGCCTGGTCAGCTGATCAGCCTCCGCCTCACAGCGACGCTCGACCCAAGCGCAACGAGCGGTGAGCAGATCTTAAATCAGGCCGAGCTCCTTGGGGCAGAGGGGGTGAGCGTCCTCAGCGATGACCCTGTGACGCCTACGTCCGGAGACCCCACCTCACTCACCGTGAGCGCCCGAGCCGAGCTTCAGCTCCTCAAGCGCGCGAGCGCCTCAAGTGGGAGCTTCAGCGCCGGGACACAGGTCACCTACGCGCTGACCCTCAGCAACGTGGGCGCCCAGCCCGCGCGAGAACTCCTGATCTCAGATCCTCTGCCCGCTGGGCTCACCTTCACGAGCGCGCGCCCCTCGGGGAGCTTTGATCCAAACACCCGCCTCATCACCTGGTCGCTCGACGCGCTGAGCCCTGGCGAGTCCCAAGAGCTCAGCCTCACCGCGAGCATCAATGAGGGGCTCACGACAGGGGAGGTGATCTCGAACCAAGCGACCGTCTCCGCGCTCAGCAGCTCACCGAGCCTAAGTGATGACCCAAGCACGTCGACCCCTAATGACCCAACCCGCTTCGAGGTCGCGCCACCACAAACGCTGAGCCTCACCAAGGAGATTGTAGACGTCAATGGCCCCCCTCTTAAACCCGGTGACCTCGTTGAGTTCTCGCTCACGACGCGCAACAACTCCACTGACGCGCTCGATGACATAGAGCTCTTTGATCCGCTCTCCCCGCTCCTCACAAGCCCCGAGGCGATCGGTGGAGACGTGAGCGGTGGCGTGGCGCGGTGGCGAATCCTCCGCCTCGAGCCGAGCCAAGAGCGCACCTTTGTGCTCCGCGCGCGGGTCAGCGAGCAAGCTCAGGATGGCGCGCTCGTCACGAATCAGTTCGCCGCCCGTCCCCCCAGCGGGGAGACTAGCCTCAGCAATGAGATCGTAGAGGAGGTCACGACGACCCAGCTCCGCGTGCTCAAGACAGTCACGCCTGTGGGCAGCGTCGCCTTCACCCCTGGCGGGAACCTCGAATATACGATCACCCTCCTTAACACAGGAGCCTCACCCGCGCTTGACCTGATCATCGAAGACCCTGCTCCTGCTCAGCTACGCGACCTTCAAGCGGAGGGAGCGCGCATCCAGGGGTCTACGATCCAGTGGGACAGCGCGAGTCTCCCTGCGCTCGCCTCAGTAGCCCCAGGCGAGCTCATCACGCTCCGTGTCACGGCGCGCATCTCAGAGGAGGTACCGCTTGGAGCTGAGCTCTTGAATCAGGCCGTCGTGAGCGACAGCCTCTCGAGCTTCCGGCGCCTCAGTGATGACCCAAGCACAGAGGAGCTTGATGACCCTACCCGCCTCCTTGTTGAGTCGGTCGCGACTCTCATCTTTACCAAGGACATCACGCGCCCAGTCAATCGAGAAGACATCCAACCTATGGATGAGCTTGAATATGAGCTAGTGATTCAGAACAACGGCCTTGAGATGAGCGGACCACTCAGGCTCTTTGATGTCCTCGACCCGCGGTTACGCGCGCGAACGCTCACTGTAGATGGGGTGTCACGTGACCCCAGTGAGCTGGACTTGCTTGGGGTGTCTCTGCGTAGCCTCGCCCCGAGAGAGCGTGTCGTAGCACAGCTCACAGTGGTCTTGCTCGACACGGAGCCGGGCACCCTCATCCCAAACCAGGCGACCGTCTTGTTTGAGGCAGGGGGCGTAGAGCTTAACAGCGACGACCCGACCACCACCACGCTAGGAGACCCAACGAGCTTCGTGGTGGGCGGGGCCTCTGATCTTCAGGTGATTAAACGAGCAGAGGTCACGACCCCAGACGGGGGCGTGTCCGTAGGTGAGCTGATCACCTGGACGATTGAGGTCATTAACCTCGGGTCAACCCCTCAACCGCTCCTCAAGCTGAGCGACGTGCTCCCTGTCACCACGACCCTCCTCACCGACAGCGTGACCGTCAATGGTCGCCTCGTCGCTCCTCCTGAGCTCCGGCTCGTCACCCCTCCTGCCCCAAGCCAAGAGGCCTTTGAGCTACGGTTGATCAACCTTGAGCCTGGTCAGCGCCACACCATCGTCTTCCAGACAACCGCGGTCGCTCCTCCACAGGCGGTCAACCAAGCGACGATCAGCACCCCTTCAGGTGTCGTCTACCTGAGTGACAATAATGACCAGCTGAGCGATGGGGTCATGCCCACCGCGGTGACGATCCGTGAGCGTCCAGTTAAGGGGTATAAGGCGACCCTCTCGATGGAGGACCTCAACGAGCCCCCCGCTCAGCTCGGGGATGACCTCATCGGTAGGGTGATCGTTGAAAACACGGGGACCTTAGACCTTCAACAGCTCACCTTGAGGGTCCCGATCCCACGTGGTTTGCTGTGGGGTGGGGTGAGCGTTGAGGGTGACAGCGCTGGCGCCATCAACCCCGCTCGCTTTGTGCCCGCGCAGGCGCCCTCTCCTGGCGCGCCACCTTCAGCGCTCACCGGAGAGGCCTTCCTTGAAGACTTTAGCCTCAAGGCGGGTGAGCGGCTCAGCTTTGTGATGCGACTCAAGGTCGACCCTCAACTTGAGCAGTCTCAAGCCCTCTGCGCACAGGCGCTCCTGATCGACCTCACCCATCAAGCCGGTGAGGATGAAGGGGAGGGCTCTACCCAGAGCGAGCAGGTCTGTGTAGAGGGGGAGGTCGTCTTTGGCGCTGTGAGCGGTCGAGTCTTCCAAGACCTCGACGCCGATGGCCTGCTTGGGGAGGGGGACCTCTCCTTTGAGGGCATGATCATCTCCGCGTGGCCACTCGGTCAAGGGGAGGGCCCACCGCTCGCCACAGACTTCAGCTCAGAGGACGGGAGCTACAGGCTCAACAACCTCCGCCCAGGCCAATATGAGGTCCGCTTAAAGAGCGCCCAAGGGGTCTCGATGCGCGCGAAGTCCACGGTTGAGGTCGTCGCCCTCTCTGAGGCCAGCCTCGCGCTCACAATTGAGCCCTCAGGGCGTGTCTATCAGAGCACCGATGGCGCGCTGATCGATGGCGCAGAGGTCTTTATCTATCATGACAGGGACGTGGATGATGACCCATTCGACGAGGAGAGCCTCGCTCAACGTGAGCTCGTCTCCCCCGAAGATCTAGAGTCGGCGACCCAACAGGGGCAACGGACCGCGCAGGGTGGCCTCTACCGCCTTGGTGTCAAGCGCCCAGGTCGCTACCTCATTGAGGTGATCCCACCGAGCGTCCAGCTGATCGCGCCCTCCTCCCTTGTCCCGCCAATGCCTAACGTGCTGACCCCTGAGGGGGGGGCGTTAGTCGCGAGCGCTGACCCTCTGCCGAGCGTCGATCAAGACGCGGATCGACGCTACTTCATGGCCTTTGAGGTCAGGGGTGACCTTGAGCGCGCTGAACAGCTCAAGGGCAACCACATCCCGCTCGACCCCTCATCCGCCTTGATCCAGGTCGACAAGCGGAGCTTAAAAACCGACCACCTCATCGGTGAGGTGGTCACCTATGAGGTTGACGTCATCAACAGAAGCTCACGTAGCTTTATCTATGATCCACGCTCAGGGCTCGGTGGGGTCTTAGTACAAGACGCCTTACCAAAGGGGCTTAAGTATATCCCAGGGTCAGCGCTCTGGCTTGAGGTCTTCAATGGACGGGAGCGCCCGCTCTTCTCTTCAGAGCCCGTTGGCGTTCGGCTCCTGAGCTTTGGTCGACAAGTCCCGCGCTCATCAGGCGCAGGCGGAGGGCTGATCCAGCGCTCGATTGACCTTAAAGCGGGCGCCCACCTCAGGCTCCGCTATCAAGTGGCCCTTGGGGTCAACGTCAAGCCCCAGCGTAGCTACACCAACCGCGCGACCCTCATCACAGACGGGAATGTCCCGCTCAGCCTGACCGCTAAGGCTCAGATCAGGGTGCTCTCTGACCCTGACTTCGACCAAGGTCTTCTGATCGGTCGCGTGTGGTGTGACCAAGACGAGAATGGGGCGCTCAATGATGGGGAGCGTGGGCTCCCCGGCGCTCGCCTATATCTGGATAACGGGACCTACGTGGTCACAGACAGCGCAGGTAAATTCCACTTCAAACAGATCGAACCGGGCGTCCACGCGGTCAAGCTCGACACGAACTCGCTCCCGCCAGGCGGGGCCCTCACCACAGACCTCACTCGGGTCATCTACTTCACGAGAGGCCTCCCTGCGAAGGTAGACTTTGGGGCGACCTGCCCCGCTGAGACCCTAGCTCAACCTGAGGTGAGCCTCGGTGAGCGCGCGCTCAAGGCTGCGCTGAGCGCCCTCGGTAAAGAGGCGGTGATCATCGAAGGAGACAGCTCCACGCTCAGCGTACAGATCGAGGAGCTGAGCTTTAAGGCGCCAGACATCGACGTTAAGCTCATCGCCCCTACAGACTTAATCATCAATGGCGCCGAGGACACGCCAGACTTGCTCCCTCCCACAGACGGGGGTGTGCTCCCCTTGAGCTTTATCCCGTCAGGCTTAGACAAGCTCAAGGACGCCCCGCTCCGTTGGAGCTTGTGGGTGGGGCCTGTAGGCGCCGAGAGCCAGCCGGTCCTCCAAGGAGCAGGGCTCCCACCTGCTCAGCTTGACTGGAGTGGATACGACGCGATGGGTCAACCTCTGTCTAAGCGAGGTCAGCTCCTGATGTACCACCTTGAGCTCGCCTTCCCTGACTTAATCGTCGGCTCTC
>Ga0181593_10002516_pt1 | contig 16901 bp, 9 predicted proteins | sample 071ome_19_FD_133756 | JGI IMG/M metagenome (GOLD analysis project Ga0181593, IMG submission 133756) | Coastal salt marsh microbial communities from the Groves Creek Marsh, Skidaway Island, Georgia - 071413AT metaG (megahit assembly) | ecosystem: Environmental > Aquatic > Marine > Intertidal zone...
TTCCATCGCCATAACTGTTTGTGACATTTACTACATCACCAAGGGGTCGGTTGCTACGCTGGCTGTTGGCAGTAGCTACAGAAGGAAATAAGTGATGTAAATCTTGGTATTCAGGCGTAGTAGAACTTCCTGCCGTTGGCATCCAACTCGAAGGAAACGTATGTTCACGATTCATATTGGTCCCAAGCCATTCAAATGGAGGTGTAAACACTACTTGATTGCTACTATAAACACCGGTAACCACCTGCTGACCATTAGCTGTATCTCGAGCATAAAAACCTGGAATCATATCCTCGTCATAATTGCTGTAGAACCGTACCGTATGTTGATTGATTAAGCTGGCTAAATCGTTTACGAAGCTGCTGCTTGTTTCATCAATACCCTGCCAGTAGTTTGGGTCATCCATTGACGCGATTGGAGTTGTCACAGTTGTAACCAATGGGTCAGATGTACGGTAGTTTTCCAATCCACCCGAACCATTGTATGCAAACACAGCTATGTGATATTCCGTTTCGGCCGAGGCGCTTTTAATACGAAAACTTGGATTGGCACCTATGCCTATGACCTTACTGTCGCCTATGCCTTCACCTAGCGTATAAGATTCCCCATCCACCGGAACATCCGTCACAGCCTGACCTCTTCGCATTAAGGTTAAGTAACCATCACTCCCCACATTATCTACCTTGCCATTCACACGCCATGTCCGCAAGTAGGTGGTGGTGGCCGTAGTTGGATTTTGTGTCGGCTCACTTGCACTTAGTCCACCGATACCATCGAGGTCAATTACGTAAGGATCTTCGTTGGCATCACTATTTGGGATGGAAATCTGAGCTGGACGATTACCCGATTGTGAAGGCGTAAAGGTGATTTCCAAGGTGTCGGATGATTGAGCCGAAACGCTGGTTGGAGCGCTTACAATTGCATAGTCGGCACTGGCTGTGCCTGTAATAGAAGCTGCTCCAATGGTCAATGCATTGCTTAACCCGTTGTTTTCTATCCCAAGTTTCACAGCTAGTGGCGTGGACACTGATTGAGCAAACTGTATAGAAGTGGTATGCGGCACATTGGCTCCATCATATACCACGTTCATCTCTTCCGTATTGGTGATATTTTCGGTAATGGTGACGTCATCTAATCCAGCATTCGTTCCCGAAACTTTATTTGACATTCGGATTCTGATATATCGGCTTGAAGGATCAGGCGTAGATGAAAACTGAGTCCAACTACCACCGAAACTTCCATTGCCGTAGGTATCTATTGTGGTCCATGAGGTGCCGTTTGCTGACTCTTCAACCACCACCGTGCCCATAAAACTGTTAGTACCATAGCTCTTTAGATTATAGGTTACGTTGCCTGGTTCGTCATAAAAATGAACTTTGAATTCGTGGTTTGCTGCCTGCAACTTACCCGCTCGGCTTGTTCCGCCAGATTGGTCAGGTAGCCCACTGGAATAATTGGCCGTTGTATTTGTGGTCCAACCTGTAGGCATGCTTGCAGGAGCTGTAGCAAAATCAAAAGATGTGGTGAGTGTGGTTTGACCCTTAATAGATCCCATGACCATGAGACTCAAGAGTACAAGAAAAAGGTTATGCATATTATTCAAAATCTGTAGTTAGTTTAAACCTCAAAAGCCGCCCATTGCCCCGATCTGTCACATAGACAATCTTGTCTAAATATGCTACGGCACTCGGATTGTTAAACTGGGTTGCCTCTTGGCCTCGCCCGCCAAAGGAAGCGATAATGTTCTTCTTTTCTGATGAACCTGGTGGTGGATTTACACCTTCTCTTCCAGTAGTTGTGAATTGATAAAGGCTGTCTGTTTCCGCATCAAGCACAAAGAGAAAATTGGTTCCATCTCCAGTGAGTGTGATGTCGGTTGGCGTTATGAATCGACCGGGCCGGTATAAGAAATCGTTTGCTTCTGAAGTATCTGTAAAATTCAAAAGTTGCACGTTGTAGGACGAGCCAAATTCAGATTCGTTAAACTCAATACTCTGAACCTTGATGGGAACGGTTGGGTCTGCCATGGCAACGAAAAAATTAGCGCTTTCATCCACGCTATTGCTCTGAGGTGGTTTGGCATAGGTGGTTATACTCACAGGCGTTTTGAAATAATCGCGGAAGAAGCCTACGCCTGTTGTAACAAATACGTTGCTGATATATTGATCATTTTGATTGAAGAGTAAAATACCATCATCTGATCCACCCACTTGATTCGGGTTATCTCGAGGTCCCGTTCGTGTGATGTAATACGTATTATCAGCCATTACATCTATGCCTGTAAATCTTACTTCGGCATCTACACTCGTGAAGCTAGACTTGAAATAATAAGGATGAATAAGTTTATCAATGACCTCCATCGAGCCGATGCCAAATCCTCCGGTAGTATTCAGATTCAGTCGATAAAGAGCCGCCAGCGTATAGGACTGATCATTAATGGTTGTATCGAATGTGCCGATGGCCAAAATATTCAACCTGCGATCCATGGCAATTTTGGTTACTCCTGGAATCTCTGCCCGGCCCTGCTCTCTACCCGCTTGATCCAGTGAAATGATTTGTTCTGTGCCTTCGTCAACCACGTATATCAATCCGTCATAACCTGCAATTACATCTGATGGACTTGCAAAACCCTCAATGATGGGTTGAATGGGTACGTAAGCTACATCCCGGTTCGTAAACTCTGGAGCATCAATAAATTCTAGGTCCGTTTTCTTGCCAAAAAACCCCTCACAACTCGATAGCAGAGTCACCAATGCAATCAATATTAATTGGATACCCCTCATTCTCTTTTGTCTGTATTAATTCCGATATCAATACCAAACGCATGCAAGGTGCCGAGGTACTGCGTGAAGTTCACGCCATAGTTGATCAATAAAATATTGCGTCCAAATCTTGGACGGAATCCAACACCAAATGTTGGAGCTCGTTGACCAGCCACATTTATCTGATACCCGGTGCGCAGATAGAGTAATTCTCGATATTCATACTCTACCCCTAATCGGATGTTTTCGCTATTGTCATTTGGATGCTCGAGCTGCACAGCAACCATGAGTGATTGTGTCTCTTGCTGTATAGGTTTCATAGAAGCTCCAATGCGGAAGACCGTTGGCACAGCATACTGGTCGAGTGATACTCCATTGCGATTAAAATCCACCGCCAGATAATCACCATTAAGCGATGAGTTGCCACCAAAATTTTTCACCACAATGCCAAACTTTAAATCACGGACATCGGTGGTATATAAAAAGCCTAAATCCGCAGCCACCGTGTGATTTGTGTATTGAGCCAAGCGTTCATTGATGTATTTCATATTTATTCCGAAGCTGAATCGGTCACTCAAGGTTTTAGCATAAGCCAGTCCTGCAGCCATTTGCGTGGCATAGAATAATTCACCTGTTCCACCAGGTTGAAACTCGGTTCGCACTTTCATTGCTCCTGTACCCATATAATTTAGGTTTAAACCAAAGGCGCTGCTTGAGCCTTTGAGAGGAACAAGCCCACTGAGCCAACCATGCTGAATACCTGCTCCAAGCGCCAGTGAGCTGGCAGTAACTCTTGCAAATTCGCTTTGCGACATCAATGCAGGATTATGAAAAGCACTCATACCATCAGCGCTTAAGGTAAGGTTGGCTCCACTCATCGCCATTGATCTGGGGCTGATGTCATTTTTCAAAAACGTGAGCGTAGAGATGCCTGCACGCTGTCCACCTAAATTCGGTAAGATTTGTGCATGACCATTCGTGGCGAAAACCAATGAAGCTATGACGATATGTATGCCTATCCCTCTCATTAAAACCTAAATGATGCTCCGTATAAAATTTGACGACCAGGAGTAAACCTTGCGGGGTCTGTAGGTAACAGTCCTCCGTCCAGTGGATTTGGAAATGCTGGATCTCGCCAGTCTTCTGGAACGGGGTCACCTACTTCATATGCCCTACCCGTAACTGGATTTATAATTTGAGAATTGAGTGTGTTAAACACATTCTTGACTTCCACACTAAGAGAAACACCGCGATTCTTTTTTGTAACGAAGTCTCGGGTTAATCTCAAATCGACCCAGTGCCAGTCTTTCCCCACTTCGGCAAAAGGCTGATCAACAATAGGCGTATAAATCGGACGGCCAATATCGGTTTGACTAGTAAGTTCATGAGGCGTATATCGAAGCCCAGATTTATAAGTACCCGTGATGAAAACTCTGAATCCATTGAGCGAGATTTTACCAATGCGTATGGTGCTGTCTGCAGTGAAAATCACACCACCTTTGAAGTCCCAAGGTCTATCCCAAGCCAAGTATTGTTCTTTGGTGGTATTGACAAATCCTGTCTGCCTGATTTGAAGAAGCGATTCGGCTGCAGAGTTTGACTTGCCCGTTGCTACCTGATAAGCGCCATTAACAAAGGTTCGGATGTACTTACCTACACGATAATTGATGCCCAGTTCGAGGCCAATGATGCGTGCATAGTCTTGATTGATAGATGTGGTTTTATCAACTAATCTTCCAGTTTGATCTTCAATAACAATGGTTCGTGTGACGATGTAGTCATACTTATCATTATTAAATGCGGTGAAGGTGATGCCAAGTTTTCTGGTCACCTGTGACTTAATGCCCATTTCATACGAAACGGTGGTTTCAGGCTTTAAGTCAGGGTTTCCTAACCTACTCAAATATCCTCTGTCTTGAAACTCGGGATCAAGTCCAGCATATACAAATCGAGGATGTGGCAATCGCATGCTGTGTCCATAGTTGAAATAGAGCACGTTATTCTCTGTGACTGGAAAGGAGACATTGATTCTTGGCAACAATCTCGCTTGGAACCTTCTCCCAAGAATGCCCACCGTACGCCTGTCATAGCGCGTTCGAACCTCATCAATAATTAAGGCATCTGGATTTTCTATGGCATCGTCCACAAACTTTCCATACGCCCAATAGTTAAGACGCAATCCAAGTGAGGCGTTGATTCCTTTATACACAATATTGTCCTCTACAAACAATCCACCATCGGCAGCATTTACCGCCCAAATATCACTGCTGGTGCCGATGCTAATGGCGGGTGTAGTGAGCGTATCGTTGATTTGAATCGGTGCACCAACCCACGGGCTGCTCACATCTGCCCATTGGTATTGAGTTTCTTGATGTTCTTGACCGAAGGTGAGCGTATGAAACTTGCTATCAGGAAAGAACTTTACGGTATTCTTAATGGTGTACTCCTGCACGTAATGATCGTGCCATGTCCTCGTAATTCCGCCATTATTTACAAAGCCACTCGGTGCATTCACGTAAACAACTGAATCCCCAGGTTCGAAAATGGTTACCGGATTAGTAATTATGGACTCAGGGTCATAAATCTGATCGATGGTCTCACTTCTGAATGGCCTTCCGTTGGCATCGGCTCGTAGGTTGGTAAAAAGTCGACCTAGATTACTCGTCAGCACCCACTTGTTATTGGGAAACGAATAAGTCATTCCGAGCACGCTTAAGTTTGAGTGATGGGTATAGGTAGTGGCTTGGTCAAGATCTTCGCTGAAACGATACTGAAACCCTGGCTGAACTACGGCATCAAAACCTACAACCTGCAGTGATCTAGTGTTTTGATTGATGTTTAACGAATGTTGATTCGTAAAAAACACCTTAAAACCTGGGCGGACATTGTATGCGAGTTTCACCGTATTTGACCAACGATTATCCTGGCGTGGCGCCCAAAGTGTACCTCCATTTGAAAACAAGGAAGATGTAAGTTGATCGGCCGTAGTGCGGAAATAGGTGTCTGTAAGCTCAACGCTTGTGGTGGTGAAGAGAGTTAGCTTTTTCTTGGTGAATGGAATCGGTGTTCCTAAGGAGAATTGCCAAATATCAGTATTCCAGCTTGAACCTTGATTTCGGTTGGTTAAGTAATTATCTGTAAGCCAGCTACCGCTCACTTCTAGTTTATCCCCACCTTCTCTAATTCGAGTAGAAATTACTCCTGAAGATCCATCGCCAAATTCAGCTCCAGCACCACCTGTTACAACGGTTACGTTGCTAATGGCAGAAGAGGCCACATTCACACCAAACCCAGTTCCTGCCAATGGATCCTGGGCGGAAATACCGTCCACCACATACTGTGTTTCATATACACGACCACCCCGAATTTGAAGCCCATCAGGATTTTCACTAACTCCAGCCTGCATTTTGACAACATCCTGCACTTCGCGCACAGACATTTCTGCGATATCATCCTGTGATATCTTAATTTCTGATTTACCACTTTCTAAATCAATCACTTGCTCACCCTCAATCACCACCTCAGCCAATGTGTTTGACCTGAGCGAAAGCGATGTATTCAGCGTTTTGGTTTCCCCTTTTTTGAGTTGAACTCCATTGATGATCTTATCACTGTATCCGAGGAAACTAATTTTAACAGAGTAATCCCCAGGCTTGATGTCTTCGATTAAATAGTTTCCATCAAAATCAGTACTTGCTCCCTTGTATGTCCCTACTAAAATCACTGTGGCACCGGGTAATGTTTCTCCTGTTTCTTTATCAGAAATAACACCTGCAAGCTGAGCGTTTTGTGCTATGGCGAGAAACTGAATCAACAACAACCCTGTCAAAAGGAACATGGATCTATAAACGCTAGGTGCAATATGTATTGATCCAACTACCATGCAAATTCCTCTTCAAATACTTTCCTGAACAAGGATTCGATTGCCACCTCATCTTTATTTACTCTATGCAGCTCCACGGATAAAAAAACAAGGTTGGTGTTGCTACCAACGCGCCTTCTTACACCAACAGCATTTTCACTTGGGCCGGTCCACCCGTTTGCCCTGGTGAGCTGAGCTGAGTAAATAATCTCCGCATCGGTAGAGGGGTAAACCGGGTCAAGTCCACCAATGAGTGCATTTGAAACAAGGCTAGGATAACCATTTAGACCTACAGCCAGAGAGTCGAAAGGCAATCGCGCTTGGCCTTCACTTGAGCTCAAACTATCAATTGGTAAAATTCCGAACAGCGCACTTTCTGCGGTAAATGTGTTTGGTAAGCTACTGGAGATAAACATTTTGCCACCATTGCTCAAATATGCTTCCATGCCTGAAGAGGCAAACTCAAGGAAGATATTCTCATCATTCGTTTGCGGATTTACAATCAAATCCTCCTTGGCATAAATCAAAACCTTATCATACTGTCTTAGAAGTAGTTCAAAAGTGGGATTCCAGATACGTGGAGAATTTTTACGATCTTCTCTGAAAAGGTCTATAAAATCAAACCCTTGACCAATGGTGTTTAAGTTGGATAAATAAAAATCATTTGGGCTGGAAGAGCTGGTGCCAAGTACTAATAAGTCTGACGACCTCCCCTTAAAGTAAAAATTGGCGAGGGTATCAAGACTACTGATTGATCCCGCAACATCAACCGCCCGAATGTAGAGGTTGTTTAATCCATTTACATTCAGCCCAGGGATTTCAGCCACCTCCACGTTTTCTTTATTCACCAGCCGTGCCGTGGTTAACCCATCCGCATCTAAATCAATTGGATACAAGGATGCAATGGCAGTTTCTTCCGTCTCTACCAAGGTGGAAAACTGAGTCCAATCTCCTTCATTGATTTTTATCTCGATGGCTTCAATGGATGAAAATCCATCTAAATCTGTGGCATCCCAAGCGAGGGTAAGCACGTTGAACAGAGTGTCAGACGGAATTAAATCACTGACGAACTTAATTTCTGGAGACGTGTTTTTTAATGGTACACGCAGGTATGCGGGGGTTTTATCTGAATCACCTGCATCATCAACCGACCTGACCCAAAAATCAATATCAACTGTATCACTGCCTTTGGGAATAGAGAATAAGAACGTTGAATCTTGGTTTTCTGTAAACACCCATGTCTCTTGATCAAAACTAAATTCGTAACCTACCACATAGCCATCTGGGTCACTTCCCCACCAAGACAGTTTTACAAGACTATTCAATCGGTTTTCACCAGTCAGATTTATCTCACTCACCGATGTGCTTGTCTCAGGCGCCTGATTTGGTAGTAGGTTACCCGATTTACGACATGCGCTTAGCCCGTAAAGGCTAAGGCATATCAGTAAAATATTGGAAAGGGTAGGTTTAGTTTGCCGCAAAGTGCTTTATTGCTTCACGATAATCTCAGTTGATTTTCCACCTCGATTATCTTCAACTTCTATTAAATAATTTCCGGCCTGCAGTCTGCTAAAGCTTATTTCAGCTCTAGCTGCATTTATTAGTCGATAAGCTACTAGCTTACCCGTCAAGTCTCTAATAACCACCTGTGCTATTTGACCCTCAGGTAATTCAATCATTACCCGATCAACGGTTGGATTTGGATATACACTAAATTGAAGCTCTCCAATATTTTCAACTCCAAGACCGCAGCTAGCCGATGTATCCGCAAAAATTGCATCCGTGAGGGTTATTTGATCGCTCGCACCATCCACTGAGTTTGTGGCTGTCATGGTTACCGAATACAGTCCTGATTCAGTAAACGCGTAATTGCCAAACTTATCTGTAGATGTGCCCCCATCACTAAATTGCCATAAGAACTCATCGGCTACAACTGAACTCATATTGAAAAATTCAGCAGGAGTACCTACACAAAATGTATCGTTTACCGGAGCCGCTGATGCCACTACATCTCCTCCTCCATAGTTCACAATATCGTTGTTGTTTCTTGGCAACAACTTATTAGAACCAAAGGTATAGGTGAGGATTCCAGTAATCGATTCCATGTAGTGCCCATAGCGAACAATATATGGGTCAACGTTCATAATGCCATCCGTAATGCTTTGCGCTGAGTCATTTACGTAGCTTACATAAAGTGAGCTCGAAGCTGATCCTGATACTCTACCTGTAAGTACACGCGTTCCTTCCGCAGGATTAAACTCATCGGTACCGACACGAAATTCTGCATAATTGTTACCTGTGGCTTCATCTGCATTTCGCTCTACAACAAAGATGTCTTCTCCAGCAGCAGGATTTTCCAATCTAACGAGCATAGATTCATACTGCTCATGAGAATTGTTATACTGTGTAAATGAGTCTGGATTGATTACCAACGGACTTATTGAACCTGTACCTACCACGCTAGCGGCTGTAATGCCTCCGAGTCTTGTAAGACCGAACGACTCTTGTACAATTCCTGTAACCTCAACCAAGTCACCTCTATTGAGGGTGTTCAAGATTGGATTACTCTGCAACCCAATAGCTGCATAGCTCAATTCATTTTCATTTTGGATATATACGAACCCTAAATCTCCTGTATCAGAACTATTGACCCCGGCCGTAACTACTCCGGTAACGGTTACTTCCTCGTCACGGTACGGGCTCGAACCGGAATTGTATGGAGTATATTGAACATCATAAATGCTTAAACCACTATTTCTAACTCGATATAAATAGGTGAGCACACTTGGGTTGGAGTTGGGCATGGTAGTCACCAATCCGCTGTCATCTTCAGCAACTATATACCATCGCACTAGGGTGCCATCGCTCTGTGCAGGAATGTCAGCTCCGTAAGTTTCCCCACTAATAAGTGACATGGCTACAGAAGTAAAACTACCCGTTAAACCAGTGGCATAATAAAGTGTTGCGCTTGTCACTAGTCCATCGTTGTCAGTAATATCAGCCTCCACAGAAACATCATCACTTGAACTTGGAACTACTGGCGTTCTGTTTATGTTAAATACCCTAGGTGCAGATGCCCCATATACGTAATCGCTTTCTTTGGTTGGATAAAGCGAATACCCCCGTCCGTTAAACCCAGGACAGTTGTTTTTACTGTGTGCAATGATGCCACGAAGGGTATCGATTTGATCGCCCACGTTAGGTGCAACAAAGGTTCCTCCTTCAGCTGGAAGTTTTTGGACTCTAAAACGGTCTGACACATTTACTAGGTTGCCAAACTGATCTTCGATATTGAAACTGACCCTACTTCCTCCAGAAAAGAAGTCCAGTGACGCTACGGTAACGTTATGAAACTCAACATAGGCTCCTTCCCATTGCTCTCCTGTTTGCAAGAGGTTATTGCGGTCACCATCATTCAAGTCTGCCACCTGCACCACCGTTGGGACGATTTCCTCATTCTGTCCAAGCAAGGTAATACTTACTCCATCGAGTGGAATAATTTCTGTTTCTCCATTATAATCATCGATAACTCCGACTACTTCCACAGAATCACCGGCAAGCAGATTATGTATATCCTCAGTTACACTAAGATCCGATGTAGCAAACACGTCTAATCCTTTGAATGGACCTCCATTGCCTTGCTGTAACCAAAAGTTTTTGTGCCCGGTACCTTGGTTGGCCGCTGCAATGCCACTTGGCACTGCTTCAAAACCATCGGCCACAACCTTGGCACGGATGATTACGGTATCTCCCAGATAAATGGTCTGATCATCGCAGTTTCCGGTGGCGGCTTGCGTCACAAATTGGATATCCGAGATGGATACCACGGGGTATTGGGCGTGCGCTGCGAGCGCAGTAATGAGGCATAAGGCAAGAGTTAGAATTCCCCTAAAGGAAACCTCTCGAATTCTATGGATATTGTGTTTCTTGTGTTGCATTGATCGTAGTTTTAATTAATTATCTATTTATCTTGTTTAATTTTCTGTATTAAGGAGTAGGTCATTTTCGTTATTTCATTGGCCAAATTAAGAATTGGATCAACTTCAGCATGTGTATTGAACTTTAAGATTTTCAATAATTCGAGTTGAGTTTCCAATTCATATGCGCTTCCCAAAGCAATGTTTAAAAACCGTATGTAATCTCCTGTGGATCTGCGACCATATCCCTCAGCGATGTTGGAGGGAATCGAAACACTTGATTTTTTAAGTTGAGATGCTAGACCAAATCTCTCTTCATCTGGCAAACCATCGCAAAGTAGATAGACATGTTTTACAAGCTCCATTCCTTTCTGCCATATGATCAAATCTCTATATCCCTTAATACTTGCCACTGGTTCATTTAATTGTCACACATCCTTTTTCACTTGTGCCTGTCCTCTTTTGCCTAGTATCCTTGTTCCTTTTCTCTTTCGTTTCGTGCCTTCCTATTTTATTACTACAAATTTTTCTTTCCAGAATTTCCCCGTCTCTAGGTCTTCAACGGAAAAGATATACGTTCCTCTTGCTATGATTTGCGCATTATCGCTAAGCAAATCCCAACTGTGTTCACCACCACTAAAGACTGTTCGATCAGGGTTGGAATAGGTGGAATACCAGCGTTGATCGGCCCCATCATAAAAGCCATCGTGTTCAATGGTTTTAACCAAATCTCCGCTCACGGTGAATACTCTGATCACGCATTGCTCTGGCAGATTGGCAAAGTTTAATCTCTTGTCTTCTTCGAAGGTTGAAGCACCTTCCCATGAGGCGCCACCGTAGTATGGATTGGGGTACACAAACGGCTTGTATTTATCTAAGCTGTCTTGGTTATCTCCTATGGATAGTTCAAACCTAGAAGAAGCATATTCTTCAAATTGCACATTCGCCCCAGTACCTGGAAACAGATGGTATGCATTGCTCAGAAGTGAACTTTCTAACGAGGATAAGTTATTCTCAACATCCCCCCTATCAAAAGCTGTGACAGCCAACACATATTGCCAACCATTAATAAGATTGTCTATACTGTAGCGATAAAAGTATTGGTTGGAATCTCCCTCAAAAGTCACCGGACTTTCAAGCCTAAGCTCAGCTAACCCTGTTTCATTAAACAATTGATTACCAATTATATCTGCACTTTTTATTGGCTTCAAATCACTTGATAAATCGAGTGATTTTATTGCATCATCTCCCAACTTGGTCATGTAAATATTATAGCCTTCAAAATCCTTTTCTTGAGTGATTGGGTCGAGGCTTAGTTCGGCATTATTAGACCAATAAATATCTATGCCTCCATCTCGCGCAATGAGTTTCGTATTTGGAATTTCAGGCGGAGTCGGTAAAATAAATCGAGTGATTTTACCGTCATTATCCAAGTCTTCCCCGGTATCGAGTTGGCCATTGAAATTGGCATCTTCACCATTATATGCTGTTTGTGCCCAACGCGCATTGTCAATCAAGTTTGCTCGTTGCGTTGGATTGTTTTCAGCGTTGGGATTTCCATCTTCATTTTTCTTGGCAAATACCCATGCCCAAGCGAAGGTTACAGACTCTCCCGGTTCAATAGACTCGAATGGCCCTATCGATACTAAGTCGCTGCGGTTACCAGGTGCATTAATGACCTCTTGGATGGTTTGCTGCTGAAAGCTCACACATCGTGGGTCTGGTGAACCAAGCTCTGTCCAACATGGCCATTGATTAAAGCCCGTATTTTGTTTGTTATACCTGAGCAACTCTGAATTAGGGAAGAAAAAGTCTGGCGCAGATGAATTGAACTGCCAAGTCTGATAGTTGACTTTAAAGGAGGTATCTATTGATGGGTGTCTAAATCCATTCCTATCCTCAGCTCCTAAAAATTTATGCCCAACATAGCTTTCGGTAAATCCCAGGTCTCCTGCCGCATCAAAACAATATGCCAATGAGAGAGAATCGATAAATCCATTTCCTCCCTTGTCATAGAAAGCACTCCCACCTTGACCAGCTGGTGTAATGTTGGTGTTTCTCACCACCGTATTTGACCACATACTTATGTAGGCATCATTCAAGGTTTTGTCACCATTATTGGTAACGATATAGTTACAAATGACCATGAAATCGCTGAACGCGAAATTCCAATTGTATACTTCTAAATGCACATCCATATTCAATGGATTATTGTGATCTTGTATTGGCGTGCTTGTGCCAGGAACGAGGATAAACTCATCAGAGAAATCAGCGACAAAATCTTCATGCGAAACTGCATCAAGACTGTAGTTTGGGTTATCGAGTAAGGTAGATCTCTTGGTAAATGCCGATCCTACTGGGGCATTGAACTCATAACCGGCTCTTCCTGCAGAGTAGCCTGAGGATTGATCATAGGCCGCAGTTGAGACTGCGATAAGTGATCCGTCAACCTTTCCACCGACCCAAATACCAGCCTCAAACAAGTGCTCAATGCCCGAGTTTGCAGGAAACTCTCCAGAACCATAGCCTAATAGATCATAGGTGCCACGCATTGCATTGCCAAACGTTCCCACATTGCTTAGACTCAAGCGCACGTTGGAAACTGTAGTTTGCTGCTGATCAAATGATGTTTGACTCATCAAGTGAGGAAGAGTGAAAAAACTCAATATAAAATAGGTCAAAAAAAATGGCCGCATTAGGCGGCCAAATTTAGTGTAACCGCGAAGGCCATACCGTTAATTCCGCATTAAATATTTAATAGAATTTTGCCCGATCATCTTCCACGCCCACTGCATCTTTCAATGCATTTTGAGCACTTCGCTGAGCGCGAACAAAATTGTTGTTCTTGGCAAGATTTAGATCTTGAGATGAGTCTCCATCTGAAGGAGCATCTGTTTTGCCTTCTAGCTTTAAGACATACACGCCCCTGTTGCCTTTGATTGGTGCCGACATTTCACCTGTTGCCAATGTCGCAACTGTACCAAGAATGCTTGGTTCTCTGCCAATACCACCTCCAATGGATTGATCTGACAGGCGCACATTATCCGCCCTTCTGACCTCAACTCCGATATTCTTTGCAGCTTCCTCGATAGAAGTGAAAGTTCCTAATTCGGCCATTATTTTCTCTGCCTTCTTTTGTTCCAATACCATCGGTCTTATCATGCCTTTAGCAGTTTCAAATGGAACAACTCCTTCTTCTCTGATTTTAGTGACCACAGACACAACAATTCTATCGTCAAGCTCGAATGGACTAGAAACTGCACCTACCACCGTTTCTTCATTATGTGCCCAACGAACCACTTCCTTTGCCGGAATACCAAGAGGCCCCAAAACTTCTTCTTCAGCTCGAAGCCCCTCGATAGGAATTATTTCCATTTCAGATGCCTCAAACTTTTCGATGGTGTTATTTTCTACAGAGAACTTACTCGCTTTTTTATAAACCATGTCAGCAGTGTACTTTGATGGTTCTATTGGCATATCTACACTTGCTAGCAAATAACTTTTCCTAGGCTCTGTTTGATCAGTAATATGAATCAAGTGCACTCCAAACTGAGATACTACTATTGGCATATCACCAACTTTTCCTTCGAAACATGCTTTTTCGAAGGGTGGAACCATTCGCCCTTTGGTAAACCAATCGAGCTCACCGCCATTTTCTCCTGAGCCTAAATCGTCTGAAAACTCTTTTGCCAAATCAGCAAAATTTCCATTACGCGTTGCAACGGTTTTGATTGAATCAAGTTTAATCTTCGCAGCAGCGATTTTATTCGAGTCGCCATCATCTACTCTGATTAAGATATGACTTGCTTGCACAGAGTCAGGGCTCATACTAGTGGAAACTAATTTAGACACATATAGCATAGGACCATTTCATATGGACCGAACACTGTCCCCTCATCGCTCTTAATGATTGTGTCTTTTAACATTGATGGAAGCTCTTGCTCCTTGAAATATCTGACTAGGTTTTGAAGTTGTCCTTCGGCATTCTCAAGTACGTATGCTGTATCATTACTATCCGCTTCAAAACCTGCCTTGATTTCTTCCATTTCTGCCCTCAACTCAGCAATATCTTTTGGAGTAGCAGAAAGCTCAAATTGCACCAATTTAATATCCCTTGTTTCATCTTGGTTTTGATATAGTTCTTCTGATTTGTGGGCGTTATAGTATTCTTTTAGGTCTGCATCTGTGATTTCAACTTCTCCTTCAGGTATCGCATTGTATTCTTTTACCGCATAACTAAAGGAAACCGTTGTATTCTTATCAACAAACATTTGCTTTGCCTCAAGGCTTGTAGTAAAGATTCCCTTACCCAACAGATTGTTGTATTTAGTGCGAATAACATCTTCCTTCAAGGCAGCTTCAATAGGTAGCCATTGATCGGCATTATCGCTATTAAGAATATTCTGGACGGCCACTAGCACCTTTTGAGGGTCTAAAGCACCCGTATTTGGGTCTCGAAATTGTTCAATAACCTGACCTGTGTTTGGATCGGTGAAGAACTGCTGCAATATGGAGCCTTGACCTGTATTTTTTATTTGATCTAGGAGTTCATCCGGACTCACTGAGATACCTAAGCGATCATACTCCTTTTTGAAAATTAGCTCATTTACAAAATCATTCCAAACACGCTCTCTGAGCTGTTGTTTCGCCATATCATTGGCGCCTTCTGTGCCGAATTGCTGATCTAAAGCATCTTGAAATCTCAACTCAAATTCACGTTGGGTAATTTCTTTACCTGCTATTTCACCAATGGTATTGTCTTGGCTTCGGAATGCGCTACCGCCATTACTAAAAAGGTCTCCTAAGAGAAAAAGTAATAATGCCACACCGATCATTACAATCAATAATCCTGAGCGTTTCCTAATTGATCCTATAATTGCCATGCTTTGTAAGCTTTAAAAAATGGTTCGCGAAAGTAAGTTTTGTAATCAAACTTGCGATGTGAGTTTCAACCTAATTTGCCGTTTGTGAGGGCGTAGATGTACTTCTTCGATTTTTCTGTCACTCACATTGGTTATTTCTATCGAATAATCTGCTACATCTATAAAATCACCCTCATCTGGCAAATCTTCGTTCACCTCAATAATGAGGCCTGCAAGGGTCTCATACTCCTCAGAGATGGGCAAGGCGAGATCATACTGATCATTGAGGTAGTCAACTTCAAGCCTTGCGGACAGTTTGTATTCTCCACTTGGCAATTTATTTTCAACCAATTCTTCCACATCATGTTCGTCTTCTATTTCACCAAAAATCTCCTCCACAATATCTTCTAAGGTTAACATTCCTGAAGTTCCACCGTACTCATCAACCACGAGGGCTACGTGTTTCTTTTGGGATATGAGGATTTTGAGCACCTTATCAGCCGTTGCGGTTTCGGGAATTATAGCCAGCGGACGTAAAATATTCTTTACAGCTGACGGTTTTTGAAACAACTCAAAGGAGTGAACATAGCCAATCACATTATCAATTGTTTCCTTGTACACCAGTATTTTTGAATATCCCGTTTCGATAAACCGTTTGTTTAGAGTTTCTACAGATTCAACAAAATCGATTGCTTCAATTTCATTTCTGGGCACCATACATTCACGAGCCTTTATGCTACTAAAGTCTAATGCATTTTGAAAAATCTGTAGTTCGTTGTCAAGATCAGAATCCTCATTAGTGGATGATGCTACCTCTTTCACAAAATGGTCAAGATCAACTCTACCCAACACATATTCACTTTCTTCAACTTGCACCGAAAACAACCTCAGAAAGTACCCTAAAAATTCAAAAACCACCCAAACAAGAATGTATAGTGGAGCACAAAGCACAAGGGCTGGCACGGTAAATATTTCCAGCTTCTTATTTGGATTAATCCGAAATAAAATCTTAGGTAAAAACTCCGCAAAAATCAAGATGACGGCCGTAGATATAATCGTTTGAACAAGTAGAAGTAAAACACTAACGGTAACCTGATTTGGGATTGTTCCAAGCAAGGCAAGCAATGGGCTCTCAAGTAAATTGGCCATGAAGATTCCATAAACCACTAAGGCTATATTGTTTCCAAGAAGTAGGGTGCTTATGAACTTACTTTGATTTTTGTGGAAGTATGAGTAAACCTTACCTTGATAGAGCCCAAGCTTTTTGTCAAGTTCAATTTTTAGTCGATTGCTCGATACAAATGCGATTTCCATACCGCTGTAAAAAGCAGAAAGCACCAAAGTGGTAAAAACTGATGCTATGGCGATAAATACGGAAGATCCCTCCATGCTCAATGGCTAATCAAAAATAAGGGAATCTATTGGTCTTGATCATTATTGCTTTCGCGCTCAGCACGCTTTCGAATGAAGTATCGGGCATAAAAGAGTGATCCGGCAA
>Ga0181593_10002517_pt1 | contig 16899 bp, 12 predicted proteins | sample 071ome_19_FD_133756 | JGI IMG/M metagenome (GOLD analysis project Ga0181593, IMG submission 133756) | Coastal salt marsh microbial communities from the Groves Creek Marsh, Skidaway Island, Georgia - 071413AT metaG (megahit assembly) | ecosystem: Environmental > Aquatic > Marine > Intertidal...
TGCAAAGAGCTTGCTCAGCCAAGGCTATAAATAATTAAGGGCCCGGTTGGGCCCTTAAGTTGAGATAGTGAATCCTTTTGCTATTCCCCCGTCGCAAAACAATACAACAAGCCATCTCCACCCGTTCTGACGAGTGATTCCTGGTCGCATCCACGCGAGGTATGTACCGAGTTCCAGGAAGCGTTAGCGCCGCCCAGACGGTCGTGATGGCCTAGTCGGGCCGTGTGATTGTCACTATTGCTGGTCCAGTTGTTGCAGGTGGCTACGGCTGGGTCGGTATCGAACAGGCGACCCATGGAGTCAGAACCGGTGAGGATATCGTGGCGGTTGGGTGAATCGCCGCGGCCATTTACCTCTTCGCCGTGTTCGTTCAGTGCCGTGTATTTACGTATATTGTTGCGGTCTTCGTGCAGGTCGTCGATGTTGGCTGCAATCAGGTCGCCATTGGCGTTGTACCAGGGGCCTTCTCCAATGCGATGCCGGGCGTGAACTTCTGCCATATCACCTACTGGCGCCTGACTTAGGTAAGCGTGCCAGGTCTGGTCACCAGCACCGGCGGATTCAGCCAGGCTTTGGCACAGGGCGTCTGCTCCCGCCAGTCCACCGAGATCACCGCCACTGCCGGGCGCGTCACTGGTGACAAAAAAGGACATAGGCGGCTGCTCTTCCTGGGCAAAGGTTAAAGAGGTTAGGGTAAGCAGGGCTGCCGTCGAAATCGCTTGAATCAGTTTCATTATTTTCCCTCTGTAGTCTTATATTTTTTTGTAGACAAAAAAACGGCGCCCTAGGGCGCCGAAATTCTCCTGAATTTAGAACGAGTAGCGGATATTGGCTCCCGCGTAGATATTGCGCTCGGGCGCTGGCTCGTAGAACCGGCCGCCGAAGGCATTGGGCCGCGCATTGTCGTTATAGACTTCATCGGTCAGGTTTTTGACACCAATGAAGGGCTGAATACGCAGATTGTTGGAAGTGAAGCTATGTCCCAAACGCAGGTTGGCAACGCCGTAAGCGTCGCTGGTGGCTGTATTGGCATTGTTGGTATAGATTTCATCAACCCACATATAGTCGAGAATAGCGAAGAGGCCGGTTCCCGATTCGTATTTCAGCTCGGTAAAGAACTGGTGCTGTGGAATCAACGGCAGATCATTGCCCTCGGCGGCAGTGTTGGTGGGGAAACTGTCGAAGGTGAAATCTGAGAATGTGTAGGTGCCTGTCAGCTGCAGCTGGTCACTAAATGCGTAAATACCCATGGCCTCGAAGCCGAGGCGGTCAGTGTCGGCATTTTCGAATACACCGCGGCTACCCAGCGTAGCGGTGTTCACTACTTCATCATCGACCTTCATGGTGTAAACCACCAAGTCGAAGTCCAGGCTTCTGGCCACTTGGCCGCGTAATCCCACTTCCAGGCTGCGAGCTTGCTGGGCCTTCACATCGCTAAAGCCCGATAGGCTGATGCCTGCATCACCCAGGTCGCCACCAGGGCCTGCGATTTCGGTAAAGGTCGGCGTTTCAAAGGCGGTGCCGTATTTACTGTAGAAACGAATATTTTCTGCCAGTGCATAGGTCAGACCAACCATGGGGCTGAACTCGTTAAAATTCAGAGAGCCGGACTGATCAGCGTTGGCCAGGAAACGGTCATTGATAGAAAGTTTCAGAGCGTCAAAACGACCACCAACAACGAGGTTCAGACGTTCATTTATCTGGGTATCGTTACGAAAATAGATACCGTATCCCTCTGCGTTTTCGCCTTGATCCTGGGTCATTGAACCCTGCACACCTTGCAGGTTGTCGTAGCGGGTCCGGTCGTCACGCTGCTTGCTGTAATCGATGCCCACTGTCACCTGGTTAGGGAGTCCGGCGAGCTCACCGGATTGGTCATATTTCACACCACCACCCCAGAAGAAACGTTCAAAAGCAGAAACACCCTCTGATTCAAAAGGCAGGAAGGTTTTAAAATCGCGCCACAGGTAGAAGTTGCGCGCGGTTATGCTCTGGCTTTCGCTAAGATCAGCGGTGTAGATGATGCCTAAACGCTGCTGGTCGAGTGCTTCACCACCGGCATAGGTAATGTTGGCGTCGCGGGCCTGGGTGCGGTCAGCGGCAACATCTGCCGCGTTAATGCCACCCGGATCATTGGCGACAGGCGAGTCGACCGCATTAAAAATAATGGTCATGTTGGAGTCGGGACTTGGCTGGTAATCGAACCGCGAGTTCAGCATACCGTGCTCGACTTCTGCGTTGTCGCGGTAGCCTTCCATATCCAAGCGAGACAAATTGATCATGTAGTTCACTTCACTGGCACGGCCACCTGTTTTGAGCTGATATTTACCCATGTCGAATGCACCCCGGGTAACAGATACCTGCACAAAGGGTGTCTCAGGACCTTTTTCGCTCGTCAGGTTAATGACACCGCCTGAACTGGAACCGTACAGAGCGGATGCTGGGCCACGAATAACTTCGACTCGCTGGGCTGAACCAAGATCGATATCGTCAACGCCACCCTGGCCGTCTGTCGTTGTGGCGGGAATACCGTCGAGATAAATCTGGATACCGCGAATACCGAAACTAGCACGTGAGCCTGCTCCGCGAATCGAAACCCGCAAATCCTGGGTATAGTTGCTCTGGTTTTGGGCAAATAGGCCGGGAATGCCGTTAATGCTCTCAGCCAAGCTGAGCTGTGGTTGGCCCAACTGGATGGAATCCTGACCAACGATGCTGACAGACGCGGGAACAGTACCCAATTGTGCATCTTGTCGTGTGGCAGTAATTACCATTTCCTGAAGCGGTGTATTCTGTGCGGCGGCCCCTTGGGCGCCAAATGCGCCCAAAGCGATCAGGACCAGTTTAACGCTGGTTTTGAGGTGGTAAGTACCGTTGGTGAGATGCTTAAGCATTATCATATTTCCCAGAAATTCTGTAGTAATTTGTTATGCAGCCCCTAAACTTTGTCGGCGGGCATTGACGGATAATTCTAAGGTGGTGGCAGGTTAAGTGAAATACAAGACTACGCTAAGCAGGTCTTAAGTAATTATTCTTAACAAAGATGAAGGTTATGTAGAGAAATCCATCTATTCTTGTGGTTCGGGCCGTTTGCGAATGCGCTCCAGTCCGTTTTGCGCCGCGATTGGCGGCTTCCATAATGCCCGGGCCCCGCCAGTCATGATGCTGTAGCCTTCCTTACCAAGCTAGTAGGCGAACTCCTCAGCCATCTGGTGGTAGGGGTTGTCTTCGGCAAAGCGTGATGAACCAAAGATGGTGACGCATTTTTTTACGTGCCGAAGTTTCCGAAAGCCATAAAAAAATTCAGCGCCAATCTGCACGGATCGCTTGAGATCTTTCCAGGTGCTTTGCGGCCCTACAAGGAGCCTGTTGTCGTAAAGACGCTTTTTTGAGTCCATGCGACAATTCTACTCCTCAGGCTAGAAAACCACGAAAAAGACATAAGCCCGGGGGGCACCGCACCTAGCGTTAGGTCATGGTTTCAGCTTCAGTGTTGAAAGGCATATCAAGCGCAACCTTTGGAATGCTAAGCAGTATCAGATTGGCCGTCAGGCTGACTACCAGCGATGCGATGGCATAAGCAGACAATGTGTCATCGTTCATAGTGCTTGAAATTGCTCCAATAAGGCCGCCAAGCGAAAATAGAGTAGCAGTTTGTAACGCCGTGGCGCTGCCGCTGAGTTTTTTAAACTCGGCGAGGTACAGCGTCGAACCAGAGGGTTGCGTGATACCTAACATGGCAACGACCACTACTATGCAGGGAAATATCAGCCATATCTGCGTATGTTCGGTAAACACAGCAAGAGCAAGCACAGAGGTAGCGATTAGCTGTGTTCTGACTCCCGTGCGGAAATAGGCTGCAACCTTACCCAGCGACATGTTGTTCAGCTTGCGCATGCTGACCCAGTTGCACAGTGCAACACCCAGTACAACGCTTCCAAAAAATACAGGGAACATATGATCTGGCAGACCAAAGTAGATCTGAATAATGAATGATGCATTGGTCAGGTAGATCATTAATACACAGCCGCACAGAGCAACGGTAAGTCCATAGCGCAGAGAAATGCGGCGACCATCGACCTTGTGTGAAATAACCTGCCAGTATTGTGGAAATATCCTGCGCAAGTCGGGTAATTTTCTGATTTGTTCCCGCGTCTCGGGTAATACAAAGGCAAAGCAGGCCCAAATGATGGCAGCGTAGCCCAACAGGAAGAGAAACACCCAGTGCCAGTTGAATTGCAACAGAACAACGCCTATCACGGGAGCGAAAAGAGGTGCGATCATCATGATCATAAAGACCATCGAATAACGCCGACCGATTTCATTGACTGGATAGACATCCCGAATCATGGGCATGACGGTGATGGTAGTGAAACCGCCACCGATGGCCTGGATGCCGCGCAGTATCAAAAGTTCCTCAAGGCTGCTGGAAAGTATAATGCCGAGAGTGGCGAGCAAATAAATACTCAGCCCTATCAGGCCTAAAGTGCGCCGGCCAATCTGGTCAGAGATGGGGCCGCCAAAGATTTGTCCCAGACCAAAACCAACCAGATAGATGCTCATGGTGTAATTTATTTGCACAACTTTTACACCAAATGCTGCCGCCATATCTGGCATGGCAGGTATATAGACGTCCAGGGAGAAGGGCGCAAGGGCGATTGTGCCAGCCAGAAGAAGCATAAAGTGGGGAGGTATTCTGATGTTCGTGTCAGTCTGGGACAATTGCTAGCACCAACTTTTTGGGGCGGAAATTATGCCTTTTTGGGCGTCCGATTGCGCGCTTCTAAGTTGAGGAACTTTTCTCGCAGCTGGGGGGTGTTGCCGCCTGCTGTACGACCATGTTGCGTCCCTGAGCCTTGCGAAAATAAAGCGCCTGGTCAGCTGCTTTAATCAGCGATTCAAAACCATTACCAAGATCCTGTCCGCGCAGGCTACTTAGTTCTATCGTGACTGTTAGAACCTTGATGAAGCCGTTTTTGAGTAAGCACTCTGGCGATCTCGCCTCAACCTGCTTGCGGATGGATTCCGCTGCCTGTCTGGCCTAATCAGGATCACAAATTCTCCAATTTATCCGCTGTGGAGCGTTGCCTGTTTATTCTTTTTTTGATTGTTCACTGAAGGCCGCGCTAATTCAATCCGAACCGTATATTTTCTCGTATCTTAGGGACCATAACAGTGGTGCAGGGATGCATTGGTGAAGGAAGTCACAGTTTTCTTCCCCCCGTTCAGTCGCTGGGTCTAGGAAGTTAGCAACCCAACCCGCCAGTCTGCATCCATCAGCTTCGATAGCCTCCGCTGTCAGCAATGCGTGATTCAGGCACCCCAGTCGGATTCCCACTACCAGAACAACATCAATACCCAGTGCCTTGGGAATATCGGATGTTTGCAGAGAGCCTCCCAGAGGTACGCGCCATCCGCCTGCGCCCTCGACACACACGCCTTGGGCACGCTGGCCAAGCCACTCGAAATCTTCGACCAAAGGAGCCTCTTCAATCGAAACTCCGGCTTCTGCGGCAGCGATGTGTGGTGCAATGGCGGGCTCAAACGCGTAACGATTAACTCGTTCGTAGGGTAATTGCAGGCCAGACGCGGCAATTAGCTGTTCGGCATCATCGTTACGGAATCCTTCTGATGTTTTTTCACAACCGGCTGATATGGGTTTCATGGGTGCGATTTGCACACCTTGAGCGCGCTGTTGTTCGATCCAGCGGCAGGCAACATAGGTTTTACCTATACCGGTATCTGTGCCAGTGATAAAATAGTTGCCTATTGGAATCATGGCGCGACGGCTTCCACCAGCAGAATCTGATAGCGGGCTGTGCAGCCTTGTCCCAGAAGGGCCTCACGAAAACGCCGATAGGTGTCCTTGCCAAGCAGTCCTCTTGGGCGCTCAATACTGGCGTGCGTACCACCCAGCCCCTTCAGATCCCTCAGCATGGATTCAGGCGAACTGTATTGGAAGCAGTGCTCAAATTGCCGTCGTCGTAGTATTTGCAATCCAGAATCGCTCAGTTTCTCCAGCAGGTCATTGGCCGAGGGTAAGTCGTGGACACGACTGGCATCCCCGGCAAGCTCCCACGCACGTCGCCACTCCTGAAGTGAGCCTGCAACCAGGGTGCCTAATAGCAGTTTGCCTTGTTGGCTTAGTACGCGACGTGCTTCGTCTAGCGCTCTGTCGGGCTGACCCCACTGCATTGCTGCACAGCTATAGACCAGGTCAAAGGAGTGGTCTGGCAAGGGTAAGTTTTCCATGTCAGCCTGAATTGGAACCAATGTTGGATAAGCACGCAGCGTTTGCCGGAGCATACCCTCAGAAATGTCGATACCGACGTGGGTCGAAGCAGGCTGGGAAATCGCTATTTTTGCCAGCGCACGGCCATTCCCACAACCAATATCCACGATTCGACTACAGCCGCTGACCCACGCCAATAGCTCGTCATTCATCATCCGCTGCAAGCTGTCAAAATTCTCGTAGCGGCTGGCGCTGCGATCAAATTGGCGAGCAATCTGCCGCTTGTCAAACAAGGCTGAGCTCCCTCTCCAATTTGTCCATCATGTCCAGTACTAAGTGGGGGTGGGACAGCTGAGGCGCGTGTCCGTCGTCGACCTCAACGAGAGGCCAACCAAGATTTTGGTTCATCCACTGCGGGGCAGCGACAGGACAAATGGAATCTTGTCGTCCTGCCAAAAGGTATACGGGCTGCTTAACCTTGCTCAGGTGAGGTCTAAGATCGCTCTCTGACAGTATATCCAGACCCTTGATCAGGTTTTTACCCCGGGGCAAGCCATACTCCTGAAGTTTGCGAAAATAGTCGCGGCCCTTCTGTAAGGCTTCAGCAGAGCCTTCAAACATCAGCAATGAAAACCGCTTTAGGCCGGAGATAGGATTTACCTTGATCGTTTCATAAAAGCTTTCGAAAGACTCCGGCGACATGGCGTAAGACCAGTCATGGCCGCTTACAAATCGCGGCGTTGGTGCAATCAAGATAAGCCCATGAATCCTTTCGGGAGCCATCATTGCTGCGCGCAGTGCGACTAGCGAGCCTAGCGACCAGCCACACCAGATGGACTCAGCCGGAGCCTTTTCCAATAATTGTTCTGCCAGAGCATCGAGTGATCCAGGCATATTTTCGTTCAAGCGTCGGCCGTGCCCAGGCAGTTCCAGCGTCTGCAGAGAATGTCTGTGGCTGGCGGCACGCAAGCTATCCCAGCACGAAGCGTTCATGCCCCAGCCGTGAACCAGAGTGAGAGTCAGGCTCATGCTTCCTGCCCCTGTATTTTGACGCCTTCCGCAAGCGACGACACAAGTTGATCTATATCGGCCTGTTCGTGAGCGGCACTTAGCGTAATACGTAGTCTGGCTGTTCCCAGCGGCACTGTTGGCGGACGAATGGCACTAACTAGGTAGCCGTTTTGCTTCAAAGCCTGCGAGAGGGCATAGGCCTTGCCCGCGTTACCAATTACCAGTGGCTGAATCGCAGTCTCTGATTCCATAAGGTTGAGATTGGCTTTGGCTGCCTCGTTGCGGAAGTGCTGGATGTTTTGCTGCAGCTTCTCGCGTCGCCAGGACTCGCGATCAAGGAGATCTATAGCTGCGCAGACGGCGTGAGCAATAGCGGGTGGCAAAGCTGTTGTGTAGATGTAGGGGCGTCCGAATTGAATAAGGTAGTCGATTAATACTCGGTCTCCCGCAATAAATGCGCCGCTGAGCCCCAGAGCTTTACCCAAGGTACCCACCATCAGGTTATTACCTGACGGCTCAACACCCATCTGTGCCAAGGTGCCATGGCCTTTACCGAGCACACCGAAGCCGTGGGCATCATCGAAAACCGCCATGCCATCAGTCCGTTCGGCCAGGTCGGCAATAAACTGGATCGGTGCCAAGTTACCGTCCATGCTAAATACCGCATCAGTGCTAATCAGTACCCGCCCATCAGAATGGGCATTGGCGCGTTCGTCCAAAGAGCGAATATTGAGGTGAGGATAGCGACCCAGCGATGCTCTGCTTAACAGTGCTGCATCAATTAGGGAGGCGTGATTCAGACGATCTTCCAGAATCAGGTCGTCGCGGCCCAATAGCGCAGCGGGCACTGACAGGTTTGCCAGATAGCCAGTGGAAAACAATAGGACAGCCTCAGCACCGACAAAATCAGCCAGTTTTTCCTCAGCTTGCTGATGCGGCCTGAGGTGACCACAAACCAGATGGGAAGCACCACTACCGGCTCCCCATAGAGCGGCGCCCTCTTGCAGCGCCTCGATCAGAGCTGAGTGATTAGCCAGCCCCAGATAGTCGTTGCTGCAAAAGTTGGTGAGGGGTTTGCCCTCAACGCGGATATGAGCACCCTGAGCGCTGTCCAGCGTAATACGTTGACGAAGTAGGTCATCTTCGCGTCGCTTTTCTAAATCGGCCTGGATTTTATTGCGCCAGCTCATTGGCCTTACCTAGGAGGAAGTTAACCCTAGCCTGGCGAACAGCGCATGGTCTCTGGCGACACTGGAGTTGCCTGCAGTAAGCAGCTCGTCGCCGTAAAATATTGAGTTGGCCCCCGCTAGAAAACACAATGCCTGCATTTCGTCGGTCATCGCCTCGCGTCCGGCAGAGAGTCGAACCCGGGAATTCGGCATCAGGATGCGCGCAACAGCAATGTTTCTAACGAAGTCGATGGGGTCAAGGTCATCAACTTCTTCGAGCGGTGTGCCATCAATCTTAATGAGCATATTGATTGGTACGCTTTCGGGTGGTGTCGGCATATTGGCTAGAGTAAGCAACATGCCAATGCGGTCATCCGTCGATTCACCCATACCTAGAATGCCACCACAACACAGTTTCATGCCGGCATCACGCGCTGATTGGAGCGTGTCGAGACGCTCCTGAAACGTTCGTGTAGTAATGATGTCGCCGTAGTATTGTGGAGAGGTATCAATATTGTGGTTGTAGTAATCCAATCCGGCTTCGGCAAGTGCGACAGCCTGATCGTCAGTCAGCATTCCCAGTGTGGCACAGGTTTCCAGCCCCAATGCCTTGACTTCACGTACGGCGTTGATGACTTCGTTTAAATCGCCGTCTCTTGGGCTTCGCCAGGCAGCTCCCATGCAAAAGCGGGATGCACCGGCGTCTTTGGCAGCTTTGGCGTTGCGCAGAATTTCCTCCAGCGGTAGGAGTTTTTCCCGTTCTAACCCCGTATCGTAGTGCGCACTTTGCGGGCAGTAGGCGCAGTCTTCCGGGCAACCTCCGGTTTTAATACTCAGAAGCGTACTGAGCTGCACTTCATTGGCATCAAAATGTTGACGATGAACGCTCTGCGCCTTGAAGAGAAGGTCGTTAAAGGGCAGATCAAAGAGTTCCTGGACTTCTTCGCTTGACCAGGTTTTTACAGGTGTCGGTTGGAAAGTACGTACGCCGGGATTCAGCTGCGTCATAAAAGTTCTCTGTTAACCTATCTATAGCCATAAGGTTAACAGGCTTGTATTCTGGTTCCTAGAACTTGATAGTACGAATTTTTGATATGGATAACAGATCTTTAGTGGAGCGGGATCTGCAGGTTTTGTGGCATCCCTGCACCCAGATGAAGGATTTTGAAAGCTATCCCCTGACGCCGATCCGGCTTGGTGAAGGAGTATGGCTGGAAGATTTCGACGGCAATCGCTATATCGACGCCATCAGTTCCTGGTGGGTCAACCTTTTTGGTCACAGCAATAAGCGCATCAGCGACGCCATTCAGGCGCAGGCCGCCGAGTTGGAGCACGTCATTTTTGCCAGCTTTTCGCACGAACCAGGCGTAAAACTCGCCGAGCGACTGCTCGAGATCGCCCCTGAGGGCTTGCAGCGTTGCTTTTACGCAGACAACGGGTCTAGCGCTGTCGCAGTGGCTTTCAAACTGAGTTTCCATTACTGGCTTAATAGCGGGCGCAAGGAGAAAACGCGCTTTGTGGGCCTGAGCAATGCCTACCACGGAGAAACCCTGGGCGCGCTGGCAGTTGGGGATGTCTCGCTCTACAAAGAAACCTACGAGCCCCTGTTATTAAAGCCGCTGACTGCGCCTTCACCGGATTGTTTCTACCGCGAAGCGGGAGAGAGCTGGAAGAATTATTCGCTGCGCAAGCTGGCGGAAATGGAGGCTTTGCTAGAGCAGCGACATAAGGAAATTTGTGCAGTCATTCTGGAGCCCCTGCTGCAATGCGCCGGCTCCATGCGGATGTATCATCCCGCCTATCTATCGGGTTTGCGCGCGCTTTGCGATCGCTACGAGGTCCATCTGATTGCAGATGAGATTGCTACCGGGTTTGGCCGCACTGGGTCGATGTTTGCCTGTGAGCAGGCGAATATAACGCCGGACTTTCTTTGCTTGTCCAAAGGTATCACCGGCGGTTTCCTGCCTCTATCCGCCGTATTAACCTCGGAGCAGGTTTACCAGGCATTTTATGATGACTACCAGTCGCTGAAGGCCTTCTTACATTCACACAGTTATACGGCCAACCCCTTGGCTTGTGCAGCAGCACTGGCGACGCTAGATATCTTTGCTTCTGACAACGTCATCGAAAACAACAGGGGCTTGGCAAAGCATATGGGAGTCGCAATGGCGCATCTCAACGACCACCCCCACGTCGCCGAAGTGCGTCAGACGGGAATGGTCCTGGCTGCAGAAATGGTCGCAGACAAAGCTAGTCGTAAACCCTTCCCTTGGCAGGAGAGGCGCGGTATGAAGGTGTTTGAACATGGCTTGAAAAATGAAGCTTTACTGCGTCCACTGGGCAACGTGGTCTACTTCATGCCGCCCTATATTATTAGCGAAGCCGAGATTGATCACTTAGCCCGAATCGCCACCGAAGGCATCGATATAGCGACCAGTGGCTGACTAAAAAAGGAAGCAGATTTATGGATATAGACGCTGAGCTACTGAAAGCGCTCAATCAACCGGGCTCCCACTCCGGATCGAAACTGGGAGAGACCCTTGGAATATCTCGGGTCGCCGTACAAAAGCGACTGGCAGCTTTGCGCTCCCAGGGTCTTCCTTTGCGGGCATCGGCTGGGCAGGGCTATATGCTTGAACCCGGCATAGTTCTTTTGGACGACAACAGTATTCGTGATCGACTATCAGAAGCTGCGTTAAGGCAGGTCCATCAGTTAACTGTGCTCAGGGAAATCGACTCCACGAACAATTGGATACAACAGCAGGAACTAAAAAGCGGTATGGCGACCCTGTGCGTGGCTGAAAGGCAGACAGCGGGGCGAGGGCGTCGAGGAGCCGGGTGGGTGGCCAGCCCCTATCGCAATCTCGTCCTTTCTCTGGGTTGGCGGTTTTCGACCTGGCCATCTTCTCTGCCGGCTTTAAGCCTTGTTGTTGGTTTGGTGTGCAGTCAGGTATTGGAGTTGCTGGAAGTTGATGGCGTTCGTATTAAATGGCCAAACGATATCTATCGTCACGGTACCAAGCTCGCCGGAACTCTGGTACAGGCGAGCGGTGAAGCCTCTGATTATTGTGATGTCGTGATTGGGCTGGGCCTGAATTTAAAATTGAACGGCGAGGAGCGGGCCTCAATTGACCAGCCTTGTAGCGACTTGTCAGATATGGCGAACCCAATTGATCGGAACTACTTCACTGCATTGCTCGTAGAGGCTCTGATAGAAGTGTTGCCGCTATTTGCCGAGCAAGGGTTTTCGCCATTTCGCAGTGCCTGGGAGCAACGAGCGCTTTACATAAGCGAACCTGTGCAGGTGTCGGTTAACGGAGAAGCAAAGCGTGGGGTGATGCGGGGTGTTGATGACCAGGGCTCCCTGATATTTAAACCGGACGTGGGCGCAGAGCTAAGGTTTACGGATGCAGATATTAGTTTAAGGCCAGCCTAACTCATTATTTACTTCCGCAAGGCAGCAAATAAGATCGCGGGCGCAAGAAGATATTGGTATCAGGGGCTCGTCAACAGCAATTCTTCCGGCTACTCGCGCAAGCCGGCCTGTCTGGTTAACCCCTAGGCAGGCTTGATCACGAACAGCAAGTCGCCGGTATTTACCTGCGCACCTCCCGATTGATTCACTCTCACCACCTCATAGGTCTTGTCACTTTCAAAGACCTCACCGGCACCATGACAGCTAGACAGCGAGATTTGTGAAAACAGTTTCATTGCCTCTATTTGGCAGATAGTGGCAGAAACGTTAATACGTGAACCAGCCTTTACGTACTCCGGATCGTTGGGCGAAGGCGTGGTATAAAAAATACCTGTCATCGGTGCGATGACTTTTAACTCATCGGTGCCTTCAATACGCAGCGTATCAATGTGACTGTCACTTGTGTCCACGCCGGTGTAGGCCATCTCCTCAACCAGAGCATCCTTGTCGATGCGGCCCAATAACTTGGGCAGATACTTGGTGTCGTAAACACCTTTGACGAATATTTCGTCTTTCAGAATAGTTTTCAGAAGTGGAATGTTGGTACAAACGCCTTTGATGCTGGTGTCATCTAGCACTTCGAGCAGCTTGGCAATGGCGTCGTTCCGATCTTCACCATAGACAACCAACTGAGCGATCATGGAGTCGTAGAAAGGTGAAATAGTCTTGCCTTCAGCGACGGCACAGATCAGCTCGATATCATCACGCTCAGGGAATTTGCACTCGGTAACCAAACCGGGTGTTGGAATAAAGTCGAACTCGCCTCGAGAATTGACTCTGGCTTTTTCAGCCGTAATGCGAGCCTCAATTGAGAAACCCTTGTTTTCGACCTTCAAATCCTTGATGGACTCGCCCTCCGCAATACGGAACTGTTGGCTGACGATGGATACGCCGCTGGTCCATTCAGTGACCGGATGCTCAACCTGCAAACGGGTGTTCATTTCCATGAAGTAACAGGCTTTGTTATCTAGGTCATAAATAAATTCGACGGTGCCGGCACCAATGTAGTCCACTGCATCGGCCAAATCAGCTGCACATTTGGAAACTTCTTTTTCCAATTTTTTCAGCAACATGGTCGAGCCGGATTCCTCGATGACTTTCTGGTTGTTGCGCTGAACCGTACAGTCGCGCACGCCGAGGATTTTGGTATTACCGTGAGAGTCGCGCAGTACCTGCACTTCGATGTGACGCATAGACTCAACGAATTTTTCGAGGTAGAGGTCACCGTTGCCAAATGCTGACTTAGCCTCGGAGAACACGCGACTAAAGGCCTCCTTGATTTCGCTGGCCTCACGAACGATCTGGATACCCTTGCCGCCACCCCCGTGTACCGCTTTCAGTAGCACCGGATAACCGATTTCATCGCCGACCTTAGCCGCGGCATTGGCCGTAGTCAGAATGCCATGGCTACCTGGCACGACGGGAACGTTGTTTTCCATGGCCGTATTGATCGCATTGGACTTGTTGCCCATGACATCCATCGACTGTGCCTTGGGGCCGATAAAGTTGAGTCGATATTTACGGCAGAGTCTGGCAAATCCGGCATTCTCTGACAGGAATCCGATACCAGGGTGCAGCGAGTCGGCACCGTAACGGGTACCAATAGCCAGCACAGAGTGAGCATTGAGGTAGCTTTCGTCAGGGGTTTGCCCGCCCAGGCTCACAACTTCGTCCACGCCTTCGCGCATCATGTCAGCGGCAGCAGAATCGATGTCCGGATCGGATTGCACCAACAACACCTTTTTCTCAAGTTGTTGTGCGATGCGAATGAGTTTCACGGCCGTACAACCACGGGCGTGAATCAGAACTTTTTCAATCGGGCCAAGCAATTCTCTGGCAGTGACCGGCTTTTCGGGTTCCATGCCGCCGTTATCAGCGATACGTCCCTCGAGTCGCTCTGCCAATACTTCGTCAACAGTGCGAGTTGGCGTAACCAGCTCGGGGTCGATGTTGCTCAGTTCCTCGTCCATGCCTTCGGCAAAGGGGTGTTTGACCAAGCCAGCCATAGCGCCGCTGGTCTTTACCAGGTAGTTGGATACGGTGCACATGGAAGGCAAGAAGGACGGCACCACTACACGGCCCGCAAAGGGTAAATCTGTGCCGCTGAAGTAATAGGTTTGTACCAAGGGATGGGTCACGAAGCTAGCTTGCGAACCACCGGTGCAATCGCCGAATCCAAAGACCACGACGGGCAGGCCGGTCTCTATGATAAAGCGCGTAATTCGGTCGTTAACAATGGCCATGGAGAAGAGCGCATTAGCACCTTCTTTGGTCTGCATGCCACCAGAGGAGACAAAGCAGACAATGGGCAGCTTACGCTGGGCGCACTCGACCATGAGGTCACACATCTTTTCAGCGGAGGCCATGTCAAAGGCCCCTGCCTGGAAGGCGACGTTGGAGATAACCACGCCCACCTTGGGGTTGCCTTCCACGCCTTTGAGTTTGCCAATTCCAGTAATGACGCCACAGGGCGTAACCCCAGCCTTGAGCGCCTTTTCGATAGAAATCCTGAAGCCGGGGAAGGAGACAGGGTCGGCGGTCATCATGTCCGCACCTGTTTCTTCGAAGTTAGTGAAGAACGCCTTCTTGAACGCTTCGACAGTAGATGTCTTTTTACGCTTGTAGGTGGTTAGGGTTTTCTGCACCAGCAAATCGCGATAGGCGATATTCAATTGGTTCCAGAAATCCTTGCGCTTACCGATGCGTACCGGGTTAATTCGCCCTTCGTAGGTCTTGCCGTAAAGCTGTGAGCTCAAATACTCAGGCACCAGGCTTTCGAAGAAGAAGGTAATCAACACCAATAGAGATTCAGACAGGCGAGGGAAGCTAACGCGCTTCCACTCTTCGACATCTTTGAGGAACTCACCACGGCGGCGGTATTTGACGAAGTAATTGAGCCATTGGGCAAATTGGCCCGCGGATACATCGGCAGCGCCATCGTTGGATACACGAGCCGTTGCCTGTTCAATGGCGTTGTCGAGAATCTTCTTGATCGATTCGCCGCTCAAGGTATGAAACTCGCGTGTCTCAGCGGCGATATCGTCGAAGTTGGTGACAATGTTGTCGTAGAGTAGGTCGAAAATCAGAATGTTCTGGAACTGCACCAGAAAGGTGGACTTCAGTTCTTTCGAGTAGAGTAAGTCTAAAATCGTCAGTTCGGTATCCGGCGTGCTCAGAATTTTTGTGGTTGCCGCGTCGTCACTTTCGGATTCAAGAAGTTCGGCCAGTCGCACAAAGTTGTATTGGCTATCGGTCTTCCAGCGGTTGTACAGATAAAGGGTGACACGGAAGCAGAGCTGCTGCAGTGAATCTTCAAAATTCTTCTGTGGATCGCCCAGTAGCATGGTTGTAAAGCGACCGCGGTCAACGGATAGGTCTCCGCGCTTTTCCTTAAAGGTTTTCCATGCCTTGAATAGATCGTCCTGATAAACCAGTTTTTCTGGATCCTGGTGCCAACTTTTAAACGCTTCTTCGCGAATCTTTTGCTGACGCTCGGCCAGGTCACCGGTAGGAATTTCATCCTGTGCCAGGCGGCCATAGGCATCGATTGTAGACGAGCTGATGCGGCCTCGAAGCGTGACATATCTCAGGTAGCGGCAGGCGTAGTGAAATGGGTTAGGGTATTCAACGATGCTGGATTCCACCTGAAAGCTGGAAACATGCTGCAGTTTTTCCAGCGTCTCGTTGCCTTTCAGAAACCGCTGCAGCGACTCTTCATAGTCCGCCAGAAGTTCTGGCTCCTCGGCTACGATCTGCTTACAAGCCTGCTCGATAGCTTTAATGCCGGACACGATTGCGTCCACAAGGGGCGAGATCCCGGACGACATATCGGTAGGAGACCAGTCGATAACACCGTCGATAACACCGCGGCTTTTCAGCTCAACTGGAGAAATACCTACATAGCGCGCGCTCTCCTGCCAGGACAGATTGTACTGGCGCGCAATACTAGCCAACCCCTTGGGTTGAATCGTGTTGAAAACGCCGGTGCGCACCGACAGTAATAGGTTGGTTGCAGCCAAAGGAATAGCGCCGCCGGAATACCCAAGACCGTAGATAATGCCAATAGTCGGAACCTGTATGTTCGTCATTTCGGCAATCAGCCGCGAAATGCTGTGCGCCTGGTTGTTAGTATTCGCTTCAGCCCCGGCGTCTGCCCCTGGCGTGTCCATAAAGGTGACGATCGGGATATTGCGGTGGTTAAAGATGCGCGCGAGCCGCGCAGCCTCAAGATGGTGCTCGGGTCCCCAGACGCCATTTTTGACACCGCGGTTTTGCGCAATGATACCGACCCTTTTTTTACCTTGCGGCGATTCCATGAGTAGCTCCACAGCGTAGAGTGGCCCCATGTCTACTTCATTGAATATCTTGCCGTTGATCATGCGCACCGCTGCTTTGGCGCTCGACAGCGAAGTTGACTCGGCGGGTTCCAGTACCCGAGCGATATAGTCGTCGACCTCCAGCTTTTTAAGCTTGGCTAGCTCCCGATCCATAGACTTCTGGTTCATCAGACCTTGCATGCCACGAGTGAGGTCCAGCGTAGGGTGATTTGCACCTACATTAATGCCTTTGGCTTGTTGCTCAGCGAGCGCAAACAGGTTAGTGCTTGTTTTGGTGCTGCGGGACATCAATAACTCCGGTCTGGTTTAGGCAAACTGCTGCTATAAAATGGTAGGGGCAATTCTACCACCCCTAAATTGATCTTTGCTTAGCACCTCTTCAATTCAGGGCCTCTAGTGGAAAGCTAACCCCTGTAATTGAGGTTTGCTATGGACCTCTAGCCTGTGTATCTGGGAGTGGATATTCTGTGTATAAAAAACTGAGCCTACTGTCCTAAAGGGCCAGCGCGTTTGTTGCAACGTACCAAAAGTTGTTCGCACAAGATGTAGTGCAATATAAAAATATTTTATCTATATGTGGTGTTTTATCCCTTGTCTCCCTCATCCAAATCTACTACCCTGACTGGACTGTTATTTGGCTTTAGATGAGACTTAAATCGATGGGACAGGCTGTAA
>Ga0181593_10002519_pt1 | contig 16895 bp, 14 predicted proteins | sample 071ome_19_FD_133756 | JGI IMG/M metagenome (GOLD analysis project Ga0181593, IMG submission 133756) | Coastal salt marsh microbial communities from the Groves Creek Marsh, Skidaway Island, Georgia - 071413AT metaG (megahit assembly) | ecosystem: Environmental > Aquatic > Marine > Intertidal...
CAAGCGTCGCGTGACGCTCAGTACCTCCGGCGTGGTGCCTATGATTGATAAGCTCGGTGATGTTACCGATGTTTCGCTGGCTATCTCTCTGCACGCCCCGAATGATGAGCTACGAGACACCCTTGTCCCACTGAACAAAAAATATCCGCTGAGTGAACTGATTGCAGCGACTAACCGTTATCTTGGCAAGCTACCGGACAAGCGTAAGGCGACCATCGAATACACCATGATGGATGGCGTTAACGATGACATGGTACACGCCGAGGAACTGGCCGAATTAATGAAGCAGGTGCCCTGTAAAATCAACCTGATTCCATTCAATCCGTTCCCGAATTCTGGCTACCGTCGCCCGAGCAATAACCGGGTTTACCGTTTCCGTGACTACCTGATCAGTCAGGGCCACGTCGTCACTATCCGCTCAACGAGAGGAGATGACATCGATGCGGCCTGTGGTCAGCTGGTCGGTAAAGTTGAAGATCGCACGCGTCGTAGCCAGCGTTACATTAATGCCGTACAGATCGATAGCGAACAGGGAGGTCAAGTTTCATGATGCACACTATGATCCGGCTTCTGAGCATTCTGACTGCAGTGATTGTTCTGCAGGCCTGTGTTACCACTGAAGAAAGTCGCTTCAGCCGCAAGGCCTCGCCGGAAAAGGCGGTAGAAAATTATACGCAGTTGGGTCTTGGTTACCTGCAGAAAGGGCGGCCTGACTGGGCTCGGGACCGTCTGCAACGGGCGCTGGAAATTAACCCCGATGATCCGGAAGCCAACGACGCGATGGGACTTGTCTGGCAGACTGAGGGCGAGCTGGATCTGGCAGAAGATTCGTTTAAAAAGGCCATGAGCGAAGATCCGCAGTTTACCCAGGCGAAGCATCACCTTGGGCGTCTCTATGCCAAGATGAATCAACGTGACGAAGCACGCGAGTTGTTGAAAGAGGTGGCGAACGATCGCTACTACAACAATCGTGTCGGTGCCTACAACGATCTGGCGCTGAATTTTTATCGCATGGGTAACTCTCAGGGTGCAATTGAAGCTTACAGTCAGTCTCTGCGTCTGGCTCCGTACAACGTCGATGCCCTGGTGAATATCTCCACCTTGTTGTTTGAAGCACAGCGCTACGACGATTCACTCAAGTATTTTGATCGCTTCGATCGTCTCGTTGAGCGTGACCAGACCGAACATACGGCTCACAGCCTCTGGCTGGGAATAAAGCTTCTGACGATTCATCAGCAGACTTCCCGTGGTGTAGCCATGGCAGCGCAGCTTAAACAGCGCTTCCCGAACTCAGAAGAATATCGAATGTATCAGGACTCTCTGCACGGTGCTCAGTCATGAATAAAAACATGGAAAACCCGATCAAGCGCAGAAAAAGCCGCAAAATCTGGGTGGGCGATGTCCCGGTTGGTGGTGATGCCCCAATCGCGGTTCAGACAATGACCAACACAGAAACGACTGACGTTGCAGCAACGGTCGCTCAGATCCGTCGCGCACAGGACGCTGGAGCTGATATCGTGCGGGTTTCCGTTCCAACGATGGACGCTGCGGATGCCTTCGGTGAAATCCGCAAGCAGGTGACGATACCGCTCGTATCGGATATCCATTTTGATTACCGGATCGCGCTTCGTGTCGCGGAACTGGGTGTCGACTGTCTGCGTATTAATCCGGGAAATATCGGCCGCGAAGACCGCGTGCGCGCGGTTGTTGACGCGGCGAAAGACAAAGGCATCCCTATCCGTATCGGCGTCAATGCGGGATCGCTCGAGAAAGATCTTCAGAAAAAATATGGTGAACCCACACCGGATGCTCTGGTGGAGTCGGCCATGCGCCATATTGATATTCTTGATCGCCTCAACTTTCCGGACTTTAAACTCAGTCTGAAAGCATCGGACATCTTTATGACCGTTGCGGCCTATCGCAAAATTGCTGACCAGATCGAGCAACCACTGCATCTGGGCATTACCGAAGCTGGTGGTCTGCGCGGAGGTACGGTGAAGTCGTCCATTGGCCTGGGCCTGTTGTTGTGGGATGGCATCGGCGACACCATTCGTGTATCTCTGGCGGCTGACCCGATTGAAGAGGTCAAAGTCGGCTGGGATATGCTTAAGTCGCTGAAACTCCGTTCGCGAGGTATTAATTTTATCGCCTGCCCAAGCTGTTCGCGTCAGAACTTTGATGTCATCAAAACGATGAACGAGCTGGAGATGCGAGTTGAGGATATCCGCACCGATATGGACGTCGCTGTGATTGGTTGTGTGGTAAATGGTCCGGGCGAAGCAAAGGAGGTCGACCTCGGCCTGACCGGCGGTCAGCCTAACCTGGTGTATATCGATGGCAAACCTGCGGGCAAACTGACCAACGATGGCCTGGTGGATGACCTCGAACGAATGATTCGTGAGCGTGCTGCCACGCTGGATGAAGAACGCAAAGACCTGATTACCAGTGCAAAGTAACCGGCACTGATATCAGGCAGGAAAGAGTTAACGATGGCGAAAAAAATACAGGCAATCCGTGGCATGAACGATCTGCTGCCGACCCAGAGTCCGGTCTGGCAGTATCTCGAAGGCACAGTGAAAGACCTGCTTGCAGGCTACGGTTACGATGAAATCCGTATGCCGATTCTTGAGCAGACGGCACTTTTTAAACGCTCTATCGGTGAAGTTACTGATATCGTTGAAAAGGAAATGTACACCTTCGAAGACCGCAATGGTGACAGCCTTACCCTGCGGCCGGAAGGCACGGCCAGTTGCGTTCGTGCGTGCGAAGAGCATGGCCTGCTTTATAACCAGACCCAGCGTCTGTGGTACACAGGTCCGATGTTCCGTCACGAACGTCCCCAGAAAGGTCGCTATCGTCAGTTTTACCAGATTGGTGTTGAGACATTTGGTATTGCTACGCCGGACATTGATGCAGAACTGATTTTGATGACAGCCAGGCTCTGGCAACAGCTGGGCCTGGGCGACTCGGTGACACTGCAGCTGAATACCCTCGGCAGCAATGAAGCCCGAGCCCGCTACCGGGATGCACTGGTCGATTATCTGAGCGAGCGTAAAGACCAGCTGGACGAAGACAGTCAGCGTCGTCTTGAGACAAATCCTCTGCGCGTTCTCGACAGCAAGAACCCAGAGACCCAGGCACTGTTGTCTGACGCGCCGGAACTGCACGATTACCTCGATGATGAAAGTCGTGATGACTTTGCGACTTTGCGCTCGGTACTTGATGCTGCAGGCGTGAAGTACGAAATTAATCAGCGCCTTGTGCGTGGTCTGGACTATTACTGCAAGACTGTTTTCGAGTGGGTGACTGACAAATTAGGCGCTCAGGGTACGGTCTGTGCGGGTGGTCGTTATGATGGCCTGGTCGAGCAGCTGGGAGGTAAAGCAACTCCGGCGGTCGGCTTTGCGATGGGCGTTGAGCGTCTGATTCTGATGCTTGAGACGCTTGAAGTGATTCCCGCTGAAGTGATGCAGACCGTCGATCTGTATGTCTGCGGTGTGGGCGAGGGCGCCAGTCAGGCATCTCTGTTATTGTCTGATGCGCTGCGTGCGGAACAGCCGTGGCTGCGTGTTCAGACACACTGCGGTGGTGGCAGCTTCAAAAGCCAGATGAAAAAGGCCGATAAAAGCGGCGCCCTCTATGCACTTCTGCTTGGCGAAAATGAAATCGCAGAAGAGCAGGTAACGGTAAAAGACCTGCGCGGCGAGGCCGGGCAGCAGACCATTGCTCAGTCAGAACTGGTGCAATGGTTGACGGATAATATGCGCTGAGATCAGACTCTCAGGGAAACAATAAAAAGAGCGTGTCGGAGACAAACTGATGACCGATTTACGAACGGATGAAGAACAGGCAGAACTGATCAAGAAATGGTGGTCAGAAAACGGGACCAGCGTTATATCAACGGTGGCCGTAGCCATCGCAGGCGTGGCCGGCTGGAATTTCTGGCAGGACCAGAAGCAGGCAACGGGTGAAGCAGCGTCAGCGGTTTATAACCAACTGGTTGAGCTGGCCGCGCAGGATAATCTGGATAACAGTGCTGACATGCAACGCATGGCGGAGCAGCTGAAGACGGAATACAGCAGTACGGCCTACGCTGACTTCGGTAGCCTGTTTATTGCCCGTATCGCCGCTGAAAACGGTGATTTTGAAGCGGCGGCTGCCGAGCTTCAGGCATTGTTGAAAGATGCAGACAGCGAGCCTGTGAAACTGGCGGCTCAAGCACGGCTGGCAGCGGTACTGACACAGCAGGGTAAAGTCGATGAAGCACTGGCGGCACTGCCCGAAACGGCAGATCCGGCGTTTGCCCCCCAGATTGAAGAGGCTCGTGGCGATGCATTATACCGCAAGGGTGATGTTGCTAATGCCCGCGATGCTTACATGCGTGCCATGGACGCAGCTCAGGCCCTCGGCCAGAACAACAGTGTTCTGCAGCGCAAAATTGACAGCCTGAATATGGCTACGAATACCTCTGAGGACGCCTGATGCAACTACGCCGCTGGCTAAGTCACCTGGTACTGACCGCGTTTGCGGTCACGCTGGTGGCCTGTGCAACGACAAAAGATACTCCTCTGCCGGCAACGTCGGGAGAGGTTCGTCCGGACGTTGTATGGCGCACTTCACTGGGTGAAGGGCCAGGGGTGACTTACACGCGCCTGAAAGCAGCGGTGGAAGGCAATACAGTTTACGCTGCTGACACCGGCGGTTCGGTAACTGCACTGGAACTTAGCTCAGGCTCACACCTCTGGGACACCGACTTCGGTCAGCCGATTCTCGGGGGGGTCGCTTTAAAAGATGATCAGTTGTTTGTCAGCCTGCGTGAAGGGACGTTGGTCGCCCTTTCTGCGGAAGATGGCAGTGAGCAGTGGCGGGCAGTGCTGCCCAGCGAAGCGGTGGCACAGGCTGCGGCAGACGAGCAGCGTGTGTTTATCCAGACCGTAGATGGCCGTGTGACAGCCTTCGAACGCGAGAATGGTGCACAGGCGTGGTCCTACGAGGCCGGTATGCCCGTTCTGTCGGTGCGTGGTACGGGTGCCCCATTGATTACCGATCGCCTGGTGATTACCGGGTTTGCGACAGGTAAGTTAGTCGCGCTGGATAAAGCGCTGGGTATCCCTCGCTGGGATGTTCGCTTGGGCGTGCCTGATGGCCGTTCAGAACTTGAACGCCTTGTTGATGTTGATGGCTCGCCGGTCAGAGATGGTCGTCTGATTTATGCTGCTGCCTATCACGGCAAGATAGCCGCCGTCAGTGAAACCGGCGAAGTAGTCTGGCAGGAAGAAGGTTCAACCTATACCAGTCCGGAAGTCGCTCTGGGCAGCGTCTATCTGACGCTGGACGATGACAGCATTCAGTCCTACGACATGATGACCGGAGCGCGGGCCTGGCAGCAGGGCGCACTGAGAGGTCGTGGTTTAGGTCAGGTCACTGCTACGGGTACCTATCTTGCCGTCGGTGACGAAGACGGTTATGTACACTTCGTCAGCCAGGTGGATGGTTCTCTTGAGGGCCGGATTCTCTTGCGTCCACGTCCGCTGCATATTAATTATCCGCATCAGACCGAAGCGACTAACTGGCGTTTGTCGCGCGGTCGGGATTTCGGTATTCGCAGCAATATGCTCGACACAGACGAAGGCTTGCTGGTATACACCAACGCCGGTGATCTTGCTCTGATTGAGCTGCGCTGATTTTTGTCCATTTTCTTACCCGAGGTTTCCTGACATGGTACCTGTGATCGCACTCGTCGGACGCCCGAACGTAGGTAAGTCGACGCTGTTTAACCGCCTGACCAAAAGCCGTGATGCGTTGGTGGCTGAAATTGCCGGCCTGACCCGTGACCGGAAGTACGGCGAAGGCAAGGTTGGCGATCATCCCTTCATTGTTATTGATACCGGTGGTATCAGCGGTCAGGAAGAGGGGATTGACGAGGCCATGGCTGGCCAGAGCTTTCAGGCCATTCAGGAAGCCGATATCGTCTTTTTCCTGGTCGATGTAGGTGCTGGTATTACTGCCGGCGATCGCATGATCGCGGAGCACCTGCGCCGTAACGGTAAAGCCGCTTACCTTATTGCCAATAAAATTGATGGTAAGAACCCTGACGTTGTCCTTGGCGAGTTTTTCGAGCTGGGCATGGGTGAACCATTACCGATTGCTGCGGCCCATAACCGCGGTATTTCGGCGCTCATCGACTATGTCATGGACGAGCTGATTGAAGAAGAGAAGGTCGAGCAGGAAGAAACTGGCTATTACTACGAAGACGATACAGAAGAAGTTCAGCACGAAGAACTGGATATCAAAGGCGTAAAAATCGCCGTTGTTGGTCGTCCAAACGTAGGCAAATCTACTCTTGTGAACCGCTTTCTGGGTGAGGAGCGGGTCGTTGTTTATGATGAAGCGGGAACCACCCGTGACAGCATATATATTCCCTATGAGCGACACGGTCAGGAATATACGCTGATTGACACCGCAGGTGTCCGTCGCCGTAAGAATATTTCGGAGGCGGCAGAGAAGTTTTCTATCATTAAAACGTTGCAGGCCATTCAGGACTGTAACGTCTGCATTCTTGTGCTTGATGCCCGTACCGGTATTGTTGAGCAGGACCTGCACATGCTGAGCTTCGTGCTCAACTCAGGCCGGGCATTGGTCATCGCCATCAACAAATGGGATGGAATGGATGCCGACGATAAGCAACGGGTGAAAGATGAAATCGACCGACGTTTTGATTTTCTGACGTTTGCCGATATGCATTTTATCTCTGCGTTACATGGTACGGGAGTAGGTCATCTTTACGAGTCCGTTGATCAGGCTTACGAGTCGGCGATGGCGAAATGGCAGACCAACATGCTCACACGTATTCTTGAAGACGCCGTCGCTGCGCATCAGCCTCCGATCGTTCGTAGCCGTCGTCCTAAGTTGCGTTATGCGCACCAGGGTGGCTCTAACCCGCCCAGAATTGTTGTACACGGTACGATGGTGAACGAGCTGCCTGAAGATTATCGCAGATATCTGGCGAATACCTTCCGTCGCGTACTTAAAATTGCAGGCACTCCCATCCGCTTTGAGTTCCGTCAGGGGGATAATCCTTTCTCGGATAAGAAGAAAGAAGTGCGCCATTCAAGTAAACGACGTGCCCAGGCGGTTGAACGTACAGACAATAAACGTCGAATTAAGCGCGATAAAGCACGCAAACAACTGAAAAAGTCCTACCGTAAGCCTGGTGGCTGATCCGCTTGTTTATCTCACCTGTGAGAGGCATCATAACCTCTCATAGGGTAGAAAGTGTCATATATGCATAACGTAGTGATTACAGCGTTTCCGGGAGCGATGTCGTCGGCGATCGCCGGTGTCGCGGATTTGCTTGTATCCAGTGGGATCGTCTGGAACGTCATTCAGGGCGAACCCCACGAACGTTACTTCAGTGTACGTATAGCCTCCGAAGATGGTCAGCCTGTCCGTTGTGTGAACGGTATTGAATTATCCGCGCACATGAGTTTTGCGGATATCGACCAGACCGATATTCTCATTGTTCCTACGATTGCAGCCCGGATTAACGAAGTACTGCGAAGTGAAACAGCACTACTGGAGTTGTTACGTCGTGCTGATGACAAGGGTTGGACGATCTGCGGTAACTGTACCGGTAATTTTCTGCTCGCTGAGGCAGGGGTACTTAATGGTCGTAAAGCGACCACGCACTGGGGGTATCGTGACGTATTTGCTGAGCGCTACCCCGAAGTTGACCTTGCTGCTGACCAGTTAATCACCCGTGACGGTGATATTTACTGCGCGGGTGGGGGGCTGGCATGGTTCGATCTTACGTTGCATCTGATTGAGCGTTTCGTGAATCATGAAGTCGCTATGCAGACAGCCAAAGCCTTTGTCTTTGATTACCGCCGCGACAGCCAGCTTTCGTATTCTCTCATGCGTCTTGCGAAACCCCACAAAGATGATCGCATCAGCGAGATTCAGGCCTGGCTGGATCATAATTATGCCGGGAAGGTACTTGTTGAAGAACTGGCCACTCAGTTTGGCATGTCAAAGCGTACTCTTATACGCCGTTTCAACAGCGCGCTGGCCATGTCACCTAACGCGTATATTCAGACCATCCGTATAGAAGCTGCGCGTAAATTACTCGAAGAAACCGATCGCACGGTCGACGTTGTTATGAACGAGGTCGGGTATGAAGACGGCAGTTCTTTCCGCCGTCTGTTCCGGGCCAAAACCGGACTTACTCCTACTGAATATCGACGACGCTTCAGTCGCAGGTTGTAGTCATGGATAAGTCATCAGATCTTCCACGTCAGCGCACAGTGCGGAATCCGCTGATACGATATCTGCTTATTGTGGTGGGCTGGTTAAGTGTTGCTTTAGGATTTGTCGGGATATTTCTACCGGTCCTGCCAACAACGCCTTTCCTGTTACTGGCCGCTGCCTGCTTTGTGCGCACTTCTCCGGGGTTCTATCAATGGTTGGTTGAGCACCCTCGTCTTGGCCGGTATCTGGTTTATTACCTTGATGGACAAGGCATGCCTCTTAAAGCCAAATTCTATACACTGGCGCTGATGTGGAGCATGTTGCTATTGACCGCTTTTGTCATTCTGGAGCGGCCCATGCTGCATTATATTCTGCCGTTTGTCGGTGTCTGTGTGAGTATCTATATTCTCCGTCTGCCAACGTTGAAAATATCCACTGATGCAGCTTCCGGGCAACACTCCGACCGGACGTCAGACTGACCCAATTGCCGAAACGAAAAGAGCCGATATGCCGAATCTTTTAAAACGTCACCTCGACTGGGTGAGCTTTCTGTTACTCGCTATTCTGTTTGTTGCCGTCCCACAAATAGATCTGACGGTCAGTAGTTGGTTTTACGACCCGACCCGCGGAGAGTGGGCTGGTAGTGATGATGCTATCGCCACGTCTGTTTATGGTATTTTCCGTTATCTCCCTTACTTTCTGGTGCCGGTTCTGCTGTTCTCAGTGCTGGCAGGTTTTCTTCCTGGTGGTCCTGATAAGAGCAACCGCAGGCTGCTGACGTTCCTGCTTGTGACACTGCTTGCGGGGCCGGGGATTCTGGTGCACAGCGTCTTTAAAGAAAGCTTCGACCGGGCCAGACCCAAAAATGTTGAGCAGTTCGATGGAAGGAAGAGCTTTACTCCGGCCTTTGTAGTCAGCGACAGCTGCAGCAAGGGATGTAATTCATTTGTCAGTGGTCATGCTGCCATGGGGTTCTGGTTTATGACTCTGGGATGGGTGTTCAGCAGTCGTAAATGGTTTTGGGCGGGTGTCGCTACTGGCATCATTCTAAGTGCTACCAGAATTATACAAGGTGGGCATTTTCTCAGTGATACCTTGTTCGCCGGATTTGTCTGTTACTTCACATTCCGCTTATGTGGGGCTTGGATACTTAGACGCTCCAGGCCAACTGACTGATTTTTAAAGTATTTTGAGAAATAGGAATGCGTCATTTATGACATGTGGCGCGTTATGTTGCGAATGTGGCTGTTATACACCTGTATATGGAGGCTGTTTCGAACTACTATGTTCGCAGAGATTCTGACATAGGGATCTTTATCTCCACTTTGGGCCCGGTCGATGATTGGGCTTATTTTTTCTGCTTTATCTTTTTCCTGCGCTTATATTTATCCCACTGGTTGCATTCAGAGGGCTCGTTTTCTCTGCTAGTTATATCACATCGAATTACACCTATAGAGCACGCATAAAAAAACGCCGGCTGCGATGCCGGCGTTTTTCATGACTGACGCTGTGAGTTATTCAGCCTCAATGCCGATCACTATCCAGGGAGCATTATCGTCAGTCAGGTCTCGTTCCAGGTGCCAGACATCGAAAATACCGTCTTCCGATTTTTCAAGATCATCCTTGCAGAGCCCACGGAAAAGTACACTGATCTCACGATGGGTAGCGGTTTCATCTGCGCGTACAATTTCTGCCTGGAGATCAAGGATTTCTGTTTTAGGTGGCACCATCAGACGGTTGCGCTGCGCTGCCAGTGCATCGAACAGGTCAGGGCTGACATACTCACGGATAAGATCGAGGTTACCTTCGTTCCAGGCTTGTTGGACCAGTCGGTAGTGATCAAGAGCACCGTCGGTGAACGCCTGCGCATCAAAGTCTGCAGGCAGATTCATTGGCTGCTGGGCAGCCACTGACGCCGCCGGGGCCCCCTCTGCAGACTGAAAGTGCTGTGCATTCCCTATGGAGTGCCCTGCATGTGCATGCTGTCTCTGTGACGCTCCTGCACCTTTGAGCATGCGGATAATAAAGAAGGCAGCCAGACCGAGAAGCAGAATATCCATTATCTGGATACCTTCGAAAGCACCGCTGCCAAGCAGATAAGCAAAGAGGCCTCCGGCGAGCAGACCTCCGAGCATTCCGCCCATCAGGCCACCGCGTGACGGTGTAGCTTTGGCTGAGTCGGATGATTTATCGCTTTGCTTAGCTGGCGCGCTGCGTTGCTGGGTCGGAAAGCTTTTGCCAAACCCACCGCTACCAAAACGCTTGGCCTGTGCTTCTGCAACGACGCCCAGCGTTAATATCATGGCGGACAGTACAGTGATCAATACTTTCATTACATTATCCTCATGCCCGGTTGGGCACCGTCGTGTGGTTCGAGCAGGAATATGTCGCTGCCACCCGGGCCGGCGGCCAGCACCATTCCTTCTGACAGGCCAAATTTCATTTTTCTTGGTGCAAGGTTTGCGACCATCACGGTCAGCTTACCTTCAAGATCTTCGGGCTTGTAAGCCGCTTTAATTCCAGAAAATACGTTACGTGTTTCACCATTACCAATGTCGAGCGTCAGTTGCAGTAGTTTATCTGCGCCGTCAACGTGTTCAGCTTTGGTGATCCTGGCGATACGCAGGTCAACCTTTGCAAAGTCCGGAAATTCGATGGTGTCGGCGATGACTTCATTGCCGTCTTCGCGTAATTCCGGTCCTTTGTTTTTGGATTTTTTTGTGGTTTTTTTGTCGTCTGACTTTTTATCTGATGACGACTTATTTTCGCTGACCGCTACTCCGTTCTCTTTTTCCAGTTCGGTCTTTGTCTCTTCTAGAATAGCGGTTACCTTGTCCATTTCGGCACGGCTAAGCATTGGCTTAAATTTGTTAATGCTGTGGCCGGTGAGAATATTGGTGCGGTTATCCCAGTCGAGATTATCGAGATTCATAAAGGCACACGTTTTATCCGCCAGTTCTGGCATGACCGGTGCCAGATACGTCATCAGCTGGCGGAAAAGATTTACTGCCACAGAGCAGACATCAAGAACTTCCTGCTCGCGGCCTTCTTCCTTTGACATGACCCAGGGGGCTTTGCTCTGGATATATTCGTTAGCTCTGTCTGCCAGTGCCATGATATCCCGCATAGCCCGGCCAAATTCACGGTTTTCGTAATACTGAGCGATCTGATCACCCGCGGTGATGAAATCGTTGACCATCGCTTCTTCTGCGCAGGTCTCGCTAAGGACACCGCCAGACTTTTTAATAAAATTCGCGGTACGGCTGGCGATGTTAATCAGTTTGTTGACCAGATCTGAATTAACGCGCTGAACAAAGTCTTCCAGGTTCAGATCGAAGTCGTCAACACTGCTGCTCAACTTGGCGGCAAAGTAGTAGCGCAGGTACGTCGGGTTCAGGTGATTCAGATAGGTCCGGGCCTTGATAAAGGTGCCGCGCGATTTCGACATTTTGGCACCGTTGACGGTGACAAAACCATGGGCATTGACTGCCGTAGGTGTACGGAAGTCTGCAGCACTGAGCATGGAAGGCCAGAACAGTGCATGGAAATTGATGATGTCTTTGCCGATGAAGTGATAAACCTCAGCTTCGGAGTCTTTATTCCAGTACTCATCAAAACTAAGATCTTCACGACGGTCACAGAGATTCTTAAAACTCGCCATGTAGCCAATCGGAGCATCCAGCCAGACATAGAAGTACTTGCCCGGAGCATCAGGGATCTCGAAACCAAAGTAAGGTGCGTCGCGGGAAATGTCCCACTCCTGTAAACCTGAATCCAGCCATTCAGAGAGTTTGTTGGCCACTTCATCCTGAAGGGTGCCGGAGCGGGTCCATTCCTTCAGGAAATCCTGGAAATCCGGCAGTTTAAAGAAAAAGTGCTCAGATTCTTTTTCGACCGGGGTTGCACCTGAAATAACTGAATACGGATTCTTCAGCTCTGCGGGTGTGTAGGTCGCACCACAGGCTTCGCAATTGTCACCGTACTGATCCTCCGCACCACAGTTAGGGCACTCGCCCTTGATGTAACGGTCGGCAAGGAAGAGCTCTTTTACCGGGTCATACAGTTGCTTGATGCTTCGGGTAGCGATATGTCCTTTGTCCCGGCAGGCGATGTAGATCGCTGCTGACAGTTCGCGGTTTTCTTCGCTGTGGGTACTGTGGAAGTTATCGAACGCGATCTGAAAATCAGAGAAGTCAGTCTCATGCTCCTGCTTGACACGGGCGATCTGCTCCTCGGGGGAAATGCCTTCTTTCTCCGCGCGCAGCATGATGGCGGTGCCGTGCGCGTCGTCAGCGCAGACATAGGTGCACTTGTGACCACGGGATTTCTGGAAGCGTACCCAGATATCAGTCTGTATGTATTCCAGCAGATGGCCAAGGTGAATGGAGCCGTTTGCATAAGGCAGGGCGCTGGTGACTAATATCTTGCGTGCAGGAGCGTTCTGATCGGTCATGACAATTCGTTTCGGTGGCTCTGAAATTGGAGGGCTATTGTACCGGCTCAACTGGGGCAGTCATACCCCGGCTGAGCGGTATCCGCTGACGTCAGTCGTCATCGTCGCTGATATCAGGGTCTATCGTGACCTTAGCGCTGCGGATGGTGTTGTCTTTGATCTGCATGATCTCAATACGGTAGCGTCCGATGCGCAGACATACCGGCGAATCCGGGATATGTTCAAGGTGCTCAACGATCAGGCCACTGACTGACTTGGGTCCGTCGATTGGCAGCTCCCAGTGCATCGAACGGTTTACATCGCGCACAAACGCGGTACCGTCGATAATGTAACTGCCGTCGTCCTGAGGGTGTACGTCCGGCGAGCTGGCAGCGGCGACGTCGGTAGTGAATTCGCCGACAATCTCCTCAAGGATATCCTCTAAGGTACAGATTCCGTGAACGTCTCCGTACTCATCCACCACCAGAGCAATGCGACGCTGGTACTTCTGAAAGTTAAAGAGTTGTGTATGCAGTGGCGTGCTCTCAGGGATGAAGTAAGGATCCCGCGACAGTTTCTCTATGTCTTCCTTCAGGTACTCTCCTGAGGAAAGAAAGCGACTGATATTACGGGTATGCAGTACACCGACAACATTATTGATGTCTCCCCGGAAGACGGGCAGGCGCGTGTGCTGAGTGGTACGCAGTTGTTGAATGATGTCGCTCAGCGGGTCTTCAAGGTCTATCCCTACGACTTCGTTGCGCGGCACCATAATGTCGTTCACGGTCATTTTTTCCAGATCCAGAATGGAGATCAGCATGTGCTGATGTCGCTTCGGGATCATTGAGCCAGCCTCGCGTACCACGGTGCGTAGCTCTTCGGTGCTGAGATTGTCGGGTGTGGCATTGGCAACATCTACCCGGATAAGCTTCAACAGCCAGTTGGCAATCGTGTTTACGAACCACACGGCCGGGTGTAGTAACCATTGCAGCCATAACAGGATCGGCGAAGCCGGAAACGCGATTCGTTCAGGCGCGATTGCCGCGAGCGTTTTAGGAGTAAGCTCCGCAAAGATCAGTACGATCAGGGTGAACAGAATCGTGTTAACAAAGACCGCAAGGTCCGGGTTGTCTGGCCAGAGTCTCTGACTGATGATGGTTGCCAGTGCAGCGGCAGCAAAGTTCACCAGGTTGTTACCGGTAAGAATCGTACCGATCATCCGGTCCGGCTTCTCAAGCAGCTTCACGGCTCGCATTGCGCCTTTATGCTTACTGCGCGCAAGGTGACGCAGGCGGTAACGGTTCAGAGACATCATGCCGGTTTCAGAACTGGAGAAGAAACCTGACATGACAATAAGAAGAGCGAGAATGCCAAAAAGCACACTCAAGGGAACGTCGTTCAAGACGGTGTCCTATGGCTGATACGATTCCGCCATCATAGGCACTGAGGGTAGGGTGTCAAGCAGGGCCTGATAAGCCCTGGCCCAGGACATACTCGAGAACAAACTGAGTACCGAAATAGGCAAGAATCAGGAAGCCTGTCCCCGCGAGGGTCCACTTGCCAGCCACAGGGCCGCGCCAGCCAAATCGATACCGTCCGAACAGCAGAACGGCAAAGACGATCCAGCCAATCATGGAGAAGGCCACTTTGTGGATCAGGTGTTGGCCACTGAGGCTTTCAACGACAGGCAGACCAATGATAAATGATGCGGTAAGAAGCAGCATCGCAAGCCACAGTATTTCGAATAGCAGGGCATCCATGGTCTGCAGTGGCGGCAGAGAACGGATCAGCCCCCGGGTCTGGTGTTTACGCAGGTTACGATCCTGAAGAATCACCAGAACGGCCTGCACAGAAGCAATTGTGAACAGACTGAAAGCAACAATTGACAGCAGAATGTGCCAGATCAGGGCGTAGCTCACATCGTTGAGCAGCACCCTGTTATGGATCGCCGCAGCCAGCACCGCCACCACTGCGCCCATTGGCAGCAGGCCAGTAAACAGATTATCAACGGGCTTCCGCCAGGCGGAGAAAAGCAGCAGCAGAGTAATAATAAGCGCGATCAGTGAGCCGACCTGAAACATTGCCAGATTCAGTCCATAAGGGCTGACCAGAGTCATTGTCAGAGCACCGAGATGAAGTACGGCGCCAAGAGCAGCCGTCCCCAGCAGCAGCCCACGGCGCGGAGATTTGCTCCCTCTGATCACCAGAAGCTGGCGCAGCGCAGCAAACAGATAAAAACCGGCAGCTGGCACTGCCAAGAATAATGCTGTCATGTAACGTCCCCAACACAATGCCGTCAGTGTCGCATATGGGGCCAGCTCAAGGAAGTGCAATCACGCCAGCGCGTTCTCTGGGATTGGGAACATGGGGGGCAACGCGGTATACTGCCCGCCTATTTATTGTATGTCAGGCAGAGTCACCGAGATGTTTGAGAGCCTTACCGACCGCCTTGGCAGTGCCCTTAAAGGGATTACTGGCCAGGCGAAGCTGACCGAAGAGAATATTCAGGGAACCATGCGCGAAGTTCGTATGGCGCTGTTAGAAGCAGATGTCGCTCTGCCGGTTGTAAAAGCATTTACCGCGCAGGTTAAAGAGCGTGCTGTGGGCACGGATGTGCTCAAGAGTCTGAATCCAGGCCAGGTATTCCTCAAGATCGTGCACGAAGAACTGCAGTCGGTTATGGGGGAGGCGAACGAGAAACTGAACCTTGCGACCCAGCCGCCGGCCGTTGTGATGATGGCGGGTCTTCAGGGGGCTGGTAAAACCACCACCGTTGGTAAGCTGGCTAAGTACCTGGCTGAGCGCGAGAAAAAGAAAGTGATGGTTGTGTCGGCGGATGTGTATCGCCCGGCGGCAATCAAGCAGCTGGAGACTCTGGCGAAAGAGGTTGGTGCGGCCTTCCACCCGTCATCTGCCGATGAAAAGCCACTCGATATTGCCAACGGGGCGATCGATGCGGCGCGACGCGGTGCTTACGATGTGCTGCTGGTCGATACTGCGGGTCGTCTGACCGTCGATGAAGCCATGATGGCTGAGATCAAAGATCTCCATGCCGGAATCAATCCGATAGAAACTCTGTTCGTTGTCGATGCGATGACGGGTCAGGATGCCGCGAATACGGCGAAAGCCTTTAACGATGCGCTGCCTCTGACGGGCGTTGTTCTGACCAAAGCTGATGGTGATGCGAGAGGCGGTGCTGCGCTCTCTGTGCGCCACATTACTGGCAAACCAATCAAGTTTATGGGCATGGGTGAGAAGACCGATGCTCTCGAGCCGTTCCACCCTGACCGGGTCGCCTCGCGGATTCTTGACCTCGGTGATGTACTGACGCTGATCGAAGAAGCCGAGCGTAAGATTGACAAGTCGAAGGCCGACAAACTCGCCAGAAAGCTCAAAACAGGAAAAGGGTTTGATCTTGAAGACTTCCTTGATCAGATCCAGCAGATGAAAAATATGGGTGGCCTGACCGGTATGCTCGATAAGTTGCCGGGTATGGGCAATCTGGGTGCGATGGCTAAGCAGACGACCGCTGCAGAGGGCCAGTTTAAACAGATGGAATCGATTATCTATTCAATGACCATCGAAGAGCGCCGCTTCCCCGATAAAATTAACGGTTCAAGGAAAAAACGCATCGCGTCGGGTTCCGGTACACAGATTCAGGACGTGAATCGTGTGCTGAAGCAGCATAAGCAGATGCAGAAAATGATGAAAAAAGTCACCGGTAAAGGCGGCATGAAGAAAATGATGCGCGCAATGGGTGGCATGGGAGGCCAGGGCGGACCAGGGGGGGGAATGCCGCCGGGTGGGATGCCGCCGATGATGCGTTGAGGGGTTCTGGTCCGGAGCTGCCTGCGCTGTCAGAGCGTTGTTGCAGAAAATTTTTAAATACTCACGTACTGAAGTACGCTCCGCTTTAAAAATTTTCCGCGCTTCGCTCTGTCGGCCGCGCCAACGCTCCTGGTACGCATTTGGTCTTGTCGAGCTTCTTTTCCTTTATTTTGTTCTAATCATATTTTCTGACACAGGGGGAACCCTATGTGGTCCCAGAAAAGCATTCAGTTAAAAGCCCGCGCCCGCGGCTTTCATTTAATTACCCGCGATATTGAACAGGCCGTGCCTGAGCTTGCAGAGGTGTCTGTTGGCCTGCTTCATGTGTTTATTCAACATACCTCGGCGTCACTGACGATTAACGAAAATGCTGATCCCACCGTACGGA
>Ga0181593_10002520_pt1 | contig 16892 bp, 14 predicted proteins | sample 071ome_19_FD_133756 | JGI IMG/M metagenome (GOLD analysis project Ga0181593, IMG submission 133756) | Coastal salt marsh microbial communities from the Groves Creek Marsh, Skidaway Island, Georgia - 071413AT metaG (megahit assembly) | ecosystem: Environmental > Aquatic > Marine > Intertidal...
ATCTGGGATCGGGCCAGACGCTCTACCAGCGCAATGCCAACATGCGGTTCCTGCCCGCCTCGATGACCAAGGTCATGACTGCTTACGTTGCGTTCGAGGAGATGCGGCGGGGCAGCCTGCGCCGCGACCAACGATTTGGAGTGCGTGAAGAGACTGCGCGAGAGAGGAACGGCAAAGGTACGAGCATGTATCTCGAGCAGGGCGAGCAGGTCAGTGTCGATAGTTTGATTCATGGAATTATGACCGCGTCAGCGAATGATGCCTCTATCGTTCTGGCAGAGGGCTACGCGGGGTCGACGAAGGGCTGGGCGTTCCTGATGAACGATGCCGCGAGCCGCCTTGGCATGACAGGCAGTCGCTTTGCCACAGCGAATGGCTGGCCGGACGAAGGTCGCACATTTGTCACGGCGCGCGATCTGGTTCGTCTGGGGAGCGCAATGATCCGTGATTTTCCGCGAGACTATGCGCGTTACTCGGGCCGAAAATCGTTCAAGTGGAATGACCGCATGCTTTTCAGTCGCGACCCGGTGACAGGCGTGATCGAAGGTGCAGACGGCATCAAGACAGGTTGCACGCAGGAGGCGGGCTACAACTTTCTTGGATCGGCCGAGCGTGACGGACGCAGGCTCGTGATGGTGGTCGGCGGCGCGCGAAGCGAGGCGCAGCGGGCCAGTGCCTCGCGCGCTTTGCTTGAATGGGGCTTTGCCGAATGGCGCGCGCGTCCGTTATTCGCGGCTGGGGCAACGATCAGCCATGCACGCGTGCAGGGCGGCGATGCGGGAAAGGTGGCTCTTATCTCACGATTTCCTGTGCACGCTACGCTTCAAAGTGGCGCGGAGCAGCAAATCCGCCTGCGCATAGTCTATCGCGGTCCAGTGCCAGCGCCAATCGTCAAAGGGCAGAGGATTGCCGAGCTTGAAGTGCGGGTCGGCGATCTGCCTCCCGGGCGCATACCGCTCGTTGCGGAGGAGGCTGTTGGCAAGGGTGGAACCATGGACAGACTGGTGAACGGGTTTAAGAACCTGTTCTCATGACACGAGGCAGATTCGTCGCGCTCGAAGGCGGGGAGGGGGCAGGCAAGAGCACCCAGGCGCGGCTGCTTGCCGATGCTCTGTCGGCGCGGGGGATCGAGGTCGTACTCACGCGCGAACCGGGCGGCACGCCGCTGGCCGAAGCCATAAGGGCCATACTCCTGAAGAATGGCGAAGGACCGGACTTGCGAACCGAGGCATTGCTGTTTGCGGCTGCCCGTGCCGACCACGTGGCAAACCTGATCGAACCGGCGCTGGCGGCTGGCAAATGGGTGGTTTGCGATCGCTTTGTTGATTCGAGCAGAGCCTATCAGGGTGGGGGAGGAGGCATGTCGGATGAGGACATCCTCGCCCTGCACCGCATTGGCAGCAAGGGCCTACTCCCCGATCTCACCCTGCTAATCAAAGTCGATCCGGAAGTGGCCGCCGCGCGCGCGGGAGAGCGCGACGGCGGAACGGCAGACCGCATCGGCGGCCGGGATGCGGGTTATCACGCGCGCGTCGGGAAGGCGTTTGATACGCTTGCCGATGCCCAACCAGATCGCTTTGCCCGGATAGATGGCAATGACACTCCGGAGCAGACGCACGCGGCGATCATGCGAGCGATCGCATGTTTGGAGACCGCTGCGCCATGAACGCCGAGACCTCCTTCATCGGCCAGGACGAAGCATGGCGCGAATGGTGCGCCGCCATCTCGTCGAGCCGGATGCACCATGCCTGGCTCCTCTCCGGCCCAAGGGGGCTGGGCAAGAGGGTCTTCGCTCGCGCTGCCGCTGCCGAACTGGTCCGACAGTCAGGCCAACCTGCGCCATCCCCGGTCAATCATCCCGACATCATCGTGCTGGATCATGCTCCAAAGGACGATAAGGAGGCAGCCAAGCGGGCAGAGGGTAAGGCTTACGAGGTCAAGCGGAACGTTACAGTCGACCAGATACGCACAATGCAGCAGCGCCTGACCACCCGACCGACGCTGGGAGAGCGGCGCGCGATCATAATCGATCCAGCCGATGACTTGGAAAAGGCCGCGGTCAACGCTTTGCTCAAAAGCCTGGAAGAGCCACCGGCGGGGACGCATTTCCTGTTGATTGCGCATCAGCCGGGTCGTCTCTTGCCAACAATCCGCTCCCGTTGCCGAATTCTGCGATTTTCGCCGCTCAGCGCAGATGCGCTCGAAGCCGTGCTGGTGCGTGATAAACCGGAGGCAAGCCCGGAATTACGTCGTGCCGCAATCGCAGCAGCCAATGGTTCTGCGGGAATTGCGCTTGCCTTTGTCGAGCACGGGCTGGCTCCGCTTCATTCCCTGATGGACCATATCCTGCGAGAAGGAGACCCCGGTTTTGCCTTGCGCGGGGCGCTTGCAGAGGGAATCGGGGCGCGTCCAAGCCGTGAAAAACTCTTTGCTACGCTTGATCTGGCTCGGGCAGCGCTTTCCTCTGGTCTGGTCGAGATGCCACAGGAGCGCCAATTGCGGGTGATCGAGGCTCACGGCGAACTCACTCGGCTTGCAGCGCGTGCGCCCACCTACAATTTCGATCCAGGCCTGCTGGTCATGGAAATTGGCGGCTTGCTGGCCAGTGCGGCGATGCCTAGAGAAGCCGCAGCCTGAACCAGTCAGAGAAAGACCGCGCGCCCAGCATGGCCGAACCTTACTACATTACCACCGCGATCAGCTATCCCAATGGCAAGCCGCATATTGGCCATGCCTATGAGGCGATTGCGGCTGACGTCATAGCTCGCTTTCAGCGTATGAATGGACGCGACGTTCGGCTCGTGACCGGCACGGACGAGCATGGCCTCAAAATGGCGCAGACGGCGCGTGCAGCAGGCCGGGACACGATGGAATTTGCGACGGAAATGTCGAATTATTTCCGTGAAATGTGTGAAGAATTGAATATCTCACATGATACGTTCTGCCGGACAACAGATGCACGCCACCATGACGCCAGCATGTCCTTGTGGGAGGCCATGGCGGCATCTGACGATCTCTATCTCGACCGCTATGAGGGCTGGTATTCGGTTCGCGACGAAGCCTATTATGGCGATGACGAGATTACCGAGGGGGAAGGGGGCGTCAAACTCTCTCCGCAGGGCACTCCGGTCGAGTGGACGGTCGAGGAATCCTGGTTTTTTCGCCTGTCTAAATACCGTGATTTCCTGATTGAACTCAATGAGACGCAGGGTTTCATAGAGCCTGAGAGCCGTCGCAATGAAGTGCTTAAGTTTCTTAGAGGAAATGAGTTACGTGATTTGTCGGTTTCGCGTACGAGTTTCGACTGGGGCGTGCCAGTTCCGGGCAGTCCGGGCCACGTCATGTATGTGTGGGTCGATGCACTGACGACGTACCTGACTGGCATCGGCTTTCCCAACAGGGAAGGGGACTTCGCGCGGTTCTGGCCGGTCGATGTCCACCTGATCGGCAAGGATATCACGAGGTTCCACACGGTCTATTGGCCAGCGTTCCTCAAGAGCGCGGGGCTGCCGGTCCCCAAGAAGGTGTTCAGCCACGGCTTCCTGCTGCATCGCGGCGAGAAGATGTCGAAATCGCTAGGCAACGTTGTCGACCCGCTCGAACTCGCCGAGCACTTCGGGGTCGACCAGTTGCGCTACTTCCTGATGCGCGAAATCGCTTTCGGACAGGACGGATCCTACTCGGCCGAGGCGATCGTTACGCGCTGTAATGCAGAGCTTGCGAACAGTTTTGGTAATCTGGCACAGCGCGTTCTTTCTATGATTTACAGGAATCTGGACGGGATTCTTTCCGCTGAGCACGAATCGCAAGAGGCTGATGCTGAGTTGGAGGGCTTGGTTCGGGCCAATATCAGCAGCATGCGGACAAGCTTCGAGAATTTGAATTTCAGCGCGGGCCTCGACAACTGGATGCAAGCGGTCTTCGCCTGCAACCAGTACGTGGACGAGCAGGCGCCCTGGGCGCTCAAGAAGACCGACTCGGAGCGTATGGCGGCAGTGCTCATTACCCTGTTCAGTTGTGTTCGCGAGCTCGCGATCGCGGTTCGGCCGGTGGTCCCCACCTCGATCGATCGTCTGCTCGACCAGATGGGTATTGCGCCCGACGACCGCGACTTCGCTGCGCTGGAGGATAGTGAATGGTTTACCCGGCTCGCTGGTTCCGGTTTCAGTCTCACTCAACCCCAGGGCGTCTTCCCGCGCCTTGAAATGCCTGATACAGTTGAAGAAACAAGCTGATGCTGATCGATTCGCATTGTCACCTGCAATACAAGGGCTTGGTCGAGGATCAGCAGGGCGTCCTCACTCGGGCCCGCGAGGCCGGAATTGGCGGTTTTCTCAACATCTCGACGCGCCAGCGCGAGTGGCAGGACGTGATCGACACTGCCGCGCGCGAACCCGACGTTTGGGCCTCGGTCGGAATCCATCCGCATGAGGCCGACCAGCATGCCGATCTCGGTGCAGAGGCACTGATCGATGCCGCTCGGCACCCTAGGGTGATTGGCATTGGCGAGACGGGGCTCGATTATTTTTACGAACATTCCGACCGGAAAACGCAGCAGGCCTTATTCCGCACTCATATCGCTGTCGCTCGCGAGACAGGCCTGCCCGCTATCATCCACACCCGCGATGCCGAGGACGACACCGCGCAGATCGTAACTGAAGAGATGGGGAAGGGGGCTTTCCCTGCCCTGATCCACTGTTTCACCGCTTCGGCACAATTTGCCCGAGGGATGCTTGATCTGGGGATTACAATTTCTCTTTCGGGGATTATTACATTCAAGAATGCCAAGGACTTGCAGGAGGTTGCGAAGGAGTTACCCGAGGACCGGCTGCTTGTCGAAACCGATGCGCCATTGCTGGCGCCAGTGCCGCATCGCGGCTCGGTGTGCGAACCGGCGTACACAGCCGATACGGCGCGGTTCGTTGCGGGACTGCGCGACGTCGAGTCGGCAAGATTGGCTGACGTCACGACTCGCAATTTCAGGCGGCTTTTCACGAAAGCTGTATTGTGAAGGCCGTGGTGCTCGGGTGCGGGACATCGACCGGTGTTCCGCGTCTGGGCGGCGACACGGGAATCGACTGGGGCCAATGCGACCCGGGCGAGCCGAAAAACCGCCGATCTCGCGTTTCGATCGTCGTCGAGAACGACGAAGGAAAGCGAATACTGGTCGACACCTCCACCGATTGCCGTAGTCAGCTACTTTCTTGCGGGATTTCGCGGCTCGATGCGGTCTTCTGGACCCACGATCACGCCGATCACTGCCACGGGATCGACGATCTCAGGCCGCTGAGATACGGGCGCGGCGGTCCAATTCCCGGCTATGCAGCGGAAGAGACGGTCCGCCGGTTGCGCCAGCGCTTCGGTTACGTCTTCGCGGGTCAATTCGGTTACCCGACGATCGTGACGATCGAAAATCTCGATACTCTGCGCATGTGCGCCGGCTTTGCGGTGGAGAGTTGTCAGATGCCGCATGGCCCCGCCAAGTCTACTGGATATCGATTCACAGGTGATGGAAAGTCTGTCGGGTATGCCACTGATTTCAGCGAAATTAGCCGAGATATGATAGAGCTATTTGATGGCGCGGACGTGCTGATCGTCGATTGCCTGCGCCGTGAGCCGCATCCCACCCATGCCAATCTCGATATGGCGCTGGAGCTTTGCGATGCTGCGCGGGTTCGGCAAGGTGTCCTGACGCATCTTGATAAGAGTATGGACTATGCGACCTTGAGCGCTGAGACGCCCGATCATGTCTCGGTCGGATATGATGGTATGGAGATCGAGCTGTGAGCGGCATTGCGATCGTCGGTTCGTTGGTGTTTTTGATGGGAGCTCTCGTGCTCGCCTGGCATGGTGTCGATCATCTTCCGCGTGCCACGCTGTTTCGTTATGCCCTGATATGGGGTGTGATAATTGTGGGCCTCGTGCTTCTGCTTGGGGCAGCGGGGGTGTGATGGCGATTCCGCAGTTCAAGATTTAACATAATATATATTATCATTCTAATATGTCTCAACAGAGCCAGCGCCCGATAGACCGCCTCCTCTCGATCATGGCCATCCTGCGCGACCCGCACACTGGTTGCGAATGGGATCGTGAGCAGGACTTCGAAACCATTGCGCCATACACGATCGAGGAAGCCTACGAGGTCGCGGACGCCATTGCCCGCGATGACATGGCGGCATTGCGCGACGAACTTGGTGATCTTCTGCTCCAGGTCGTCTTCCACGCGCGCATGGCTGAAGAAGCCGGACATTTCGCATTCGCCGATGTTGCACAGGCAATCTGCGAAAAGCTCGAAGCGCGTCATCCGCATATGTTCGGCGATGGCGACGACCAGTCCAGCCAGACCGAGCGCTGGGAGACGCTGAAGTCACAGGAGCGCGCCGCCAGGGGCGCAACCAGCGCGCTTGACGGTGTGGCATTGGCATTGCCGGAGCTAATGCGCGCTGAAAAGCTTCAGAAGCGTGCTGCAAGGGTCGGCTTTGACTGGCCTGATGTGAGCGGTCCGGCAGCAAAGATCGCCGAGGAAATGGAAGAGTTGGCTGCCGCCAAGAATGCAACGGAACGGCTCGACGAAGGTGGCGATCTGCTATTTGCCGTGGTTAATTTCCTCCGTTTTCAGGGTGTCGCACCCGAAGATGCACTGCGTGCAGCCAATGCCAAGTTCGAGCGGCGGTTTCGAGCCATGGAGTCCATGGCAGAACAGGATGGTGAGGCGTTCGCCGACATGTCGCTCGATCAGCAGGAAGCCTATTGGCAGGCCGCGAAAGATTCAGAGCGCGGAAAATCGGCCTAATTCGCGTTCGGAGAGTCGCACAGTCATGCGGATCGCCGGCTGGTCGGTTTCGTCGGTCAGCGTTTCCTCGCCCGTGACTTCACCGCGCGCGCGCAAGAATGCGATTTTCTGGCCGTCTGTCAGTGGCAGAACGAATGTGCAGATGCGCGCATCGGCGGTGAGCACCTCCCCCGCCTTTTCCAGCAGTAGTTCGCACCCCTCGCCCGTTATCGCTGAGAGACACACGATGTTCTCTTCAGGTCGAGACTCGATCATTTCCTGTAAATCGGCACGCCGCTGCGGTGAGAGCAGGTCCCACTTGTTCCAGGCCTCGATAATCGGGACGAGCGCCTCTCCCCCCTCCTTTGCTTCGCCAAACAGCCCCAGTCCCGCGAGGACGTCGATGACCTCGCGTTTCTGTTGTTCGCTGTCGGGATTGGCCATGTCACGGACATGGACGATAACGTCGGCGGCCGTGACTTCTTCAAGCGTGGCGCGAAAGGCGGCGATCAGCTGGGTCGGCAAGTCGGAGATGAACCCGACTGTGTCGGAAAGGATTGCCTTATCGACGCCGGGCAATCGGATCGCGCGCATCGTCGGATCGAGCGTCGCGAAGAGCAGGTCTTCAGCCATCACGTCTGCGCCGGTTAAGCGGTTGAAGAGAGTCGATTTTCCGGCATTGGTGTAGCCCACCAGTGCAATCACGGGCCATGGCGCCTTTTCGCGTCTGCCGCGATGCAGGCCGCGTGTGCGTCGCACCTGTTCGAGCTCACGCCGAATGCGGGCCATTCGGTCGCGGATCATCCGGCGGTCGGCCTCGATCTGGGTTTCGCCGGGCCCCCCGAGAAAGCCGAAGCCGCCGCGCTGGCGTTCAAGGTGGGTCCAGCTGCGCACCAGCCTGCCCGCCTGATAATCGAGATGCGCCAGCTCGACCTGCAGACGGCCTTCGGCAGTTGCCGCCCGCTCGCCGAATATTTCGAGTATAAGCCCGGTCCGGTCGATGACCTTACGGTTGGTCTTTTCCTCCAGATTGCGCTGCTGGATGGCTGTCAATGAGCCATCGACGATTACCAGTTCGGCGTCGCTCCGTTCGCAGGCGTCGGCGATATTCTGGACCTGGCCTTCCCCGAACAGCGTTGCGGCGCGTGGCTGTCTAACCGGCAGAATAAAGCCGTCGGCCACCTCGATGCCGATTGCAAGCGCCAGCCCTTTTGCCTCGTCGAGTCTGGCTTGCGGGTCCTGACCGCCCCGCCCGCGAATATCGGGATAGACCACTAGCGCGCGCGATCCACGCGTGACCTCGCCCTTCAGATCGTCCTCGAAAATCTCAACTTCCGCCTTATGCTATTCTTCGTTCGCGGCGTCTTCGTGGGCCTGAAGATCCACCGGAGTCACCGGCTGGATCGTAGACACGGCATGCTTGTATGCCAGCTGAACATAGCCCTCGCGCTCCAGGAGCATACAGAACAAGTCATAGGCCGCGACCCTGCCCTGCAACATCACGCCGTTGACCAGAAACATGGCAACCTGCACCCGTTCATCGAGGATGCTCCCTAGGAAGACATCCTGCAACAGCCGCACCTTCTTGCCGCCAGGTCCCGATGCCGGAAATTGTTCTGAATCGACCGGCGTGCTTGGCATTATCGTTGAAATTGCGTGCTTGTAGACGAGCTGCGACTGGCCATCGCGGCGCAACAAGATCGAGAAATTATCGAACCAAGTCACAATGCCCTGGAGCTTGACGCCCTTCACAAGGAACATTGTGACAGGCACCTTGTTCTTGCGCAGCAGGTTGAGGAACTGATCCTGAAGATTTCTTCCGCCTGGCTTGACCTGCGGCTTTTCTTCCGTGGTTTCAGGCTCGGCCGCTTTCGGCCGGGGCCTGGCTGAAAGGGTACGTCCGCCCATATCTCTGCTCCTTGCTGTTATTGGCGGCAGGCAATGGCCTGCTGCGATCTGGCGGGGATGTACCCCACCGTTTTGACCAAGCTGATTCTAGTGTTTTGCTGGAGTGCAGTAAACGGTTGAATTTTGATGGCTGCAACGTTGTTGTGATTATTCTTTGTCGGCACCGTCCTTGTGATCGGTCATTCCAAGCAACTTCAACTTACGATGGAGCGCTGATCGCTCCATTCCAATGTAGGTCGCCGTTTTCGAGATATTGCCAGAAAAGCGCTGGATCTGGGCCTTAAGATACTCGCGTTCGAAATTTGCTCGGGCCTCGCGTAAGGGCACGCTCATCATCGAGGTAATCCTTGAATCCCCTTGAATGTTGGCTTCGAGAATCTCTGGCGGGAGCATATCAACCTCGATATTCTCAAGATTGTCCCTCGGAGTCATGATTACAGTGCGTTCGACCACATTTCGCAGCTGACGCACATTGCCTGGCCATCCGTAGGCCTGAAGCGCAGCCAATGCCTCGGCGCTTATTGTCGGCGGCGAAACGCCCTGCTCGCTCGAGAATCTGGTAAAGAAATGTTCGGCTAGCGCCGGAATGTCTTCTCGCCGCTCACGTAGCGCGGGAATCTCAAGCGGGACGACGTTGAGGCGGTAGAACAGGTCTTCACGAAACCGCCGCTCCGCTATTTCCCTTTCGAGATCGCGCGAGGTGGAGGAGACGACACGAACATCGACGCCTATCTGGCGACTTCCACCTACACGGACGAATCGTTGGTCGGTCAGAACCCGCAGAATGCGGGCCTGGGTCGACAGCGGCATGTCCGCAACTTCGTCGAAATAGAGCGTTCCGCCATCGGCCATTTCCAGCAGGCCGGGTCGGACCAGCTTGCCGTCCTGCTCCTCTCCGAAGAGTTCCTGCTCAAATCGTTCGGGCGTGATTCTTGCGGAATTGACGCTGACGAATGCGCTGTCAGCGCGCTGACTCCAGGCGTGCAGCAGGCGCGCGGCGACCTCTTTGCCGGATCCCGCCTGGCCTGTGATGAGCATCCGGCTGCCGGTCCCGGCGACCCTTTTGATTGTCGCACGGACCTGATTGATTGCGGTACTGGCACCGGTAAACTCACCTTCACCGGGAAAGTCGCTTCGCAGCCGGGCATTGTCGCGCCGCATGCGTTCGGTCTCAGTGGCCCTGCCAACGAGATGCAGCAACTTCTCCGCCTCGAAAGGTTTCTCGATAAAGTCGACCGCGCCCCGTCCGATCGCCGCGACAGCTGTGTCGATGTTGCCGTGGCCCGAAAAAATGATCACAGGTAATTCCGGCTCGCGCTGCTTTATCTCGTCGAGGACCTCGAGGCCGTCTTTGGAGCTGCCATGTAGCCATACATCGAGCAGGACGAGGCTGGGGCGCTTCTCGTCAACGGCGGCGAGCGCATCATCGCTTCCGGCTGCGGTGCGACAATCGTAGCCTTCGTCGCTGAGTACGCCGGCAACCAGTTCGCGAATGTCGCGCTCATCATCGACGATCAAGATGTCTAGTGCCATTGCTGCTTTATTCCGCCGCCTGGTTGGTTTGCCGCTGTGCCAGTGGGTCGTGCGCAAAGCTCATAGACACGGTCGCGCCCCCATCCTCGTTGGTCGAAAAACTCATTTCTCCCCCGTGCTCTTCGACGATCTTGTTGACTATCGCGAGGCCCAAGCCGGTGCCTTTGTCACGAGTAGTCACATAGGGTTCGACAATCCTGTCGCGGTCCTGCGGCAGTCCGATTCCATTGTCGGCTATCGTGACCTCGACGCGCTCGTCCGCAAGTCGCAGCGTTACCGCGATGCGGCCCGTGAATTTGTCGCCTTCTTCCTTGGCTATTGCCTCAACCGCCTCGACGGCGTTTTTGAGCACGTTTGTCATCGCCTGCCCGAATTGGTGACGGTCGCAGGCGATAGTCTCGATTGCGTCGTCGGCGGAGAACACGAACTCGATTTCGGGACGCGAGACTTCCTGAAGGAACAGTGCCTGTCTCGCAAGCGCGACAATGTCCTCGCTGCGGAAAAGCGGTTTGGGCAAACGCGCGAAGGATGAAAACTCGTCGACCATCTTCCTGAGGTCACCAACCTGACGGATGATTGTGCTGGTCAGTTCCTGGAATAGCTCGGGATTATCTTCAATCTGCTTGCGATAGCGACGGCTCAACCGTTCGGTCGCCAACTGGATCGGAGTCAACGGATTCTTGATCTCGTGAGCAATGCGGCGGGCGACGTCCGACCATGCCGCCTGCCGTTGGTCTACCAATTGGCGCGTGATATCCTCGAAGGTGATAACGTGGCCGGTACGATCACGCGTAATCTTGACCGCCAGCGTCAGCAATTCTCCGGACTTGCCGTACTGGATAATCCCGCTGCTTGTATCCCGTTCAACCATTGGCGCCAATTGTGGAGCCATTTGCGCGAAGGATAGGCCGATTGGCCCTGGCGCTTCGCGGTCGAGCAACAACTTCTGCGCGGTGCTGTTCATCAGCAGCACTTGCCCCTTGTCGTCGAGCGAGACGACGCCGGCCGAGACGGATTCCAACACGGCCTCGATAAAGGCACGGCGTTCGTGCAACTGTTGATTTGCGCTGACAAGATCGAGGGTCTGCTTCTCGATCTGCTCGGTCATGCGGTTGAATGCGCGGTTCAACAGCCCGATCTCATCGGCGCTGCTCCGCCCTTCGATGCGAAACGCGAAGTTGCCCGCGCCGACCCCGCGAGCGGCGTCAACAAGCTGATAGACAGGCTTCACCTGACGATCGGCAAACCGCAGTGCGAACCAGACCGAAAGGCCGACCAACGCAAGCGATATGACGAACAGTGCAATGTTGAACCTCAACTGGAGAACGCGCGCGCGACTAGTCAGAACCGCATAGGCTTCGACAATGTTCTGCGCACGCTGACCCTGGCTGAAGGCAAGCAGGTCCGAGCTTCTGGCGGTGTAGAGATAAATGCCGGCACGCTGGTCGATCGGGATTAGGGCTTCGATACGATTGGCATTGGCATTGAAGACGATGAGTTCGTCGCCACCCTTCAGTCGATCGAGGGCGTCTTTGCCGATACGGTCGTAAGAACTGTTCCCTTCGGGATCGACGACGGCGGCGGTTCGAAGCTTTCCGTCGGAGCCGGATTGCAGGATCGCGGCCTCGTTCAGTTTTCTGTAGGCGACCTGGTTGGCATAGAAACCGGCAAATTCAGGGCTCGTTATTGGTTCTTGGCTGAGGAAGTTGCCAAGGTCCTCCGCCATTGCGACGGTTTCATAGCCGACATCGCGCTGGGCTTGTTCGTAGTATCCCCGCGCCAGCTTGTTCGCATTTTCGAGCATTCCCCTAGAAGAGTCTGAGAACCAGAACTCCACGCCCGACTGAAACAACAATGAGGCAAAGACCACGACGAGCAGTGTCGGCACCGCTGCAATCAGAGAAAAAATAAACACGAGGCGGATATGCATCCCTCCGGCCCCGCCCAAGTATTGCGCTGTTCGTCTGAGCGCGATGCGCCTGCCAAGCAAGACGAGTATGGCCATGGCCGGAACCAGGGTGCCGACCAGCAGCGCCGCAGTCAGGTTGGATGGGACAAGTTCGCCACTTTCACCCTGCGCCTGCAATGCCACCCAGGTCACCAAAGTCATGATAACAAAGGCAGCGACCGAAATAATCTCGATCACGGCAAACAGGTTCGTTCTGCGCGCGGCGACTTTTGCCAAACGCCACCAACGCGGCAAGGCGCATCGCTGGGAGATCGCGATATTCTCCATCGTTGCAGGATTACAACACTACTGTTGCCACACTGCAAGCAGAATCGCGAAGTGGTAGTCTATTCACGTCTCGTGAATACGTCGGGATCGAGGTCGAGTTCGTTGAGCCGCTTACGCAGCGTGTTGCGATTGATCCCGAGCAAGTTTGCCGCTTGCACCTGATTGCCATGGGTTTTCCCAAGGACCGCAGCAAAGAGCGGCTTTTCGAGCGCTGCCACGGCTTGTGCATGTATGTTGCCCGGATCTGGTTTGTTTTCGTCGAGCCAGTGCCGGACTGCCTGTTCGAGATCGGCTGCCTGGTCGCTGAAAACTTCTTCGCCGGATTCGGCTTCAAGTATGTTGTTGACCGTTGCCACATCGATTTGGTTGTCGCGCGCGAGAAGGGCCAACCTGAATATGAAATTCTTGAGCTCACGCACGTTGCCACGCCATGACTGGCGCGAAAGTAGTTCAGCTGCTTCGCTGTTTAGCGAGCGGCGAGGCAACCCCTCGTCCGCCGCTTGGCTAAGAAAGTGCCGGGCCAGAGCCTCGACGTCCTCTGGTCTCTCGCGCAGCGGCGGCATGTTGATTGGAACGACGTTTAGCCGGTAAAACAGGTCCTCACGGAACAGTCCGGCCGCAATCTGCGGTTTGAGGTCCTTGTTGGTGGCGGCGATAATTCTGACATCGAGTCGGAGTTCTTCGCGGCCGCCAACGCGGCGGATCGTCCCGGATTGAAGAGCTCGCAGCAGCCTGGTTTGCGCCTGCATTGGCATGTCGCCGATCTCGTCAAGGAAGAGGGTGCCGCCGGCGGCCTGCTCGAACTTGCCGATGCTGCGCGCAACAGCGCCGGTGAAGGCGCCCTTCTCGTGGCCGAACAATTCACTTTCGATGAGCTCGGCGGGAATCGCAGCGGTGTTTACGGCCACGAAGGGTCCGGTGCGCCTGTCGCCCAATTCGTGGATTGCCTCGGCGACCAGTTCCTTGCCTGTCCCCGATTCGCCCAGAATCAGTACCGTCAGATCGTTGCGCAGCACGCGCGAAATCATGCGGAAAACGGCTTGCATGGCCTGACTGCGTCCAACAAGCGGCATGCCATCGCCAATTGGATCATCGGCATTTGCCTCGTCACCGGTTCCGCGCGTGCCGACCGCCTGCCTTACGGTGCGAACCAATTCGTCGATATCGAACGGTTTGGGAAAATACTCGAAGGCTCCGGTATCCGATGCCCGGACCGCGGTATCGAGCGTGTTCTGGGCGGAGAGAATCACAACGGGCAGGCCGGGATGATCGTGCCTGATCGCCGCGAGGCTCTTGATTCCGTCGCCGTCTGGCAGCATGACATCTGTCACCAGTGCAGAATATTCGCGCTCGCTCAGTAACCGATCGCGCTGAGCAAGCGTTTCGCAGCGCGTAACGACAAGCCCCTCGTCCTCAAGTGCTGCGGTGATAACAATGGCGATGGAAGAATCGTCTTCGACGAGCAACACACTCATGACTCATTCTCCACGGTACGAGCTGTTCGCCTGCGCTCGCGAGCCATCGGCAGGTGAATGCGGAAATGGGTTATTCCGGCCGTCTCATCACGTTCGTGGCTTATGCGCCCATTCATGTCGCGAACCAGCTTTCGCACGACTGCAAGGCCGAGGCCGTGCCCGCTCTTCTTTGATGTCACAAATGGATCGAACAGGTGCTCGCGCATCGATGCCGGAACGCCCGGCCCATTATCGCTGACGCGCAGTTCGATGGGAACCCTTACGGGAGCGCGACCCTCGACGGCTTGAAGTTGCAAACCGCTGGCAAAACGGGTGCGCACGCTGATTACGGCGCCTGCCTGGCCGGCGCAGGCTTCACGCGCGTTTGCGAGAAGATTGAGCAAGACCTGCACCAGTCCGTCGGCATCACCCAACACCGGAGGTAGCGAGGGATCGAATTCCTCAAGAATCGGGATTGGAGGCTGGCCCGGCGGGTTTCCAGCCATGATGACGGCGACGGCGCGGTGCACAATTTCATGCAGGTTGCAGGCACTTACAGGCGGCAGCGTTCTTCCGCTCAGCAATTGCATGCGCTCGATAAGCCCAGCGACGCGGTCTACCTCGCCAGTGATCAGGTCCGTGAGCGCGCGATCCTTTTCATCAAGCTTGCGCGCGAGAAGTTGAGCCGCGCCGCGAATGCCGGCTAGCGGATTTCGAATTTCATGAGCCAGAATTTCCGGTCCGCGCAGAAAAAGGCTCTCAGTGCTGGGTGAATCGTCTCCAAGCGCTTCGAAAGCAGAATTGTCGTGAATCGTCATCAGCTGCCAACCCGGGCTGTCGGCGAGCGGAGCGGTTATGAGGTCGACGCTCCGCGGTCCGAGACCACGAACGATCATGGTCGTCTCGCGTGCAGACAACGGAGCTTCGGCATCGCCGATGCGCTCGACCAATCGGCCTTCGGCAAAGCTGACAAAATCTGCGAGGGGGCGGCCGATCAGCCGGCGCGCGCCTTGTCCAAAAAATTGCTCAGCCAAGGGGTTGGCCGCAGCCACACGCATTCTCGGTGCAAGCAGGATCACTGCAAGTGGTAAGCTTGCCAGCTGACTGCGGGCATCGGGGATACCGGTCCTGACTGGCGCGGTCATGCCGCCTTTCGCTGCCGCCAAGGGGCATAAAAGGAGGCGAGCGCAGCAAGCACCTCATCGGCATCGTCGATGAAGTTGACCCGGTTGCGAAACTCCGCGGAACCCGGAAGTCCCTTGGTATACCAGCCCAAATGCTTGCGCGCGATCTTCGTACCGACTTCACGACCGTAGTGCGACAGCATCGCCTCGTAATGCTCGGTCAACACTGCGTATTGCTCATCCATAGGAGGGTCAGCCAACCGTTCACCAGTTTGAAGCCAGTGCATTACCTGGCCCAATAGCCACGGTCTGCCATAGGCGCCGCGCCCGATCATCAGGCCGTCTGCGCCCGATTGTTCAATGGCAACTGCGCAATCTTCGATCGTGCAGATATCGCCGTTGACCACGACCGGCAGATCGACAGCCTCTTTCACCCGGCGTACGAAGGCCCAGTCGGCTTGGCCTTTGTACATTTGGTTGCGGGTGCGGCCATGGACAGTGATCATACGCGCGCCCAAATCCTGAGCGATCCGTGCAAGTTCAGGTGCGTTGAGGCTGTCGTGATCCCAGCCCATGCGCATCTTTACGGTCACGGGAACATCGACCGCCTTCACCGTCGCTTCGATGAGGCTGGCGGCCAGCCCGAGATCGCGCATCAGTGCCGATCCCGCCTCGCCATTGGTCACCTTACGCACCGGACATCCCATGTTGATGTCAATGATCGCGGCTCCCCTGTCGGCGCTCAGCTTGGCGGCCTCCGCCATTTGACTCGGCTCGCAACCGACAAGCTGCATTGAAACAGGCTCCTCTGAAAGGTCCCAGGCTGCTTTCTGGATCGACTGCCGTGTTTCTCGTATCGCGGCCGGGCTGGCGATCATCTCTGTCACGTTGAGGCCCGAACCATAGCGCCTGACCAGCCGGCGGAACGGCATGTCAGTCACGCCCGTCATGGGCGCCAGGACGACCGGTGCGGCGATCGTGACCGCGCCAACACGGATAGGCGCAAGTTGCGGTGGAGAGGGGACTTCGGTCATGGGGTGCCTAAAAAACAGGCAGCACATAGGGAATTGCCCTCGCCTCGGCAAGGGATTACCGGCGGGTTCATGCTAGGCGCGCCCTCTCCTTCCCGCACTGCGGCGGTGATTGTCGCCGCCGGAAAAGGCCTGCGCGCAGGTCAGCCGCTCCCCAAGCAATTTGCGAAATGGCGCGGTAAACCGGTCGTTCGCCACAGCGCGGAAGCGCTGGCGCAGAGCGGGGTGTCTCCAATTGTGGCGGTCATTCCCGAAGGCGCGAACGAGATAGCCCGATCGGCTCTGGAAGGCATTGATGGCGTGATCTTCGTGACCGGGGGCGAAACCCGCCAACAATCGGTCATGGCCGGGCTGGAGGCGCTAGAAGCACACAGTCCCCAGCACGTGCTTATTCACGATGCCGCCCGCCCCGGCCTCCCACATGCGGTCATTGAACGGCTGACTACGGCGCTCGACGTTCACCTTGCGGCAATACCGGTTCTGTCAGTGGTCGACTCCATGATCGGGGCAGACGCCGACAGGATGACTGCTCCGGTTGCGCGCGAAGGCTTGCGGCGGGTGCAGACGCCGCAAGCCTTCCGCTTCCGGGCAATTCTTGATGCTCACCGTGCATGGCCTGGTAATCCCTTGGCCGGAGACGACGCGCAAGTCGCGCAATCCGCTGGAATTGCAGTGGCGCTGGTTGAAGGGGACGAGGCTTTGCAAAAGCTCACTTTTGCATCCGATTTTGCGGCTGGTGCGGCAAAATCGCGGATCGGAATGGGTTACGATGTCCACCGGCTTGCGGACGGAGAGGAACTCTGGCTTTGCGGAGTCAAGATCAACCACAGCAAA
>Ga0181593_10002524_pt1 | contig 16881 bp, 13 predicted proteins | sample 071ome_19_FD_133756 | JGI IMG/M metagenome (GOLD analysis project Ga0181593, IMG submission 133756) | Coastal salt marsh microbial communities from the Groves Creek Marsh, Skidaway Island, Georgia - 071413AT metaG (megahit assembly) | ecosystem: Environmental > Aquatic > Marine > Intertidal...
CCATCCCAGCGACATACAGCTCAAACCGCTCGGCAATGGTTGTGTCATTTGCCTTGCGCTTCGTCAGCGGGCAGACCGAGGCGGGATAGTCAATGACAAAGACTGGGCCTGATAGAGTTTTTTCGACGGTGGCTTCGAAGAGTTCACTCTTGATGACGTCCGGATGCCGGCCGGTGGTCTCAATCTCATGGCGGGCCGCAGCTGCTGCCACGCTGGTAGGATCGGCAGGGTCACAGCCGGTCACCTCTGCAAGCAGGTCGTCGTAGCGGCGGCGGGGGAAGGGGGGCTTGAGGCTGACTTCATGCCCCATCCAGCTGAAGGTCTCCGGGGCGCCAGCTGCTTCGGCTGCCGCCAGCAGCACAGCCTCGGTGAGATCCATCATTGTGTTGTAGTCACCAAAGGCCTCGTAGGCTTCCAGCATGGTGAACTCAGGATTGTGTCGGGGGCTGATGCCTTCGTTCCGATAGACCCGCCCCAACTCAAAGACTCGCTCCATGCCACCGACCAGAAGCCGCTTCAGGTGAAGCTCGAGGGCAATCCGTAGGACCAGAGGAATATCGAGTGCATTGTGGTGGGTGTTGAAGGGGCGGGCTGCAGCACCGCCAGCAGTCTCTTGGAGGGTAGGGCCTTCCACCTCAAGGTAGCCGCGGTCAGCCAAGACTCGGCGAATCGATTCGATGATACGGCTGCGGGCCACAAACCGGTCGCGGACACCCTCCCCATGAATCAGATCGAGGTACCGCATCCGCTGCCGCAGTTCGGTATCGACCAGACCGTGATACTTGTCGGGGGGCGTTTCTAGTGATTTGGTCAGAAACGTGATGCTGCTGGCGAAGATGGTCATCTCGCCAGAGTTTGAGTAGCCCAACCGTCCCTCAATGCCAATGATGTCACTCAGATCGAGGCAGCCGACAACCGGCCAGTTCTCTGGTCCAACCTGTTTCTTGCCGATCATGATCTGGATTCTGCCTGTCCGGTCGACCAGATCTAAAAAGACCAGCCGGCCAGCATTTCGCAGAAGCATGATGCGACCAGCCACCCGCACGGTTGGCCCATCGTCGGCTGTCTGGTCGAGGCCTTCGCCCCGTTCACGAACAACGGCTACAGGCTGGGCGTTGTCGAACCGTTGGCCCCAGGGGTCGATTCCCAACTCATGAAGTTTTGCCAGCTTGTCACGACGGGCCTGCAGGAGGGCGGCGGCGGTGGCGGAAGGCTGTTCAGTGGGAGTGGAAGAAGCGGAGGGCATCGGTCGGTTTTGGGTCATGAAGGAAAGGGGTGGGAGTGCAACCTGGCACAAGATTTCAAATTGTCGGCTTTTCAGCCAATTTCCGAAAGGGCAGCCATCTGCCAGCAAAGCCAAAGGAGGCCTCTGGTCGGGCAAGGGGCCTTCCCGGTACAACCACTATGAAAACTGACTCGGCCTGGACCATCCCCGGGCCAGGACCAGCCAACGCCCCGCTGACAGTGACAGCATGAGCCTGCCGATCCATCATCGACCGACGCTTTTCAGTGTTGAACTCCGCACTGCCCAGTGGGACGAAATGGTCACCTGGTACCGCAATGTGCTGGGGCTGCGGGTGCTGGTGCGGGTGGTCGACGATGGCTACGCCCTCTTTGAGGCGGGAGATACCCGGGTGGCCATCCTCAGTCGTGAGGCAGCGGGGGAGGCCAGCGGCCGCTGGAGTCTGGGATTTGAGGTGGTCGATCTCGACAGCGCCCATGTGCGGCTCCGAGAGGCTGGAGCTGATTTAGTAGAGCCCAAGACCCACCCAGAAGGCTTTCGTGAGTTGGTCACCAGCGATCCCGACGGCAACCGACTAAGGCTCTTTGCCTGGCCCACCGGCCACTGAGTCACCAGCCCGATGTGGTCAGCCGGACCCGGCACAACAGGGTGTGTGCGGTAATAAACAAGGTTTTACCATCACCACCAAAACAGCAGTTTGCTGTTTTCTGCTCAGTGATCAGCGTGCCCAGATGCGTGCCGTCTGGTGAAATAATCAGCACGCCACCGGGGCCTGTGGCAAAGAGATTGCCGGCGGTATCAACCGTAAGTCCGTCCGGGTTTCCTTTGTAGATCGGTGTGAGGTGCGTGGCATCAAAAAAGGTCTTCCCGGCATCAAGGCTGCCGTCAGGCTGAATCGTAAAAACCTTCCAGACCGGTTCTTGAGGGTCAGACTGCGCAACGTAGAGCTTTTTCTCATCGGGCGAGAAGGCGATGCCATTTGGTCGAGTCATGGTAGGGCAGAGCAGATCGACTTCACCCGTTGGCTTGAGCCGATAGACGCCACAGTAGTCAATTTCACGGAGAGGACTCGTGAAGCCACCGGGAAGGCCGTAGGGTGGATCGGTAAAATAGATTGCTCCTGATGAGTGCACTGCAAGATCGTTTGGGCTGTTGAATCGCTTTCCCTGCCAGGCGTCGGCCAGCGTGCGTTTGCCACCTGCAGGAGTTAGGACGCTAAGCCGCCGGTCACCATGTTCACAACAGAGCAGTCTTCCTTGAGCATCGATGCCGAGGCCATTACTACCTCGTTCGTTTCCCTTGTGGGCAACTCCCGTGAACCCTGATGGTTCTAGAAAAATCGACAGGCCCTCCTGTGGGTGCCAGCGGTGGATTCGATTTCTGGGAATGTCGCTAAAGAGCAGGGAACCGGCGGGTAGACCGCCAGCATCAGTGGTCACCCAGACTGGTCCTTCCGACCAGGCGAAGCCCATCGCCAGCACATCAATCGTGGCGTCTGCTGGAATCAGATCATCAAGCCGTGGATCGAGGCGTTCAATATGACCCACCGTGGGTGTTGCCGCTACGGCTGTTAGATGGTCGATCGGCAGAAAGAAAAAAATCAGGACAACGAAACCGGTGATACAAGGCTTTGGCTGAGTTTGCGAAAAGCCAGTGAATGTGAAGACACGCATAGCAGTTCTGGTGCTGGAGTGGAGGGCGAAAAGGTGTTCTTTCATGTTTTCTGTTGGGCAGCCGCATGCCTGTGACAAATCGTTAGTTTATCGCTCGGTGAGGTGGGGATGTTGGCTTTTTAGGAGACTGATTTTCCAATGTTGTTGTTTTCAGGTGAAATGAATGTGCGATGAACTCAGCCGTTAAAAAGTATGCAGGCATGAATCAGGCTGCTCGTGGCTATGGCCTGCTGACATTGGTTGCGCTGGTCGTGACCGGCATGATTGGCTCAGGTGTCTTCACCACATCCGGGTTTGCCCTTGAGTCACTCGGCTCGCGACAGGCCGTCTTAGCCGCCTGGGTAGTCGGTGGCTTGATCGCTGTTGCGGGAGCCGTTGCCTATGGAGGCCTTGCCAGTCGGCTGCCGCAGTCAGGGGGTGAGTATCTCTATCTCTCGCGTTTGCTGCATCCCTTTGCTGGGTTCCTCGCGGGTATGGTCTCACTCACCGCTGGCTTTAGCGGAGGCATCGCTTTTGCAGCCCTCACCTGCCAGGAATATGCAACGGCCATCATGCCACTACCGTCTTGGCTTCCAGACCAGACGGTGGCCACGGTGGTGGTTCTTCTTGCCTGCCTGATTCATGTTGAGGCGGGGCGACTGGCTGCTGGGCTCAATACGGTGATTGTGCTCGTGAAGGTGCTGCTGATTGCCGGGCTGATTCTTTGGGGCTACCGTACTCTCGGCTGGTCCGGGCCGAGCGACGGCCAGCCACTGGGGCTGAAGCCGACGGGCTTGTCTCTGGGCAGCTTTGCCATGACGGTGGTCTGGATCATGTTCAGTTACACCGGTTTCAATGAGGCCGTCTATGTTGCCGCTGAGGCACGGGCTCCCCGCCGTGCTGTGCCCCTGGCCTTGCTGCTGGGCACGGTCGTCACGACGCTGCTCTATCTGGCTCTCAACGATATTTTTCTGCGGTCGGCACCAGTTGACGAGTTGGCAGGGAAGCCCGAAGTGGCCGCTATTGCCGCCGGTATCCTGGGTGGGCCGCAGCTGGAATGGTGGATGCGGGTGGCAATCGTCCTCTCGACGCTGTCGGCTGCTGCAGGAATGACGATGGCCGGTTCACGAGTGGCCGTCGCGATGGCTGACGACCGGCTGCTACCCACGTGGTTCAGTGGTCAGCCGGGCCGGAGGCGAGCAGTCCTCCTTCAGGCTGGTCTGGCAGTGGCCCTTGTGCAACTGGCCAGCATCCGTGATCTGCTCGGCATGTTAGGGGTGACCCTTTCACTCTGTTCGGCCATCACTGCGGCCAGCTTGTTTCTGCGTGAGCCAGTGTCACAGCCAGCGGCAGACAGGACGCGGCCCCATGCCGCCATCCTCACCGCTGCCGGTCTTTATGTTCTGGCGACGGTGAGCTGTGCGGTGCTGATGTGCCTGCATGACCCCTGGCAGTTGGCAGGTACAGCCGCAATTGTCTTGCTGGCTGCTGTCACCTGGCCACTGGTGCGGCCTCAGTCGTAAGGCGACCGGACGCGGTCGAGTAACACAATCACCAGTGTGGCGATTGGTCCTAACAGGAGTGACAGGAGGCACCAGATCAGTCCACTGCGACCCTTCCCCTGCGCCAGGCCAGCGTTGATCAGCGAGAGCGTCCCCCAGCCCACAAAAAACGTGGGATCGTCCATGAGCCTTCAGTCCTTTTGGTCCACGTCCTGCCATTCAGTCACCGGAACACAACTGCAAAATAGGTTGCGGTCACCGTGCACGTTATCGACCCGACCCACTGGCGGCCAGTACTTTCGCCGTCGCAGTCCTGGCACAGGGAAGGCCGCCTCTTCGCGGGAATAGGCCCGGTTCCATTCGTTGCCCGCAACCGACTCGGCGGTATGGGGTGCCCGCGACACGGGGTTGTCGTCGCGTGGCCAGTGCCCCTCTTCGACTCGTCGAATTTCGCCGCGGATCGCGATCATGGCCTCAATGAAGCGGTCTAGTTCGCCGAGGTCTTCACTCTCAGTCGGTTCAACCATCAGCGTGCCCGGCACCGGAAAGCTCAGCGTCGGGGCATGGAAGCCATAGTCGATCAGCCGCTTGGCGACATCTTCTGCCGAGATGCCACTGCTTTCCTGGAGTGGGCGGAGATCGAGAATGCATTCATGGGCAATCCGGCCGTTGGCTCCGGCGTAGAGCGTGGGGTAATGATCACGAAGTCTGGTGCTGACATAGTTGGCCGCCAGAATCGCTGCTTCAGTCGCCTGCCGCAGGCCAGCACCGCCCATCATCCGGCAATACATCCAGCTGATCGGCAGGACACCAGCATTGCCCAGTGCCGCTGCTGAAATGGCCCCGACGCCACCGTTGGTCTCAACCCCGCCAGTGGCGTGCCCGGGCAAAAAGGGAACAAGGTCCTCCACAACGCAGACCGGCCCAACACCGGGGCCACCGCCACCGTGAGGAATGCAGAAGGTCTTGTGCAGGTTGAGGTGGCTGACGTCACCGCCAAACTGTCCTGGCTCAGCTGTGCCCACCAAGGCATTCATGTTGGCCCCGTCGATATAGACTCGGCCACCATGCTGATGCACCAGATCACATAACTGCTTTACGTCAGCTTCGAATACGCCGTGGGTGCTGGGGTAGGTGATCATCACCGCCGCGAGCGCATCGCTGTACTGCTCGCACTTGGCTTTCAGATCAGCCATGTCGACATTGCCGGCAGCATCACATCCGGTGACCACCACCTTCATGCCCGCCATCTGGGCACTGGCAGGGTTGGTGCCGTGGGCTGATGCCGGAATCAGGCAGATGGTGCGGTGGCCTTCACCGCGGGCCCGCTGCCAGGCACGAATGACGAGGAGCCCGGCATATTCACCCTGACTTCCGGCATTCGGCTGCAGGCTGATGCCGGCGTACCCGGTCGCTTCGCCCAGCCAATCGCAGAGCTGCCGCTCGAGCACCGCATAGCCTTGCCGCTGGTCAGCGGGGGCGAACGGGTGCACATGGGCAAACTCCGGCCAGCTGATCGGAATCATTTCACTGGTTGCGTTGAGCTTCATGGTGCAGCTGCCCAGCGGGATCATGGTTCGGTCGAGAGCCAGATCGCGGTCAGCCAGTTCCCGAAGGTACCGGAGCATCTGGGTTTCGCTGCGGTGTGTATGGAAGACCGGATGGCTGAGGAAGGCACTCTGCCGCCGCAGGTCTTCCGGCACCAGCGTGGTGGCGTTCGCTGCCATCTCGGCATAATCAGGGCAGGGCTGCTCACTTCCTGCAAAGACATGCCACAGCCGACAGACATCGGCAGGCGTGGTGGTTTCATCCAGGCTGATGCAGAGATGGGCCTCATCCAGGCGTCGCAGATTCATGCCAGCCTCACTGGCCCGGTTGAGCAGTGCCGCTGTCTGCGAACCGGTTTCGAGGCAGAGGGTGTCGAAGGCATGCTCGCCTCCAACAGTGACGCCCAACTGCTGAAGGCCGGCTGCCAGCGTTGCTGTCAGCTGAGTGATCCGCTCGGCAATGGCGGTGAGTCCTGCCGGGCCGTGGTAGACGGCATACATAGCAGCCACCACAGCGGGGAGTACCTGGGCGGTGCAGATGTTAGAGGTTGCCTTCTCTCGACGAATGTGCTGTTCGCGAGTTTGCAGGGCGAGGCGATAGGCAGGCTTCCCCGCAGCATCGACACTCACCCCGACCAGCCGGCCGGGCAGCGACCGCTTGAAGGCATCGCGGCAGGCGAAGTAGGCCGCATGTGGTCCGCCGCAGCCCATGGGCATGCCGAAGCGTTGAGTGGAGCCGACAACAATGTCGGCCCCCCATTCCCCTGGAGGCGTGAGAAGTGTCAGTGCCAGTGGGTCGGCGGCCACGCAGAGCAACGCCTTCTTCTCGTGAACCCGCTCAGCCAGGTTTCGCCAATCGGGCAGACTGCCATCGGTGGTGGGGTACTGCACCAGCACGCCAAAGCAGGTGCCCTCGTCGAGCATGTCGGCCACATCGCCGATAATCAGATCGATGCCGAGCGGTTCGGCGCGGGTGGCGAGTACTTCGAGCGTCTGGGGATGACAGCGGTGGTCAGCCAGAAAGACCGTCTCGTTGCCCTTGTGCATTCGATGGGCCAGCGTCATGGCCTCGGCGGCGGCGGTTGCCTCATCAAGGAGTGAGGCATTGGCGATTTCCATGCCGGTCAGGTCACAGACCATTGTCTGGAAGGTCAGCACTGCCTCCATCCGCCCCTGTGAGATCTCTGCCTGATACGGCGTATAGGCGGTGTACCAGGCGGGGTTTTCTAAAATGTTTCGCTGAATTACCGCTGGCGTATAGGTGCCGTGGTAGCCCTGGCCAAGAAAACTCTTGAGCAGCTGGTTTTGGCTGGCGATGGCCTTCAGTTCGGCCAGTGCCTCTTCTTCACTGGCAGCCGGTGGCAACTGCATCGGCTCGCTGCGGGCGATGCTTTCCGGGACGATTTCCTTGATGAGGCTAGCCGGTGACGCAGCGGCAATCGTGTCGAGCATCAGCCGCTGGGCGTCTGGTGACAGGCCGATATGTCGCTCGGTGAACGGGGCCGATCCACCACCGACTGGCTGCTGCTGATCGTGGGCAGACGATTGGCGGGTGGATGGTGCGGAGGGGGCACTTGCCACGGACATGAGGGGCTCCTTTCCTGACGAGGCCGACGGCTATCGCGGGCTAGTCATGGCAACTGGCAGCCTGGTGGCCACCAGCAGGCAATGGCAGAACAACCGAAGTTGTTCCGGGAACCCTGTTGTCCGGGAACCTGAGAGATTCACCCGCGGGCATCGGCCCGGGGTTTGCCCCTTCGGTGGGCGTCACGGGGTAACGCCACTCTCCAACAGAATTGCTGTGTTGTCAGTACTTTTGCCTGAGCGTTCGGCCTTCGGCGGTCTTGCGACTCTCTCCTGACGCTCTCAGTTTACGCCGCCCCGGATCCCTCGACAATGTTCAGCGTTGGGTGCCGCGAAACAGCCTGAAAACCAAACAGACGAAAACCAGCAGCCCAAAACCAAACAACGAGAAGCAGGAAAGCCGGGCAGCCTGCGCAACATGCCCAAGCCGGGTGCCAGCAAAATTGCTGCCGATGCAGGAAATGGATCGAACCGGCCGCGACGGTACGTCGATACCGCTTTCAGGGCCAAAGCCGATGCGAGGGGCGTTCTCCATATTCTGCAGTGATGGAGCAGCATGACGAGCCATCGGTAGAGATCGTTGATCTGCAGGGTACGCCGCTGGGGTTTTCTACAGATGCAGCAGTCTTCCGCAGCTTGGTCTCAAATGGCTTGTCCGGAAGGGCAGCCGGTTAGTTGCCTTGATCAGATCAAGCCGCATGATGAACCGGACCGGTCATTTGCCTGGCGGCGGTGGCGGATCAGGCGACGGTTTCGTCGCAAAGTGGGCCGCAGGCTCGACGAACAGACACCCTGGGCAATTGAAGAGAAGGATCAGTACCGCAAACTCTATGGCAACCATGCGGTCTATGCGTTTTTGGCAGACAAGTTTTCCGTCCGTGACTACGTCAAAGAACGAGTGGGATCGCAGTATCTGATTCCGTTGCTTGGTGTCTATGACCAGTTGACCCCAGAAATTTTTTCCGATCTGCCTGACCAGTTCATCATCAAGGCGACCCATGGCTGCAAGTGGCATCGCGTCGTTCGCAACAAATCACAGCTGGATGTGCCGGCAACCATTCGCTATTTCAATCGTCTGACCAAGCGTTATTACGGCCGCAAGTCGGGTGAGTACCACTATCGCCTGATCCGGCCACGGATCGTCATCGAAGAGCTGCTCGATGTCGATGGTGACTCGCCCGCTGATTACGACTTCTTTTGCTTCCATCACTGTGAGCAGTTTGACTACTCCTTGGCAGTGGTGCTGCCAAACGCCGTACGGGCGGTGCACTTTCGTCATGATTGGTCGATCTTTGACGATTGCAGTTGTACGCCCGCAGAAGTCGAGCGGCTGAAGAACCCGCCGAACTTTGCCGAAATGGTCGATGTGGCCGAGCGGCTTTCCCGTGGCTTCGATTTCCTGCGAATCGATCTCTACAACGTTGGCGGCCGAATTTATTTCGGGGAGGTCACCTGTACACCAGCCGGTGGTTTTGTGCCGATTGGCGACCCAGAGCGGGCAGAACGGTCAGCCCGACTCTGGAAACTCGATCGGGAAAACCCGCTGCTCTACCGCCCCCGTCCCCTCCGAGGTGTCCGGGCGGCCTGACCGGTGCCCCGGGGTAATTCATGCGCGCTTCGGTCATCATCACCACCGCAAACCAGCCAGAGTGGCTGGCGAAAGTGCTCTGGGGCTATCGTCTGCAGACGCAGCGGGGCTTTGAACTGGTCGTTGCTGACGATGGCTCAGGCCCTGAGGTTGCATGCCTGCTGGAATCCTTTCGGCAGCGGGAAGGGCTGGTGATTGCGCACGTCTGGCAGCCCCACGAGGGCTTTCGCAAATGCCAGATCCTCAACCAGGCGATCCTGCAGGCCCGGGGGGAGTATCTGATTTTCTCGGACGGCGACTGCGTTCCTGATCGCGACTTTGTGGCCACCCATTTGGGGCTGGCTCGCCCAGGCTTTGGGTTGTCAGGTGGCTGTATCCGGCTGCCCATGTCGCTGAGCCAGCGACTGAATGAGCACGATCTTTTCAGTGGACGATGCCGGCTACCGTTATGGCTGTGGCGAAATGGCATGCGTTCTCTGACGGGGCTCCGCAAACTGTCTCTGGCAGGCATGGGGCTGGGGGCGTGGGCCGACTTCCTGACACCGACGCAGGCCACCTTCAACGGCCACAATGCGTCAGTCTGGCGAGAGGATGCCCTGCGTGTAAACGGCTTCGACGAACGGCTGGTCTACGGTGGCCTTGATCGTGAGTTCGGAGAGAGGCTGCACCATGCTGGTGTACGGTTTCGGCAGGTTCGCCACCAGGCGGTCTGCTTTCACCTCGATCACGCACGGCCTTATGTCAATGCCGCGGGCTGGGAGCACAATCAAGCCATCCGTGAGGCGACCCGTCGCTCGAAGCGGGTCTGGACGCAGCACGGCATCGAGCAGCCGGGGCGGGTTCGGCCACCGGTCCCACTGGCCGGCTAAGGTCGCTTTGCCAAACCGTTAGGGGAAGCGTGTGAACGGCTGGATGGTGGGAAGCGGGAACAAGCCGGTCTTAGGCCTGTTGCAGGCAGGCCAGCTGACACCAGTCAGCAACTCGCTGCCGGATCTGGTCACGTATTTCCCTGACCTGAGCCAGCTGCTCGTCGCGACTACCCGTGGCAGCTGATGGGTCGGGAAAGCCCCAGTGCTCGCGGGCAACCGGTCCGGGAAAGGTTGGGCAGGCTTCGGCACTGGCCTCATCACAGACCGTGATCACCCGGTCGAACTGCCGGCCAGCCGTGAGGACTTCGTTCACACCGGTCGTGGTCGCTGCTGAAATATCAATGCCGATCTCCTGCATGGCTTCGACCACCAGGGGGTTGAGTTGCCCGGGTTCGAGGCCGGCGCTGGAGGCGACAAACGAGCCGTCGCACATTGCGTTCACAAAGGCCTCTGCCATCTGGCTGCGGGCACTGTTGTGAATGCAGACAAACAGAATTTGCCGGGGCCCAGCCGGCGGGCAGCAGCCACTGCCATCGACGCCGCAGGTTTCTGGTGCCAAGCAAGCCGTGTGCTTGCTGCCAAGGGTGAAGAGCAGACCCGATGGTGTCGGTTCAATTCCACTGAGCGGATACTGAGCGATCACGTCCTGCTCGTACTCCACCTCAACTGGCAGGCTGTCAGCGATGAGTTCAGGTCGGGCCCGTTCTATGATTGCGGCCAGCTTGGTTGTGTCGAGCCGGTGGTCAGTGTCATCGGCAACCCAGAGTTGCAACAGGCATGAGGTCTGGCTTCGCCGTGTTCCCCCGCAGTCGACAAAGTCTTTCTGGACCCGGCCGACCTCGGTGAGGTGATAGTGAGCCGGCACGAAGCCACCGCTAGGCAGCATCCAGTGCATCGGCTGGCCGGGATGAGCGGCCAGCATCGTGGCCAGTTCACCAACGTTCACCGCAGGCTCCTGACGAAAGGGGAAGCGATCGACTGCAACATGTTTCAGCCGTGGGCGTCGGCCTCGTGGCCAAGCTCCTGGTCAATCAGAATCAGGCCGTGGCCATCACTGCCGACGAGGGTCAGCCGGTCGTGGACATCATCAGCGCCGGCAGTATCAGCGATCTGTTGCGGAACAAACTGAGTCAGGAAGCTTTGGGTCAGGTGATCGTTGTGCTTGTCGGCTATGTCGATCAGGTCGTTCATCCGCTGCAGCAGTTTGTGTTCCTGCGTTCGTACCAGATCAAAGGCCTCGACGGGCGAGTCCCACTCGCAGGCCGGTGCTTCAATGGTGGCAAATTTGGCCTGATGGTCTCGGTCGTTGAGGTAGTCAACGAAGAGGTTCATGTGGGTTAGTTCCCCAGCGGCCTCCGCTCGGAACCACTTGGCCATGCCGGTCAGGCCCCGGACGCTTGCCCAGGAAGCCATAGAAAAATAGAGGAATGCAGCAGATGCTTCGATGCAGATCTGTTCATTGAGGCCGGCGGCAACTTCTTCGTCAAGCGATTTACGAAAGCTCATGGTGGGCTCCGGAGGTGGGGGATTCTGTCGTTGGTTAGTTTGTGGGCTTTTCATTTTAGGCGTCAAGCCGCTCAATTGGCAGCAGGTGCCATTCCCAAGTCAGCCCGTACGCTCTCAACCTTCGCTTTTAAGGGATAAAGATCGATGGACCGCGACCCCGCCGCTGCGTTGCCACTCACAGAACTCGCGGCCCTGCGAGAAGCGGTCGGCAGCCTGAATCGGTCACCCGGGCCGCGGGTGGTCCCCGGCCGGAGCATTCCAGTTCCCCTGTCGGTCAGCGACTCCTCCCAGCGGACAATCGCCCTTCCCTATCGTGATGCCGAATGGAAACTTGAGCCCGCGGACGCAGCAGACTGGCGCAAGGCGGTAGCAAACTTGGCCGCAACAACCGCATCGGTCGTTGCCCAGATCGCCGACCGGCTTGGCGTGCAGGTGGCTGAATCGACCATCGCTGGCGTACCGGTCTTTGAGGTGACGCCTTCGGCGGTAGCTCCGCAGCATGCAAACCGGCTGATGGTCAATACGCATGGCGGCGGGTATGTCTTTAATCCGGGGCGGGCTGGCCTGCTGGAGGCCGTGGTGATTGCTGCCCGCTGTGGCATCAAGGTAGTGGCGGTTGACTATCGCATGCCGCCAGACCATCCCTATCCGGCAGCGCTCGACGATGCCTTTGCTGTCTGGCAAGCGGTGGTTGATTCGCGCCCGCCCGGGAGCGTTGGTCTTTCCGGAGGTTCAGCCGGCGGTGGGCTGGCCCTGGCGACTACGCTGCGGGCGAAACGTGAGCGTGTGCCCCTTCCAGCGGCACTGGCCATCCAGACACCCTGGGCCGATCTGGAAGAGGTTGGCGACAGCCTGCAGACCAACGAGTGGCTTGACAACGTATTGGTCAGTTACCGAGGAGTACCCGAGAGGGCAGCCCGCCTCTACGCCAATGGCCATGATCTTGGAGACCCGTTCCTGTCACCGCTTCGGGGTGATTTCAGTGGTTTTCCACCGACGATGCTCCTTTCGGGCACCCGCGACCTGTTTCTGAGTCTCACCGTGCTGGTCCACCGCAAGCTACGGCGTGCCGGCGTGCCAGCAGAATTGCACGTGGTAGAGGGAGCGTCCCATTTCCACTATTTTCTCAATCCGTTTGCGGCAGAATCTGAGGACGTGTTCACCGAGATGGCGTTGTTCCTCGATCGCTATCTTGTTGGCTGAGCAGTTTTCCTTATGAGGAAGAAAAGTATGCAGAGAAGCCTTCAGACCAGGCGGACCATGTTTGCCTTTGCGGTTAGTGCCCTGCTAGCGGGCAGGGTCGTTATGGCAGCGGCTCCGGGGGTCGGTGCCCAAGAGCATCCACTCCCGCTTCCCACCACACTGAGTCATCTGGACTATGAAAAGCAGCTCTTTCCGTTCATCCAGAGTCGTGCCTATGCCACCACGCTGGGATGGAGCCATGACAAGCGGGTGCGTGATACCGGCGCGTACATCAAGGGCAAATACTACGGCACCCATCCGGCGGTGCGCTGCTTCTATTCACCCAAGGTGATGTATTGGCTGACGGGTGATCCTGCCTTCTGGCCAGAGGGGCAGGCGGCTGGTCTCGCGCCGCCGAAGCCTCCGCGGGCTGGCGCCATTCCTGATGGTGGCATGATCATCAAAGAGATGCTGCCACCGCCAGCGGCCCGCTATGAGGGAATGTCTGAAGATGAGTTGCTTGCTGTGCTCAGGCTGCCGACCTCGGCTGGCTGTGATGTGATGATCAAAGACTCCGCAGGTTCCCCGGACGGCTGGTTCTGGGCGAGTGTCTACCCGGGGCAGAAGGCCGATACCCCAGACAGTTTTGCCTACCCGCAGGCTGGGTTCACGCTGGCCTGCGTTCGCTGTCATTCCGTTGCCCAAGAGGGTGGCACATTCTCGTCGCTGCGAAACATTGCCGGCTTTCCCGGCGAGCCGCTTCAGTTCTTTGTGGATCACACCTGGCGGGATATCCCCACGGCCTTGCAGCCGTATGACTTTCGTCACGATCCTGAGCCACCGTCCTTGCAGGCCCCCCAGGCCCCTGGTCCGGCCCGGCCCAATTTTGAGTTTCTCCACACCTTCGCGGGCACACGGCCGGTGACCTATCCCGAGGTCGAGAAGTTCCCGCCAGAGTCGAATGATCACGTTACCCCGCACCCCACCACGCCGCAGCGGTTTGTGACGTCAGATCAGTGCCTAATGTGTCATAGCGCTGCCACGGGCCGCCATTCCTCTGGCCCGGTGATGTTTCTGGAGACCAAACGTGGGGGCCTCAATGTGTCGCCCTATGGTGAGTGGCGGTGGTCACCCATGGGGCTGGCGGGCCGCGATCCGATCTTCCATGCCCAGTTGGAAAGTGAACTTGCCCAGCTGACTCGTGAACACCCCAAGGCAAAGGCTCAGGCATACGGTGACCAGGTGGTGAACACCTGCCTCCGCTGCCATGGGGCGATGGGAAAGCGGCAGCATGATGTTGATCGGGGCGTCGGTGACCACTACTGGGCGGCTCAGGCAAACTTTCAACAGGACTGGTTTCAGATCAAAGACCCGAATGATCCCCATCATCGCTATGGCGGGCTGGCCCGGGATGGCATCAGCTGTACGGTCTGCCATGGCATGGTTGAAGAGTACGCCGATCTGCAGGGCTTTCTGGCGAACTCGATCACCGGTCAGTTCAAGACCGGGCCAGCCCATGAAATCTATGGCCCATTCAAGGACGTCGTGACCAAGCCAATGCAGACTGTGCTTGGAGCGGTGCCCAAGCACAACCCGTTCATTCAATCCTCACGTATGTGTGGTACCTGCCATGTGATCAACCTGCCGGTTGTTGACTGGCCGCTGGGGCAGACGCCCAAGGGGGTTAAGCCGCCCCCTCCTGACCAGGTGGTCCAGCTGCTGGCATCGGAAAAGAACCCGAATTTCCAGGGCTTCACTCACCGGATTGAACAGGCCACCTATCTCGAGTGGCTCAATAGCGACTTTCAGGATGAGTTTGGCACGACAGCCAGTTCCCAAAGTTGCCAAGACTGCCACATGCCCAAGGGCTACGAGAGTCCGGATGGTGAGGTCGCTATCGAACAGATCGCTACCAAGATTGCGGTCTTACAAGATCAGGAATATCCAGAGGTCGATAACGCGATTCCGACTGAAGAACATCGCGTCACCTTTCGCGAGCAGGGCTTTCGTCGGCATACCTTCCAGGGCATGAATGTCTTTCTGATGGAGGTGTTCCGTCAGTTTGACGATGTGCTGGGGGTAAGGCAGCCCGATTATGAAACGGGTGTCGAAGGCATTCACTTTGCCATTGATAACTACGTGCAAAATGCCCGCAAGAATACGGCGACGCTTGAGATCATGAATCTCGAGACGGCCGGCCAGACCCTTGCGGCTGATGTGAAGGTGACGAACCTGACCGGCCACCGGTTGCCCAGTGGGGTGGGGTTTCGTCGACTCTGGATTGAGTTTCTGCTCATCGACAGCACCCATGGCCGGGACCGCATCATCTGGTCGTCTGGGCTGACCAACGGAGCCGGGGTGATTGTGGGTAACGACGGCCGGGTGCTGCCTTCAGAATTCTTTGAGACGGTGGGGCAGGGGAGTCAGCAGGCCTATCAGCCGCATCATCGAGTGATTGATAGCCCCGAGCAGGTGCAGGTCTATGAGGAACTTACCCAGGATGCCCGTGGTGCTTTTACGACCAGTTTTCTTCATCGGGCACGTGATGTGAAAGACAATCGGCTGCTGCCCAAGGGCTGGTCAGCTGCCGGCCCTGACCCATCCATGCCCGCAGCCTTCGTTGAGGCGACCCATCCGCATGGTGTCGGTGATGATCCTCAGTACGCCGATGGCTCCGGCAGCGATATTGTCAGCTATCGGGTGACCGTGCCCGAGTGCTTTGACTGCCGCAAACTGCGGGTGAAAGCAACGCTCTACTCACAGGCCTGGGCGCCCTACTACCTGCGGGACCGCTTTCAGGATATTCCGGAAGGGCCAGAAGGTGATGCCCGGCGGCGACTGTTTTACTTGCTGTCGCATCTGAAGACGGCTGGCACAGTCATTGATGGCTGGAAGTTTGAGGTAGCTTCGGATGAAGAAGAGGTAACCGAGAGCAACCAGACCGAAGCGATCAGTAGGAAACGGTGCAGTTAGCGCGAGAGCGAAGGAGCAGGGAACGATGACGGCAGCCTGTGTCGTGGGGTCAGTGATCTGGTGCCCTTGTGTTGGTGACATGGTGCACCTGGCCAATGCCCTCTACCTCTGTTCCTATCTGGTGCGCGACATTCTCTGGCTGCGGGTGCTGACAATTGCGGCAGGCCTGTCGCTGGTGCCCTTTTATTGCCACTGTAGTGACCACATTCTCTGGGCCCCAATTGCCTGGAATGTCCTGTTCATGACGGTGAACTTGGTGCAGATCATCATCCTGCTCCGTGAGCGGCGGCCACGGCGGCTGGGTGGGGCTGAGCAGGAACTCTACGACAGCGTGTTTGCCGATCTGGCTCCAGGCGAGTTCCGCAAACTACTGAAGGTTGGCCAGTGGCAGGAGGTTGCTGCAGGGGAGACCATCGTGAAGCAGGGAACGGTGGTGGCCGACATGATGGTGCTCAAGCAGGGAGCACTTGAGGTGCGGGTGGCGGACCGCGTGATTGCCAGACTCAACCCGGGCCAGTTTGTCGGCGAGATGAGTTTTCTCAGTGGCGAGAAGGCAACTGCCGATGTGGTTGCGACTGAGCCCAGTCGTTTAATGGTCTGGTCGCAGGAAACCCTGAATGAGTTTCTGGCTCGGCGGGCGGGGCTGGCGTTCAAACTACGAGGTGTCTTGGGTCGCGATGTGGTGGCCAAACTCCGGCGGTACACCGACTCATCAGATGGTGTCTAGGTTCGGTGACGGAAGACTGCAGCGTTGCGATATCACCCAACGTGCGGGTGCACCCAGCAGAGGAGACGGGCAATGCTCCGTCATTTCTCGTCGGCTACGATGCAGCCCACGAGGGTGTTGACTGCCGGCGAAACCATCACAATCGTGGGAAAAGCGATCACGAATGAAAACAGCCATGCCCGTAGCCAGGGCAGGGCAACGCGGGCTGACAGACCCAGGTTCAGAATGGTGATGACCAGCGACATCACCCCCGACATCAGCAGCGACATGCAGAGGGCGAAGACAATCCCACGGTATTTGGCAGAGAGCATGAATGGTCGTGGGCGAGAAAGATCTGTCTTGAAATCTTGTTTAGGCGAACGCCTTTCAGCAGAAGCAGCCGCATGACGACTGCTTCTGCTGAAGGTGTTTTTACTAGCGTCGCAGGCTGCGGAACAGCTCGAAGAGTCGCAGGCCAAACATGACTTCGCTGGCTGAGAACTGGTTGTTTGATACAGCGCTTGGCTGC
>Ga0181593_10002532_pt1 | contig 16861 bp, 9 predicted proteins | sample 071ome_19_FD_133756 | JGI IMG/M metagenome (GOLD analysis project Ga0181593, IMG submission 133756) | Coastal salt marsh microbial communities from the Groves Creek Marsh, Skidaway Island, Georgia - 071413AT metaG (megahit assembly) | ecosystem: Environmental > Aquatic > Marine > Intertidal zone...
CGCTTTAGCTCACATCCCCTGCCCTGCTCTAAATAGGAAGTCACCTCCGCTTTAGCGTTCATTCACCTTGGTGTTTGATGCGTCTTCTTCCACTCTTCATAAGGCATCCCATAGACATGGGCCCTCACGGTAGGGTCCTCAAGCTCGATCCCCCTTGAGAGTGCCTCTGCTCGATACCACTTCGAGAGGCAGTTTCGACAGAAGCCCGCGAGCTCCATAAGGTCTATATTTTGGACGTCCGTCCTCTCTTGTAGATGAGCGATGAGCCTCCTGAATGTGGCGGCCTCTACCTCTAAGCGAGCGTGTTCATCCTTGATTGGGGGTTGAGTCATGGTCACTCTCCTGTCCTGATTTCATGTTGAGGTTCGAGCCCGTTGATGGGCTGTCATCACGCGGGTCTTTAGGCTGTGGTGGCCCAGCGAGCTCTCGGCGCGCTGGCCTTTGAGCATACGCCTCAAGTGGGTCCATCAGCAAGCGTCGAGCGACCCCCTCTTCAATCGACCTGAGGCGGGTGAGCCCATCTTGAGTTGAGCTCACCCACTCGTTTGAGAGGCCATGGGTGACGCTTAATGTCATCGTTTTCTCATAGAGCTTAATGGACTCTCTTAGGAGCGGCGCGAGCTTCTTTTCAAGCTCAAAGAGATAGTACGCCTCAGTCTCCTGATCAAAGCTAGGGGGCGCCTCTGCCCACAAGATATCCTCATAGAGCTGTTCGTGGAGCTTACCGAGCTGGTGTCCCCCTGCGATCCCCCAAAAGACGTCCCTGATGTTGAGGCAGTCCACATATGCGTAGAGTGACTTACGAAAGAAGAGGACCTTATCTGCGAACAGGCGCTTCATCCTCTCAAGTGGCATCTTGAGCTTAATATGTCTCATGTGAAGTCGATAGAGCTCCCCCCGATAGAAATGAACCTCTGCGAGCAGCTCATTCCCTTGACGTTGGGCGCCAGTTCCATAGATGTGGCTGATCGCTAAGGAGAGGTCTCGATCGGCTCTCGCGAAGCGCTTAAGGTGAAGATGAGCGACGGCGCGACGGAGGTGAGCCTCAGCACGATAGTAGCCTATGATCGGCGTCGTGGTTAGGAGCCGGTCATACAGCTTGATCGCCCGCTCATCTTGAGAGGACATCGTGAGATTAAAGCCTAACCTGAGCGATCCATCTAAGCGGTCCTGTTCACCTTGATCTGACCTCATCGTCTTGAGGTAATGGTCAAACTGAGTGACGGCCTCTTGAAAGCGACCCGCTAGCTCAAAGCAGAGCCCAAGGTTGTAGCGTGCGAAGCTGAGCGCGCGATGATGAGGGAAGTGCTCAACGAGCGCCTCAAGGCGTTGAATACAACGCGGGTACTCCTGTGCCTGAAGGGCGCCCACGCCCTCGTGAAACAGCTCCATAGGCTGGAGAGCCTCACCATGACCTGCTTGGATTAAGAGAGGCTCCATCTCAACGACTCGCGCCCCCGCTTGAGTCGCAGGTGGGTCCACAGGTTTGGGCCGAGCGGAGCACCCCCACAGCCCGCTCAGGAGATGTGCGTTGAGGAGACATGCGCTGAGGAGCGCTCGTGGGAGCTGAGCGCGTCTTATGTTTACAAGCTCCATGATCCACGCACGCGTCATGGCTTATTCCCCCCTAGCTCCACCTTACAATCAGGGGAGATGTCATAGGGGCCACGCGCGTTCCCCCGCATGTCACATGAGCGAATAGAGCCTGTAGATTGGTTGTTCATCCAGACCCCCTCAAAGCTGTTCCCCGAGATCACACATTGATACGCGATGAGCTGAGACTTAAAGCCAACATGGACGCCGATACGCTGGTGGTTCGCGATCTCACAATCCATAAGCCTCACAGAGGTGAAGCCTTGAGCGTCGATCCCGCTCTCCTTTGACTTGATAATGCGCGTCCCACTTAAGGTCGCCATCGCTCGAGTTCTTAAGCGCACAGCGGAGCCCCTTGTGTTCACGACCCTGCACGCCCTTAACGTCACTTGCGCGTTCTCACCCTCCACCAAAACCCCAACCCCATTCTCTCCTCTCACCTCGCACTTCTCTAGGCGAAGGTGACCTGAGCGCACTGAGATCGTTGGGTGGTCGCTTGGGACGCCCCCCACCACCTCTGTCACGCTGTTGATGCTCACCCCAACGATCGAGACCTCATCGCTCCCAGTCTCGACCTCAAAGATCCCCCGATCATCAACCTCTGGCTCATTCCATAGGCGCTGTTTAAACCACTTTAAGATCCCACCCGCACGAGAGGGCTCTGCGACATGGGTCGTGTGCTGTTGTAAGCGTTTACGGGCCTCTAACTCTTGAGTGTGGCTGATCGCCTCTTCGTATTGCCCCCCCATTCGGTTCACCATGATCGCTGAGTCAGCTGGGACTTGAATGAGGATCTCATTCGGCTTCCCAAGCCCAATCAGCTTGACAGGCTTCGTGATCTCTAAAGGATCTGTATACAGGCCAGGCATAACCCCAATATACGCTCCAACAGGGGCGTCGTTGATCGCGTCTTGAATGGAGGTGTAGTCCCCAACCCCTGGCTCAGGGGAGACCCTCAGGTCAGTCGCGGGGCCTTGCCCATCTGAATTGAGGCGATCCTCAAAGATCGCGATCTTACCCTCCAAGCCCTCGATCATCACCTCGAGCTGTGAGATCCTACGTTGGTGTGACTTGACGCGCATCTTTTGCTGTTGTGCGCCGTCAGCCTTGTGCTCAGCGCGATCGACAGACTTAGTCAATTTCTTAAGCTGTGACTTAAGGTCTGTCCCTTGAGCCTTGAGCGAGCCCTCTAACTGACTCACTCGCTGGGTTAGGGTCTGGATGGTCACGGAGTGTTGCTTAATGAGCTGAGCTTGCTGAAGTAAGATCGGGTAGAGAGGGCCATCTTGACCCATCTGGGGGGCTTTTGAGACGGTGACTCCACCCACTGTCTCCTCAAAGGCCCCTTGACTAAACTGGATAATGGGAGCGGAGGCGTATCCACCAGAGTCAGAGCGTTCCTCGCTCATCGTGGGGTGCTCTGAGCTACCGGAGGCCTGAGCTTGGGTCGCTTCGCTCCCCGCTCGCTCTTCTGACGGTGGGCCTTGTTGAAAGGTGATCGGGTGTCGCTCGCTAGAGTCAGCTTGAGGTGCGTGATCCGTCCCCTGATCATCTTGAACAGGAGGTATGGCGCTTGGGGCGTGCGTAACGAGCTCACTCCACGGGTCTTCTTCGAGCCCACTTACGATGCGACGTAAGCCACTTGAGAGACGCGCGAAGATCCCTTTAGGCGCCTGCATGGCTGAGAGCTCATCATGCACTGCGCTCAGGCGAGAGGGGAGCGCGACAACTGGAGGGGGGGCCTCCTGCTCAGGGCGTACGTCCCCCGGTGGCTTGGGGGACGCCTGAGGCTCTATTTGGGCGGAGGGCTGGCCCTCCCCTTGTGCGCTTGTTTGTGTATACGCTGACCCCTTGACGCTGTGAGCGACCTGCTGTAGTGCCTCACGCGACCGCTCTTGTACAAGGTCTCGTTGCTCTAGAAGTCGCTGACGACTAGAGAGCTCCTCAAGCGACCCCTTCAGCTCAGAGATCGCCTCGACTTGTAGCTTGACGAGGCGAATCAGCTCCGCTTCACGTGCGCTGACCTCTCCTGTAGCCTCTTTAGGGTTTGCGCGTGAGCGCTCAGGTAGAGGGCCTACCCCTTGCTCTGAGTACGAGCGCGACACGATCGCGCCTGTCTCACTGTGAGGCCTGCTCTGCGCAGTTGGGCTCATCCCATAAGGGGGGGCAGAGGGCTGACTCGCTCGCCACGCGTCAGGTGGAGGGATAAAAGACCCTGGTTTGCGCTTGGCCTCAGCGTTAGCCTGAGCGGCTTTTTGCGCGTCAAGGAGCGCTTGCTCTCGAGCGTAGAGCTGCTCTTGGCGCCACGCCTCAAGTCGCTCGCGCTCAACGCCCGCTCTCGCCTCCTCCTCCGCTTGACGACGCGCCTGAGCCTCCTGATGCTCACGTCGCTGCCGTAGCGCGTTTGCTTTGCGCTCCTCCAGCGCGCGTCGCTCTGCGCTCCACCTCTGAAAGTCAAGCTCTGCCTTCTCGCGTGCCCTGCGCTCCGCGCGCTCCTTGGCCTCAAGCTCTGCCCGACGTTGGGCCTCCTCTTTGGCGAGCCTGCGCTTGTGCTCTTGGGCGCGACGCTGAGCCTCCTCGATGGCCCTCTGCTCTTCCCATTGCCTCTTTAAGCGCTCCGCTTGCTTCGTTGGCATAAGCGGGTCTATCTTGGGGAGTCGGCCTGATCTGCTTTTAGGAGCGAACGGATCAGGTGTATACTCTCCACCAAATGGGTCAGGGCGCCTCGAGACACGCCTCTCCCCTTGAACCCTTCGCGGGCTCTGCTCTGTCCGACCCTCTTCATGAGGTACAGGGCGTGGGGGATAGGAGAGGGAGGTCATCAGGAGCCTTTAGGAGTTACTGCGTTGAGGTCTTCTTAAGTCATGTCTAAACAAGAACACGCCGGCTTTAGGTTTACTTTTGGATACCTCAACAGGGGAATGATCGCCGGTGCTCTATTTATTTTACCAATGATCGGCTGTCAGCTCAACGCAGAGAGCGATATTCAACCCCTTAATTCTTCTAACGAATTACGATATCCAGAGCGCTCAGTTCTTAGAGTCTATTTTCCGCCTATACCACGCGCTCACCCGCTCTCTGTGCTTGATTACGCGCTTGAGATTACAGAGAGAGAGACGGGGAGGGTGATCCTTAGAGAGTGGGTAGCTCCCACGCTCTTGAGCGCCGAAGAGCTCGCGGAGCGTGACTCGCCTGCGCTCTCCGGTGTGAGCCTCCCTGAGGGAGGCGCGCTCACCTTCCAGACGCCAGCCCTCTCACATGGCGTCTATCAGCTCTCGCTCTTTGTAGAGCGTCAAGCGAGCCAAGCGGAGGGAGGCGCGCCTCGGCTCTCACGTTGTCAGACCCCCCCTGACCTGAGCGCGACCTTGAGCCTAGACCGCGTGGACCCCTTCGTCGCTCAATGGGAGGGGAAGCTCCAAGCGGATCAGGAGCTTTGGCTAGATCTAAAGCGGGTGAGCTGTGCTCCTGGAGACCTGAACACTCAGCTCTCAGGGGTGAGCGTGATCTCTCCTGAGCGCCTCGCGATCACCTATGTGAGCTTAAGCTATCTTGATGATGAGGGCTCTCTCCCTCCACTCATCTTCCCGTTACGTGAGTTCATCACCGACGGGGCGCCCGCTGATCGATCCCCAGAGCTCGCTGAGCCTATCATCCCCTCAGGCGCGTGGCGTTACCCCTTTAAGATCCCTCAAGTCCGACCGGGGCGCGCGCACATACAGCTGTTTACCGATGATGACCATGACTTTAGCCTGTCTCCTTGCTCTAGACTGACGATGACGGGCGCAGATCGAGCGACCTCCGATCGAAGAGAGGTCAACATTGAGCGGGGGAGCGCCCTTCAAGTAGAGGAGCCCCTCCTCCTCTCTGAGGTCTCCTCTTGCGAAGGGGTTGGCGTAGGTCGGGAGGTGGGGGAGGGTGTCGAGCTGGTCGCCCTGACGGGGCGACTTGAGGTGAGTGACGCGCTCCAGCAGGCCCTCCAGGGCGCTCGAGGCCAAAAAGCGCTCTGGTATCAGCTCGCTACACGACGCCCTCAGCCGCTCACCGACCTCTATCAACTGTCTCGTGGACAAGGGCGCTTCACGTTGTTGCTCCCACCTAGCGAGCTCGATGAGCCGAGCCCGCTTAGGCTCTGGGTCGATCAAGGTGAGGACGGTCGCTTTGAGCCCTGCTCAGAGGAGGCTGAGGCCTACGGTGTAGATGTGCGGTGGTGGAGCGGGACCACTGCCCCCCTCAGGCCACTCCTTGAGGGGAGCACAGGAGAGGGGAGCACAGGAGAGCCGATCACGCTAATCAGCCGTTGTGATGCCCCCGAGGCCTTGGTCACGGGTCAAGTGGAGCTTGAGCTTACTGTCGATGAGGGCTGGGGGCCTCGCCCCTTGATTATTGAGCGAGAGGACCTGTTTACAGGGCTCCGTGTCGCTCAGCGCATCGGGGTCTTTACGAGAGAGGAGCTGAGTAGCCTCAGCCTCAACTTTGAGCAGAGAGTGAGCGCTGGGAGCTATGGATATAGGGCCTACTTAGACCAAGAGAGCGCCCCCGGCTTTCAACCTTGTGAGCCTGGGCGCCTAGGTGAGATTTTCTCAACCAGCTCAGAGGAGCTTGTGAGCGTCTCTCGTGGCTCAATCAGTGACTCAATGATATTACGCCTCACACAGCTCCCCTGTGCGACGCCGAGCGCTACCCTGCTCATCACCCCGCAGGCGCCCGTAGCGGAGCGCGCGGTTGACGGCTTATGTCGCGCCCAAGAGCTCCTTACGAGCGTCAAGAGTGGCGGTGAGCTCTTGATCTCTTCGCGCTGTGTGCCACTGAGCGCCCGTGGTGAGCTGAGCGTTGAGGGGCTCTATGGAGGCCCACATCAGGTCACGCTCTGTCAAGAGATCTCCCCCAGCCCAGTCATTGGGCTCCCTTGTGAACAAGCTCAAGCGCTCACGGCAGACGTCACCATCATCATGAAACAGAGCCCAACCCAAGCGGAGGCGATCCCTCTTGAGTACGCCTGCGCTTGCGACGAGCCCGCACCCCAGCTCAGAGCGCCAGATGAGCGAGATGAGCCATGAGCTTTAATCACTCACAGGAGAGCCCAAGATGAGCTCAGAAACTCAACTAGAGCGCCTCGTCATGAGGATGCTGTTTGACCCTACGCTCGTAGACGAGGTCTACCAACGACCTGAGCGCCTACTCCAGTCTGGTGAGCTCAGCGCTGAGGGGCTCGAGTGGGTCCGGCAGGTCGACCCTCGGAGGTGGCGAGCGGATCCAGCTCGGAGCCACAGGGCGCTTGAGGGGCTCCTGCTCCATGTCCCGCTCTCCGTCGCGCTCACATCATTGGGTGGGGTGAGCGCTCAAGCGTATCTCGCGTTCTTTAGAAGTGATCAGCTTCATCAATCGATCCAAGACCGAGGGCTCTTATCTGTCGCCTTTAGCGAGTGGCTCCTACAAGAGACCGCGTGCCCATGGCCTGAGCTCCGTGTGACGCTCAACTCGTTAGAGCGCTCCATCGCGCAACTTAAATCAGAGGAGTCGAGCGTCCCTAGCTCAACCCCTCTGCTGGAGGCTCAAGAGGTCGCGTTACCCCCAAAGGTGAGGTTAATCAAGGCGTCACAAGGGGCTCTAGAGCTGTCTACAGAGCTCTCAGCGCGCCTACAGGAGCGAGGCCCTCACGCGCCACTTGGTAGCGAGGCCCTCTCTGGCTCACGCCAGCTCCTCGATGAACAAGAGCGTCGCGCCTCACTTCGCCTCGTCACCCTGCTCACGCAACGACATCACTCCAACGTGTCTGTCAGCGAGCTCCCCCCTGCGCTCGCAGAGCTATTGTGGAGCGCCGATCAGCGGGCCTCGCTCTCCGAGGCCTTATCTTTACTTGAATCTTATGAGCTGAGCAGGGAGGAGGCTCAGGAGCTCTTGAGCGAGCTCGTTACAGAGGGCCTCCTTCAATTGACTTAGCCTTAAACAGGGGTGTGTTCACGGGACTTAATGCTGACCCGGCCCTTTTTATTGAGCTTAGCCTCAAAGCGTACGTCTAGACAGCCATGCTTCTCGATGTACTTTTGCCGGGCTTGATTCAGCTGGTCAATAAAGTCTTTAAGCGAGGGGAGACGGGACTCTGGCTCGTGCTCCTTCTTCAGCTCACAGTACGCCTGGTAGATCTCTTTATAGTGGTCCAACCTCGCCTGGCGACGCTCCCTTGCCTTAGCTGCCCAGTCGATCGGAGCGGGGGTCATCTTGGGTGGCGTGAGGTCAACCGAGGTCTCTACCGCAGGGATCGCCTGGGGCGCGAGTGACGCGACAGAGTCGAGCTCCTCTGGGCTCGCAGGTGGAGTGTCCACAGGCGCTACGATCGGCTCATCATCATCCTGCTCGACCTCTGGCTTATACTCAGGCTCGGGCTCGACCTCTGGCTCAGAGGCTGGGCTTGGCGCTGTTGCACGTGGCGCGACGGGCTCAGCGTCTGGGGTAGGGTCATGATGAAAGCCCATCTCCTCTGCGCTCGCGCTCCGAGGGGCGGGCTCAGATTCCATTAAGCTCATCAGGTCATTGACCCCCGCGAGGGACCCTGACTCCACCATGGAGCCTGGGTCATGCTCAAAGCCCTCATCCGCTGGGACAGAGGCGAGCGGGTCTTGATCTAACAGCTCCTCATAATCATCAAGCTCGTCATGCTCTTGTGAGAAATTCATAAAGGCGTCAAGCGCCTTCAGCTGTTGCTCGCTCAGGTCCCCCTCTGTGCTACGGACAGGCGTCGGCGCGATCGACTCTTGTCCCCAATCTAGGCCACCCTCCTCTTCATCTATCGGCTCCTCAATCGGGCTAATAGAGAGCTCATCGAGCTTCTCTTCCGTCGGGAGCGCCATGGGGGTTGGGTTCAGCGCCATCTCCTCTGCGCGCTGAAGCTCCTGATAGTGTACAGGCTCATCATCTTCATCCTCTTCCCACTGAGAGATAAAGCCCTCCTCGAGCTGATCGGGCTCGCCTGTAGAGGCGTGCGCTCCATCAAAGTCTCCCGAGTCGTCTAAGCTCACTGGGAGCTCATCTAAAGAATGGACGCCACCCTTAAGGAGGTCTAGCTCTGAAGGGACAGGGCGACGCTCATCATCTTGAGCCGGTGGGACCGCCCACTCGTCAGAGTACATATGCATGTCCTCTTGCCCCATAAGCTCCGCGCTGATGTCATCCACCGGCGCCTCTTGGGTGAGCGGAGCGAGGGTCGTCGGGCGCTCCTCTGCAGGTGGGATCGAGGCCACCCCATGCAGGAGCTCTCCAAGCTGATTTTCTCGCTCAGGTGTGCGCCGGAAGTCCTCCTCTGAGGGGAGCGGGGTGAGGTCGAGGTCGGGATGGAAGTGATCCCCCCCCTGCTCATCTAAGACATCAGGGAAGTTCTCTTCAAGGTCTAAGGAGCCCTCAAAGTCTGAGAGCGGCTCCTGAGGCTCAGGGGGGAGGTTGGCGGGCTGAGCGCTCTGTACGACCTCAACCTCATCAAGAGAGGCGTCACCCGGCTCCTCAAGCAGACCAAGCTCCTCAAACGCGACCGGCGCGCCCTCGACCTCTGGCTCCACCGACACAGGCGCGATGCTCTGAACAAGCTCTACCTCACCATGAAGCTCTGCGCCAACCGCGCTCACGAGCCCGATGTGCTTAAAGAAGTCATCTGGATCGCTGAGCTCATCAGCGAACACCTCCCCAAGCCCCTCTGAGATGTCTCGCTCAAAGTCCTCATACTCACTTGGGTCTTCGGGGCTTGGTGGAGCCAGCTCTGCAGGCATCTGAGACCAGGCCGCCTCGTCTAAGGCCGCGAGGTGTGACTGCCCTTGGGCGCCGAGCAGGTCGCCAAGCTCACCCTCAAGGAACGAGCCAAGCTCTTGGACGAAGCTGTCCCCTTCAAGTGGCCCGTCTGAGAGCTCATCAAAGAGCTCATCGAAGGCGTCCTCATCCTCTTGAGACAGAGGTCGCTCACTTGAGTCCTCATGTGGAGGCTCCAGCTGATCGTCAGCGTCGAGCTCCGCGAGGGGGTCGACAGCGAGGGCGTCACCCTCTCGTAGCTCAGCCTCTCCTCCGCGATCAAACTCGTGATCAAACCCATGATTAACCTCGTGCTCGGGTACATCAGCGGGCTCAAACTCATCGGTCGTAATCGCGTGTAACGGAGTCGCAGCCTCTCCATGTATGATCGGCGGTACAGAGGGGCTCTGTGTCCCTGCAACCCCCTCCTCTGAGCCCTCCTGATCGAGCTCGTCAGGGCGGGTGCTCAGCGGGAGGTCGGAGGTTGGGTTAAGGGGCTCCGTTGAGCGCGCGCTGGGCGCAGGATCTGTAGACCGAAGGTCTTCAGATGGGGGGAGGTCCCAATCATAGTCAAACGGCTCCTCGTTAGGTGTAGGGGCGCTTGAGCTTCGACGGCTGTCTAGGAGGAGCCAGATGACCGCCAACGCGAGCGCGATCAGCAAGGGGAGCGGATCGCTCTTAAAGGAGGTCAGCCCCACCTTGACCTGCGTAAGGTAGTCTCGCCATGTGACCTGTGAACGCACAGCTTTCACCATCAACTCTTGAGACGCGTTCGTCTTAGGTGGCTCGACCTCAAGCGCCGTGAGCTGATCCTCTCCAAGGAAGAGCGCGAAGTGCTCCCCCGAGAGGCCCTTACGCTCCAGCTCCTTCTTAAACAGCTGCTCAGCCGTCGCGCCGAGCCCCACTAAGACCCCTAAGGTCGTTTTCTGTGAGATCGATGTTGTGACGACTAGCTGTCTAGCTGGACCCACCCACGCCCATCGAGGAGGAGAGATCCGCTCGGTGAGGTGAAGTGGCTTTAAGGTGAGGGCCTCAACCACCTCTTGTGGCTTGAGCTGAGCGCTCCAGCTTAAGAGAGGCTCATAGCTACAGTCTTGACCTTGGCAGAGACGGGAGAGCTTGGAGTCTAGGATCATCACATCTTGGGTGAGCTGGGCGCCACCTCGAGTGAGGAGAGACTCTCGGAGCTCTGAGAGGCGCGCTGTGCGTTGGCTTGGTGACGACCATAATCGCTCTGGGCTCATCACAGAGATCAGCTGAGGGTCACCAGCGAGGCTTGACAGCTCAGACGCTTGCTCAAGGGCATGTTGCTTGAGCTGTAAGGTGATCGTCTCAGCGAGCCTCGCGCGTTCGGTCCCTTGGTCAGGGGTGACCCGAGCGCCCGTGATCGCCGCTGCCAAGATGAGCAGGGAGCTAATTATCCATAATCGAGGGAGCCACATGCGATATTTACCCGATCATCTAAGTATGTGCCGAAGGAGGTGGGGGGGAGTATAGCGTGTTCTGATCGCGAAGATAAGACCTAGAGAGAGATACTCTACCACTCTCCATCCGTGTGAAATATCCCAGACGCCACCCGATAAAACAGAGAGCCGAGGGAGGTAGCTTAATGGGATAATCAGCGCCCACGCGAGCGTCAAGTCATAGAGGACGCCACAGCGCCACGCGACCGGCAAGAGGGCGATCAGCCAGCCAAGGTACCAGCTATACACCACAGGAGAGCCCAACAGGAGCACGACCGTAACGATCAAGGTCACCCTCAAGGTCTCCTCATCGACACAGAGCTCACGCCTCCTAGCCCTACGCGACATCCAAGCAGGGGTGATGATCAGAGTAAGCGCTAAGCAGAGCTGAGTGAACGCCCTCGCGGTCGTCTCATGAACGGTGAGAAATTTTAGGCTACTGACTAAGATCGAGAACAGGCTGTCATTAAAGACCCAGCGCTCTTGATATGCCCGCGCCCCTGTGAGGGCGTCAACCTGAGACAGCTCAGCGTACTCAGAGGCGCTCACAAGCGTGAGCCCAAGTAGCCCAAAGATGACTAGCCTCGACGCTGATCGCCATGATCGCTCAAGTACGTATCGAGAGAGCCAAACAAAGCCCCAGAGCCCTGGGATCAGCTTGACGCTCACCCCTAACCCAAAGCAGAGCCCAGCGCGTCCCACTTGCCCTCTTACAGCGCACAGGAGCCCCCAGAGCCCTAAGGTGATCGCCCACGTGTCGAGGTGCGCTCCAAGTGAGCAGTCGAAGATCCACACTGGGCACAGCAAGGGGATCACCGCGAGCCCACGTGGCGCGCGCAGAGTCACGCAGAGGCGAGAGAGGGCATAAAAAGATAAGAGCTGGGCGACCAAGAGGCTCCCGCGCCACACCAGCAGGTTCGCGCCAAAGGCGCTCGTCAGCCTAAAAAACTGCTGAGCGCCGGGCGGGTAAATGGTAGACAGCGTCGGGTGACCGACCTGCTCCCTGAGCGCTGAGAGCTCACTCATTGACGCGCTCAGCTGGTCAAAGTAAGGCGCGCTTGGAGGGTAGAGGTAGGTTGACGCCCCATGCCACCACATCGCGCCATCCCACAGATAACGCCAGACGTCCTCTGAGCTGAAGGGGTCTGCCCACCACCACGTGACATGTAGCCAGCAGATGAAGAGGCTCGCTGTGAGGCCCGTCCATTGAGGTAGCCCCCTCCACCTCAGAAGCGCGATGAGCCCTAAGCCCTCAGCGGTGAGCACCCAGAGGCTCACGCTTAGCTGTGTAGCAGGGTCACTACTCAGGCAACAGCACGCGAGGTTGAGCAGGCCACTCAGCCCCGCCCAGATCGCCCAGGTGCGCGCGCCACTCGTCGAGGGCCCGCTCACCTCTTAGGCGAGGCCTGCCTCACGGCGCAGGGTAGGCGCGAGGTCTACCTGCTCCCAACGGAAGCCTTGATCTTCTCGGCCGAAGTGACCGTAGGCGGCCGTCTTACGATAGATCGGCTTGAGGAGGTCTAGGTGCTCGATGATCCCACGAGGCTTCAGAGGGAAGATCTCCTGCACGAGCCGCTCGATCTGTTGCTCATCGATCTTGTGGGTACCAAAGGTGTTGACGTTGACGCTCACGGGCTCCGCGACGCCAATCGCGTAGGCGAGCTGGACCTCTGCGCGATCTGCGAGGCCCGCTGCGACGATGTTCTTCGCGACATAACGCGCCATATACGCCGCGCTTCGGTCAACCTTAGATGGATCCTTCCCGCTGAAGGCCCCACCACCATGCCGTCCCATGCCACCATAGGTGTCTACGATGATCTTACGACCCGTGAGCCCGCAGTCACCAACTGGACCACCGATCACAAAGCGCCCAGTCGGGTTGATAAAGAACTGCGTGCGCTCATCCACAAACTGGGCAGGTAGGACAGGGTCGATCACCTCACGCTTGATGCGCGCGCGAAGCTCCTCGGTGCTGATGGACTCAGCGTGCTGTGAAGAGACCACAACCGCGGAGATACGAGTAGGTTTCCCGTCTACGTACTCTACCGAGACTTGGCTCTTCCCATCTGGGCGAAGCTCAGAGAAGCTCCCATTGTGTCGAACCTCCGCGAGGCGCGCCGTGAGCTTGTGTGAGAGGGAGATCGGGAGTGGCATCAGCTCGCTGGTCTCGTTACACGCATAGCCGAACATGAGCCCTTGATCCCCGGCGCCCTGCTCTGTGAAGGTCCCCTCCCCTTCATTGACCCCCATCGCGATGTCGGGTGACTGCGCGTCAATCGCGAGCAAGACCGCGCAGGTGTTCGCGTCAAAGCCCATCTCAGAGTGGTTATATCCAATCTCATTGATCGTCTGACGGACGATCGCAGCGTAGTCCACCCCTTGCGCCTTAGTCGTGATCTCGCCCGCGAGGTTCACATAGCCCGTCTTGATTAAAGTCTCACAGGCCACACGGCTTGTAGGATCCTCGCTCAGGAGGCGATCGAGGACCGCATCAGAGATCTGGTCAGCGATCTTATCAGGGTGTCCTTCGGTGACGGACTCAGAGGTAAAAATGTAGCTGCGAGACATGGATATCACTCCTCAATTGAAAGTGCGGGTATTCTAAAGAGAGGGTGACTCTTGTCAATAATATTGCTCCGAACATGACCTCAATTTTAGGGTTCACTTCGGTAAAAGTACCTATAAAAAAGATCAACGTGAGCCAGTATGTTGAACCCGTCTGCTCCTGTAAGGGTGAATTTTGTCACACTCCCATTCTCTCCGCGCGACCCTAGGGATCCCCTCTCACCTCTCGGTGATCCTCTTTGCTTTGTCTTTGTCGCAGCTGAGCGTAACAGACTCATTCGCAGAGGAAGTGAACAAAACAAGAGCGACCGAGGCGCCCCCCGAGCTCGACTCGACCTCAGAGGGCGAGATGATCGTGACAGGCCAGCGTCCACGACCTGAGGGGCTCCAAGAGAGGGCTACCGAGCGCGTTAACGAGCGACGGCTCCGTGAACAGCTCCCCCAGTCAACGCCAGAGGCGCTTCACGGTATGATGGGCGTCTATGTTCAGCAGACCGCTCACGGCCAAGCCTCTGTTTTTATTCGTGGTCGCACAGGTCGACACACCCTGCTCATGAGCGATGGTTTCCGGCTCAATCATGCCTTGTTCCGACAAGGGCCGAATCAATACCTCTTCACCATCGACCCGCTCAGCGTCCGCTCGATAGACGTCCTTCGAGGGGGCGGGAGCGTTTGGCTCGGCGCGAACGCCCTCTCTGGCGCGGTCCTCGTTCATGGCCAACGACCTTCGCTCCGGCATCGGGGGGTCCTGAAGGCAGGGCTCACTACACAATACAGCACAGCAGATCGAGGGCTCGTGGGGAGGCTAGAATCGACGTGGCAACCTGCAGAGCGCTGGGGGCTTTATGTCGCCCTAGGGGGCCTCACGCGAGGTGAGCTCAAGGCCTCAGGGCCACTCCCGAGCCGTGAGGACCTCCCAGAGCTCCTTAAGCTCGAAAAAGAGGTGCCACGCTTTAGGGAGGACGGCCAAACTCAAATGGGGACAGGCTATGACGCGCTCAGCGCCGACCTCGTCTCCCGCTACCGGACCCCCTCGCTCGACCTCACCGCAGGCCTGAGGCTCTTCAGGCAATATGACGCGCCACGCACCGACCAGTGTCCTCCTCCTGAGGCCCCTGAGACCTGGTGCCTACGCTATGACGAGCAGTTTCGAACCCACGCCTTTGTGAGAGGCAAGCTTAAGTTGAGGCGCGCGCTCCTCCACCACCTCCAGCTCGGGTTAAGCGCTCAACGCCAGCATGAGCGCAGGACGAATGACCGCGTTCAATACCAAAACACCGGCCGTGACGCGGTGAACGTCTGGGAGGCGAGGGTGAGCGCTCAGAGCTCATCGGTGACACTTTTGGGCGCTCAAGGGCGTCTACATTATGGGCTAGACAGCAGCTATGAGCAGGTGAGCTCAAGGGCCTGGGACACCTTAGCCCGCTCGGGGGTCACTCGTGAGGCGAGCAGGGGTCAGTACTTGGATGGGAGCGAATACCTGCGCGGTGGTCTGTGGTCAGGCGCGCGGTGGCGCTGGTTGATTGGAGACAGTCACACCCTCACAGGCAGGGTAGGGAGCCGACTGAGCGTGACCCACGCCATGGCCCCCGCTGACCCTAGCTCTGAGAGCCTCGCCGTCGATCGCGGGTGGCGTGGCGCCACCTATGGTGGAGGGCTGAGCTGGAGTCCACGTAGGCTGATCACAGTCTTGATGAACATTGAGCAGGGCTTCGCGACGCCTAACCTCGATGACCTCACAGCTCGACAGCTCACGGGTCAGGGCTTTCAGATTGAAAACCCAAGCCTTGGACCCGAGCGGTCGCTCACCTATGAGCTAGGGCTAAAGCTCACACACGCAAGAGCGACCTTTGAAGGGTGGCTGTTCGCGATGGAGCTCACGGATGGTATTGAGCGAAGAGACTCGGGCTGCCCTATGAGTGACCTCGCCTGTCAAGGGTCGCGAACCGCGCGACCTTTCACGCTCATCAACCTCTCTGAGCCCGCCTGGATATATGGCGCTGAGCAACGACTGACGCTCAGGCTCCCTTTAGGCTTCTCAGTAGAAGAGCAGCTCTCCTATGTGGTCGGAGAGGGCCCCTCCCCGTTACGTGATGAGGCTGGACAGGGTCGGCCTCTCTCACGAGTCCCCCCGCTTAATGGGGGAGTCATCGCCCGATGGGAGGGGTCGAGCGGGCTGTATTTAGGCTATGAGCTCAGGTGGGCCCTCAGAGCAGATCGCCTCTCGTTTGGAGACGAGCTGGACAGCCGTATCCCCTTTGGGGGCACCCCTGGCTATCAAGTACATCGCGCCCTGTTTGGCGCCCGCTGGCGCGCTCTTGGGCTTGAGCTCCTCGGCGTCGTCGACAACCTAACCGACACCCCATACAGGGTGCATGGATCGAGCGTCAACGGCGCCACGAGGGGGCTCTCCCTCTCATTGAGATACACTCCACAGATCCCCCTATAACCTCGCATTAAACTACCTTGGAGGAGCTTATGCCCTACTCATTACAGTTTCTCATCCTCACGCTCTCCCTGAGCTTTTCGTTGATCGCTTGCGAGCGACCTGACCCCTCTACTACCCCTGTCGCTGGTGTGGAGCAGGGAGGCGAACAAGGTGGGGCGCTTGGAGGCCAAGGGGGGAGTGACGCGACAGGTGGAGCTCCTGTCACCTGCGCTCCCCATGAGATGGACTACCCTAGTGACGCGTGGCCCGCGTGTGTCAGCGACGCCGGCCGGTATGAGCTCGCGGGAGAGAGCACCCCCTCAAGCGCGGCCCGCACCGCAGCCTATGAGCAGATCGCTGACCTGCTCTGGAGGCGCTCGAGTCCTAGCCCTGAAGACTTCATCCAAGCGGAGCTGATCTACGCTGAGGCGGAAGGCCTCCAGAGCAGGGTAGCCCGTCGTTATGACGCACATATCGAGAAACCCGAGGGCGCGGACTGCTCACTAGAGGAGGCCTCAACCTTGTGGCCAGAGTACTGTGTTGGACCCGCGGTGATCGACCCGCTCATCGGTGAGGCCTTCCTCGCAGGTCAAATGGGTGAGGCGCCCGCCGTTAACGCGAAGCGTATCCAAGCTGGCCTCCTCTGGTTTCTGTACGTGAGCGCCTATAAAGAGGCTAACACCTGTGCCTCCAAGGCCAAGGACTGCGACTCTCACTGGGCGTACACGAACGGCGCGACCCAACGTGATGAGACCCCGCTCGGCTTTGCAGGCTGGGCGCGACGCGCTCAAGCTCAAACGTATGAGCGCCTCTTTGACGCGCACCTCGCTGTGCGCTGTTGGAGAGACCTCGATGACGCGCTCATCTCCGAGGATGAGGCGCTGATGATGCGGGCGATCGGGCAGCTCGACCGCGCGCTTGACTACGCGCTCGCCCAAGGGATCCTCTCGGAGCTCAGTGCGCTTGAGGACGCGAGCGACGCCCAAGCCGAGGCCCTCAAGGCCGGCTTGTCGGTTTTAGGGACTGTAATCAGCGCTCC
>Ga0181593_10002533_pt1 | contig 16854 bp, 12 predicted proteins | sample 071ome_19_FD_133756 | JGI IMG/M metagenome (GOLD analysis project Ga0181593, IMG submission 133756) | Coastal salt marsh microbial communities from the Groves Creek Marsh, Skidaway Island, Georgia - 071413AT metaG (megahit assembly) | ecosystem: Environmental > Aquatic > Marine > Intertidal...
CGCCTCGGTTCAGACCGTTCTTGGCTAGGGCGTAAGACAGCGTAGCGATAATCCGCGCGCCCGATGCGCCAACGGGATGTCCCAGCGCACAGGCACCGCCGTGCACGTTCATCCTGTCATGGTCAATCCCGATGTCTTTCATCGCGGCCATCGTGACGACGGCGAACGCTTCGTTGACTTCAAAAAGGTCAACGTCGTCGCGCGACCAACCGGTCTTTTCAAAAAGCTTGTTGATGGCGCCGATCGGGGCGGTCGTGAACCACGACGATTCTTGGCTATGGGTCGTGTAGTCGACAATCCGCGCCAACGGCGTAAGGCCCCGTTTCTCGGCTTCCGATTCGCGCATCAGCACTAGAGCAGCCGCGCCATCGGAGATGGCCGAAGAATTGGCTGCCGTGACCGTCCCGCCTTCGCGGAAGGCAGGCTTGAGCTGCGGAATTTTTTCGATCTTGGCGGTAAACGGCAGCTCGTCCTGGCGCACCGTGGTCTCACCGGCCCGGGTCTTCACCGTGACCGGCGTGATTTCGTCGTCAAACGACCCATCCTCGTTTGCTTTCTTTGCCCTTTCGAGCGAGGTCAGCGCGAAGTCGTCTTGCTGCTCACGGGTAAACTGGTATTTCTCAGCCGTGTCTTCGGCGAAAGAGCCCATCAGCTTACCGGGCTGATCGATCGTGTCTTCCAGACCGTCGACGAACATGTGGTCGTAGATCTTGCCGTTGCCCAGGCGATAGCCACCGCGCGCTTTGTCGAGCAGATAAGGGGTGTTGGACATGCTCTCGAGGCCCCCAGCCACCATGATCGACGCCGATCCCGCGGCCACTTGATCCGCCGCCATCATGGTGGCGCGCATACCTGACCCGCACATCTTGTTGATGGTGGTCGCCCCAACGCTGATCGGAATACCGCCGGCAAGCGCCGCCTGGCGGGCGGGCGCCTGCCCCATGCCCGCCGGTAAGACGCAGCCCATGATCACGTCGTCGACCGTATCGGGTGCGACCCCAGCTTGATCGAGGGCGGCCTTGATCGCAGCGCCGCCGAGTTTCGGCGCGCCGACAGACGACAGGGCTCCCTGAAAGTTGCCGATAGGGGTGCGCGCCAAGCCGACGATCACCACGGGATCCTGTGCGTTTTTCATTTTTTTCCTCATGTCCAAGATGCGAACCGGTCCGCACGGTAGAGGAAACACTCGGCGCCGAAAAGCGGGACCGGCGCGGCCACGAAAATCTGCGCCGAACAGGGGTGCAGAGCGCCCCTTGAGCTTAGTCATGATACAGGGCGGCCGCAGTGCTAGACTAGGCCATCACAGCGGGAGGAAACGATCCATGAGAGGGCAAGCGCAACACGGAGTATTGCCGGACGAAACCCACGACGAGGCGGCACGGCTCGATTTCGTCACCAGCCTCAAGGTGCACGTACTGACCGATCTAGGCCCGGGCAACAAAAAGGCCTTCGAGGCTCGCGGGGCGAAGGCTTTTAAGCAGGCGCAGGGCCACGCGCCAAAATCGCCGCGCGACGTTGCACGGGTGATGCGCAAAGATCCGTTTTGGCAAACCTGGAGTTCCCTCAACCGCTCGGGCCAGGAGTTGATGTGGGAGGGCCTGGGCGAGCGCACCGGTCGCCAACGCGACGCCATCGCGGCACGCGTTAAGGCGACCGCCGCGCAAAAGACGAAGGGAACGCTACGGCTTGACCCGTCGCTCGAAATCCCGCGCTACAACAGCGAAATTCACATTCATTGCCAGCCCGGGGGCTACCACGTCGAACTGGCGGAGGACGATATCTTCGCCGGGGCGCTCTACGACGTGGGGGCCTACCAATACGGGATGGGCGGCCAAGGGCCGATGACCGACGATGTCGGGGTCACAGTAGGGGCTTACTTTCGCGAGAACATGCCTGGGTTCAAACCGGCGCGTATTCTGGATATGGGGTGCGGTGTCGGGCACCAAACGTTAGGACTCGCCGACGCCTTCCCGAAAGCTGAAATTCACGCTTTTGATCTCGGCGCGCCGATGGTTCGCTACGCGCATGCCCGTGCCGAATCGCTCGGCAAGACCGTGCACTTTTCTCAGCAGAACGCCGAAAAAACGGATTACCCGGACGAGAGCTTCGATCTGATCACGTCGATGATTTTGTTCCACGAAACTTCGCAAAAAGCCATCCCCAACATTATCAACGAATGCTACCGGCTATTGAAACCGGGTGGGTATATGGTTCACGGCGACGTTCCGGAATTCAACAAGTATTGGCCCGACCCCTACGACCAGTTCCAACGCGACTGGACGACCCACTTCAACGCCGAACCCTTTCGCAGCAAGATGCGCGAAATGGACATGCCTGCGCTGGCGCGCGAAGCGGGCTTTCGTTCGGAGTCAATCGTCGAAGACCTCGTGCCCAGTGCCTTCGGCAAAGCGGGCTATTCGCGAACTAATCTGTACGGCAAGACCCACGCCTATGGGATGAAATGGTGGGTTCTGCTGGCCCAAAAATGACCGTGAATCGAGAAGCGAGGCAACCATGAAGGTCCAGCCCCTGTCGCCTGTCATGGGCGCCGAAGTCACCGACATCGACCTATCGACGATGCCCGACGATGCAACATTCGCCGCGATCCACCAGGCGCTTTTGGATCACCTCGTTCTTGTATTTCGCAATCAGCGCCTGACGCCCGCAGAACACGTCGCGTTCAGTGAGCGGTTCGGCGAGCTCATGGTCCATGTCAAAGCCGAATACCTGTTGCCCGATCAGCCAGAGGTCCTGGTCTTGTCCAACAAGAAACATCCCGACGGACGGCCAATGGGTTTTGAAGACGCGGGACGTTACTGGCATTCCGATATGTCGTACGTCGAAGAACCACCGTTGGGCTCTTTACTCCACGCCATTGAGATTCCGCCGGAAAAGGGCGACACGCTCTACTGCAATATGTATTTGGCCTACGAGGAACTCCCCGACGCGACGAAGCAGCGACTGGTGGGCCTGCAGGCTGCGCACTCGTACCTCGCAAGCTTCGAGGGCAAGACCAAGTCCGGCTATGCGCGCGATACGCTGACCGAAGAGCAAAAAGCCCAACTCGCCGAAGTGACACATCCAGTAGTGCGCACCCACCCCGAGACCGGCCGCAAAGCGCTCTACGTGAATCCAGGCTTTACTGTCCGTTTGGTCGGCCTTCCTGAAGATGAAGGTGCCGCGCTTTTGGACGAACTCTTGGTTCACGCGAGCCGGCCCGAGTTTCAATTCCGCCATGTCTGGCAACCGCACGACCTTGTGTTCTGGGACAATCGGTGCACCATGCATCACGCGACGACGTACGACACGCAGTACACGCGCCACATGCACCGCACGACGGTAAAGGGCGACCGGCCTTACGCCGCCTAGAGCGAATCTATCAAACGCATCGCGTCATTCGTCGCGGCCCAGAACCCGCGGGGTGCGACACAGTCGCCAATGGCCAGCACCCCTTCGGGCACCGATCTGGGTAACGTGCCGGTCGAAAGGACGATCGTTTCGAACGGCCCTAGCACCTCCCCCGAGGTCAGCACCGCCTGATTGCGGTCGACCGCCTTTACGGTTGCACCACCCTTTACAGCGATCCCCGCTTTGCCGAGACGTCGCATCACTTCCTCGGCCTCCACGGAGAAGAGCAGTTCCGGAAGCGCGGGGTGCGACACAGGGGTCGCCACGGTCACGGCCTCAACAGCCCGATCCGCCGCCAACGTTTCAGCCAACGAAATCGTCGGCCACCCGTTTTCCTCGTCGATGATGAGTACGCGACCGGAAACAGCAGCAGTGCCGGCCAAAACGGTGCGTCCATGTATCAATGTCTCGGCCCCCGGAATCCCTCCGACCAGGTGGGGCCGACGGCGCCAAACTGCGCTCTGTGCCGGGTCGGCGCCGACCGCCCAGATCGTTTTCTCGCCCTGCGGTAGATCGTCGGCGCCGATTGTCTCGTCGTAGACGACCCGAACATCCAGGCGCTCCAACATGCGCGACCACCATTCGATCGCGCCCAGGAGCGGGGCCCGGTGGGGCGCCTCCCCCGCTTGTCGCATCGCACCGCCCAACTGAGACCCGGCTTCATAGAGTGTGACGCGTAATCCGCGAACGGCGGCCCGACGCGCGGCCTCGAGGCCCGCAGGCCCACCACCAACGACCGTCAGCTTTCTCTCGCTCGCTCCTCGTTTGGATCGAGGCTGCGCGAACTCGCGACCCGCGCGCGGGTTCACCACGCACGTCGCGGGCCCGATGTTGCGCTGAGCGAACGTGCAGGCTTGGTTGCACGACACGCAGGGTGTGATGCCGGCAGCATCGCCGTTACGGACCTTTACCAACCATTCCGGATCGGCAATCCAGGGGCGCGCCATCGCCACGACATCGGCGCAACCTCCTTCGATAACGGCCGCCGCTTCGTCCGGAGTTCGCAGGCTGCCGGCCACAAAAATAGGCACTCCGAGCGCCGCCCGGAAACGCGCTGCCGCGTCGCTGAGATGCGCCGGCGGCGCGGTCATTGTCGGCATTAGGTCGGCCAATGCGAAATGCGAGCCCGTAATGAGGCTGACGTAGTCGACGAGACGGCTGTCGACTAAAATGCGCATGGCGGCCAATGAGTCTTCTTGCCCGTAACCGTTCGCATCGCCTGGCACGTTGTGAGCAATGGAAGTTCGCACACCGACGGCCATGTCGACACCGGCCTCGGCGCGCACCGCCTCGGCAACGCGAACGATCAACCGCATTCGGTTTTCCAGCGAACCGCCGTACGCGTCGGTGCGCCGGTTGAAAAGCGGATTGAGGAAAGATCCCAGCAGGTAATCCGACGATGTCTGAATCTCGACCGCATCAAGGCCCGCCGTCCGACACCGCCGGGTGGCGCCGACATAGGCGTCGACGAGTTCGTCGATGTCCTCCAGGGTCATCGCCTTGGGCAACTCGGCAAACTGCGCTGACGGGACGACAGACGGCGACCAAGCCGGACCGGCGCCAAGGTGCGTCATGTTATGTCCGCCATGCCAAAGAATAACCGAGAGCCTGGATCCCGCGGCGTGCACGTCGTCGGCGAGCGCCTTAAGGCCCGGTGCCAGCGCATCGTCAAACAAATGTGGCCGCACGCCTTTGACAGAGGACGAATGCACTGGCGACGATTCGAGGCCGACCATCGCCGCCCCGCCATGGGCGCGCGCAACCATATAGGCATGGAGCCGGGGCCCGATACCGCCCTGCCCGTCGCCCAGGCCCATGTGGTGCCCGCTCATGACAACGCGGTTCTTGAGCCGAATCGGGCCCAATTCCAACGGCTGGAAAAGTTGGGAATAGTCCGTCATACCGCCCCCCGAAGCGTGAAGACCAATGGTATGATCCATGTAACCGAGAAGAAAGGGAGGGCACCATGGCACAAGCCGAAATGGGCGGCAATTTGGATGGTCTGATCAACGATCTAAAGTCGTTGATGGGAGATGAACACGTCATCACCGACGAAAAAGAGCGCGAGTTCTTCTCGACGGATATTTTCTACAAAGCCGACAACGTTGCAGAATTGGTCATCGCGCCCGGCACCAAAGAACAACTGGCCGAAGGCGTACGCGCCGTCACGGCCGCCGGCCTGACGGTGGTGCCGCGCGGCGGGGGCATGTCCTATACCGGCGGCTACCGCCCCACGCGGGGAGACGCGGTGATCGTCGATACGCGGCGGCTCGACCGAATCGTCGAGATCAACGAAGAGGACATGTACGTCACAGTCGAGTGTGGCGTGACGTGGAAACAACTCTACGAGGCGTTGAAGGATAAGGGTTTGCGCACGCCCTACTTCGGTCCGTTTTCGGGCATGTACGCCACGGTGGGCGGTGCGCTGTCGCAGAACAGCATTTTCTTCGGTTCGAGCATCCATGGAACCGCCGCTGACGCGGTGTTATCGCTGGAAGTCGCCCTGGCCGACGGAACCGTCGTGAAGACCGGCTCCGGTGGTGCGGCGAAGAACCCCTCCCCGTTTTTCCGGACTTATGGCCCCGACCTTGCCGGGTTATTCCTCGGCGACACCGGCGCTCTCGGGTTCAAGATGCAGGCGACGTTACGTCTGATTCCGCTTGCCAAGGAGCAGCGCTTCGCGTCGTTCTCTTTCGATACCGATCGTGAGATGTTTGCCGCGATGAGCCAAGTCGCGCGGGAACGCCTGGCGGAAGAATGCTATGGGTTCGACCCCTTTTTGCTCGGCCTTCGACTGAAGTTCGAAGGGCTTGCGCAAGACGTCAAGGCGCTCGCGTCGGTCGCCCGGTCGGGCAAGTCGCTGATTGGCGGGTTAAAGGAAGCCGCCAAGATCGCGGTGGCCGGGCGCCGCTTTATGGAAGGTGTCGCCTACGGAATGCACATCGTGGTCGAGGGGCGTGATACCGACGATGCCGAAAGCGCGTTGCGGCGGGTTCGCGAAATCGCCAAGGCGAATGGTGGTGGCGAGATCGAGAACAGCTTACCCAAGCTGGTGCGGGCCAATCCTTTCCTGCCCACCAACCGGCTGCTTGGCCCGGAAGGCGAACGCTGGGTGCCGATCCACGTGATTCTGCCCCATTCACGGGTCACCGGCCTTCTTGAAGCGCTCGACGCCTATTTCAACGCTAATGCTCAATTGGTGGAAGACAACGGCATTCAGTGGGGCTACCTCACGTCGACCATCGGCACCACCGCCACCTTGATCGAACCGACGTTCTTCTGGCCGGACTCGCATTATCAAATCCACGAGCGGTATATCGAAGACGGGCACTACGCCAAGCTCAAACAATTCCCCGAGAACCTCACCGCGCGCAACGCAATGGCGAAGATCCGAAACGATCTCGCCGATCTCTTTGCCGAACACGGGGGCACCCATCTGCAAATCGGTAAGATGTATCGCTTCAAGGAAAGCCGCGATCCGGAAACGTGGAAAGTGATCGAGGGCATCAAGCAGTTGTTGGATCCCGACGGCGTCGTCAATCCGGGATCACTCGGCCTTGGCAAATAACACGTTCGGGCGAGAAAACTTCCCGCCACGAAATTTGAGATCGGTTTGACGCTCTCCCCTGTCTTGCGTGCCGCGTTATGGATGATGGGCACGTTGGTGTCCTTTTCCATGGTGGGCGTGGCGACGCGACACCTTACCGACGGTGGGCTTCCGGTCTTTCAAATTCTGTTCCTACGCGCCGCCGTCGGGCTGATTATCTTGACGCCGATCGTGATGTGGGGCGGATGGCACACCGTCAGCACTCGGCATTGGCGGCTGCACGCCATCCGCAACACCCTGCATTTCGGCGCAAGTTACGCGTGGTATTTCGGAATTGCCGTGCTGCCCCTGGCGAGCGTCTTTGCCATCGAATTTACCGCGCCGGTCTGGGTGGCGGTCCTCGCTGTGATCATCCTGGGCGAGAAACTGAACTGGGCCCGGAGCGCGGCGATCGGCGCCGGACTGATCGGCGTGCTGATCATCCTACGACCAGGCCTCGAGTCGTTCAGCGTGGCTTCTTTGGTGGTATTGGCGAGTGCCCTGGGCTTTGCCTTCGCACACGTCGCAACGAAAGGCCTGACCCGCAATAACTCCGTCTTGAAGGTGCTGTTCTGGATGGCGCTCATGCAGTTTCCGATGGGGATCGGGCCCGCCATTGCGGTCTGGACGCCGATCGAAGGCATCGCGTGGCTCTGGGCCGCCGCAGTCGGGGCGAGCGCCGTCAGCGCCCACTTCTGCCTCACGCGTGCCCTTAGTTTGGCCGATGCCAGCGTTGTCGTGCCGATGGATTTCCTGCGCATTCCGCTGATCGCCGTCGTCAGCCTCTTTGTGTTTGGCGAAGCGATCGACGGTTGGGTCATTGTCGGCGCCGCGATTATTTTCGCGGGGCTGTACTACAACGTGCGCCACGAGCACCGCAGCGCCGCGGTCTAAAGGGCGCGTGCAAGCTTGGCCGCATCATGGGTTGCGGCCCAAATGCCGCGGGGCGACACGCAATCACCCACCGCATTGGCGCCTTCGGGGAACGCCGCGGCAACTGTGCCCGTAGCCAGCACGATAGAGTCGTAGGGCCCAAACGTTCGTCCGTCACGTGCTTTCACCGAGCCGTCCGTGATCTCTTCGATCACGGCGCCGCCAATAACTTCGATACCCGCAGCCTGGATGCGCGCCGTGATGGCCGGCAATTCGCGGGTAAACGTGAGGTCGGCTTCGCCCCAGGTGATCTCGGTCGTGGCCACCGTGACCTTGGAGACGTCGGGTTGGGCCGCAAGCGTTTCGGTGAGGGAGATCGCGCTCCACCCACCTTCCTCGTCGATGATCAGGACGCTCCCAGATACCGTTTTTTCGCCCCGCAGGACTTCGCGGCCATGGGGGAGACCAGCACCGCCCGGGATGCCGTCATGGAGCCACGGACGCAGCCTCCAGACCGCCGTAGGGCCCGGTTCGGCCCCCAGGGCCCAGACGACCTCATCGGCATCCAAGTCGGCGGCTGAGGCAACCATGGTGCCGAGTTTAATCTCGACTTGGCGCTGCCGCAGTTCGGTTTCCCACCAGGCTAGCGCCTCGCGCATTTCCTCACGATGTGGCGCCTGGGCGGCAAGCCGCATTTGGCCGCCGAGTTGGTTTTGGCTCTCGTACAGCGTGACCCGGTGGCCCCGGGCCGCCGCGACCCGCGCCGCCTCCATCCCCGCCGGCCCCCCGCCTACTACGGCAACCCTTTTGGGTGCCGCCGCCGGTTCCGGATTGAGCGACAATTCGCCTTCCCGCCCCGCGGTTGGATTGAGCACGCAGGATCCCGGAATACCCCTGAAGACAAACCCGGCACAGGCTTGGTTGCACGACATGCAAGGTCGGATCATGTCTTCGCGATTCTCGATGATCTTGTTGGCCCATTCGGGCTCGGCGACCCACGTGCGCGCCATCGCCACGACATCGGCACAGCCGCTGGCGATCATCTCCTCGGCATCGGCGGCAGACCGAATGCGCCCTGCGACGATGACCGGCACATCGAAGGCCGCCTTGAATTGCTTGGCTTCGTCGGCCAATTGATTGCGGCGCATATTCATAGGCGGGATGGTTTCGTGTCCCGCCCAACGCGATCCTGAAATAACGCTAACCCAGTCGACCAACCCGGCGTCGGCCAGCATCTTCATGGCGGCGACCGATTCTTCGAGTTTGTAGTCGACCGGGGCGTAGGGGATGTGATGCGACGTCGAAGTCCGCACGCCGACAGCCATATCGGGCCCCGCGGCGTTGCGCACTTCTTCGCAGATCTCGCGCACGATACGGGTTCGGTTCTCGAACGAACCGCCGTAGGCGTCGGTGCGGTGGTTCATGGCGGGCGACAAAAACGACCCCAAAAGGTAGCTCGTCGCGGTTTGCACCTCCACGGCATCGAGCCCCGCCTCGCGGCACCGCCGGGTCGCCTCACCGTAAGCGGCGATCAATTCGCGAATCTCGGCGGTCGTGATCGCGCGGGGCGTTTCGCGGGTAATGCTGGGAATCGGCGAGGACGACACCGCCGCCTGACCTTCGATGTAGGTTACATTGTGACCTCCGTGCCACAACGTGATCGACAGCTTCGCGTCGGCCTCATGCACCGCGTCGCTCAACTTTCGCAAACTGGGCACCACGTCGTCGGAATAAAGGCGCACATTGAGAAAGCGGTTGCCCGTCGACCGATGGATCGGCGCCGATTCGGTCCCCAACATGGCCGCGCCCCCCTGGGCGCGCGTAACGACGTAGTTGTGGAGGCGGTCGCTCACGCCACCGCTGCGGTCGTTGAGCCCCATGCCATGCGCGCTCATGGTCGCGCGATGCTTGAGGGTCATCGGGCCGATCTTGATCGGAGACAAAAGATGCGGATAGCGGGTCTTTGGATCGTCGCTCATGGTGGAACCTCCCCTTGGCCGACATTATGCCAGAGCCCGACCGGTTCGCCCTAGCGCCCCCTAAACGGCTAGTGTGCGCCTATGACGCTTGAGCCCCTTTTATGACTGACAACCTGCGTGGCGCCCTGTGGATGTTCGGGATGGTCGTTTCGCTGTCTTTGCTGGCGATTGCGGCCCGCGAACTCGCGCCACGGCATAACCCGATGGAACTTCAGGTTGTCCGGCACGGCATGAGCCTCCTGATCCTTCTGCCTTTCGTCATTCGCGCCGGGTTTCGTCCGCTCCGAACCACCAACCTTAAGCTTCAGCTATTCCGCAACGTGTCGCACTTCGCGGCGACCGTGGGTTGGTACATCTCGGTGACGCTTCTGCCTTTGGCCGAGGTGTTCGCGATCGAATTTACCACGCCGGTGTGGGTGGCGCTGCTGGCAGTCTTATTCCTGGGCGAAAGGATGAATGTCGGGCGCGTTGTCGCGCTCGTTCTCGGAATCGCCGGCATCTTGGTGATTCTGCGCCCGGGATTCACAGACGTCGGCGCCGGCACCTGGCTGATGGTTGCGACGGCGTTCGGCTTTGCGGTGGCCAATGCCTGCACCAAGGGGCTGACCCGCACTGATAGCGTCCTCACCTTGCTCTTATGGATGTCGATGCTCCAGGGCACGATGGCCCTGATCGGCGCGTCCTTCGAGTGGACCCCGCCGATCGTCGAAGAAATCCCTTGGCTCATGGTGATTGGGGTTAGCGGGTTGGCGGCGCATTATTCGCTCGCCAAAGCGCTGACCCTCGCCGACGTATCGCTGGTTAATCCTGTCGACTTTTTGCGCCTCCCACTGATCGCGGTTGTCGGGTTTCTCGCCTACGGCGAAGGGGTCGACATTTTGGTGCTGGTCGGCGCCGGATTGATCTTCGTCGGCAACTATTATTCGATCCGCCGTGAAAGCCGTTAGGCGCCGCCTAGTAGGGCGTGCCGTCTTTGTGCAGGAACTGGGGCTTGCCGTCGGCGTCGAACTGGAACCTCATGTCGATATCGGGATAGGCCCCGGCATCGCCGGGCATGCGATCGCCGATCTCAAGGTAGGCCGCCGGCTTGTCGGTCCGATTGACGAGGTGATGCCCATCGGGCTCTCCTCCCGGGAACCCGGCCGACATCCCCGGGGTTAGAAGTTCCTCCCCGGCATCGGTGACCAAAACCAATTCGCCCTCCAGCACCCAGACGAATTCGTCCTGTACCTCGTGCCAATGACGCTGTGCGGAGGCCTGTCCAGGGGGTAGGACAACATAGTTCACCCCATAATTTTTCAGTCCCACGGCGTCGCCAAGCCGGTGTTTCTCGCGCTTGTTGCAGATTTCATCGTGCGGCGGGGGGTATCCCGTCCCGATGGCAGGCGTAACATCCTTTGGGTTTTTGATGACGTGCGACATTTATTGGTCCTCCCTTGAATACGGACGTTCTGACTTGAGTCGTAACTAGGTCGTCTCTTGGAATATCTCGCGCCCAATGAGCATGCGGCGGATTTCCGACGTGCCGGCACCGATCTCGTAGAGCTTGGCGTCACGCACGTACCGGCCTGTGGGGTAGTCGTTGACGTAGCCGTTGCCGCCCAGGCATTGGACCGCGTCGAGCGCCACCTGCGTGGCTTTTTCCGCCGCATAGAGGATAGCCCCAGCTGCATCTTTACGGGTGACGCGACCTTTGTCGCACGCGCGCGCGACCGTGTAGACGTAGGCCTTGCAAGCGTTCGTCGTGGTGTACATGTCGGCTAGTTTGCCCTGCATGAGCTGGAACGTGCCGATGGGCTGCCCGAACTGTTCGCGTTCGTGAACGTAGGGCACCACCGTGTCGAGGCAGGCCTGCATGATCCCTAAGGGACCGCCGGAGAGCACCGCACGTTCGTAGTCCAGGCCGCTCATCAAGACGCGGACGCCTTGCCCTTCTTCGCCGAGTATGTTTTCCGCCGGCACTTCGCAGTCCTCGAAAACGAGTTCGCCGGTGTCGGACCCACGCATGCCGAGCTTGTCGAGTTTCTGCGCTGTCGAGAACCCCTTGAACCCGCGCTCAATGATGAAAGCCGTGATCCCACGCGAACCCGCATCGGGGTCCGTCTTGGCATAGACCACGAGGGTATCGGCGACGGGGCCGTTGGTAATCCAAAACTTGCTACCGTTCAGAATGTAGCGATCACCCTTGCGTTGGGCCCGAAGCTTCATGGAGACGACATCGGAGCCTGCACCGGCCTCGCTCATCGCAAGCGCCCCGACATGCTCGCCCGAGATGAGCTTCGGCAGGTAGCGTCTTTTTTGGTCTTCCGATCCGTTCAGGCGCAGCTGGTTGACGCATAGGTTCGAGTGGGCACCGTAAGAAAGCCCCACCGCCGCCGACCCTCGGCTGAGCTCTTCCATGGCGACGACATGTTCGAGATAGCCCATGCCCGCCCCGCCGTATTCTTCCTCAACGGTTACGCCGAGGAGTCCAGCCTCACCCATCTTGCGCCACAGGCCCTCGGGCCAGGCGTTGGTTTGGTCCATTTCGCTCGCGATGGGGGCCACATGATCCGCAGCGAAGGACATGACCGTATCACGCAGCATGTCGGCGGTATCGCCGAGGTCGAAATCGAAGGAAGGCAGCTGGTTGAGAATCATCGCCGACAGAATAACCGGGCTACGGCTTGTGCCGCAGAACCATTTGGGTGCACCGGAAACTGGCGATCACCTTGCCGTCTTCGCGGGCCACATCGGCATCCCATACCTGCGTGGTACGACCACCGTGGATCATGCGTGCCGAACAGGTGACGGTCCCCGAGGTCGCTGTGCCCATGTAATTGCATTTAAGCTCGATGGTCGTGAAGCCCACGGCACCCTCTGGTTTTGATCCCTGGCACCCCGAACCACACACGGTATCCGCAAGGCCAACCACTGCTGCGCCATGCAGGTAACCGGTCGGCGTAAGGTGCTGCGGGCCCACTCGCATCTCGCCTTCGGCCTTGCCATGCTCGACATGGGTCATGGCGATGCTGAGATAACCCGGAAAATGTTCCTTGGCAGCTGCGTTGAAACCTTCTGCAGTCGTCAAATCGCTCATTCGCCCTCCTAGAGCAAAAACCAGGCCGCAAGGCCGAGAAACGCAAAGAACCCGACGACGTCAGTTACTGTGGTCACAAAAACCGTGGCGGCAAGCGCAGGGTCCACTCCGATTCGATTAAGCCCCAACGGGATCAAGATTCCCGAAAACCCCGCCGCCATCATGTTGATGATCATGGCCGCCAGAATAACCAACGCCAGACCGAGATCGCCAAACCAAAAATACGCACCAATACCGCACAAGACAGCGAAGGCCACGCCGTTGATGAAGCTCACGATGAGCTCTTTGTTGACCAGACGGAGGGCGTTCGAACCGGTGATATCGCGCATGGCCAACGCGCGTACGGTGACCGTCAAGGCCTGCGTGCCGGCGTTGCCGCCCATCGACGCAACGATCGGCATGAGGATCGCTAGCGCCACGATCTGCTCGATCGTGCCGCCAAACACTGAAATCACCAGCGATGCAATCACCGCCGTCAATAGATTGACCAAAAGCCAAACCGAACGGCCGCGGACGATATCGACGACACCGTCGTGGATTCCGGCCCCACCTGCACGCGTGAGACGGCGGAGATCCTCTTCGGCCTCTTCTTGGATCACGTCGGCGATATCGTCGTGCATGATGACACCAACCAATCGGCCCGACGGATCGACAACCGGCGCGGAGGCCCAGTCGTATTGCTGGAACAAATAGGCCACCTCTTCTTGATCCATGTCGACCGGCAGAACGCGAATATCGCCGTCCATGATGTCGTCGATCGGCACCGGACGGAGCGTGCGCAGCAAAGTATTTAACGGCAGCGTCCCGATCGGGTGATGATCGGCGTCGATAAGAATCAGCTGGTAAAAGTCCTCCGGCAAATCTTCGGTCTCGCGCAAGTAGTCGATTACCTGGCCGACATTCCAATAAGACGGCACGGCAATCAGATCGCGCTGCATCAATCGCCCGGCGGAATGCTCCGGATAGGAGAGGGCTTGTTCGATTTCCGCGCGATCCGTTTCGTCGAGCTGGTCGAGAACCTCGCGCTGTAAGTGAGCGTCGAGGTCATCGAGCACCTCAAGAGCGTCATCTGTCTCGAGTTCAGAAACTGCCGCCGCCGTGCTCTCGCTCCCGAGGCGGTCGACCACGTCCTCAAGGACGGTGTCGTTGAGTTCGGTGAGAACTTCAGGGTCGAGGGTCTCTTGGATCGCATCGATGAGCGCGGAGCGGTGGGCCGGGTCGATGGTTTCAATGAGGTCCGCAACATCGGCCGCGTGAAGGTCTGAAACGACACCTGCAGCGGCATCTATCTCGCCCGCCTCCAGCGCGTCTTCTACGGCATTGACGACCTCGAGAGGTAGTCCGACCGGCGGCTCGACGGTGTCAATCACCCCGGCCGGTTCGCCTTTGTCCGGATCATGGGGTGTCTGGGTCATGAAGAGATCAGCCGGCGGTGCGCGATGCAGCGCCTTGCGCTTGGACAACGGCGAGCGCGCTCATGTTGACCAAGCCGCGAACCGAAATAGACGGCGTCACGATGTGTGCCGAGCGGTCGAGACCGGCCAAAATTGGACCGACGGAAAGGCCGTCCGTCATCGACCGAGCGACGGTGAAAGCAATATTGGCCGCATCGACATTGGGGAAGATGAGGAGATTTGCTTCTCCTTTGAGGTCCGAGCCGGGAAACACGCGGTCGCGAACGACTTCGGACAGTGCGGCATCGCCCTGCATTTCGCCCTCAACCTCGAGTTCAGGCGCGCGTTCATGGATCAATGCGAGCGCCTCGCGCATCTTGTCCGCGGAGGGGTTGTGATGGGTCCCGAAGTTCGAATGCGACAAGAGCGCTATCTTGGGCACCAGCCCAAATCTTTGGACCGCCGAGGCCGACAGGATCGCCGTCTCCGCGATCTGGGCCGCCGTTGGGTCGTAGTTGACGTTGGTATCGGCGAAGAACACCGTACCGCGCGGCGCGACGAGTACCTGGATGGCACACAAGTTCGCAACGCCCTCGCGCCGACCGATGATGTCTTCGACGTACTGAAGCTGGCGGGCATAGCGCCCGATGACACCGCAGATAAGCGCATCGGCGTCGCCCCGGCGGACCGCCAAGGCCCCGATCACCGAATTGCGCGTTCGAACCGTTGCCTGCGCGGTATCAGGCGAAACGCCTTTTCGCCGCATCACGGTGTGGTACTCGGTCCAGTAGTCGCGGAATCGCGGATCGCCCTGCGGGTCGATGAGTTCCACATCTTTGTCGAGATCGAACCGCAGTCCCATTTTCTCGTGCCGCATCTCGATCACGAATCGGCGCCCAATGAGGATCGGCTTAGCAAGACCGTCATCGATCACGATCTGCACCGCCCGCAAGACGCTTTCTTCCTCACCCTCGGCATACGCGAGGCGTAGCGGCTCGTCCCGCGCGCGATCGAACACGGGCTTCATAACAAAACTGGTGCGATAGACCGTGCGGGCGAGTTTATCGCGATAGGCCTGGAAGTCCTCAATCGGACGGGTGGCGACGCCGGACTCCATCGCCGCCTTTGCAACGGCGGGCGCCACTTCGACAATGAGGCGTGGATCGAACGGCTTGGGGATTAGGTATTCGGGTCCAAAATCGAGCGACTGCCCAGCATAGGCCTTGGCCACAACATCGGTTGCCTCTGCCATCGCCAAATCTGCAATCGCCTTCACCGCAGCGAGTTTCATTTCTTCGTTGATCTCCGTGGCGCCGACATCAAGCGCGCCCCGGAAGATAAACGGAAAGCAAAGCACGTTATTGACCTGGTTCGGGTAGTCCGACCGCCCGGTGGCGATGACCGCGTCCGGACGTACTTCTTTTGCATCCTCTGGTTTGATCTCCGGCGTCGGGTTGGCCAGTGCCAAGATCAGCGGCTTCTCGCCCATCGTCTTGACCATATCTTTGGACAAAACGCCCGGGCCCGACACGCCAAGAAAGATGTCGGCACCGTCCACAGCATCGGCAAGCGTGCGCGCGTTGGTGTTGGCCGCGTAACGGCCTTTGTAAGGGTCTAGCGTCTCTTCGCGACCGTGATAGACAACGCCCTTTCGATCGACGACGAGAATGTTGTCGGGCTTCATGCCCATGCTGACCATCAGGTCGAGGCATGCGAGCGCCGCCGCGCCTGCGCCCGAACACACGAGCTTGGTCTTGTCGATTTCCTTGCCGACGACGCGCAGACCGTTGTAGAGCGCGGCGGCGACGCAAATCGCCGTTCCATGCTGGTCGTCGTGGAACACAGGAATGTTCATGCGTTCGCGCAGCGCTTTCTCGATCACGAAGCACTCGGGCGCCTTGATGTCTTCAAGGTTGATGCCGCCGAAGGTCGGTTCCAGCGCGGCTACCGCTTCGATGAACTTCTGGGGATCGCTTTGGTCGACTTCGATATCGAAGACATCGATATCGGCAAACTTTTTGAACAAGACCCCCTTCCCCTCCATAACCGGTTTAGAGGCGAGCGGCCCGATATTGCCGAGCCCAAGTACTGCGGTGCCGTTCGAGATCACGCCAACCAGATTGCCGCGCACGGTGTAGTCGGCGGCCGCGGCCGGATTGGCGACGATCTCGTTGCATGCGGCCGCCACGCCGGGGGAATAGGCCAACGACAAATCGCGCTGGTTCGCCAGGTTCTTGGTGGGAGTGACGCTGATTTTTCCGGGTGTTGGCCAGCGGTGATACTCCAGGGCCATTTGGTCCAGTTCGTCCGCCATATCCGTAACCTCTTATTTGTCTAATCCGCCGCCCCGACCGGCCAGCTAAAGTGCGACCCTAGAGCCTTTGCTGGGTCCAAGAAACACCAAAGCCCGCGGGGCTTCCCCAGCGGGCTTTGAGTGGTGGTGCGGTCGAGAAGACTCGAACTTCCACGGGATTAACTCCCACAGCGACCTCAACGCTGCGCGTCTACCAATTCCGCCACGACCGCTCGGTGGCA
>Ga0181593_10002535_pt1 | contig 16846 bp, 10 predicted proteins | sample 071ome_19_FD_133756 | JGI IMG/M metagenome (GOLD analysis project Ga0181593, IMG submission 133756) | Coastal salt marsh microbial communities from the Groves Creek Marsh, Skidaway Island, Georgia - 071413AT metaG (megahit assembly) | ecosystem: Environmental > Aquatic > Marine > Intertidal...
CCTGTTGCCCGTGGCGAGTAAGGACAAACTAGGGAACCGCGCGCTATAGGTACCGGATATGCTGTCCATGAGACCAATCCACGATGCGCCGGTAGCAAAGCCCGGCGAGAAGCTATGCGAGTACGAGCTGGGGCTGACAGAGAATTTAGAACCATGCGGCTTCAAGGACGACAACGTGTGGTTCCGAGGTATCGCTGATCTCATCATCTTGGACGGTGAGACGGCATGGGTGATCGACTACAAGACCGGTCGGAACACCCGGTACGCGGATACGGGCCAGCTAGAGTTGATGGCACTCGCAGTGTTCAAGCACTTCCCCGAGGTGCAGAAGGTCCGAGGTGGCCTGCTGTTTGCCATCGCGAAGAAGATGATTAAGGACAGCTACGAGCGCAGTCAGGAACCTAAGCTGTGGGCTAAGTGGTTGTCGGACTTCGAACGTATGAAGAAGACGTTTGAGCTAGACGTGTGGAACCCTAATCCAAGCGGGCTGTGTCGTCGCCACTGTGTGGTGCTTGAGTGTCCCCATAACGGGAGGAAGTGAGATGCCTTACGTTAACAAGAAGCGTCCGTACAAGAAGGAGTACCAGCAGCAGAAGGCTCGTGGCGAGCATGAGAACCGCATGGAGCGCCAACGTGCGCGGCGAGCCATCGACAAGGAAGGCGTGGACAAAAACAAGAACGGTAAAGCTGACAAGCGTGAGGGCAAGGATGTTAGTCACAACAAGCCTCTCAGCCGTGGCGGCAGCAACAAGGACGGCGTGAAGATCGAGAGCCGTGCCAAGAACCGCAGCCGTAACTACCAGAAGAAAGGGCCAAAACCAAAGAGGTAGTATGCAAGTTGTTAAGAACAAGGCGCTAGTGTTTCGGACTAACAACCCGGAGCAGATCACTACGGTGATCCCGAAGAGCAAGGCCGTGGGAGACGGCAGGGTAGTTATTAACTGGGGCATTGAAGAAGTTCAGGTGCTGAAAAACCTGAATATCAAGGCTCCGTCCCCCATTGAAGGGCGTTACGAGTGGTCGGGGCAGCACGCGCCCTTCGCGCACCAGAAGACCACAGCGGCGTTCCTGACCTTGAACAGGCGAGGGTTCTGCTTCAACGAGCAGGGCACAGGTAAGACTGCCTCAGCTATCTGGGCGGCGGACTTCCTGATGAAGCAGGGCAAGGTCAACCGGGTGCTGGTCATCTGCCCCTTGTCGATTATGGATTCGGCGTGGCGGGCAGACCTGTTTACCTTTGCCATGCACCGTACCGTAGACATCGCCTATGGCGCCAAGGACAAGCGGCAGCAGATCATCGAGGGTGATGCGGACTTCGTGATAATTAATTACGACGGTGTGGAGATCGTTGCCGACGCCATCGCCAACAGCGGGTTTGACCTCATCGTCGTGGACGAGGCAACGCACTACAAGAACCCCCAGACCAAGCGCTGGAAGACCCTGAATAAATTGTTGAAACCAGAGACTTGGCTCTGGATGATGACGGGAACCCCCGCCGCACAGTCGCCCCTCGACGCCTATGGCTTAGCCAAGTTGGTCAATCCCCGGGGAGTGCCACGGTTCTTTGGTACGTTCCGTGAGCAGGTGATGCACAAGGTGACGCAGTTCAAGTGGATGCCCCGGCCCGAAGCCACAGACATTGTGTACGACGCCCTGCAGCCAGCCATACGCTTCACCAAGGAGCAGTGCCTAGACCTGCCCGATATGACCTACACGAAGCGTGAGGTGCCCCTCACGGCGCAGCAGAAGAAGTATTACGACATGCTGAAGAGCCGCATGGTCATGCAGGCGGATGGGGAAGAGATCACGGCGGCTAACGCAGCGGTGATGATGAATAAGCTCATGCAGATAAGTTGTGGCGCGGTCTACAGCGACGAAGGCGAGACCCTAGAGTTCGACATCAAGAACCGCTACAACATCCTGAAAGAGGTCATCGACGAGGCCAGCCAGAAAGTTCTGGTGTTCGTACCCTTCCGACATGTTATCGGCTTGCTGTCCGAGCGGTTCAAGAAAGACGGCATCACGAGCGACGTGATCTACGGCGACGTGCCCGCTAAGAAGCGCACCGAGATATTTAAGCGTTTTCAGGAGCAGAAAGACCCCCGGGTGCTGATTATCCAGCCGCGAGCCGCAGCGCACGGGGTCACGCTCACAGCCGCTAACACAGTGGTCTGGTGGGGGCCGACGAGTTCTTTGGAGACATATGCTCAGGCCAATGCCCGGGTGCATCGCTCCGGCCAGAAGCATCCTTGCCTCGTGGTGCAGTTACAGGGCTCGGACGTGGAGCGTCGTGTATACAAGTTATTAGATGGACGTATTGACGTTCACACGAAGATGATCGATTTGTACAAAGAATTGCTTGACTAATTAGAACATAGCATTTAATGTAAGGGTCTCTTGAGAGGAGAACCCCAATGGCAGAGATACCACTAGAGAAGCTGGTGAAGGCGTACATCACTATACGCAACAAGCGTAGCGAGCTGTCCGCCGAGTTCAAAGCTCAAGACGAAGCGCTGCTGGGTAAGCAGGACAAGATCAAGAAAGCCCTGCTGGACCACTGCAAGGAGCACAACGTCGAGAGTGTTAAGACCACCGAGGGCGTGTTTTACCGGACGATCAAGCGCCGTTACTGGACGAGCGACTGGGCCTCTATGTACGACTTCGTTATGGAGCATAGAGTCCCTGAGTTCTTCGACAAGCGTCTGAATCAGACCAACGTGAAGCAGTTCTTGGAGGAAAACCCTGACCTGATCCCGCCGGGATTGAACGCGGAAACGGAATACACCGTAGCTGTCCGCAAAAAGTAAGGAGCTTGTATGCAACCGAAGTATGTTTCGTCTACAGAGCTGGCAGAGCATTTCTCTGTATCAGTTCCCACGGTGCGCCTGTGGATGCGGAAGCACAAAATCCCGCCGAACCTGTACGTCAAGGTCGGGACCGCTTACCGCTTCATGCTGGCGGAGATCGAGCAACACTTCTTCGACGAGAACGCTCGTCGCCGGGCAGCGAAGACAGGTGGGCCCATACCCGAAGAAGCACCCGTGCAGCAGGCCGCAGAGCCTGTAATCGAAGAGTCTGTGGTTGAAGAGGAGCAAGAGCTGCTTCCCTTTGACGCTGATGACGACATCTAAGGAGAACGCTAGTGAGTAATGATATGGAGATGTTTAAGGGCAACGCCCTTGTCAGCAGCGACATGTTCGCCAAGCTGAAGGACCTGAACGACAACCTTGCCGGTGGCAGCGGTGGTGGCGGCGCAACGAATCGCCGAATCAGCCTGCGTGGTGGCAAGTTCCGTCAGGTGGTTAACGGCGAAGAGATGCGGGTCAGCAAGAACGACTCCATGGAAATCGTCATCATCGACGCAGCTAAGATCGCTCGGACCTACTACGAAGGCACCTACGATCCCAAGAACGTGTCCGCGCCTACCTGCTGGTCGGCTGATACCAACGTGCCGTCCTCTGACGTGCCTGAAGATCAGCGCCAAGCTAGCAAGTGCATGGACTGCCCGCAGAACGTGAAGGGCTCCGGCCTCGGTAACGGTCGTGCATGCCGCTTCTCGCAGCGTCTGGCTATCGCCTTCCCGCAGAAACTTGGTGAGGTGTATCAGCTCCAGCTCCCCGCTACGTCTATCTTCGGCGAGGCGAAGGACAACAAGATGCCGATGCAGGCCTACGCGAAGTTCCTCCGTGCTAACGATATGCCCGCCGTGGCACTCGTAACGGAGATGTACTTCGACGAAAACAGCGAAGTGCCCAAGCTGTTCTTCAAGCCCGTGCGTCCTCTAACTGATGAAGAGCTAGAAAAAGCTCTTGAGATGCGCGAGCATGAGGACACGAAGCGGGCCGTCACCATGACTGTTGCACAGACCGATGGGGTACAGAAAGTCGAAGTTAAGGAAGCCCCCAAGCCCGCAGCAAAGCCCCGTGCCAATGCCATCGAGGCAGCGGAGCCCGAGCCTGAAGTTGAGGTAGAGGCAGCGGAGGAAGTCGTAAGCGAGCCGAAGAAGGTGAGGAAGAAGGCAGAGACGCCCCCGGCGGACGATGCTGACCTTGCTGACATCGTTGACTCGTTCTGGGACGACTAAGAGTCCCCCAACGCCGCGACTAGGTTAACGCCGAAAAGGGTACTGCAGCGCCCCTGTCGCGGTGTCTCTATCAATCAGGTGGGATATGGACACAAGACAATTTTTGTATCGAGTGTTGGGGGGAGATGGACGCTACTGCACCTTTGCAGCCAAAAAGTCTGGAGGCATCAAGCAGGAGTTTCACTCTTCCATCGATGACCTAGTAATCAGGGCCAACGAGTTAGACGACGAGGGATACGACGTATTCTATGGGCTGGCAACCTATGGCCCTGAGGACCGCCGCAAGGTAGACAATGCGCTTACGTTGCAGTCGTTCTTCCTCGATCTGGACTGCGGCAACGGCAAGGCATACCCGACGCAGGGTGCTGCCCTCAAGGCTCTGCAGCAGTTCTGCAAGCAGCTAGACCTACCTAAGCCGCAGCTCGTTAACTCAGGCCGTGGCATCCATGCCTATTGGTTTCTCGACGCTCCGGTAGACGCAGCAGCATGGCGTGGGGTGGCTGAGCGGCTGAAGAAGGCCTGTGAGGTCAAGAAGCTAGACGCTGACCCAGCGGTGACCGCTGACATAGCCCGGGTGCTACGAGTCCCTAACACGCGCAACCACAAGGGCGACCCGCTCCCGGTGCAGGTACTGGGCAAGGAGTTTGTGTCACCTATCAGCATGGATGCGCTTTCGGCGAAGCTGGACGTGTACGTCCCGAACATGGGCAAGAAGCGTCCTGTCGAAGCCAACGCCTTGATGGAAGCCCTGACCGGTAACCGCGAGTCGTCCTTCAAGACCATCATGCTGAAGACCAAAGCCGGGAAAGGCTGCGACCAGCTCAAGTACATCCTGCGGCATCAGGACAAGGTGGACGAGCCGCTGTGGCGAGCCGGGCTATCTATTGCCAAGTTTACGAAGGAAGGGCAGCAGGTAGCTCACCTGATGTCTAAGGGGCACCCGGACTATGACCCCGCCGAAACTGAAGCCAAGCTGGAGCGCATCAAGGGGCCATACCTTTGCAGCAGCTTCAACGATTACAACCCGGGCATCTGTGAGGGGTGTCCTAACTTCGAACAGATACGCTCGCCCATAACGCTCGGTAACCGGATACGGGAGCACAAGGACCCTGTATCTGCCACGGTGGTGCAGGCTGAGGGCAACGAGAACGATACCTCTGAAGAGATAGTGATTCCGAAGTACCCGGCCCCATATTTCCGGGGGGCTAACGGTGGTGTCTACATCCGCTCTGAGGACGACGACGGCATCGAAGAAGACAAGCTGGTCTACATCAACGACTTGTACGCCACACGGCGCCTAGACGACCCAGAGCTTGGCGAGTGCATCGTGATGCGGCTACACATGCCCATGGACGGGGTGCGGGAGTTCACCGTACCTCTGCAGGTAGCCATATCCCGAGACGAGTTCAAAAGAGCGATGGCCCGTAGGGGCGTGTTCATGACCAACATGGATGGGATCGTAAAGTATATGAAAACTTGGATTGACGAATTACAGCTAACGACGCAGGCGGATATGGCACGGCGGCAGTTTGGGTGGACCGACGAAAACTGCTCGTCCTTTGTCATTGGTGACAAGGAGATATTCCCAGACCGCACCGACCACAACGCGCCAAGCGCCACCACGGGGGCAATGTTCCCGGCATTCCGCAGTAAGGGCACCCTGCAGGGGTGGGTCAACACGGCCAACTTCTTCAACAAGCCCGGCATGGAGCTACATCAGTACATCGTACTAACAAGTTTTGCCTCGGTGATGATGGAGTCGTCGAGCGTCAACGCTGTAGCTACGCACATCTGGAGTAAGGAGTCAGGCCTCGGGAAGACCACAGCTATGCTGGTGGCTGCTGGCGCGTGGGGTAGGCCCAAGAGTCTCATCATGCACCGCACCGATACCATCAACGCCAAGATGATGCGCGGAGAGATTTACCACAACATCCCCATGTACCTCGACGAGATCACCAACATGTCTCCCGACGCTATGTCGGAGATTGCCTACCAGTTCGCCGGGGGCCAGCAGAAAGACCGTATGAAGCAGGGTACTAACGAGTTACGGCACCGGGGCGAAGAGTGGAAGCTGATGGCTGTCACGACCGGTAACGTGAGCTTCCACGAGAAGGTAGCCATGGCTAAGGCCATGGGGCAGGCAGAGGCGCAGCGGGTGCTGGAGATCAGGGCGGAGCGGTTCTTCACGAAGACCTCGGAAAAGGCGCTGACGGATAAGTTTGCGAAGAGCGTAGAGGTCCACTACGGCCATGCAGGGATCGTCTTTGTGCGCTACTACATGCAGCACAGGGAGCAGATTAACGCGCTAGTGGACACCATACAGACGCGTATCGACACACAGGTGGGGCTAACTGCAGAGAACCGGTTCTGGTCTGAGGGCTGCGCCAGGGTGCTGGCGGCTTTGGTGTTCTGCAGAAAGCTGGGGCTCTTGGACTATGACTCAAAGGCCATGTTCAAGTGGATCATCGCCATGCTGCGGACGAACCTCAAGGCATCGCAGGAGATGACCTACGAGATTGTCGAGATTGTCGGCCAGTACATGAACGACCACCATGACAGCATCCTGCGCATCAAGAGCACCGAAGACCGGCGCACCAACAAGGCCGAAGACAGTGAGGGTGTGAAGCAGCTACAGCGGGTTATGCCGGAAGCGTCACCACGGCACATCCTGGCAGGGCGCTACGAGACTGACGTGCGTAGGTTCTGCATCATGCCGAAGGTGTTCCGTAAGTGGTGTGCGGACCAGCAGCTCAACTACCAGAGCATCACTCAGGAACTCATGAAGCAGATGGGCGGCAAGCGGATGAAGATTCGGTACAACAAGGGCACCTCCTACGACACGCCGCCGCAGGACTCAATCGTGGTTACGCTGCCCGAGAGCTACGACAAAGACGATGGCTATACGGTTAAAGATTGACGACCTCTGCCCAGACGGAGCGCGGATAGTTGTTAACTGGAACCGCTTCGCGGTGGGCAGCTCGATCTTCATACCATGCGTTGACGTAGAGGAAGCAAAGAAGCAGGTGCTGGAGGTGACCCGGCGTAGGTCCATGAAGATCAAGGCAATACCTCGGGTGGAGAATGGTATGTTCGGGGTACGCTTCTGGCGGCTGCTATGATACTTTAGCTAGGACAGCCTTCTCCCGGCTGTTGTTCTCCTCTCTCACCCCCGCTTCGGCGGGGGTCTTTTTCCCCAAGAACCGCTCTACGGATTCTACGCACCGCTCTGTGGCGAAGTCGTGAGGCTTTATGCGCAGCGATTGCGCGGCTATCTTGTACATGGGAATAAACATCACCCGCTCAATATCCAGCGCGACGAGGGCGTACCAATCAGCGTTGCGGCTATTTGTTGAGAAGTAGTAATTAGGGAGGTGGGCTCCGCGCATGCGAGGTGACGTGCAGGTCTTAACTTCTACGGTGACAAGCCGTCCGTCCGGCAACCTGCACCACAGGTCCATGCCGAATCTGTCTACATGGTGGCACTCGACGCCATGCCTCTCTAGCACATAGGCTACGAAGAACTCACCCACCCGGCCAATTTTGGTCGTACGCGTAGACTGTTGCACCGATCCCCCCGATCAATGCGGCCCGTGCGGTTTACTCGCTAGTTTGTTGTCTCTTCAGGGACTGCGTATCTTTGGTATCTTGCGCAGAAAATCTAAAGGCCTCGTTCAGGAACAGGATACCCCCAACCTCTTTCTGCTTATTCTCCCAGAACTGATCTAGAGACTTGTCAGCGGACTCAGGACTGATGAACAGCCCGGGGTACTTATCGCTGTACTTGTCGTTGAACTCGTTGATCGCCTCTTGTGCCCTAAAAACTTCTTCATAGTCCCCGGCGTTGATCGCGATATTTCGCCTCTGCCGCAGGCGGGATGCCATCGCAGTGAGGCGTTGCTCCGCACCTTTCTGCTCCCCGAGGCGGCTCTGCTGCCGAGTGCGCCGCGAAGACGAGAAGCCGAGGCCCTTACCGAAGATTTCCATGTCGCTGTATTCGTCAACGATGGAAGAGCCAAGGCGAGTCAAGTCCCCTTCGTCCGCATACCGCATGGACCGGGAGATGTTTGCAAAGGCAGCAGGTGCCGCAAGCTCAAAGGCTCTCCGTGCGTCCCCGTTCTCAAAGGCTTTATAGGACTTAAGGTAGTTGCTGAAGAGCGATCCTGACGGACCGAGGAGCGCTGCACCGACTTGTGAGTATAGGTCTGCGTCTTTGTCTGCGTAGCGGCTGTTGGCGATTATCAGGTCACGGAAGCCCATACGCTGCGAAACGTCCAGCTCTCCGCCCATCATCTTGGTGGCGTAGTTAATCAGTCCGGTCCAGACCATGGGCCTATCTTGGAAGTAGTCCTCCACTTGCAGCTCCGCCGGTAGCTCGTCTTCCCCGTCTCCGAGTAGATCAAACATGTCGAGGATAGCCAGCACCCCGCCGGTAAGCGTAAGGCCCTGAAGCCCAAGCAGAGACACTGTAGCTATCGTCATACCAACAAGCTGCTTTCTGGCGGCTTCACGAATCTGTGGGTCTTCCACGCTGTCCAGCGACTGCCGCAAAGACTTGATCTGGTGGTACCACATGCCAAGGCCGTAGGTCTTAAACATCATCATGGTGCGGCCCAGCGGGCCGAGAGCACCGGTACCCTGTGCCATACGAGGAGCAGTGATTAGCGCACTACCACCGTTAGTTTGTTGCGTCAGGTAGATCGCCTCGTTAGCTGCGTAGGCCTGCTTCTGCTCGGGGGTTAGCCCACGCTCTTCTGCGGTCGGGTTGGTGTTCAGGCGATGCAGCTCGTTGACGTAGTTTGCAGCCAGCGTCACCTGCCGGTTGAACATCTCCGAGTTGTGGAACATGATCCCCGAGATACCGGTAATTATGTCCATGACATTACGAGAATTATTCCAGACGCTGTTTACCTCAAGCTGCTCAAAGATAGCCGAGTGACCTAGCTGTCCTCGATCCGATGCAAGCTGCACAAGGGGGAGCATCATCCCCAAGAACTCTCTCTGCGTAAGCTGCTGCGTACCGCCGTCAGGCAGCGTGAACTCAAAGAAGCCCTTCTTGTCGCTCATGGGCAGGTCAGGGCGAATCCGTAGCTGACCCTTGTCGTCTGCAATATAGTAGTTGTCGATAGACGGGTTGGTGCCGGTAACCGTCTCCGTACCTACCTGATTGCCTGCAGAGTCATAGATAGGCACCTGCCGCCGGAAGCCGCTGCTACCGAACATGCTCGTGGCCGTCGCGTAGGCTTTTGATGCTGTCTTGTTATCCGTACGCCCCGCCGTAGCCCAGTAGCTAACAAGAGGAATCTGGCCGCTCTGCACGAACGCTGACGCCGGGTTAAGACCCATGAAGGAAACGAAGGTCAGGCGGTTGGCGAGAGTAGCCATCTTCATAAATGCACCGGTAGGCGGGCTCAGGGCAAAGTTAACCCGCAGCCGCACCTCGTCCTTGAGTGCATCAGCCATCGCCGTGTCCATCTCGCGGCCACCGTAACGACGCAACTTCTCCTCAAGTTCTTTCCGAGCTTCCTCTTTCCGCGCAAGGTTCTGCCTAGTCGGCTCTCGTTCTGCTGCACGGGAAGTTTCTACGTACCGGGCCCGGGCTGCAGGCAGCAGCTTCATCCGGGTGTCGATTTCGCCGATGATCTGGTTCTGAATTGAACGCAACTCGTTGCCATGCTTGAGGCGCAGAGTCTCCCGGGCAAGGCTGTAGCCCTTCTGCTTGAACGCCTGCAGGGAGTCTTCCATGGCCCCTAAACGGTTTTTACGAGTCTGCATGGACCGGATTAGTGAAGTCTCAGGCAGGGCGTTGATGAACAGCTCGATGACCTGATCCTGTATGTCTTTGTTGACGTTGCCTTCCTTGAGGATGTTCAGGGTCTTATCGACGAAGGACCCGCTCGGGGCACCGTTAGCTATCATGGATGCGCTTGGCGCGCCGTGGGGCGTGATCTGACTACCCCCGGCCTCTTCAATCTCCAGATAGGCAGCACGGCGCTCAGCCTGCGTGTTAAAGGCTTCGACCACCCGTTCCCCGTTCATGTTGTAGGTCAGCCAGTAATCGCCCTGACGTGCCAACGGGAAGTACACCTCAAGCTCCGCCTTACCAAATAGCTCTTGGAACACCTGCGTCTTGAGGTTCTTGGCCGTAGACGGGTCCTCGACGTAGCGGTCGATGTTAGAGAACAACGTCTCCTTGAGGTCCGCAAACATATCTTGGTAGTGCTTACGCAGGAGCTTCCACTGTTCTTGCCCATCAGGTCCGAGGCGGTCCCATAGAGGCTTCATGCGGTCGTAGACAAACAATTTGTCTGCGTCTTTAGCGTAGGCCTTGCGCTTCTTGGTGGGGTCTACCTGACCGACCGTAGCCATGGTCACTACGCGGTCGAAGGACTGCACCTTCTTCTTGTTCTTCTGGCGCCAATCGTTAAACCGGTTGTAGTTACGGTCCACCCTGCTCATGACGTTACGCATCGACCCGTTCTGTAGGTCAAACTCGTTATGCAGGTCACGGCCTAGTTGCTTAAGGCGCGGGCTAAAGTAGCCGAATACGTCGGATAGCTGGAGAGAAGAGGCGAAGCTCAGGGCGTTAGAGATCGTTGCCTTCTTCGTGCCACGTCCAAAGATACGCCCGAACGATGCAGTCAGCCGGTTACCCTCGGTGGGGTTTAGCTGCTTGCCGCCATCGAAATACTGCTCCACGAACCGGTCCATGTAGGCGTCTTGCTCGGCCTTGTCGGACGTGAAGACGGCATTGAAGGTCTCTGCGCTAGACCCCGGCGGCTCCATGATGTTGGAGATCAAGTTATCCAGCGGCGTGTTTGTAGCGTCTAGCGACTTGGGCGGCTTACCTACGAGCGCACGGAGGATATTCCCCAGCTCGTTCATGATTCGACGATAGAAACTTACTCGGCCTTTGGGGGTAAGTGATGCTACCTCGGTGCGTAAACGAGGATTACTACGAAACTCTGCGATGAACTCCCCGAGAGATTCCCCTGCGTAGAAGCCCTCCAGACGCCCCCGCAGCTCCTCAAAGATTTTGTTCAGGCGCTTAACTGCTGGCAGGGTGTTTTCGGCGATGGCCTTGTCGATAGCCGGGTGCTGTAGCTCGTGGAGGATCGTATGCGGGTTCATGCCCCGCTCTGCGTCGATCAGGATGCGGTTGTTTACCGAGTCGTAGGCACCGGCGATGGGCGCCCCAGCGTCGTCAGTGAGGCCTTCTACCACCTCGACCTGCACGTTTCCGACGTAGCCCTGTGCCGCCCGAGCAAGATCACGGTAAACGTCAGGGACGGAGGACTCTACGGTTGTCTCTGAAGTTTCCGTAGTGGTCTGCTGCGTAACAACTTGCCCCGGCTCAGCTAGTAGGCGAATGGCTTCGGCTAAGTTGTTACTACGAACGGCGTCGGCCACCGGAGTAGGCAGGGGAGACTGCAGGGCCTCGGTCAGCTTGCTGAGCTTACGAACATCCCCAACGCTGCGCTTCAGTCGCTCTATATCAATGGTAGGTTGCTGCAACGCCGCAACAAGATTCTTAGTAGCTACCTGTTGAGCTTTAGACTGCCGCATGCCTTTTAAGCGTTCTGCAGCCCGTGCGATTTCTGCATTGAGGGCGGCATTGAGTGCAGGGCTACCGTTCTGCCGTGCCCAGATAAGGAAGCCAAGCCCCCGACCCCCACTTGTCGCGCTGCTTTGAAACACCATGTCTTCGGCTGCGGTTTCGATTGCGGAAGACAGCGGCATGCCCGCCTTTGCATAGGCAAGTACGGTTTTTTCGCTAGCGGTGAGGTCGTCGCGCTTCTTAGTCTGGATGTTTCGGATTGCTGCTACGTCGGTCTCGGTGCTTAATGCAGCAGGCTGTGCTCCCTCTCCAGCCACAGGTTCTGCAGCAGGTACACCATCACCCACCACTGCTCCTGTGTCAGGTGCTTGAGCGACGGCGGCAACTCCCTCGGGTCCAGCTCCAGTATCGCTGACTCCCCTTCCTCGTCCCACTCCAAGCTCTGGTCCACCGTCAGCAGGGCCAGCTCCAGTTGCGACAGGCTCAGTTCCTTCAACAGCTCCTGCGGGCTCGCCGACAGGTTCAGACACCGCTGCAGTGGGCTCACTTGGCGCCCCCTCTAGGCTTGCAAGTAGTGAGGTAACGTTATCACGAGCGGTCTTTCTTGCGCTGCTGTTACCCGCATACTTACGCAAAGCTTCCTGCACTTCAGGGTCCGTGATCGAACGCCCGGTAAACTTTTTCCTAATAGCTGCAGCTTTTGGGACATCTAGCTGGTCGAAGCGCTCAGCCGTAAGTATGTCCTCACCAACTTGCTCAGCAGCAGGTTCAGCCGGAGGTGCTTCGGTAGTGGCTTCGGTGGTTTCAGCCTCGACGGCGGGTGCAGTTTCAGTTTCAGTTTCAAGGGCCGTTTCGGTAGTTGCCGCCCCTGCAGGTGCCTCGTCTACCCCTGTTTCCAAGGTGTTAGCAAGAGCCTCTTCTTCATCGGCGCTAAGTTCTTTGTCCGGCAGTTCGCGAAGAGGTTCAGATACTTGTCCGGCCTTCTCCAGGGCGTAGATTTCTTCAAAGGTTAAAGATCGGCCAAGCTCAGGTTCGATGCCTACGGCACTAAGCTGTTCCGCAATGTCCGGCGTAATCATCCGCGTGCTGCCACTCTCAGGGTCAAAGAGCGACGAGCGAGTTACGGTGTCTTCAAAGTCTTTAGGGTCGTAGGGTGCAGGCCGTCCACGGCCACGCCCGGGCAGAGCTATGTCCGCAACAGCAGAAATGATGGCACCTGCCGTACCGCCCAGAGCTGCTTCCTCAAGGGCGTCCATATCAATAACGTCTTGTTCGGGGTCGTAGCTCTGTGCAATTACGTTCTGCAGCGCTGCCGTGACAAATTCCTGAGAGCCTTCAATACCGAAGGACTTGGCTGCGTTGGCAGCAAACACGTCCAGATTTCTCAGTACGCTATCCAGCTCTTGCGTGCTTAGTTTCTCCAGCGCTGCTTGGATTTTGGGGTCAGTGGTAAGACGGCCCAAGCGCCCCATGGCGAGGGGTAGGGCACCCTCAAGAAGCCCCGTAGCAGCTCCCGCTGCGGCGATCCCCGTCATCTCGTCTTCTGGCACCCCGGCGGCTCGGGCACGTTCTACAGCTTCCGCAGTGCCTGCGGGACTACCTAAGGTCGCTGCACCTGCCGCACCACCCGCCGCCGTACCCGCTAACTTAGATGCGCCTAGCCGTGCAGCGATAGCCCTACCTGCAGCGGCGCCAGCAGCGCCAGCGGGGAAGAAAGGCAACGTACCACCCACTACCTCACCGACTTTGGAGCTGATGTCCTCGGGGTCGTAAAACTCAGGGGTGATGGCTTCGCGAGCGCCTTCGGCTTGGCGCTTAATGTAATCCCGGGCGGCAAGTTCTTGCTCTTCCGGCAGGAGCGTAGCGAGGCCGACACCTACCCCTTCACCAAGACCGATCACGCCACGGGGGATACCGATGCCAAACTGCGCGATACCCTTAGCTGTATCCAGCAGGATACTTTCTTCTTCCTCAGTGGACTCAGCCCGAGGCGAAGGCATGGTAGCTGGAGCAGCCACAAGTTGACGTTCTGGAGGCGGTTCCGGCGCAGGGGCGGGCATCTCAGCCCGCAGCATATCTAGCGCCATCGTACTGATGTCGTAGTCATTAGCCCCCAGAGGGGCGTCAACAGTTACGACACGGCCATCATCGAACCGAACGTCATATTTAGGCATTGGTTACCTGCCCGCAGGCGTTACAGCTACAGGTGCAGGGAGACCCGCTGTAGGCATCCCTATATTACCCCTTAGCCTACTAATAGCTTGGTCAAGAGCCTTACGAGTTTCTTGGTATCGGCTTCCGCCGCCCATGGCGTTATTAGCTAATTCCACAGCCATCTGGTTGTAGATAGCGTTTAGCTCAGCTTCAGACGTGATTTCTTGCCCACGGATGTTTACGGGCTTATTTTCTCGTAACGTATTAACAGCCCGACCATACCCTTGCGAAGCAAAGAGCCCTGCACGAATGTCAGAAACTTCTTTGTCCATGCGGGTCTGTTCAGCCTGCAAGCGCTCAAGGTTGTTATTCGCGTTCTGAAGGGCGTCTTGCGCGGACTGATACGCAGCTTGTGCGGCTTGTATGTAGGCTGATTGGTTCGCCCTATCGCGCTGGAACTGAAGGTCAGCCATTTCCGCTGCAGTGTTTATGGTGGCAACTTGTTCAGCGGAAGCAGCCGACGTTAGGCCACGCAAACCGAGCGCTGCCTGCTCTTCAGCGGTCTTAGCGGCGGAGATTCCTTGCTTGCCGATGTCGATGTCCCGCGTCTCAAGGCCACGTTCCATTTCTTGCAGCTTCTCTAGGTCACCGATCTTCCGGGCACGTTGCGCTGCCAAGATGTTTGCTAGCCCTGCAGAGGCGCCTGACGCTGCGAACCCTCGCGATCTTCCAGAGCTACCAAGGAGGAAGGCACGGCGACGCTCATCAGCAAGCTCTTCGGGGGTCTGGGCCTGCGCGGCCTTTAGTGCTGCTATACGGGCCTTCTCAGCGTCCTCAAACTCTTTGCGCCGCAGGTAGGCATCCACTTCTTCCCGTGCGGCTTTGCGCTCTTCTTTGGGAGCACCATAGGCACCTGCTTGCGAAGTCTCTCGGGCGCGAAGACGCTCCGTTGCCGCCTTAACCCGGGGGTCGTTCTGAATATCCGTATTTGCCGTCAGCGCTTGGAGTCCGGCAAGGGGACCTCGGGTAACAACGCCGGGAGCTACCGCCCCACTTGAACTGCCTGCACTTGCAGACGGCCCCGCCCTGGTGCCTCCGGCTAAAGCTGAACCGGGACCGCTGGGAGAAAAGAACCCGCCGGGTGATGAGGTGGAAGCGGGAGCACCAGAAGCGGCGGGAGCACCAGAAGCGGCGGGAGCAGCAGCAACAGTCTGCGCACCGGGAGGCAGAAGTACCCCTGCACCGCCCATATCTTGTACCTGACTCGGCTCCTGCATTTCCATGGTAGGTGTAAGCTGCGGAGCCTGTCGCACCCCCATGGCGGCTTCGATCATAGAGGCAATGTCTTCAGAGCTGCGCCCTTCTCGATCAGCAGGCAGTGCTCGCTCGGCCATCTCGCCAACGGGACGTGCACTGTAAGGCATGCGCCCCGCCACTGCGTCTACCGTCGCCCGAATCTTTTCCGGGTCCCTCCCTGCAGCGAGCAGACGGAGCTTGTCGCGCTCTAACTCGTTAATACGAGCAATACGTTCTTGTGCTTCTTGGGGAAGGGCACGGGTGGACCCGATACGCCCACGCTGGCTACCGCCTAGCTCTTCAATCTGCCGGTCAATCTCTCGCGCTAATAATGCACGTTGCTCCATAGGAGAACCGTCAAGTGCATCCCCTAGGCTACGTGTTTCCGTGGAGGGGGCCATGAGAGAAGACCCACGGGGTACATCCACATCCGGCCTTTGAGCTAGCACCTGCGTAATCTGCTCTTCCATGGAAGTAGGTAGAGCTACGTTTCGGTTAGCCATAGGAACGGCGTTTACCGCTTCACTCATGGCTTCCGGGGAACGATCCACAAACCGCATAGCATCGCCGATACCGGGCGCATCCTCGGAAGTTTCTGGTGCAGCAAAACCTAGCTCTTCCAGCGTCCTACCAGAACGGGCTAAAAGGTTGTTTAGGTCAGCCCTCGACGCCCCAAGCATCATAGCTCGCTTGATTAAATCTTTTAGGCTTTCGTCAGAACTTTCGATCAGATCGCCTTCGGCGTAGCCGACAACACCACCCTGGGCCATACGCATGTTCGGTGCCGGGACTGCTGCGATGCCGGACATCATGGGGTTACCCCCGGAGCGTTGCGCCGACTGCGCAAGACGCTGCATAGCCTGTGCTTGTTGAGCCTGCTGCTGCCGCATAGCGCCGCCGACCTGCTGCACGCGGTCATTCATGCCTGCACCCATCTGGTTACGGGCTTCCGCTACGAGCTGCTGCTCGGCCTGCTCTTTGACGGTACCGGGCTGTTGCTGCATGGAGGCCTGCAGTTGGCGCTTGGCCGCTTCCTGATCCTTCTTCACCTTCATCAGTGCAAGGAGATCGAGGGTATCCTGCGTCATGCCGTAGCGCTGCATCAGGCCTTGGGGATTATTCCCGTACAGCCGTTCACGGAGAGCGATTTCACGATCAATGGACATGCCTAAGTCTCCGTATTAAGTCCCAGTACCCGTACCTGTACCAGTAGCTACCCCAGTACCAGTAGCCGCCCCAGTACCTGTTCCAGTACCCGTACCTGTACCCGTAGCCGCCCCAGTACCTGTTCCAGTACCTGTTCCAGTACCCGTACCGCCTGCAAGGCCAAGAACGTCCAGTATGTAGTTAAACTGGTCCATGATCTGCGAATACTGACTGGGTTCAATGAACGTTTTGTTCTGCGCTTCCATGGGCAGGTCTTGAAGTAGCGACTGCAGGAACTGCACCGTCTTGAAGGGGTACAGACGCTCTTCTTCGAACTGCTTCTTCGCTTCGCTTACCGCTTCAGACTCGACGCCACGCTCTTGGGCACCGAGATCAGCCTGTGTCTTGAGCAGGTCTAGCCCATAACGATTAGCCAACTCCTGCGCTACGCGCTCGCGATCCTGCTCGGTATTGAACTGCTGCTGTGCCTGCTCAAAGGCCTGCTGATACCCACGGCCCCGGATGTCGGCAATATTCTGCGACAAGTTACGCTGTAGCTCTGCATCCATGATGGCCTGACGACTGCCACCAAACGCACCGGCCTTAGTGAG
>Ga0181593_10002537_pt1 | contig 16837 bp, 16 predicted proteins | sample 071ome_19_FD_133756 | JGI IMG/M metagenome (GOLD analysis project Ga0181593, IMG submission 133756) | Coastal salt marsh microbial communities from the Groves Creek Marsh, Skidaway Island, Georgia - 071413AT metaG (megahit assembly) | ecosystem: Environmental > Aquatic > Marine > Intertidal...
AAGAAACAAACTACGAACAATCTGTCGATCAGATTTGAAAGGCGAAATAAACGCCGACAAGACAATTAAACCTGCATCAGAAAACAACTTAGCAGCCTCGCCAATGCGACGAATATTTTCAACTCGATCGATATCTGAAAAGCCTAAATCTTTATTAAGACCATGGCGAACGTTATCACCATCAAGTAAAAACGTATGCTTACCCATTTTAAACAAGGCGTAATCTAATGCATTCGCTACGGTAGACTTTCCCGCACCACTCAGCCCGGTAAACCATAACAAACATGGCTTTTGCGATTTTTGTTGTGAGCGATCATCACGAGAAACGGCATGAGCATGCCAAACTACGTCCGTGCTTTTGGTGTTTTCCATAAACTGCCTACCATCTTTTAATAATAGCTATTTAATAACAACGGCTAATTAGACTCTGCAAGAACAATGAGGTCAACCCTCATCCCTAATATATGGAACTCACTGTGACTTTTACAAAACTCACCCCAACTGCTAATATCATTTTTATTTTTAGCTCTATCATCTTCAAGGATATGAAGTGAGTACTTTTATCACGGCACTGCTTGCCTTCGCCGCCACCTGTTTTTTTATCTATCTCTATAAGCCACTTGCCATTAAGGGCGGTTTAGTTGATATCCCCGATCAGAGAAAACATCACAGCGGGCACATCCCGTTAATCGGTGGCTTAAGTATTTATTCTGCGTATCTCGGTATTAGCCTTATTACAGGGGACCTAAGTTCTTCACACCTAACCTTTTTAGGCTGTGCTTTCGTCATGATAGTTTTAGGCGCCATTGATGACTATAAAGACCTTTCCTTCAAGCTTCGTTTAGCAGTACAAGCGATCATTGCCTTAATTATGGTCTATGCAGCCGATGTAAAAATTGACACGCTAGGCAACCTGTTTGATTCTGGCGAAGTAGAACTGGGTAAAATCGCCCCCTTCTTTACAGTGATCGCAGTGATTGGCTGCATCAACGCCTTTAATATGATGGATGGCATTGATGGTTTATGCAGTGGAGTCACCATAGTCACATTACTCACTGTCGCCTTATACAACGCCAACACTCAACCGCTCACCATCAATATCGCTGCAATTATTTTATGCTTATTGGCCTACATCATCTTTAACTTACAACTGATCAGTAAACGTATACCTAAAGTTTTTATGGGCGATGCGGGCAGCATGTTTATCGGTTTTTTAGTGATGTGGCTATTGGCTGAAACAACGCAAACAGGCTTAACTACTCCGCCTGTTATGGCTATTTGGATGATCGCCATCCCGCTGATGGACATGGGAGCTATTATGATACGCAGATTAAGAAAAGGGGAATCACCCTTTCAGCCGGATAGAAATCACCTACATCACATATTAATGCGAGCAGGCTTTAGCGCAAGAGAAGCATTAGTAATGATATTGATACTTGCAAGCCTAACTTCTCTATTAGGCTATACCTTATTACAAGCAGGTATTAGCGAATGGAACTTAATGCTGGTGTGGTTAGTATTGTTTGGATTTTATTCAGCAGGTATCAACCATGCTTGGGGTCTGAGCAAAATTATAAAAAATGGCGACACTAGGAAAAACCCTCACTCTAATAACCATTAAAACAATATAACATTAAAAAGTAATTAAAATGAAGACAGTTGCAGTCATAATGAGCGTTTATAAAAACGATCACCCAGATTATCTAGTAACCGCTATAAATAGCATTCTTAAACAAACTTATAAAAGCTCACTTTTTCTCTATCGTGACGGTCCCGTAAGTCACCATATTCAAGAAATTCTAAATAATTATAAAAGCAATCCAGAAGTGGAAGTAATAGAAAGTGACGAAAATAAAGGTTTAGCTTTTGCTTTAAATAGATTAATTAACATAGTAAAAGGTAACTTTGACTATATCGCAAGAATGGACAGTGACGACATATCTAGATCAAATAGAATTTATGAACAAGTTAATTATATGGAGGCCAACCCCAATATACATGTAAGCGGTTCTTTTTGTGAGGAATTTGGAGCTAGTTTTGCTCTGAAAGAAAAGAACTTACCTACAGATCATCAAAGTATCATAGATTTTAGTATTACAAGATGCCCCCTAATCCACCCTACAGTCATCTTTCGATCCAATGTTTTTATCCAAGGAAATAAATATCCAGAGAAGACAATACTTACCGAAGATATGGCATTATGGTTCTCTCTACTAGAACAAGGCTATCAATTTGGCAATATACCAAAGCCCCTACTAGAATACCGATTAGATGAAAATACCATTCAGAGAAGGACTGGAATAAAAAAAGCTGTTAGTGAAATCAAGGTAAGATTCCATTTCATGAAAAAACTAAACAAAACCTCAGCCAAAAATACACTACTAATCTCTTCACGTTTGTTGTTCCACATACTTCCACAGCCAATAATTCGCTTTATGTATAAATACATTAGATGACTAAGCTTGAGCAATACTGGTATATTCACAATACTTTCATGTAGTCACGCATCGTTATGACCAGCCACTAGAACCAAGCGATTAGCGTATAACAATTCTAAAGCCTGACTTTTAGATTCTCCATATTCTTTGCTCTTTGCCTTACAGCCGAATTGTATATAAAGACAAAAAATAAACCAAATATAATCAACACGATCATATCAACTATTAGTGACCCTACAGAGCGTCTAATAAAGAAAGGCCCCTGTATGATAAACAGCATTATAAAAGCGTTAGATATAACCTTGCTTTTTACAAATCTAATAATACAACCTATATAGAACAGCATAAACATCAACACAGAAAAACCGAGCACTCCATAATACATATTGGTGTTAGAGCCTAACCTAGCTGGCGCAGAAGCAGGCATAAAATTTTGATCGATAACTTCAACTACACTTTGAAGACCTAACACTCCTTTCATTAAAGGAATTGATTCAGCTAATAGCTGTTCAAATGTAAAATCATACTCAAGGTGAACAAAAGCCCCTATATAAATTGGATTAAGATGTTGAAAAAAATATGTTAACTGAGATAACTCAGAGCCACTAACAAATGGAATTACGCCTGCCCTAATAGGCTGCAATACAAATATCAGAAAGAAAACAGCAATAACTGAACACAAAAACAACCTCTTATAGTTTAACTCAAGAATCATAGGCAAAAGCCAAATCATAATAACCATTAAAAATGGGTACCTGTTATAGTTTTCTATTAGGTTAAAACCTGCAATAAGAAGCAATAACAAGAAGCCAAAACTGTTAGGCCTAAATGTGGATGCAAAAATCACGAATAAAGGCATTACGATCACTCCCACATACCCTACAGGAGATAGTAGATAGAACGCAAAAAAAGAAGCTAGAAAAAATTGATAGTAAATACTTTTAGTTTTAGTAAAACGGACTTTGAAATCACTAAAGGCTAACAACTTTACAAGAGAAACACCCACAACAAAGTGTGTAAAAAGACTCTTTGCGAAAGACGCACTATTGATATAAAAAGTTTCAAAAAAATGCATTGTTATACCCCCGCCCTCCAACGAGTACAATAAAGGTATGCCATAATAAAAAATAGGGACAATCAAATATAAGAAAATCACAGTTTTTCTTGCGTCATACTCATCAAAGTACATCGACTTTATACTACTCATGAAACCTCGATAAAAACCTTTAAAAACCTACAATCAACTATAAACTATTTCTCGAAATAGTCATTGGTGAACATCTAGTCTTCTAAATATATTTAGAGTATTAAATCCTAGCCTTTTTTTAACCATCCATGCAGCAATGAGGTTTTGAGAGGCCAACGCAATAGCAGTTGCATATGCAGCACCTAGGATTCCAAATAAATAAGTAAAAGTAAAAGCAAGTATTACAGCCAAAACTCCTGATAAAATCACCACATTCCTCATATCTCGTTCATGCCCTGTTACATTCAGCAAATATCCTACTGAGCCAGTTATAACATTTATAAATTGCCCCACAGCCATAACTTGAAGTGATTCAGCAGCAACTTTGTAATCTGTACCAAATAACCCCATCAAAAACTCTGGAAATAGAAGCATAATTATTAAAACGGGAATCGCTAACGCCACCATTAGCCTGCTAGAGGTCAGAGACAAGCGATCAACCTCCTCCAGCCTTCCTTTTGAAAATTCTGCTGCGATCTTAGGGACAACTACGAGATTAACTGCAATTAATACAAAACTAGCTAGTAATGCAGTCCGTTGAGCGACAGAGAAATATGCAATGCTCTTAGCATCTAGAAACCTTGCTGATGCAAACTGCCCCGCCCACTGTACACACAACCCCATCAGTAGAATTATAAAAAGCGCTGAGACGCTATTCCTTAATTCTGGATGAATTTGTGAGTTATATATAAACATTGCCCTTTCGTCAGAAAACCAAAAAAGCCCCCCTGAAACTAATGAGATAAATAATCCGCTTAAATAAATAACCAAAAGCTGCGAGCTATTTAGCTCCAGACCATTAAATGAAGCGATAAGGCAAACCACTATGAAAAAAACTTGAGAAATTACATTTTGAACCAACGTACCGAATATGGGTTTTTGCTTACCAATTAGGAGAGCAGCAAGTACCTGTATCATTGCCACCAAGAAAACGCCAAAACTCACTAAGCTTAGTATTTCAGACATAGCCTCTTCACCAATTAGCTTAGCTATATATTCAGGAAAAAAAAGAAATAGCACCATTACTAGAACTGACAAGAGTGACACAGCTTTAATTACAAAAGATTGGTCTTGGTTGATACGGGTCCATGGCTTGTCGACATTAGAAGCGACTACTTTTATAAGAGCAGTCTGAGATCCAATAGTTGCTACTCCTCCTAGCACATGCATAACTGCAAGACTAATCATGAAAACACCTACACGTTCTGGTGTTGTTACATGCGAGAGAACCAATGTCACTAGAAAACTGGCTACAGAGCCAAAGCCCCTTATTGTAAATACCTGGATTGTTTTCAGTAGCATCAAAATACCATTACAAAGGGAATTCTTAGGTTTCTCTCATTAACAAACATAATGCACTCTCCGGACCAAAGCGTGCTATGGTAAACTTAAATATTCACTTACCATTCTTTGTGTTGTGAACTTCTTATTGAAGATATCCAAGCTTTCATTTGCCATTTTTTTTCGTCGTTCCGAGTCCGAATCCAACAACCTCATAAACTCATTTACATCATCAACTATTTGCTTCTCAGTTTGATTACTAACGAGTAACCCATTATTACAAATTAGTTCTCGAGCGCCACCAACATCTGTCATAATTATAATGCAACCTCTAGACAATGCCTCAATAGCTGCAACCGGCATGCCTTCATCAGAGCTAAGTAAGACAAACACATCACCATGCTTATATGCCTCAAAAGGTCTATCAACTTCCCCCTTGAAACAAAACAAACCGTTTTTTTTGCCTGTTAGTTCTTTAACTAACTGTGCTTTTTCCGGCCCACCTCCATATAAAATTACACTTTCCATATTTATTAATGACGTTAAATCTAACTTAGGCAATAAATACTGCCTTTTTCGACGACAAATAGTCCCCGTACAAAAGATATTAAATCTTTTAGATATTTCTTCATTAGTAACTTTTACCTTTTCACCAAAGCCATTATTGATAACAAAACAGTTTTGATTAGATTGTTGGCGCATTTTATAAATATTTAAAGCTGACTGAGTTAAAAATATTACTCCTCTAACCTCTTCTAGCATTTCATAAACATTATCTATAACTCTTTTAAATTTTTTGTTATTACAGGAAGGAAATGTAACCGTTGAAACATTAAACAGGTCCCCATTACAGTGAAATACGAAATAAGCTTGTCCCAGACTTCCTCTTCTTTGGTACTCGAGCAATGTCCAAATATCATTAATCACCACGATATCACTTTCATCGCATAGCCCTTCAAAAAACTTTCTGCATACTGTTGTTGCATTTCTCTCGTGAATCAGCTTTCTATATAAACAAAAGAAAAAGTAATAGCGTTCAGCAAGTTTCCAAAGGGCCAACCTTATAGAGGAGATAATTCTTTTTCTAGTCGGGATCCCTTTACTTTGAGCAGGTTTTGGCGGCCCAGAATCAGTCGTGTATACAGAAATACCTTTATGATTAATAAAGCTCTTCATGTAGGAAGAAATACCTGTTGGAGCGTATGCGCTGCCCGAGTACAAAAAATGCATCATTTTAAAGCTCGATTCTTTTCGAGATGGTATAATTCTTTCCATATTCCGCAGAATATTTGGAATACAATCGTGTTTTTATTTCTTCAACAGACTCTTCTTTTGTTTTTAAGTAGGTAAAAAAACAACCACTTTCAAGCAAAGACAAAATAATAGTAGAGTCATGAACAAAAACTTTTTTAAAATTGAAAGGGTTTGCATTGTTAATTCTTGAAATTGATTCATGATACTCATTTCTATCGCGAGGATGACATTGAATATAGAGTTTATTAACTGAAGAATTATTTATCAGAACCTCATAGTATTTACTAACAGTTGTAAATACCAATACTTCACCACTAGAGAGGTCTAGACTTTCCATTCTAAAACAAGGGAGGTAATCAGAGAATATAACCCGACCACTGTAACCAACTTCATTGACTAATTTATCCTTCCAACGCTCATTCCACACTAATAATTTATCTTTTAGTTTTCCATTTGGAATCGATGTGTAATCAGGGTGACCACGATAGATTATTCCGTGTTGAACCTCTATTGAGTTCATCAACCCCATATACTTTTCAATCTTAGGCACAATACAATTAGAATAGTAAACTTCTTTCCCTTTCAAAAAAAAAGAAATAAAGTAGTTATAGTAGTAATCTCCGACTATCAACTTAGCTTTTTTAACGGATTCTTTATTATCAACCCCCAAATCCCCTAAATCTTGCACAAGCCTCTTATACCCTAACAAATCCAACAAATACCCAAAACGTCGATAAAGATACCAAACAAGTTCAATAAAAAGTGTATTTCCCTTGTTATTTTCCGGCCTGAAAAACTTAACTCTCGATGTTTCCCCCATATAAAAAGAAACAAAATCATCTATTTCTTTTCTTGAAATCAGACATGTCACAACATTGACTCGCCTTAACCTTAAGAAAATAAAGACAAACAAGAAAAAGAAAGATGAGGGTAAAGATTTCCAATAGCTTATGGTTTCAACCCTATACGGTGACTCTTCTTTATCCGTGAAATAGAACTTCAAATAGCCCCAAACAGGAATATTCTTATAGGACAGACTCCAATAATCAGACATTTTTTAATTTAAAACCTTACTTAAGCGAGCTTATTCCTTTTCCCGAAAAAACCCTATAAAGAAAAAACACTGAAAAGAAAAAGTATGAAGCAAACCTTTCCTTCAATATTATTTTTTTTGAACAAATATTTGATAACACAGATTCTTGATAACCAAAAGTTTGGTAATCCTGCGAGTAAATTTTGTAGACTCTACTAACAACATCTTTTGTAAGATTCAGTTCTTTTCGGTCCCCTTTATTTCGAATTGATAAGTCTGATAGTTTCTCTAAACCGAAATCAACTTCAATAGACTCGCAGATTTTTTGAAAGCCATCTTCAAACTTATAAACCTTAGTCTGGCTATCAATGAACCTCACCTGAGGAAGTAAATGGTTATCCCACACTCTAGGTAAATACTTAACCAAAAGATCTACCAAGTAAACAAATGTAGAGAACGTAACAAACCTACCAAAGAACTTAACTTCTTTAGTTCGATGAAAGTACTCACTAATTAGCCTATCCAGAGGATCCCTAACAATGCAAAACGACTTAGATGCTAAGTTAGTTAGGCCAAACTCTGATAATTGTTCCACATCGAGGTGTTGACCACTTATTACAAAATAGTCTCTTCCCTTCTTACTAAATAAAGGTATATCTCCAAGGGCATAAACGCTTTCTATAGTCGTACCCCCAGTTTTAGGGATGTGGTAAAACAATATAGAGTCACTTTTAGCGGAAAATAAAGGCATTATGTAGTACCTGCGTGTATGGTTTAGTCAATCAGTTTCATAGACAAAGGCGTACCTTTAGATATATCCCTATTAAAGGTCTTACCTAAAACATGTTCAAAATGCTTAGGTGCTAGCCCGAAGCCTGGCCTAATACTTCTTACATTTTCTTTAGTAAACTTCTCTCCGGCTTTAATATCTCTAACAGCATACAAAGAGCGCCTAAAGATCATGTTGCCTTTTTCACTTTCCTTGCGTTCGTAATTTACTTGCCCCATCGCTTTCCAAGCAATTTTGGTATCTCGGCATAACTGTTCCAATTCAGGCTTTTCAAGTGAAAAACTATCGTCAGGTCCTCCGCCATGGCGGTGCAGGGTCACGTGCTTTTCAATTAAACACGCTCCTAAAGCAACGGAGGTAACAGCTGTCGTATTGTCGATCGTATGGTCAGAAAGACCTGTTAACACGCCGAATCGTTCAGCCATGTCAGGAATTGTCTTGAGGTTATAGTCCCCTGCTGGGGCTGGATAGCCACTCACACAGTGAAGAACGACAAGCTCTTGGCAGCCACCTTCTTTTGCCGCATCTATAGCTTCCTGAATTTCTTCCTCGTTCGCCATCCCAGTTGAAATGATCATAGGCTTACCAGTTTTTGCGACATAACGTATAAGCGGTAAGTCAATCGCTTCAAAAGAAGCAATCTTATAGGCTGGGCAGCCAAGTTCTTCAAGCAAATCTACTGCTGTTTCATCGAACGGTGAGCTAAATATAGTAATCCCTAGCTCTTTTGCTTTTGCAAAAAGTGGTTTATGCCAATCCCAAGGCATATGAGCTTCTGTATACAAATCGTAGAGAGTTCTTCCGTCCCATAAACCGCCTTCAATTTTGAAATCAGGCTTATCACAATCGATGGTCAAGGTATCTTGCGTATAGGTTTGCAGCTTAATGGCGTCGGCGCCACATGCTTTTGCCATTTCTAAAATTTCAAAAGCACGATTAATATCACCATTATGGTTTGCAGACAATTCAGCAATGATATAGGGCTCAAATTCAGGACCAATTTTACGTCCATCAATTTCAATAAAGTTTTTAGTCATCTGATTTTTCCAAACGAATATTGTATTTTTGACCATTTAACACAAAAAATGCGGGGAACCTGTCAGGATCACAAACTCTTAAAAGATTAAACTGAGAAAATAAAGAGGCTTGTATGTCAATTTCACTATCTACTGGAGTACGCTTTCTGTGATAGCTGCCTCTCTCATGCAGCTGCTTTTCTGGCTTACTTAAATCAATATTTTCACAGGCCCAAGTCATGAGTTCTAACTCAGCTTCGAACAACTTATGATTAATTTCATTAAATAGTTCGTTACCGGTAAGTGTGATTCTTAACTTGCGCCAGATATCACCGGCATCAACCCCGTCTTCTGCATTCAACAATGATAAAGTAAGAACATCCTTCCCTGCCAGAATATCCCATATGTGAGGACTCCAGCCCCTGCCCTCAGGTAAATCGCTAGCATGTATTACTAAATTGAATCGAAACTTATCTCTGACTTCTTTCTTAATAATTTCTGAACAGGAAATAAGAAATAAGATATCGCCACCAAGATTGACTTCTTTTACAGAATTAAGAAGTACTATTTGGTGGGAGTTTTTATTATGTTCAACCCATTTTTCGAGATATTCATAAACTGGATGCTTTTGATTAGTGCATAAGATTGTTATCTTCATTTATCACTCGCATAATTTCATCTGTAACTCTCACTGCACCGCGACCATCGCAAATAGCTAAACTATTATGATAATACTCGCGCCATTTCCCTGTAAGTTGTATCAATGCGTCAGGTAACGCCTCTTGTATAGTTTCTAAGGGGATTGATAAACAGGCACCATGTTTAACAAGCTGCTCACAAATCATATTCTGGTTATCAGCAATAGGAATAACGATTGAAGGAAGCCCCAGGCAGGCTCTTTCCCAACTTGTGGAACCAGGAGCTCCAACAGCAATATCCTGTGCTAACATGAGCCCAGCCATATCCGAAGTAAAATTTATGTGCTTTACATTGTCGTAAAACGTAGAAAGCTCTTTAACACGCTTATAGTGAGGAGAACGCTCCCCCAATAGCACAGTTAGTTCAGTATCGGGCAAATCAGCAAGTGAATGGATAATTTTAGAGGTCGCATTCGGTAAGTCGATGCCGCCCATTGAAATTAGTACCCTGAGTTTACCTCTAGAGCGAACTCTTTTTTCAGCCTCAGAACGCAGCTTAGAAAAATTATTATTTAGTAACGCATATCGAGTGCCCGTTAATATTTTTTCTATACCAGAGTAATCTGTCGCGCTACGTCCAAGAGTCTGATCAATTAAAATATCAGCATCGTGCTGCCTAGCTAAATCATCTATAGCTACAACTTTACAATTAAATCTGCTTTTAATTCGCTTGTGCCAGCTTGCGTCTAAGGCGTAATGATCTACTATCACCAAATCAACAGATTTAACTTGATTGAAAAAATCAGAAGAATCCTCTTCGACTGTTCGTTGTAACCAGCCCAGATAATCATCATTTTGCTTGGGAGTAACAGCCTGGCAAGGAGTTAATGAAAAGACTTCATACCCTCTTGACTCAATGTAAGAGATCATATCCCCTTTTTGAGGAAGACACGCAAATTTTGGCTTCAAACCTCTAGATGATAATTCATCCGCCAATACAAGGCAGCGCATAACGTGGCCGGTACCAATCCAAACTGAAGCGTCTACTCGAATTACAAGTTGATTCATAAAAAGAACACTTTTTTACTATCTGACCTTAAATAAAGGCTCCAATACAGTGCACTCTAGCTTATCAGCTAAGGTATTATTATTTATGGCATCTTTCATTATTGGAAACACTTCTCGGTAACAGGTAATAAGTTGATTGATATCCTGTTTACTGTGGGAGTAACTAATATTGTGGGTTCCTATGGTTAATATCCCCCGTTTCAAAACTTCTTGCATAAACAGAGTCTTAAGTTCAAAGCTATTGTAAGAACCTGAATCAGATATCGTTAAAAATGACCAAGAAGGATGCCCCGCAGTCCCTAAAAAATGTTCGCACCCAAGCTCATTTATTAAGTGGTTTAAACTTTCTAGCAAGTACCTCCCAATTGCGTTAATTTTTTGAGGAGTATCTAAAGTATCTACTTTATCTAAGACAACCTTTGCCGCTGAGAGAGAAGCAGTTTCCCCACCAAAGGTGCCTGAAAAGAAGATATCATTCATTACATCCATTATCTCTGCCTTACCAACAACTGCAGAGAGGGGAAAACCATTTGCTAAGCCTTTACCAAAAGTTGCCAAATCAGGAGTTACACCAAAGAGTTCTTGAGCCCCCCCTTTTGCAAAACGACATCCTGTAATAGTTTCATCAAAAATAAAAACGGCACCTTCGTCTTTTGCGATTTCTTTTACCGCCTCAAGATAACCCTCTTTAGGGTATTCAACATTCATAGGTTCCATTATTATGGCCGCTACACTATTACGATTTTGTTCCACAACTTGTTTTAAGGAACCTATATCGTTGTACTTAAATACCTTAGTAAGCGCCTGTGTCGACTCTGGCACCCCCAAATTTCTTGATGTAGACCCGATATACCAATCTTGCCAACCATGGTATCCACAAACTAGAACTACCTCTCTTTTAGTGTATGCTCTTGCAAGCCTAATTGCTGCAGAAGTTGCGTCACTGCCATTCTTACCAAATCGCACTTTTTCAGCGCACGGAATCATCGATATTAACTTTTCAGCGACTTCCGTTTCTAATCTGTGGGGTAGCGAAAAACTGACTCCTGTCTTAATTTGGTCGCACACAGCATTGGTAATGTCCTGATCCGCGTATCCTATCGAAACACATAACAACGCATTCATAAAATCAATATATTCATTACCGTCAACATCCCAGACTTTTGAACCTTCACCTTTTTCGATAAACAGAGGTGACGCCCCCACAGGAAACTGCACTTTGCTCTTTGAAAACGTTTGGGAACCAAGCGGTATCGACTTTAAAGCTCTCTCCAACAGTAATTCTGAGTTTTTATATGTGTTCATAACCCTTCTTCTATTTCTCTTTCGATATAGACTTTAAATAGCCTTCATTTCGCTGTATCTGACCATTAATGTCCGCCAATTCAGGGTGCTTTTCCAACAGTCGTAGTACTGCTTGGCTATCAAAATACTGCTCCTTAGCACCAAGTATTGAGTATACTTTCTCAACAAAGTCGAAATCTCTAGGTTCATCAACAGTCCATCTAAAGTGCGAGTAATCCACAGGCGAAATATAAGCGTTTTTGCTGAACTTAGTGTTTTTTCGTATATATGGTGTCACATGTTCACATTCTGACAGCAGAGTTGCATTTTCCCATGCATCTTTAAGTGCGCTGAAGCTAAATACTTCAACGTCCAAACCGTCAGGAAATGTTTCAGGCTCTATATTAGATGTATAATCACAATGCTCGGATAGGTGCTTAGATATAACAGCATCCACTATCACGGGATCTATTAACGGGCAATCTCCAGTTAGTCGAACAACAATGTCTGCTTTGCTTTTTAACGCAGCATTATAGAAACGATCTAGCACGTTTTCTAAATCTCCGGCATAACAGTCTAGTTTTAGCGAGTCACAAAGCTCAATCAGAGGTTTATCACTTAAATGTACTGACGTAGCAACAACTAGCTTATTAATGAGTTTCGATCTATTGAGACGTTCAATTTGGTGCTGAATCATCGGCTTACCTAAAAGTGGTTTTAGTACTTTATTTGGTAACCTGGTGGAACTACATCTCGCCTGCAAAATTGCTACTATATTCATTTTATTTCCATAAAGACGGATTGATTAATTTTTCAGACGATGAAGCTAAACTTGCCATATCAGTTGTTGCAGGGTGTTTTGATACATATTGGTAGGCAGCAACGACTTCCGAAAGCTGTTGCTGAGTTAAGCACCCTACAACGCCAAAGTCGATATATTGATTTTGAATCAAATAGATTAGACAAAGCTCTAAAGGCGTAAGCTGTACTTGTGTGGAAAATTCAAAAAACTTATCAAGTTCTTCCATATATGGTGTAATATTTTCTGGTATTTCAGCTTGTTTATCTAACAACAAGCCTTGTAAGAACAAGGATCTTGCATGTACCTCAATCCCCTTAGACTTCGCTAGTTTCAATAATCCAGATGTTTCAAACCTCTGATCCAAGCAACTAGCTGGTATTTGGATAATGTCCAGTTCATGAACATCTAGCGCCTTTTCAAGGGCCTTTATCGAATAAAAAGAAGCTCCAATTTTTGTTACTTTTCCAGCTCTCTTAAGTCGAGAAAGTTTTTGTAAACTGCTATGAGTACGCTTGTTAAACAAATCATTCTCATCATGAAACAACACTGCATACAGTCTATCGGTTTTAAGTTTATAAATTGAATTCAAAATTAATTCATCGACTTCCAAACATAAGTTACTAGAAGAAGGTAGTTTCGTTATGTGTTTAAAGTCATTATTTGGCTTATAAGCAAGCCCAATTACTTTTTCACTATCGCCATATGCTATTGCGGTATCTAGTACTGATATATTTTCAGAATATGCAAACTCGAGGATTCTGTTAACCTCATCAATAGGCACCTTACCACCGTTATTTGTAACACCATAATCTAACCCAAACTGGACGGTACCTAATGCTAACTTCATTTTGGAGGTCCTTCATTATTAATTCTGCCGAGCCAAATAGAATCTTCAAAATTTGAATTTACTCTAAAATGATCTCTTAAGACTCCTTCCACTTCATACCCTGCTTTCAAAAATGCCTTTTTAGAGCCTACATTTGAGCTGTAACACCCTGCATCTAATTTGTGAAGTCCTAACTTATTGAAAGCGTAGTTAGATACTAAGCAAATGGCCTCTGCCGCAATACCTTTTCCCCAATAATCTCTGTTGCCTATTAATAGCCCTATAGTTGCCCTTGAATACAGTCTGTTAATCGGGCCTATTTTGATGTTTCCAATATGAAATTCCCTAATATTGCAGAAAATACCAAACAAAATACTCGATTGATCCTCAGAAACTGACTTAACAAATTCCATGCAGGACTCTTTTGAATGTGTCGTATACCGATTTTCCAAATACTGATTTATTAACTTATCATTTAGCCAAGAAGCATACTCTTCTGAAACATCCTCTTCCCTTAAAGCACGAAGATAAATTTGCTCCCCTCTCAGGACTTCATCAACTAGCATATTTTAAATTAATACCTCGCTGAGGACCTCAATAACAGTATCTTGTTGCTCATCAGTCATGGTATGAAATAAGGGAATACTTATGGCACGCGAGTAATACTGTTCGGCCTCGGGAAATTGCCCTTCTTCAAAACCTAATAACTTATAGTAAGGCTGCATGTGTACAGGAATATAATGCAGGTTAACTCCAATACCTAACCTTCTCAGCTCATCAAAGATTTCACCATGCGATTTGTTAATTTCATCGAGATTCAAACTAATAACATACAAATGACGACCTGAGTATGAATCATTAATCTGTTTAGGTAAGGTTACTGGAAGGTCTTTTAATAACTCATCATATCGAGCAGCTAGTTCATTTCTTCTAGCAACAAAATTATGCAATCGCTCCATCTGGCTTGCACCAAGTGCGGCCTGCATTTCTGTCATGCGGTAATTGAAACCTAAATCAACCTGCTGGTAATACCAACCACCATGACTAGGTTCTGTCATCAAAGCTTCATTGCGAGTTACACCATGACTGCGCAGCAGCTCCAGTTTTTGTGCTAACTCAGCCTTATTAGTTGTGGCTACTCCGCCCTCCGCAGTTGTAACAATTTTTACCGGGTGAAAGCTAAACACCGTAATATCACTATATGCACAATTACCTATAGGCTTTCCTTGATACCTGCCACCAATCGCATGAGAAGCATCTTCGATAATAGCAAAGTTATATTCAATGCTCAGTGCATGAATTTTTTCCATTTCACATGGCTGGCCACATAGATGCACAGGAATAACCACTTTAGGCAGTCTGTGGTTATTTTCCCTTGCATGCTTCAATTTACGCTCTAGCTTAACTGGCGATAAATTGTATGTTTCAGAGTCAATATCGACAAAGTCAACATCTGCTCCGCAGTACAAAGCACAATTAGCTGAAGCAACAAAAGTGATAGGAGAAGTCCAAACAACATCACCTTCTCCAGCGCCTAAAGCCAAACAAGCGATATGCAGGGCTGAGGTAGCTGAGTTTACAGCCAGCGCATATTCAGCATTAACTGCTTCTTTAATTTTACTCTCGAATTTTGGAACTTGAGGACCCTGAGTTAAGAAGTCAGATTCGAGTACATCAACGACAGCATCAATGTCTTGCTGAGTTATCTCTTGCTTACCATAGGGAATCATAGAATTACTATCTCTTAAACTTCAAAACTCGGATCAACGTGCTCTCTAATCAATTCACGTAAACCTTCAATAGTTTCCCATTCGGTGTTGGTGCCTGAGTTATATTTAAAGCCAAACGGAACCTTAATTGCATTATGATGATTGATAAAATCTTCCTCTGTGTTCATAAAAGAAACAGATGGCAGAATTGCGTAATAACGACCCAAATCAATAGTATTCAGTGAATCTGTATCAGTGATCATTTCTTCGTGAAGTTTTTCACCAGGGCGAATACCAACAACCTTAGTTTCACATTGAGGAGCAACCGCTTTGGCAATATCTAAAATCTTGTAAGACGGAATTTTAGGCACGAAGATTTCGCCGCCAAGGTGGTTTTCAAGCGCATACATCACCATATTTACGCCGTCTTGAAGCGAAATATTAAAACGCGTCATTTCTTCATGGGTAATAGGTAAAACCCCATCGTTCTTTTTCTCTAAAAAGAACGGAATTACAGAACCGCGCGATCCCATCACATTACCATAACGGACAACGCTAAAGCGAATATCTTTAGAGCCTCTGATATTGTTAGCAGCCGTGAATAGTTTGTCTGAAGCAAGCTTTGTGGCACCGTATAGATTGATTGGTGCACAAGCTTTATCAGTTGATAAAGCAACTACATCATGAACACCGCATTGAAGGGCAGCTTGAATGACGTTCTCAGCACCACCAACATTGGTACGAATACATTCAGTAGGATTATATTCAGCAGTGTCTACTTGCTTAATCGCAGCTGCATGGATAATAACATCGACCCCTTCACAGGCCTGAATCATTCGATTCTGATCACGGACATCTCCAATAAAGAAACGCAATTGAGGAAAGTCAGACTGAGGGTATTTCTGCCTCAATTCAAACTGTTTCAGTTCATCGCGAGAATAGATGACTATTTTTTTAACTTGCGGGTAACGTTCAAGAATTGTTTTGATAAATTGCTTACCGAATGACCCAGTACCACCAGTTATAAGAACTACTTTCTCATTTAACATATTATTAACCAAATATATCTATTTATTGCTTATCAACTCGTACAGCTGATTACCCACAATCAACCTCTGACCACCATCTCTTGTTAGAGGTCGCCACGAAGCCGTTAAACTGTCTTTACGGGATTCAACAAAGAAAAGATCCAGAGGAAATTTAATGTAAATCCCTTTATCAAAGCTACCTTCACCAAAGTCTTCTGCTGAAACATCGGTAAAGGTTGCCCAGCCCCCCATTACTACGCCTGTGTTGAACTTCCTGCTCAAATCTATGGTGGTGCCTATGTCTTTAGCCAAGTAACGCCCAACACTGATCTTAGCTAACGTATTATTAATAGGTGTATCATAATACATAGTCAAATGACCAGTCGCTACCGTATAATCTTTGAAAGTAAATAACTGATCATAA
>Ga0181593_10002539_pt1 | contig 16834 bp, 12 predicted proteins | sample 071ome_19_FD_133756 | JGI IMG/M metagenome (GOLD analysis project Ga0181593, IMG submission 133756) | Coastal salt marsh microbial communities from the Groves Creek Marsh, Skidaway Island, Georgia - 071413AT metaG (megahit assembly) | ecosystem: Environmental > Aquatic > Marine > Intertidal...
TCACCAGCGAATCATAGCGTCGTGCGAAATCACCTTCCGCGCGTTCGATCTTGATGACACGCGCGCCGGCATCAGCAAGACGTGATGAGGCATAGGGCGCGGCCACGGCCTGTTCGAGCGCGACAACTGTGATTCCTTCAAGATCCATCAAGGTAACCTCCCCCGATTCGGCCAGTAATTGTCCACAATCTTACCCCGATCAAAAAATACCCACTTCCTTAACGTGCTAGAGGAAATTATTATAATGGTATTGGGGGGCGCAATGGACATTAAGCAACTTCGCTATTTTATTTCTATCGCGGAAGAAGGTTCCCTGTCGGGGGCCGCGCAACGGGTCAACGTAGCACAACCTTCCCTGTCGCAGCATGTATTGTCTCTGGAACGTGAACTGAGCGTTAAGCTGCTGGAACGTTCGTCGCGCGGGGTATCACTGACGCAATCGGGCGAGGTATTGCTATCACATGCGCGCGAAATCGTTGAGTCCTTGGACATTGCCGCGAATGCCGTTCGGCAGTCAGGTGCTGAACCAGTGGGAGATGTCGCTGTCGGGCTGCCAAGTTCGATCTCAATGGTGTTGACTGTGCCACTGGCTGAAACGGTATGGCTCGAACTCCCCAAGGTGCGTCTCAGATCGATCAATGCGATGAGTGGATTCATTCAGGAGTGGCTGGAGGACCAGTCAATCGACATTGGCTTCTTGTATGACATCTCATCTGTAAGGCATCTACGACACACGGAGATCATGACAGAAGAGCTGCAATTTTTTTCAGCTCCTGACGCCTGGCCTTTCAAGAGCCGGGCTGGAGCGAACGTGACGCTAGCACAGGTTGCCTCGGTGGACCTTGTCCTGCCTTCCGGCCATCATGGCCTTCGTAAGATGATTGATCGCATCGCCCGCTCACAGGGTGCCGACCTCAGGGTTTCATCCGAAATGGATGCCCTCAACCAGATCAAGACAATGGTATCACGCGGCAGCGGTTACACCATTCTTGCGCCGGCGGCAGCGCATGATTTTGTTCAGCGGGGCGAGTTGATCGCGGCAAACATCACCGAACCCAAAATGGTGCACCCCGTCTATATCGTTCGCAATCCTGCCAAACCCATAACGGTGGCAAGCCGTGAAGTCGAGCGCATCGCCATTTCCGTTATGCGGGACCTTCTTGCTCGTGGAATCTGGCAGGCTTCCGACACTTTCGACCTGACTGACCTGTAGGTCGGGCCTTTCACGATACGGCTTGCGGGACAGGGATGAATCTCTATAGACAGAAGCGATAGCCTTTAGACGCTGATCATATTTGCGGTTTTGTATCCACGGCTTCAGTTTTTCTTCAGGGTATGACTCACCAAAGGTGGAACGGCATCTCGATGAGATGCCAACCTCTTGTCTGTGCCTGCCATGATATCGTAAGTGGAGGGGGACGCCACGATGAACCGACACAACAAGCTGACGGAAGATTCAACCGAAAGCAGAACTGGCATTTTTATCGATAATGCCTGGCATCCCAGTGATAGCGGCAGGACCCTGCCGGTCATCAATCCAGCCAATGGCGAAGCCTTCTCCAAAATCGCTGCGGGTAACGCTGCCGATATAGATGCTGCGGTTCGCGCGGCGCGCGACGCCTTTAACGGAGAGTGGGGACGTCTCAGCGCGACGGAACGTGGTCGATTGCTGAGCAAGGTTGGCGCGTTGATCCTGGAGCATTTCGACGAACTGGCCGCCCTGGAAGCGCGCGATACTGGAAAGCCCATGAAGCAGGCAAATGCAGACATCACTGCCGCTGCGCGCTACTTTGAATATTATGGCGCTGCCGCCGATAAGGTGCATGGCGAAACCATCCCGTTCATGGACGGCTTTTTTGTTACAACCGAACATCTGCCCTACGGTGTGACGGGACACATCATTCCCTGGAATTATCCAGCCCAGATGTTTGGCAGATCGCTTGCTCCAGCGCTTGCCATGGGCAACGCCACGGTTATCAAGCCTGCAGAGGATGCTTGTCTCAGTTCTCTGAGGCTTGCCGAATTATGTGCCGTGGCCGGCTTTCCGCCGGGTGCGATAAACCTTGTCCCAGGGTCCGGGGAGACAGCAGGGGCGGCTTTGTCCAGCCATCCTGGGATTGATTTCATTTCCTTTACGGGCAGTCCGGAGGTCGGATCTCTTGTGCAGATAGCGGCGGCTCGCAACCATATTGGCTGCACATTGGAGCTCGGTGGCAAAAGCCCCCAGATCGTCTTTGCCGATGCCGATCTGGACGCGGCGGTGCCTGTTGTTGCCGCTGCCATTGTCCAGAATGCCGGTCAGACATGCTCCGCTGGAGCACGGGTTCTGGTAGAAGATAAAATTTTGGACAAATTCACCAAGAAGCTCAGCGCTGCTTTCAGCGGCCTTGTCGTGGGCACACCTGAAATGGATTTGAACCTTGGCCCTTTGATCAACCAGACACAGCAACGCCGCATCGAGCGCTATTGCAATCAGGCAGAGACGGATGGTATTTCGCTGATTGCCTCTGGGCGCATCGCTGATGATGTGCCGCAAGGTGGATATTTCGTTGCGCCGCGACTGTATGGCCCTGTTCCTCTTGATCATCCGCTTGCTCATGATGAAGTGTTTGGCCCGGTGTTGGCCCTGATACCCTTCAGTAATGAAGAAGAGGCGGTGAAGATCGCGAACGGCACAGAATACGGTCTTGTGGCCGGGGTCTGGTCAGGAAACGGGTCGCGCGCTGTTCGCGTTGGCCGCAAAATGGTCGCCGGCCAGGTGTTCATAAATGGCTATGGCGCTGGTGGCGGGATCGAGTTGCCTTTCGGCGGCATGCGCAAGTCTGGCCACGGCCGGGAGAAGGGCTTCGAGGCGCTTTACGAATTCAGTGCATCGCGAACCCTTGTCATAAAACACGGTTAGTTTGCTGCCATTCCGTGCAGCGTCCGGCGGGTCGGATGATCTGGATCCGGTCAGAAAGGACGACGTGCCGCTGCGGAGCGAGTTATGCCGCTTCGAGGGAGAGGCATCAAAAAATCTTCTAATCGTCAATGCTATTGCACCAAAAATGTTGGAAATTGGTGGGTTTAAGCGAAGTGCTATAAAAAAATTCAATATAAGTTAGCGTGGATTGGTATTTCCCAAACATCACCGCGGTTGGTGGAGTGGTAAGAAAGCAACGGTCAAATAAACCAATTAAATGGGGAAGGAAATGCAGATGTTGTTTTCGCGCCTAATAGGTGTCTTGGTTGCAGGATCGACAATGCTGGCAATCTCAAATGCGAGTGCTGGTGTAAACGAGCTGCCCGCTGACATCCAGAATTCTCTCTATAACCAGAATTTCTTGGATCCTAATCAGCCGATTGGTGAAAGTGCCTATCGTGACTGGGTCGCCAAGAATCCTCCACCCTGGAAAATCGGGTACGCCTCGTCATATGCTGGCAACACATGGCGGGCTGCGGTGATGGATCGCCTGCAGAACGAGCTTGTTCCCAAATGGAAGGAGCTTGGTATGCTGGAAGAAGTTGTCATAACGCAGTCCAACTTGAATGACGCAACGCAGATCCAGCAGATCCGCCAGTTGGTCGATCAGGGTGTCGACGCAATCATCGTGTGCTGTTCCAACCCGACCGCCCTCAATGCATCCGTCGAATATGCCTACAAGAACGGCGTCGCGGTATTCTCCGGTATTGGTTATCTGACGAGCCCATATTCCATCAACTCCTCTGCCAACTTCGTGGTCGGTGGCCGGATGATGGGTGAATGGATGGCCAATGAAATCGGTGGCAAGGGTCGCGTCCTGAATGTCGAAGGTATCCCCGGCACGTCCGCATCGGACAGCCAGAATGTCGGCATCGAGAAGGCGCTTGCGGACTTTCCAGATGTGAAGGTCAAGGGCCAGATTGCTGGCATGTGGACCGACCAGGTTGCGCAGGCCGAAGTTCAGAAATGGCTCGCCACAAACCCCGGGAAACTCGATGGCATCATCATCCAGTCGGCGTCCGAGCTTGGCGCGCTGCGCGCATTGCAGCAGTCCGGCCGCGATATGATACCGATCACAATTGGCTCCGAGCTTGGCGCGCTGTGCTACTGGCGCAACAACCCGGATTACGTATCCGGCGCGATCCACGCATGGCCGCCAGGTGATGATTTCGAGATGATCTGGAACATTATGATGCGGACACTCCAGGGGCAGGGTCCGAAAGTTCAGTCAATCCTTACCACGCCGGTGGCGATGAACAAGGACGAGATGATGGCAGCCATCCCAAGTGACTGCTCGGAGCAATCCGACAAGTGGTATCATCCGGGCATCGAAGCGTGGGCCGGCAAGGAATTTCTCGATAATTTCTTCCTGCGTCCCGCAGACCCGGAAAAGTACGACGTGGCATCACATCCGAAGTCGTAACGGGAACAATAACATCCTGGCCGTTTCACGGCGGCCAGGAATATATTCATCGGAAAATTCTGGAGGGGGCATTGTCGGCACTTGCGGCGAACCTGGTCGACGTGACCAAAAATTTTGGGCCAACCCGCGCGCTCGACCGGGTAAGCCTGGAGGCGTTCGAGGGTGAGGTTCATGCCATTATCGGAGGTAACGGCTCCGGCAAGTCAACGCTGGCCAAGATCATCTCCGGTGTTCTTCAGCCAGACTCCGGACAGGTCTCAATTTTTGGCAAGACAGCGACAAATCCAGCCGAGTCGAAGGCGCTCGGGATTTCCAACGTATATCAGGAAGTGCTCGTTGCGGATGAGTGCTCGGTGCTGGACAATCTGTTTCTCGGAGCCGATGGCTTGTTTGAAACTGCGGAGCCGCGAGAGGAGCGCTACGCAAGATCAAAACAGATCCTATCCGACCTGCTTGGTTTCGAACTTGACCCGGACAGCATCGTCGGTGACCTGCCGCTATCAATGAAGCAATGGATAACCATCGCGCGGGGTATGCTGACAAATCCGCGTCTCCTCATTCTTGATGAAAGCTCCGCTGCGCTTGATTACGAGGCAACCGAGCGGCTGTTCGCCAAGATGCGTTCTCTGGCAAGGGAAGGATGCGCAATCTTCATTGTGACGCACAGAATCGCCGAGCTTGTCAGGATCGCCGACCGTGCCACGGTGCTGCGCGACGGCAGGGCGGTCGGCACCCTGGAGAAGGCGCAGATCACGGAAGACAACATCATGCAACTCATCGCGGGGCCCGAGCGCCAGCGGGCGCAGGCAAGCAGTGGGCATGCTATGCAACGCGGAGAGCGGCCTGTTTTACGCGCTCACGACCTTCAGGTCTGGGAGAATACCGCACCTTTCGACTTCAATCTGCATCCGGGTGAAATCGTCGGTATCAGTGGACTGGACGGTCAGGGTCAGGCCGATTTCGTCAAGGTTCTTGCCGGCGTCCAGCAGCCTGAGAACGGTTGGATAAGCATTGTTCAGAACGGTACTGCGGAGCGGATAATCGACATGCAAGCGGCTCGTAGGGCCGGCATCTCCTATGTCTCCGGAGATCGCAAGAAAGACGGCATCCTGCCGAATATGTCGATCTTCGAAAACATGGTGATGTCGATCTATCCGGCGCAGTCGGTGGCGGGGCTCCTGCGATTTATCAGCCGCGCAAAGCTGAACCCGATATTCGAGCATGAAACGGCCCAGCTGGCCACGAAGATGGGCGACTCCGGAAACCTGATCGGATCGCTCTCAGGCGGCAACCAGCAGAAGATACTTATCGCCCGGTCCTTTGCTGAAAATCCCAGCGTCATGGTGCTGAATGATCCGGCGAGAGGCATTGATGTCGGTGCCAAGCTCGATCTCTACCGCAACCTCAGGGATTTTGCGGCGCGTGGTAACGGTGTCGTCTTTCTGTCATCCGAAATTGAGGAATTTACGGATCTCTGTTCACGTGTACTGGTGTTCCGCGGCGGTGTGGTCAGTTCCGAATTCAGTCCTCCCTTTGACACTCACGTCATTTTGAATGCAACATTTGGTCGGAGGGCTGATGAGAATGTGCAGGGTGATCAGGAGAGTAAGGTCAGTAATCTCGATGACTGGCGCCTGGCCAGAAATGGCGAAAGGCCCGCTGCCAGATCGGTGCGGGTCCGCCCCAACCTTCCGCGGAGACTTGTAATGAACCAGTCGGGCTTCATGCTGTTATCACCTGAGATCATGCAAGGCGGTACCATTCCCTCGCGCTATGCGGAAACGCAGAAACTCTCCCCGCCTCTGGAGTGGGAAAAGGTCCCACAGGGAACCCAAAGTCTGGCGCTCGCCATTACCGATCCTGATGTGCCTGAGGAATTCAATTTTCCGCGTAGTTTCGCGCATTGGCTTGTTTACAACATACCCGCAGACGCCAGCGGCCTTGTCGAAGGTGCGTCGATGACGGCCAGGATGCCTTCTGGTTCCCAGGAACTGAACTCTGATTTCGTGACCTTCAATATCCCTGGCTTTGGTCGTGGCTATGGCGGTCCCTGGCCGCCGAATGGCCCGCACCGTTATGTTTTCACGCTGTTTGCGCTGAAGTCGAAGAGCATAGATCTGGCCCAGGATGCAGATCTGGTAGAGTTTTCGCAGGCAATATTGCCGGTCACTATAGAGCAGGCAAGTTTCACGGCCATCTATGGTCCGGCCAACGCGGCACTGCCAGCCGCATGATTAACAGGAGAGCAAAATGAGCAATTTGGGTGGCAGACGTGTCCTTGATCTTGATTGGGTTGAAAGCTGGGCGCGTCGCGTAAACGAGGACCGTGTGTTGCCGGTGATCGGGCGTTTCTTCACCGTCCGCTTTGTTCTGGGGATCGACGACACCGACTTTCTCTGTGAGGTGAGGCAGGGAAAAATTGAACGGATTTCCGAGGGACTCGAACCATCCGACATGGGTTATGAGTTCGCCCTGAGGGCGCCGTCAACTGCCTGGATGAAGTTTAGCCAGAAGGTGCCACCCCCGATGTTCAACGACATCTGGGCAATGGCCCATCCGCTGCACAAACAACTCCACATCGAAGGCAACCAGAAGCCGTTCTGGCAAAACATGCGGGCGCTGACATGGATGCTGGCCCTGATGCGTGAAGTATAAGGAGAGACTGCGATGAACAAGCATGATCCGATCGTCGGAAGATATGTATATGTCACCTGCCAGGGCAAGACATACCGCACCTATTACGAGGAGAATGGCGAAGGCATTCCAATGGTATGTCTACACACGGCAGGATCAGACGGCCGCCAGTATCGTCACCAGCTGTGTGATCCCGATATCAGCGCGAATTTCCGGACCATAGTGTTCGATGTCCCGCGACATGGAAAATCCCTGCCTCCGGCCGGCTGGCACCTTGAGGAAGACGAATACAAGCTGACCACCAGCTTCTATGCCGAATTCATCGTCGAGTTCTGCCGGGCCCTCGAACTGAGCAAGCCAGTCATCATGGGACAATCCATGGGGGGCAATATCTGTCTTGAATTGGCCCTTCGATACGAGAACGAGTTTTCGGCCTTGATTGCGCTTGAGGCCTGTGACCATTCGCCGGGTTGGTGGATCGACCCGTTGCATCACCCGGAAATTCATGGCGGTGAGGCGGTCGCTACAGCGGTTTTCGGGCTGATGTCGCCGGAAAGCCCGGACGAATATCGCTGGGAGACTTGGTGGTACTATGCGCAAGGTGGGCCGGGGATCTTCAAGGGCGACCTCTACTATTACTCCGTTGATTCCGATTACCGCGACAAGGTCCACAAGATCTCGGGAAAGCTGCCAATCTATTTTCTCACCGGCGAATACGACTTTGCATGCACTCCGGAAATGACAATGCGCACAGCCGAAAAGGTGAAGAACAGCGAATGCATCATCTTCGGAGGTGGACATTTCCCGACATCGGAGGATCCGGACAAATTCAAGGAGGTAATCACGCCTGTCCTGAAGAAAATTCTGCAGAACGATCCGGAACGGCGTGGCGGTGCGGCCCAGAGCTGGTCGTCGGGTCACGGCGGTGGTGGGGGCGGACGCAACCGGCCTTCTGGCGACACCCCGCAGCGGAGGGTTATTGATCTCTAGATGAGCCAGCGAACCGGCTCGGCGGGAAATCCGCCGGACCGGCCGCCAAGAGGTGAGACAAGGAGCCGATGGTCACACAAGCCCAGTCACCAAATATCTATCTGCTGGTGCCGATCGCGCTTATGGCCGCCCTGCTTGGAACGGCGGTGATACGCGGGCCGAGCCTCGTGTCGCCGGCAGGCACGGGGGCGGCGATAATCGTCGCCGCGCCGCTGATCCTGGCGACCTACTCGCTGATGGTCCTCGCCGTCGCTGGGCGTGGCACCATCGACCTTGCGGTTGGACCGCTTTTGGCGTTCATCAATGTGGTGGTGGTGAAGCTGAGTACGTCGGGAATTCTTGTCAGCCCGATCGCCACCTTCATCGTCGCTCTTGGGCTTGGTATGCTCTACCAACTCGCCTTTGCCCTGGTGGTCATCTATGTCCGGGTGCAGCCAATTATCGTGTCACTGTCCGGTTTTCTCGCCCTGACCGGCATAAACCTGGTGATCCTGCCGCGGCCGGGCGGTATCGCGCCCCCCTTCATGCAGGACTGGGGGCTCGGGACGACAATCTTCTCGCCAGTATTGCTGATCCTGGTGCTGGCCACCGCAGGCTGGTACCTCTTCACGGCGACCACCTTTTACTCCAACCTGAAGATGACCGGCTATGACGAGCGTGCTGCCTGGACATCTGGTGTCAAAACCGACATTGTGCGGATAGGCGCCCATCTGATCGCCGGCATCTATGTCGGGCTCGGCGCGATCTGTTACACCGCGCTAATTTCCTCGGGTGACCCGACCCAGGGGCAGAACATGACCCTGACTGCCGTGACGGCACTTGTTCTGGGTGGAGTCGCGCTATCGGGTGGCCGTGGCGGAGTCACTGGCGCGCTTCTCGGCGCAGTCAGCCTGTGGCTGATCGGCTATGTCCTCGCGACCTTCAATTTTGGCGCCATTCAGGCCTTCATTACGCAGATGATCTATGGCTTGATCCTGGTGGCATCGCTTCTGCTGACATTGCTGGTGCCCCTCGTTGGCCGGTATATCAGCTTTGTGTCCCCTTGGAGTGCCTTTCTGGTGCTTGGCTTCGTGGTCATTGGCATTATGCTCCAGGTGTCGACCATCGGGAATTACAACGAAACTGGCAGTGTACTGGTTCAGCAACCGCTGGCAGACCGCTATTTTCTGCTCGAGCCTGCCCGCGCCGTCGGTGAGGGTTTCGTCATGACACGTGTCCAACTGCTGGCGCTTCTCACCGGCGTCGCGGCGGTCTGTTTCACGGTGGCCGCCAGGCTTATGGACTCTGAGGCGGGCAGACGCCGTATGGGTCTGTTCCAGTATTTGTTCGTCGTGTCACTTTTGCTGGCGCTTTTCATCGTCATAGCGATACGGCCTGAAAGCGCCATCCAGGGGTAAGCGATGGTTGATCTGAACATGCCAGTCAAGCAAATCGATCAGGACGCCGACAGCGCTGGGAAACGGGGCAGGAGGCGGTCATTCGGCATGTTGCCAATACCGCAATCGCGCTTCGTCATCTGGGTAAATATCGCTTTGTCGCTGGTGATCGCGACCATTGGGTTTGGCGTTGGTTTCGGTGAGGGATACCTCTCCGCACAACAGGTTATCCTCTTTGGTGTCGTGACCGCGGCGCTGCTGTTTTTGCTGCTGAATTATGTTGCGATCATCTTTGAGGATCGCGCGGCGGCGGCGGATGGTGAAACCGAAGCGGAGGCGGAACACCGACGACTGCGATCGAGGACGCTGTGGCGGAACAACATCGTCATGGTGCTGGCGATGTCGGCACTTCTTGTCCTCTACCTGCTGCTGACCGCGTCAATTGAGGAATTTCGATCAATCAAGAATCTGATCGCATTTCTCGTTCTCGAGTTGATCCTGCTGTTCGCGTTCAAGGTGTCCGGTTATTTCGCCAGCGGGCGTAGCGCGTTCATCGGGTTGATCGTGCTCGGCGCGCTGATTGTGATCTCGGCATTTTCCATAGAGGGGTTCCTCTCTGCTCCGAATGTGCGGGCCATCTTGCTGTTCGCGGCCTTCCTGGGGATCGCCAGCGTGGGGCAGACGATGGTGGCGCTGCTGGGCGGTCTCGATTTGTCCATTCCCTTTGTCATCGGCGCGGCCAACATCGCCCTATTGTCGCTGATTACAGCAGGTGTGCCTTCCTATGTCGCATTCGGATTTATCCTTGTGCTCGGTGGTGCCGTCGGATTTCTGAACGGGCTGATGAGTTACAGGCTTCAGGGCCAGGCACTCATCGTCACCCTTGGCACCGGGTTTGCGGTCGCTGGCTTCACCCAGATAATGACGTCCATAGGCTCTAAATTCGCGGGGAATGTCTTTGGTGTCGTTCCGGGCTGGTTGAGCAATCTTGCCGCCATGAATGGTCGCTTCTTTGGCATGAAGTTTCCGCCAACCATCGTCATCTGGATCGTTATCGCGATTGTCATGATTGTCGGGCTGCGGATGACTGCTTGGGGACGCAATCTCTACGCGCTCGGTGGCAACCGAGGGGCTGCAAAGCTTCTTGGTATCAGTGAGCTGAAATACTGGGTTGCCTGTTACGTCATTTCCGGCGTGTTTGCGGCCTTGACGGGCGCGCTGTTGCTGGGTTGGTCCGGCGGTGCCTTCATTGGTGTCGGCGATCCTTATCTCTTCACGACGCTGGCGGCGGTGGTTATCGGAGGCACCTCGCTTCTTGGAGGTAATGGTGGCTACGGCTTTACGGTGATCGGTGTTCTGGTCCTGCAGGTCCTGACCTCATTCCTGCTGGGGATAGGGCTTCAATATGAGTGGCAGCAATTTATTTTTGGGCTCCTGATTCTGCCAATGGTCGCACTTTACGGGCGGTCTCCGCACATTCGAGCCACAGTATAGGATAGGGCTATGTTCACCACACTGTTCACGTCTGCTGATGTTGTAGCCAGCTCGCTTGCCGGACTGGCCATAATGAGTCTCGCAGCGGCGATCATATGCTTTCTGGGGCTCAGCTGGTCCAATGAACGTTGGCGGGTGCCCGAGGCTCTTGTCGGCACAGCCTGCCTTGTAACGGCTGTTTATTATGCTGGCGCGGCCGGCTATTGGTTCAATGCCAGTGAAGCAAGTGCCGGAGTGCGGTTCTCCGCCTGGTACAGTGTTCATCCATTGCAGGTAGTAGCCGTTTATTTCTATGCGCGCACACAAGGGCCAGTACCTGTCGGGGTTTTCTGGCGACTTGGTGGCGCTGCGATTTTGATGGTCTTTGGCCGATGGCTTGGAGACGCTGGATTCTTTGATGAATCTCTTGGGGCGATCTTGTCCATCGGCTTCTGGCTTTACATTCTGGGCGAGCTGTATTTCGGAGCGATACCTGACCGCATCAGAGCGGCGGCACGCCCAATAAAGCTCGGGTATTTCTGGATCAGGCTGTTGTTCACTCTGGGATGGGCTGTCTACCCGATCCTGCATTTTGTTGACACGGTGATCGGCGTTGGCCATGCGCCAGCGATTGTTGTGCTCTACAGCACTTTCGATATCGTCAACTTGATTATTCCGTCACTCGTTGTCGTGGCCGTTGCCGGCCAAGACAGATACTAATCGCCTCCGGCGCTAACAAAGGGAAAAAGTCATGACCAGTGCCGACTTGATTGCCATCGTCATTACCCTGACCATCTTGATTGCTGTGGGTGTTTACCTGCTGCATTGGCTCTATCGCCATTCCTCAAAGGATCAGAGTTTCGTGAGAACCGGATCTGGCGGCGAACGCGTCGTTATGGGTGGTGGGGCCCTCGTTATTCCGATCATCCACGACATCACGGTTGTGAATATGAACGCCGTGCCAATCGAGATTCGGCGGCAGGGTGAACAATCCCTCATCACGAAAAACAAGATAAGGATCGACCTTGTGACGGAATTTTCCGTTCGTGTGATCGAATCCAATGAGGGAGTCCGGACGGCGGCCCGTACCCTTGGGGCTCGAACCCAAGATCCGACTGCGCTGAAGGAAGTCATCCAGGGAAAACTGATTGACGCCATGTCGACAGTGGCGGCGTCAATGACGCTGGATGAAATCCATGAGGGTCGTCAGCATTTCATTTCACAGGTATCCGCATTGGCACGTGAAGCGGTGCTGCTGAATGGTCTCGAACTTGAATCGGCTTCATTGACCTCTCTGAATCAGGCATCGCTCAGCTATTTTGACGAGAGGAACCAGTTCGACGCTGAAGGCATGACGTTGATTGTGAAGGAGACCGAAGCCCGCAGGAAATTGCGCAATCAAATCGAAAATGAAACCAGAGTTCAAATCAGCACGAAGGATTTCGAGGCTGAACAACGCATCATCGAAATCGATCGTGAACTAGAATTCTCACGCATTGATCAGGCACGCGACATCGAAATGAAAAAGGCAAAGCAGGCCAGTGAGATTGAGACTGAAAGGTCGGCTTCACAGATTGCCATCACAGAGGCGCGTGTCCGCACCGAGGAGGAGTCCGAACGGTTCCAGATCAACAAGACACGTGCCGTGGAAGAGGCACGTATCTCCAGTGACAATCAGGTGAAGTCACTCGCCATTCAGCGTGGGAACGAGACTGACATCGCCGAGGTGAACGCCCGAAGCCAGCTTGAAAAGGAGCGATTGCAATCGCGGCAACAGATCGAGAGTGAGCGCGTGGCCCGCGAGCAGGAGATCCGCGAGGCGCAGATCCAGTCGAAACTGACTGTCGCCACTTTCGAAACCGAAGCTGACGGCAAGATTGAGAATGCCAGGCTTGCCACGCAGGGCGAGGTGGAAACAGCTCGCGTCAACACCGAGAAGTCAATCGAGCTTGCGAATGTCGACAGTGAAAGGATAGTCAGGATCACCGCACAAGAAGCACGCTCAGAATTTGAGCGCGCGGAAGTCACGCGCAGCCTGATCGTTGAGACCGAACGTCTTCGCATGGAAGAAGAAGTGCGTGCTCGCGATATTGAACGCCAGCATAAAATCAAGATGGCGGAAACAGCGAGTTATCGCGAAGTCGAAGATGCCCGTGTGGTGGCTGATCGCGAGATCGAAGAACTTCGCACTGCGGCTCGTCGCTATATCGAGCGTTTCGACATCGAGCAGCAAATGGAAACCGAGCTCGCAGATAAGACGCGGCTCATCGCTGTTGTGAATAAGGCCATTGATGAAGCGGTGGTCCGCACACGGGAGGCCGAAGCTCTGCAGACACTCGCGCAGAGTGAAGAACAGATTGAGAGCCGCCGTGCCGAGGAAAAGGCTACAAGAGCAAAATCTGTCGACATTATTGATGCTGAAACCCGCGCCGAGCGCGAACGTATTCGAACTGTGAAAATGGCGGAGGCCAATAAGGAGGCCAGCGAGCGCCACGCCGAGGCGGAGATGGCCGAGGCCCGGGCAGCAGAATTCCGCTATGGCGTTGATGCGGAGGGTAACCGTAAGCTGAACGAGGCCGAAAACAGCCGTAATCAGGAAAGCCGCCGCAGTGCGCTTCTCGAGGGTGTGGTCAACCGCCTGCCGGAAATCATTCGTGAACAGGTCAAGCCCATGGAGAATATCGACTCGATCAAGATTCTACAGGTGGATGGCCTGCCTGGCCTGAACAGCCCGACCGAGGGCGGCGGGACAGGGGAGTCCAGATCGGGACCTGATGGCAGCGTGTCTGATCAGGTCGTGAGTTCGGCGATGAAATACCGCACCCAGGTCGCCTTTGTTGACGGGTTGATGGAAGAGATCGGGCTGCCGCTGAAAAATCTTGGGTCTGCCGGCGGTATGTCATTCCGGAACTTCCCCGAGCCAAAAGATGACAAATCAGAAACCTGAGCCTGGCGAGGGTGTTGAGAATGACAGAGCATGACCCAAGCGGCCAGCTTGAACGGCTGAGCAGGCATGGTCTGGTAATGGCGATTTGGGCGCCGACAGTCTTCGTCGCCGCTATATTGTTCCATGCTGGATACATATATGAGACGAACTGGTGGTTTGCGGCGGCCTTCGGTTCACTGATTGTCGCATTCTGTGCGCATATCATCGTCAATGTGGTGTTGAAAACTGGCTTTACCGCGGGCGAAATCGCCCTTGGGAGTGCCATTCTCGTCGGCCTGACCCTTGCCTATCTCATCACCATTCTGACCGTGTCGGATATATTGGTGGACCGGTTGACGGTCCCGATCGGCCTTGGTCTTGGGACGCTCGTCGTCGTGGTTGTTATCAGCATGGTGATCTCATTCGGGCCTCGCCGTGCCTTTGAGAAATTTGACGTTATCCGCGACAACAATCTTCGCGCGGCGTCGCGTCTGCCGCATCGCGGGGGACGGCGGTGACGTTTCTTCTTGTGATCACGCTTGGCCTCTTGTTCGTCTACGCGCTCTATTTCGCGGCGCAGACAGCGCGTATTGGAACCAATCCCAAGGATTTTCTGGATGGTGGGATGGCGCTTCCAGGCTGGTCTGTGATGTTCATTCTGCCAGCCATAGGTGTGGCCGCCCTTGGTGTTGAACGACATCTCCTGTTGGTATCGCGCTATGGCCTTCAGGCGTCGCACGTCGCTGTTGGGCTGATAACTATGGCTGTTGCCGCGGTCATGTTCTGGAACAGACTATGGTTGGCAGCGCGGCTGGCCGGACTTAACACCCCCGGTGAGGCGATCGGGCGCTACTACGACAGCATTGCGTTGCGGGTGATCATGATGGGACTGTGCGTCCTGTTCGCTCTGCCCTATTCCGCGAATTTGTTGTCGCAAGCCGCGCTGTTGGTTCAACAGGCCACCGATGGCACAATCCCTCGGGAGATGGCTGTCTGGGTGTTCGCCCTGTCGATGGCGATCCCGGCCATCATAGGCGGTTGGCGCGCGATTGTGCTGGCGTTGGCGATGGAAGCGGTACTGATAGCCATATTGATTCCTGGGATCATGCTGTTCGGAGAGATCGTTCTGCCAGGGGATATTTTCCCGGCCCAGCCAATGCGGGTGGATGACGGTATATTCTGGGACCGTATCCCGGGAGTTTTGCAGGGTTATGCCGGCGTTGGAAAGAATGTGCCGACGGGTGGAATCTTTACCACAGTTGCCATTTCATCAACCGCTATTTCATTGGTGGGCATAGTTCTCAGCCCGGCCACCCTCTATCTGGGGCAAACAGCGCGTAAGGGACATGCTTTTGGCATTGGTGCCGTCTGGCTGACTGGTGGGTTGGCGGCCGGTCTCTTGTTAATAGCGGTGCCGGTTCTTGCCGCGCGGATGCCGACCGGGCTGGTCAGTCATGCCGGGGCGCTGGCGGCGATTGTGCCGTTGGCTGGCGTTTCTGTCATTCTGCTTGGGGTTATGGGTGGCCTTTTCGCAATCAGTTTCTTTGTCGCTGGCGGTGCGCTGCTGCTCTTTCGTGAGCTGATACACACATATCTCTTGCCAAATCTGACTGACCGGGGCCAGCGTCTTGGTGCCCGTATAAGTCTTGGGCTCGGCTTCTTTCTGCTCGGTTTGATGGCGGCCTTCATGCCCTTTGTTTCGGCGGTCTTCGCGAGCGTGGCCCTGCCCCTCGCGTTACAGTTGCTGCCGGCGATGGTTGGTTTCGCCTTCATGCGGTGGATAAGCCGTGGCGCGGTTCTTGCCGGGATCGCGCTGGGGTCTTTACTGGTTGTTTTCACCGAACCACTAGGTCTGATTATCTTTGAGGGGTTGTTTGTCAATCTACCCTGGGGCCGTTGGCCGCTTACCATCCATTCGGCCGGTTGGGGTCTGGCGATAAATCTGCTGATTGTGTTCCTGTCCTCGGTGGCAACGCTAAAGGGGCCTGACATGTATCAGCGTTCGCGTTTTCACAGAGCGATGAAAGCGCATCCACCCGCTTCTGTGGCACGAAGCGGTCTCCTTTGGGGGCTGGCCATCCTGTGGGGCTTTCTGGCGTATGGGCCGGGCGCCGTTCTTGGCAATTTCTTCTTTAGTGATCCGATTTTCACTGAACTTCAGTCTGTTATGGGCGTGCCTTCGCTTTGGGTTTGGCAAATGCTGTTCTGGCTTTTTGGCGTCGTGCTGGTTTGGTGGGTATCCCACAGCGTCGGCTTTGGCCGGACGCATGAGGTGACTGGCAAACCGATGCGGCTTGGTATGCCGCGGAGCATGCGCAGTCCGGACTGGATCTCGTCCGGACTCAGCCGCGTCCTGAACAGGAGTGGTAACGTCCCTGCCGGTCATCCCGACAAGGCACCCGTGCGGGTATTGCTACCGGATCTGGAGAGCAAACAGCCAGATGTGAAACCCGGACGCGGCAAGACGCGTGTTGGCTGACGAATGCTATAGGCTTCTTAGTGGAGAGAATTGAGATGTCATCATTGACAGACGGGATTATCGACATCGCCATGCGTCCGGCCGACGCGGTGCCGGACCTGCCACTCACCTTTGCACGACTCTCGTTGCTCGACTGGATGACCTGCGCCATCGCCGGCGCCGGCGAACCGCTGGCAATCAAGCTCCGGCAAATGGCCGCCCTGGAAGGTGGGCAGCCTCTGGCATCCGTCATCGGCGGAATGCAGGCACCTTCACTTCAGGCACCGCCACGCATGGCCGCTCTGGTGAATGGCGCGACAAGCCATGCGCTTGATTACGATGACACGCATTTTGCCCATGTCGGGCATTTGTCGGTTGGAATCTATCCCGCCGCGCTGGCCATCGCCGAGATGCAGGACGCCTCGGCCGAGGACATGGTCACGGCCTTCCTGCTTGGCGCCGAGGGGGTGATTCGCGTTGGCATGACCCTCGGCCGGGCGCATTACAATCACGGCTTCCACCAGACGGCGACGGCGGGTGCCTTCGGCGCGACGCTGGCGGCGGGACGGCTCCTCGGGCTTGAAGAAGGCCA
>Ga0181593_10002540_pt1 | contig 16834 bp, 14 predicted proteins | sample 071ome_19_FD_133756 | JGI IMG/M metagenome (GOLD analysis project Ga0181593, IMG submission 133756) | Coastal salt marsh microbial communities from the Groves Creek Marsh, Skidaway Island, Georgia - 071413AT metaG (megahit assembly) | ecosystem: Environmental > Aquatic > Marine > Intertidal...
ACAAGGCAAGGTTGCTCGAACAACCCGCTTTCGACCCGGAAGGAGTGCGTCTGCGCGGGTAGAGTCGACGCCCGCGCGCAACCGGCGGCCGCCATTCACTCACGTTGCCAAATCCTAGGCCCTGCCGTGCGCCAGGGCGACGGAGGGGTGTGGGCCTTGGTGTTGATTCAGGATTGGCCGCCGTTTCAAAAGCGTCGTCCTGGCGAAAGGCGGGACCTCAAACCGCGTGCCACCCTCGACCATCGTTCACTCACGTTGCCAAATCCTACGCCCCGCCTTGCGCCAGGGCGACGGAGGGATGGGGCCGCCCGGCGCCATTGTCCCGCCCCATGCCGATCAAATGTCGAGCACCATGTAGCCAAAACAACCATTAATAGTTGATGAACAGCAGCCCCTACTAGTCGATCATAACCAAAATTTCATATATAATCTTGTCGGAACATTATTGATAGATATAGTCTCTAAAGCCTAAGTTACTCTTCTAAAAATATTTGGGGGCGTGGCGATGCATTCCTTGATGAAAAGACGAGTCCTGGCCGTCGGCGCGGTGTTTACCTCCATGATCCTTGGGTTTTCCTCGGCCATGGCCGGGTCCTGCCCACAGGAAACCGATGCCGACCTGATCCCCGCGACCCAGGAGGCCAAGGATCATTGCAAAACGCTCTGGGAAACCGTCAAGGACCCCTCCGCTTACCCGCTCGCCGAGTACCAGGACAATCTCAACCGCTTCTTCATCAACTTCTGCCACCGGGACAAATCCTCCGGCTGGGTTCGTGACAAGTTCGTGCGCGATACCGGTCCAGGAACCGCCACCCTTATCAACGGAGAGTGGGTCGGAAAGTACTTTGGAACCCACGCGCCGGTGGTGATCTGGTACTCGCCGGTCATGTATGAGTGGATCAAGAAGAACCGCACCGCCGCCGACGAGCACGCAAAGAAGGATAAGGAGGTTATTCCCGACGGGGCGATGATCATCAAGGAGATGTACGCCTCCCCAGCCTCGAAATGCGCCGACGTCAAACCCGAGCGGCTGCTTCCGACACCGCACGGCGCGGCGATCATGATTCGCGACAACGATGCCAGTCACGATGGTTGGTTCTGGGGCTGGTACGGGTTCACGGGGTTCGCCAATGACTATCCGGCGAACAACAACGCCAACAACCTCCCGAATATGGGCTTTGGCCAATATTGCGTGAACTGCCACGCCTCGGCGCGGGACAATTTTACATTCTCGTCTTCCAAGAATATCGAAGGGGAAACCGGACGACCGCTGGTTTTCCTTTCCCAGGATGATGATGCCTCGCCGGACATGGCCTCCAATCACCCGGTGGCGGTTCTGCCGGGAGACATGGCGCCGCGGCTCGGACAGCCGCTCTTCGACTACAACCCCGAGTTCACCGCCGCGTTCCCCTGGCCGTGGAAGAATGAGCCACGCCCGACCTACGGCAATGTCAGCAAGATGCCCTCGGAGACCTACGACAACGTCTATGTCGAGGCCGGCGGCCCCTCGGTCCAGAGCGAGTACCTCACGTCGGACCAATGTCTTGGCTGTCATGACGCCGGCAGCACCGGTTTGCAGTTCGACATGACCGTCCCCGTGACCCCCGCGGAACAGGCGAAGCTGCCTTACGTGGATATCACCTCGGGGCAGGCGGATTCCAACACCAAGCCGACCCTGTGGAACCACTCGCCCTACGGGACGTGGCGCACCTCGCCCATGGGCTTGGCCGGGCGCGACCCGATTTTCTTCGCCCAACTGGCCAGCGAAACCCAGACCTTTAACAAGCCCATCGCTCCTGTCGTGGAAAACACCTGTCTCGGCTGCCACGGCTTCATGGGTCAGCGCCAATATGGCATCGATCAGTACATGAAGGCCTTCGAGGCCGGGAATGTCACCGACCAGAGCTGTGGGACTTTCGGGCGGGAAATGGCGAACGCCGTTCCCTATCCCGCCGGCAATCCATCAGCCGAGCACGCCAATTACGGCGCCTTGGCTCGGGACGGGATCTCATGCCTGTCCTGTCACCGGATGGTTCTGGGCAAGGACGCATCCGAAAAAGTCGCGAACAAGCCCGAGAACCACTGCGTTCAGGAGCGTCAGGCATTCCTGAATCCGGATCTCAAGGGGTTTGGCAAAACCTTCACCGGGTCCTTCCTTGTCGGCCCGCCGGACGAAATCTACGGTCCGTTCGAAAAGCCCGTCAAAAAGCCGATGGAGCACGCGCTCGCGAATACGCCGAAGCACAACAGCACCCATGCCATGTCCGAGACCTGCGGCACCTGCCACACGGTCCATCTGCCGGTCTATCTCAACGGCACGCGTGTGAAACATAACGGTAAGAACGCGTCGATCTATGAGCAGTTGACCTATCCGGAATGGGCCTTCTCCGCCTATCGGACCGGCACCTCGCCGGATGGCGACCTGCCCGGTGGCGAGGGCGATCACCCGAAGAGCTGTCAATATTGCCACATGCCCAACCTCGATCCCGACGGCAAGAAGACGAAATCACGGATCGCCAGCATCCAGGAATATTCGAACTTCCCGCAGGCGGATTTCACCCTTGAGCCCGCCGAGCTGGACTTGCCGGTGCGCGAGGGCTTCGCCCGTCATACGCTGGTTGGATTGAACCTGTTCCTGACCAAAATGGGCCAGCAATTCCCCGACGTGCTGGGGATTCGGACGACCGATCCGATGCTCGGGAAAAAGGGTGTCGATCAGTTGATCTTCACCGAGCAGCAGATGCTGAACCAGGCGGCGCAAGCGACGGTGAAACTTGAGGTCCACGAGACCGACCTCAAGGACGACACGCTGACCGCCGATATATGGGTCACCAATCTGGTCGGGCATAAGTTCCCCTCCGGTGTCGGCTTCCGACGGGCATTCCTGACTTTCGAGGTCATGAACGCCATGGGACAGGTGATCTGGGCCTCCGGACGGACGGATGGCGCCGGACGCATCATCGACGCCAAGGGAATGCCGCTGGACGGCGAACTCTGGTGGGAGCCGTCCTGCAAGAAGCGGATCGAACCCGAGAAACGCCTGCATCAACCGCACTATCAGACGATCACCTCGCAATCGCAGGCACAGATCTATCAGGAACTGGTCAGCACGCCGACCAGCGTGACCGAACAGTGTGGTCACGACGCGACCCCGACCGGACACCTGACCACCTCGTTCCTGTCGATCTGCGCCGAGGTCAAGGACAACCGGTTGCTGCCTCTCGGGTTCCTCTCGTTGAAGGAGCGGATCAAGATTTCCGCGGCCCTGGGGGCCGATGCCGCCATGGCCGAGGACTCCGGCGCCACCGCCGTGGACGGCGATTCCGACTATGGCAAGCATGCCGACAAGGGACGCGACACGCTCAAATACGTGGTCAAGCTGTCGGACATGAAAGGCGGCGGCAAGCATCTCGACAAGCCGGCCTCGGTGCGCGTCAGGATGTCCTATCAGGCGACACCGCCCTTCTATCTCCAGGACCGCTTCTGCACCGCCAAGGGCGCCGATACCAGCCGGCTCTACTTCCTGGCGGGGAACCTGAACCTGAACAACACGGCGGCCGAGGACTGGAAGTTCGCGATCGCCGATACCGGCGCCGTGGCGATCAAGAAGTAACCGCGCCGCTTCAGTTCTTGAGGTTCTGGCGCTGGCGGAAAAGGTCGTACTGGCGCTCGCCGATCGTACAGTCGGTCAAGCCGACGGCGAGTTGAGCGGGCACGATACCGCTCTCCGCCGGCTCTTGACGTCGGTCGCGGGGCGGCAGTTGCAAGCCGGCGATCTCCAGGATTAGCTTGCGGCGAACCGCCGCCGCGAAACTGCCGAGGGTCTCGGCCACGACGATAAAGGCGCCGGGTCCGCCGATCACGCAATCCTCGTAATAAAGGTCGATATTCGGCGTCGCCGGAATGCCCAGCGGCGAGGGTCGGTCATTGTGAATCGGCAACCCGTTGATGGTGATACCGTTCTCGAAGGCCCTGAAGCGGGTCTGATGGACATAAAATCCGCCATTGTTCGGACCATCGCCGGAGATATCGATCACCTTGCGTGTCGCGCGAAACCGCTTGGCCTTGTGAAAGATCGCCACCGCGTGCTGGATCGCGCCGCTGATCGAGGTGCGACGGCCCGTCAGTATCGGCGCCTGGTCCAGAAGTTCCGCGAATTCGAGGGCGCTTTCCGGACCGTCGATGATGCGCCAATCCACCACGACGCGTTGATGGAGCGGCCCGGACCATTCCGTGTAGGCCACGGCGATCCGCCCATTCGGTCCGGCTTGGATCGCCTGGATAACCAGGGGGTCGATGATCGCCTTGACGTAGCCGTCCCGCTGGAGCCGGCCCTCCTCGGCGTCGATGCTCGCCGAGACATCGACGGCGAGAACCAGTTGCAGGTCCACGTCCACCATGTCTTCCGGCGCCACCGAGTTATCCGGCACCAGGTTTTGCGCGCGCGCAATCCCGACCGTTCCCAGGCTCGCCAGAATCAGCGCCGGAAACAGAATCGCGCACGAAAACCTATGGACCAGAAGCTTGGGCCAGTGTCTCGGCATCGTCCCTCCAGCGACCATTACAGGCCCACCGACGGGTTCCGGCAAGCGGATTAGCCGAGAAAATCGTTCAAGCTTGCGTTATAGGCCGGCGGATCCTCTAGATAGGCGGCGTGACCGACTCCCTTGATCGTCACCTGACGAGAGCCGGGAATCAGCGCCGCCATCTCGGCGCTTCGAGCGGGCGGAATGACCCGGTCTTCCTCGCCGATGATAACCAGGGTCTGTATATTCAGAGCGCGCGCGATGTCTCTCGTATCCGCGACATGCAACATTTCGCTCGCGGCCTTGAGCCCGTCATGGCGGACTTCCCCGGCGATCGACGCCGCCTCGTCCCGGACCGCGTCGGCGGCGCCTTCGGCGAGCATGGAGCGGGCGCGAGCCTTGCCGAATTCGGCGGGCGATAGGGATTGGATATCCCGCAATCTTGCCTGCCAGGACTCGGTGAGAGGAGATCCCTCGGGCTGGTGGTAACCGGTAAAGGTGCTGGACAGGATCAGGCAACGCGCGCGCTCCGGCGCCAAGGCCGCCACGCCCTGCGCCACCACGCCGCCCATGGAATGGCCAAGCATATGAGCTGATTGAACACTCAAGGCATCAAGCAGTTCCATGACCGCTCGGGCATAACTGTCCAAATTCGGTTCTCGAAGCGCGCTTTCGCCATAGCCCGGCGCGTCCCAGGCGATCACCCGAAACCGCTCCGACATCCCTTCGAGTTGCGCCCTGAAGGAGCGCGCGTTACCGCCGACCCCATGCATCAGCAGCAGTGCCGGCGCCGTGCCCGGCCCCGCCTCGCGGTATGACAAGCGCCCGCCCGGGCACTCCGCGATCCCGCGTTCAGCCTCGCTCATCCTGTTTCCTTTCGGTTTTACGAAACCTTGTCAAATCGTCCCGGCGAGAACGGCAGCAGCGGCAAGCCCGGCTGGCCGGCGCGGATCAAATCCGCCAGCGCCCGACCCACCGCCGGCACCAGTTGGAAGCCGTGCCCGGAAAACCCGAATGCATGGGTCAGTCCCTCATGCACCAAGCTGCGGCCGATCACCGGGATCTTGTCGGCGGCCTCGCCGTCGATCCCGGCCCAGGCCCTTACCAGGCGAGCCCCCCGCAAGACGGGAAAGACGCCGGACGCAATTCCCGCGCTCTTCGCCAATCCCCGGACATCCAGTGATGTTTTGCCGGTCCGGGTATCGGGTTTCCCCTCAAACCCGCCGCCGATCACGACGGTTCCGTTTTCCATTTGCTTGAGCGACAGTTTTCGCGAGGCGAGGCCGACCACGGGTTCGACGAAGCGTGGCACCGGCTCGGTCACCATCATCATATAGGCCGCGGCCCGCACCGGCACCGGCTCCCCCAATTGGCCGGCCAGGACCGCGCCCCAGGCCCCGGCGCAATTCACCACCTCCGGCGCCTGATACTCGCCGGCGGAAGTTCGGATCCGCCAGACCTCGCCGTCACGTTCCAATCCCTCGACCGCGACTCCTTCGTCGATGATGACCCCCGCCCGCAACGCCGCCCGACGAAACGCGATACAGGTACGGTAGGGATTGGCGAAGCCGTCGCCGCTAACGAGAATGGCGCCGGTGCAACGCTCGGCCACCGTCGGGATCAACTCTCGAAGCGCCGCCTGGTCGATGATCACCTCATGCTCGTAACCAAGCCCGCGAACTTCCTCGGCTCGGGCTTTCAGAAGATCGAGATCCGCCTCGCTCTCGGCGATCTTGATCTGGCCGGAGGATTTGAAGCCGCAATCATCGCCGACCAGCTCCGGCAGCTCGCGCCACATCGCCAGCGCCGCCTCCGAGAGCGGGATTTCCGCCACGTGCCGGCCCAGTCGCCGCACCCCACCGGCGTTGACGCCCGAGGCATGCCTGCCAATCGTCTCGCGCTCCACCAGCCGCACCCGCGCGCCGTCCCGCGCCAGCTGCAACGCCGCCGACAGTCCATGCAGCCCACCGCCGATCACGAGAACATCGCTGGTCTTGATCATGAGAAGGGGTCCTTGGGTTGGGTGTTTGCGAGAGCCGAAGCCCCCTCACCCGAACTCGGCCATCCAATCCTCGATAAGGCGACGGGCGATGCTGTCGGGGCGGGGGAGGCTGTTGCCGAGGCGCTCGAAATTCCGGAGCTCGTCCAGGGTGAACCACTGGGCGTCCTCGACTTCCTCGTCGTTGCGGTTGATGTCGGTGGTCCGAGCCTTGGCATGGAAGCCGAGCATCACCGAGGCCGGAAACGGCCAGGGTTGCGAGGAGTGATAGCGGACGTCCTCGACATGCACATTGGTCTCTTCCCAAACCTCCCGCGCGACCGCCTCCTCCAGGGTCTCGCCAGGTTCGACGAAACCAGCGAGGGTGGAATACATGCCCGGCTTCCAGACCTTCTGACGGCCAAGCAGGGCACGGTCGCCGTCATGCACCAGCATGATCACCGCCGGATCGGTTCGCGGAAAGGTCGGGGCGCGACAATCCGGATTGGCGCAATTGCGCTGATGGCCGCCCTTGACCGAGACGGTCTCGGTGCCGCAAACGCCGCAGAAACGGTGGCGCTGATGCCAGTACATCAGCCCCCGTACATAGGCCAGGATCGAGCCCTCGAACCGCTCAAGCACCGGGCCGATCTGGCGCAGATCCGTGAACATGCCGTGATCGGCGAAGAGATCGTGGATATCGCGCTCGTCCATCGGCGAGAGATCGACGCCGATATGCGGCACCCCGCCCTTTTCGCCGAGAAAGGCGACGAATTCGGCGTGCTCGACCAGAACCCGGTGCTCGACCGCCGACAGCAGCGCGGCGCAAGGCTCTCCCATCTCGTCATCGGTAATCAATGAGCGCGAGCGCCAGACCGGCACCAGCCGGGTCTCGGGCTCAAGGATCAAACGCTCCAGCCATCCCTCCTCCTCGCGGATATGGGCGGACCGGTCGAGACCGCTGAAGCCGTAATGGTTCGGCCGCTTGGCGATCAGGTGCAGGGGATATGAATCAGACATGCCGAGAGGTTACACCAGATCGCGGCGGCCTGTATCCACCGCGATCCGGCGCCGGGTCGATTTAGCGGAGCCTTGATGGTCGCTCTAGGCCCTGAGCGCCCCGCCGGTGTGTTTCTCGACTTGAGCGACGATCTTCCTCGACACCGCCTCCAGGTCCTCATCGGTCAGGGTTGCGTCCTTGGGTTGCAGGGTCACCGCGATCGCCAGCGACTTCTTACCCTCGGGCATGCCCTTGCCGGCGTATTCGTCGAACAGTCGAACCTCGCTGAGCAACCCACGATCGGCGCCGGCGGCGGCGCGGATAAGCTTTTCCGCCGGCACGTCTGTGTCGACCAGGAAGGCGAAGTCGCGGTTCACCGGCTGGAAGGGCGAAAGCCTGAGCAGCGCGCGCGCCGGGCCCTTTGAGCGCGGCTCCGGAACCTTGGCGAGAAACACCTCGAAGGCAACCGCCGGACCGCGCAAATCCATCTCGCGCAGGACCTTGGGATGCACCTCGCCGAAATGCGCGAAGGCGTTGGGGCCGAGCCGCAGGGTTCCGGAACGCCCAGGGTGATACCAGCCCGGCGCGTCGGTGGAGACCTGCATATTCTGGACCGGCGCGCCCAACAGCTCCAGCAGCGCCATGGCGTCGGCCTTGACGTCGAAGGCATCAACGGCTCGCGCCGCCTTGGTCCAGTCCCGCGCGGCGGTCTGACCCGTGCGGATACCCGCGGCAACCGTCTGTTGGCCCTCGGGCGTGGCGTCGGCGTATTGCGGGCCGACCTCGAACAGGGCGAGATCGGCGCTGCCCATATTGGCGTTGCGCCCGGCCGCGGCAAGCAAGGTCGGCAGGATAGACGGACGCATGACATCGAGATCCGCGCTGATCGGGTTGACCAGGCGAAGCTCATCCGCCCCTCCGCCGAACAGCTCGGCCTGGCCGGACGATACGAAGGAGAAGGTGACCGCCTCGGTCATGTCCCGCGCCGCCAGCACCCGCTTGGCCAGTCGCTCTCGCGTCTGGGCCGGAGTCAGCGCCGGGGCCGGCACCACGTGATCGGTGGTCATCGAGGTGTTGGGAATGTGGTAAAAGCCCCAGATCCTGACGACTTCCTCGACCAGATCCGCCTCGCCGATGACATCGGCGCGCCAGGACGGCACCACGCAGTCGATGGCCTCTCCCGAACCACTGACCTCGAAACCGAGATCCTTCAGGATCCGGATCGCGTCGGCCTCCGGCACCGCGACGCCGGTAAGGCCGAGGATCCGGCTGTGCCGCAGCGTGTAGGTCCGCTTCCAGTCCGGCTCGGCGCCATGGACCACCAGCTCGCTGGCCTCGCCACCACAGATCTCCAGCACCATGCGCGCCGCGACCTCGGAGCCCCAGGACGGCGAGGTCGGGTCAAGCCCGCGCTCGAAACGATAGCGCGCATCGGAGATCACGTTGAGCTTGCGGCCCGTCGCGGCGGTGCGGATCGGATCAAAGATTGCCGCCTCTAGGAACATGTTGACGGTCTCGTCGCCGCAGCCCGAGCGCTCGCCGCCCATGATGCCGGCGAGGTCGTCGACGCCGTGGTCGTCGCCGATGACGATCATCTCCTCGTCGAACGCGTATTCCTTGCCGTCCAGGGCGAGGTACTTCTCGCCGGGCTTGGCCAGGCGGATGAAGATGTCGCCGGCTACCTTGTCCGCGTCATAGGCATGCAGGGGCCGGCCCAGATCCATCATCACGTAGTTGGTGATATCCACCAGCGCCGAGATCGGGCGTAGACCAATGGCGGTCAGCCGGTCGCGCAGCCATTGCGGGCTCGGCCCGTTCTTGACGCCCTTGAAATAGCGTCCCACCACGAAGGGGGCCAGCGGCGGGTCCTGCTCCGGCAGATCGACGGCCCAGTTGATCGTGCTTTTGAACGTCCCCTTTACCGGCGAGATATCCAGCGGCTTCAGCGTGCCGAGCCCGGCGGCGGCCAGATCCCGCGCGACGCCGCGCACGCCGAGGCAATCGGCCCGGTCTGGCGTAATGGCGATGTCGATCATCGGGTCATCCAGCCCGGCGACCTTGGCGAAGCTGGCGCCGATCGGCGTGTCCTCGGGCAACTCGATGATCCCGTCATGCTCGTCCGACAGGCCCATCTCGCGTTCCGAGCAGAGCATGCCGTTGGATTCCTCGCCCCGGATCACACCCTTCTTCAGATCGACGCCGGTGCCGGGAATATGGGTCCCGGCGGGCGCGAAGACGCCCTTCATCCCGGTGCGCGCGTTCGGCGCGCCGCAGACGACTTGGATATGCTCCTCGCCGGTATCGACGACGCAGACCCTAAGCCGGTCGGCGTTCGGGTGCTGCTTGGCCTCGATCACATAACCGACCGTGAAGGCGGCCAGATCCTTGGCCCGGTTCTCCACCGCCTCGACCTCAAGGCCGAGCATCGGCAGACGCTCGCAGATCTCCTCCAGGGACGCCTCGGTCTCCAGGTGGTCCTTCAGCCAGGAAAGCGTGAACTTCATCGGTTGATCCCCCCGGCGATGGTCGGCACGTCCAGCGGCACGAAACCGTAATGGCGCATCCAGCGGATGTCGGAGTCATAGAAAGGCCGGAGATCGGGAATCCCGTATTTCAGCATCGCGATCCGCTCGATCCCCATCCCGAAGGCAAAGCCCTGATACTCGTTCGGGTCGATCCCGCAATTCTCGAGGACGCGTGGATGCACCATGCCGGAGCCGAGGATTTCCAGCCAGTCGTCGCCCTTGCCGATGCGGAACTCGCCGCCGGCCCGGGTACAGCCGATATCGACTTCCGCGGATGGCTCGGTGAACGGGAAATAGCTCGGCCGGAAACGCACGGGCAAATCATCGACACCGAAGAAGGCGCGGCAGAAATCGATGAGACAGCCTTTCAAGTGGCCCATGTGACTGGTCTTGTCGATCACCAGCCCCTCGACCTGATGGAACATCGGCGAATGGGTGGCGTCATGGTCGGAGCGGAAGGTGCGGCCCGGCACGATGATGCGGATCGGCGGGGTTTGCTTTTCCATGGTGCGAATCTGCACCGGCGAGGTGTGGGTGCGCAGGACCCGGGGCGTGCCGCTCTCGTCGGGGGGCAGATAGAACGTGTCCTGCTCCTGGCGCGCCGGATGCTCGGGCGGGATGTTCAAGGCGCTGAAATTGTAGAAGTCGCTCTCGATATGCGGGCCCTCGGCGACGCTGAAGCCCATCTCGCAGAAGATCGTGGTCAGCTCGTCGATGGTCTGGGTGATCGGATGGATCGAGCCCCGGCACTCGGGACGCGGCGGCAGCGAGACGTCGATCCGCTCCTCCAGCAGGCGGGCCTCCAGGGCCGCGTCGGCCATCGAACTCTTACGCGCGTCGATGGCGGCGGCCACTTCGTCCTTCAGACGGTTGAGCGCCTGACCGGCCTCGCGGCGCTGGTCCGGCTCGAGCGCGCCGAGGCCCTTCATCATCTCAGTGATCCGGCCCTTGCGGCCCAACGCCGAGACCCGCAACTCCTCCAGGGCGTCGAGCCCCGTCGCCGCGTCAACGGCGCCGATCAACTCGTCTCTCAAGCTTTCCGCGTCTTGCATGTCATCCACCAGTGTTACGCGTTTCCACGGCCCTCGTCATCATCGGGGCCGAACGCAAAAGGGGCCCGTCCAAGGACAGGCCCCCGTTCACTTTCCCTTGCAACCTCCTGGCCGGACCCAAGGTCCGACAAAAAGGCTATTCCGCTTGGGCGAGCGCCGCCTGGGCCTGTTCCACCAAGCCCGTAAACGACGCCGGCTCGCTGATCGCGAGATCCGAGAGCACCTTGCGGTCAAGCTCGATCCCGGCCTTCTTCAGGCCGTTCATGAACTGCGAATAGGTCATGCCATGCGCCCGCGCGCCGGCGTTGATCCGCTGGATCCAGAGCGCCCGGAAGGTACGCTTCTTGACCCGGCGATCGCGATAGGCGTATTGCGCCGCCTTCTCGACCGCCTGTACGGCGACCCGGAAGACGTTCTTGCGCCGGCCGTAATAACCCTTGGCCTTGTCCGTAACCTTCTTGTGCCGCGCGTGGGCGGTCGTGCCTCTTTTAACCCGTGCCATGTCGCGCCTCCCTTACAAATATGGCAAGAACTTGCGGACGATCTTGCTGTCCGCGTCGGACAGGATGGTCGTGCCGCGCGTGCTGCGCTTCATGTCTTGGGGACGCCGCCGCAGCATGTGCCGCTTGTTGGCGTAGTTCCGGACGATCTTACCCGATCCGGTGGCGCGGAATCGCTTCTTCGCGCCGCTCTTCGACTTCATCTTGGGCATTTCGGTCTCCGTGTCTGAATTTAGCGGCCCGGCGGAGCACTCTCCGCTGGAGCCTGATTCACCGGCCTGGCATGCCCTTCAGCCAGGTCGCGATGTCGCCCCGTCGAGGGGGCAGTGGGTTATAGCGGGGTGGGGGGGACGGATGCAAGGGGGATGGGGGCTGTGGCATATGATGGATGGATACCGGAAATCCCTCGAGATCCTGGATCAAGCGTGGAACAGATGCGCGGTTCGCGCGCTCCTAGAGATTCTGAAACGACGAGGCGGTGTCGTCGTTCTCGCCAAAAGCCCTAGCCTTCGCTAGGGCGACCGTATTTGGGGCGACCGTGGTTGGGGCGGCCGTGGTTGGGGCGATGGTAGTGGGACGACGATAAGGAGGAAGACCCGAGGGACGAATGAGGCGGGGGAGGCGTTCCGATGGCCCCGTCTTTCCCACGACACTTCGTCCAAGCTCCCGTCGTCCTTGCGAAGGCAAGGGCTTTTGCCGCCGACCTCCCGTCGTGACGGGCGCTCGGCGTGGGATCAACGTTTGATTTCAACATGCCGTCCCGGCACCACTCACCCCGAGGAGACACGAAGTGTCGTCTCGAAGGGTCCTTGGTCAACTTTTGCAAAAGCCCACCTGACCAAAAAACGCTATCATCCCCCCATCACCACAGGGAGGACACCGCCATGCGTATCCCCGACAATCCGGTTCCCGGACCCGCGCGCGACTATATCGGCTATGGCCGCGACATCCCCAAGGTGGTTTGGCCGAACGAGGCGCGGGTGGCGATCAATCTGGTGATCAACTACGAGGAAGGCTCGGAAGTCCATCTCGCCGCCGACGGTCGCAACGAGGGAGCGTTGGGCGAGATCCCCTATGTCATGGACCCGGCCTATCGGGATCTGGCGATGGAATCGGTCTATGAATACGGCACCCGGGCCGGGATCTGGCGCCTGCAGCGGCTGTTCGACAAGGCCAAGGTGCCGATCACCTTCTTCGCCGCCGCCGTGGCGCTGGAGCGCAATCCCGAGGTCGCCCAATGGCTGCGCGACAGCGAGCATGAAGTGTGCAGCCACGGCTGGCGCTGGGAGGAGATGTGGCTGCTCTCCCGCGAGGAGGAAAAGGCCCACATGCTGGCCGCGATCAAGAGCTTCGAGGAGACCACGGGCCGGCGGCCCAGGGGCTGGTACTGCCGCTACGGCCCGTCGGTGAATACCCGCGAGTTGCTGGTCGAGGAAGGCGGCTTTGCCTATGACGCCGACGCCTATAACGACGACCTGCCCTATCACGTCGAGGTGCTCGGCAAGCGCCACCTGATCGTGCCCTATACCTTCACCTATAACGACGCCCGCTTTGTCATGGCGCCGGGTTACGGCAGCCCGGACGACTTCTTCAAGCTGCTGAAAAGCGCCTTCGACGTCTATTGGGAGGAAGGCGCCACCCATCCCCGGATGATGAGCATCGGCCTGCACCCCAGGATCATCGGCCAGGCGGCCCGCTCAGCCGGTCTGGCGGCGTTTCTGACTATGCCCAGAAGAAGGGCGGGGCGTGGTTCGCGACGCGATTGGAGATCGCGGAGTGGTGGGAGGCGCAGGGGTTGGGGGTGTAACACCAAATTCCGTCACCCCGTACTCGATACGGGGCCGAAGCCTGAGACGGTGGCGCGTGACGGTTGGCGGAGCACGATGACGGATCCCCCGTGCTGGCCGGAAACTGATCACGCGGAAGCGCTCAGGCGTGGGTCCCGCCCTTCGCCTGCCCTCGTGAAAACGGGGGGCGGGATGACGTTTTTTGGGACCCTCACCAAAACACCAGCGCCCGCATTTCGATGCTTTCACGCGGCGCGGCATCCGCCGGCGTCATCGGATCATCGAAGGCCGTGTGCGCCGTGAACCGCACACCCGCCGTCGCGTCGGTGTCGAAGACCTTGAAGACCAGCGCCTCCTCCCGCGTCATCAGGGGGAAGTAGTACCAGCGATGCGCCGGGTTGTGGCTGATGTGATAGGTCTCCGCCGTGCGGTCGCGATAGCGGCGCTGGTTGCGGATGAAGCCGGTCTCGGGGATGGTCTTGCCGTCGCAGAGGGCCAGCGGCTCCGATTCGACGCGCGGCGCGACGGAGCGCCAGGTCTGGATGATCGCGAACCGCCGCGAGAGGAGCGCGTCGGCCTCGTCGGGGAGATAGTCGCGCACCCGTTGCGGGGCCGAGGTCTCGGTATAGTCGTTATGGACATAGCGCACGGGGCCGCGGCGCCAGCCCTCGGCCTGTTTGTCCTTCATCGGGGTGCGCACGGTGTGATCGAAGACATGCACCCGCGCGGCCCCGCTCTCGGCCTGGATCAGCGCGGCGGTCTCCGGGTAGTAGACCCGACGGATCTCGTCGGCGTCATAGAAATCGCCCATCGCGGTGGCATGCTCGACCAGCTTGAAGCCATGGCCGCCCAAGGTGAAAGGGCCGCCGGTGACGCGCCCGTTCATGATCCGGGTGCGGCGCGGCTCATAGGTTGCGATATGCTCGTTATGGGCTTCCTCGGGCCAATCGACATAGCGGATCGAGGGCTGGCCGTCATCGACGATATAGGTGAGCTCGGCGTCGACGGCCTCGAATTCGGCGGTCATTTCCTCGGCGATGGCCATGGGACGGTCCTCGTTGTGGCGCGGGATGCGTTGGGATTTAAGGCTGCGGGCGCGCGGAGGTCAAATCCCGGGATCTTGCTCAGGGATACGCAAACACACATGACCTATCGTATCCCCGACGCAGGTCGGGGCCGACGCCTGAAGCGGCGGCAAGCGACGTACAGTGGAGCAATTCGATCGATCGTTTGAAGTGATCAAAATTTCCGTCACGCATCACCCTCTCAGGCGTCGACCCCGACCTACGTCGGGGATACGGAAATGTTGGAAATGACAGCCGCACGTGTCGCACTCCCCCGCGGCACTTGATCTCGCGAGCCGACCGGGCCAATAACGAGGGGAGTGCCACGCCAACCCGAGGAATCCGCTCCGATGATCACCCTTTATGGCATCCCGAACTGCGATACCTGCCGCAAGGCCCGCAAATGGCTGGACGGAAAGGGGATCGAGCATCGCTTTCACGACTTTCGCAAGGACGGGCTCGCGCGCGAGAGCGTCGAGGCCTGGACGGCGGAACTTGGGCTGGACGTGCTGGTCAACCGCCGCGGCACCACCTGGCGCAAGCTCTCGGATGCGGAGAAGGCCCGCTTGGAAAACGCGCCCGTGGATCTACTGCTGGATAACCCGACCCTGCTGAAGCGTCCGGTCATTGATCTAGGGGAGCGCCGGCTAGTAGGCTTCGACGCGGCGGCGCAATCCGCCCTGGACGCGCTTTAACCCCGGAAGCACCAAACTCGGAAGACGCCATGGTAACCGACTTCATCATCATCGGCGGCGGTCTCGTCGGATCGGCCTTGAGCCACGGGCTTCTCAAGGCCGGCGCCACCGTCACCATCCTCGACGAGGGTGATCTGGCCTTCCGCGCCAGCCGGGGCAATTTCGGCCTGGTCTGGGTCCAGTCAAAGGGCGACGGCATGGCGGAATACGCCCAGTGGAGCCGCGAGTCCTCGGATCTCTGGGTCGATTTCGCGCAATCCCTGGGCGCGGCGACCGGCATCAATGTCGGCCATCACCGCCCCGGCGGGTTGGAGCTATGCCTAGAGCCCGAGGAGTACGAGGCTTTCGAGACCTCGATCAAGCGCATGCACAACCAGGGCGGCGTCGGTGACAACGACCGGCGCATGATCAGCGGCGACGAGGTCCGCGCCATGGAGCCGAATGTCGGCCCCGAGGTGATCGGCGCGGCCTATTGCCCGCATGACGGCATCGTCAATCCCCTGGCCACCCTGCGGGCGCTGCACCGGATCGCGGCCAACGCGAAAGCCGATTATCGCCCGGACCACCGGGTGGAACGGATCCTTCCCCAGGGGCCGGGACAAGGATTTCGAGTGGTCACCCAACGCGGTGATTTCGTCGCCGGCAAGGTGATCCTCGCCGCCGGCAACGGCAGCGCCGCGTTGGGCGCCGATGTCGGCCTGGATATTCCGGTCGGACCCGAGCGCGGCCACATCATCGTGACCGAGCGTACCCGCCCGCTTTTCAATCACGTGCTCGGCCAAGTACGCCAGACCGACGAGGGCACGGTGATGCTAGGCGCGACCAAGGAATCGGTGGGCTTCGACACCGGCTTCAACCCGGCGATGATCCAAAAGGTCGCCAATAACGCGGTCCGAAAGATCCCCGCGCTCAAGGGTCTCAGGATGATCCGAAGCTGGAGCGCGCTCCGGATCATGTCCCCGGACGGCTTTCCGGTGTATCAGGAATCCGATGAGCATCCCGGCGCCTATTCCATCAGCTGTCACAGCGGGGTAACCCTGGCCGCCGCCCACGCGATGTCGCTCGCGCCCCGGCTGTTGCAGCCGGGCTTCAATGACCACTACGCCGCTTTCTCACCCCGGAGGTTCGATGTTCCAAAGACTGACTGACCCGTTGCGCAAGCCGGTATCGTTCCGCTTCGAGGGCCGGGAGATCGAGGGATTGGAGGGTGATACCGTCGCCGTCGCCCTGCTCGCCGCCGGGGAGAACAGCCTCAAGGACGCACCCGCCTCGGGCTCGCCGCGCGCGCCCTATTGCATGATGGGGGTTTGCTTCGAATGCCTGGTGGAGATTGACGGCGCCGGCCATCAGCAGGCCTGTCTCATCCCGGTTCGCGAGGGCATGGACGTGCGCCGTCATCTGGCGGTCAGAGAGGTTGGTCAGGCAGTCGGAGGAGAGGCGGAATGAGCGCCGAAATGGATGTCGTCGTCATCGGCGCCGGCCCGGCCGGAATGGCGACCGCGGCCGCCGCCGCCCGTGCCGGCGCCTCGGTGGCGGTGCTTGACGAGCAACCCGCGCCCGGCGGTCAGATCTATCGCGCCGTCGAAGAAGTGCGCGACCACCGCCCCGCCGATATGAGCTTTCTCGGCCCGGCCTATGCTCACGGAACCAAGGTCACCGAGGCGTTTCGCGCGGTGCGCACGGATTATCGCCCAGGCGCGACGGTCT
>Ga0181593_10002548_pt1 | contig 16812 bp, 12 predicted proteins | sample 071ome_19_FD_133756 | JGI IMG/M metagenome (GOLD analysis project Ga0181593, IMG submission 133756) | Coastal salt marsh microbial communities from the Groves Creek Marsh, Skidaway Island, Georgia - 071413AT metaG (megahit assembly) | ecosystem: Environmental > Aquatic > Marine > Intertidal...
CAAAACGCTGATTGATAATGTGATGCGGATACTGGATGCCGCCGAGATTCCATATCTTCTTGAGTACCAAGACAGGGGTGAGCGCAAAAACGCTAGACCTGCTTGGTCAGTCAAGATGGAGTCACGGCCTCGCGTTCAGGCATTCCTCAAGCTCATTAGAAATCAGCTTGTTGGCAAGCAGGAGCAGGCTGACTTGGTTATGAAGTGGTGCGACCTACCTAAAGCCGCCTCTATTGGTGGTGGCAGGGGGGTTGGGTCTGTTGGCGTTAGGTACGCTGATGGATATTGGGAGATCAAGGACGAGCTATCTACCCTTAATTCACGCGGAAGAGTTCGCGATTAGTTAGCAATTTAATCCTAAAAGGAGGCCAAAAATGGCTTTAGATGAAGCATGGGCTAGTGGTAGCTCGATAAACAACACCAACCACGCAACTTTCATTCCGAAGTTGTGGTCAGACGAGATCATTGCTGAATACGAGAAGTCTCTCGTAATGAAGCCATTGGTTAAGTCTATGAAGATGGCAGGCAAAAAGGGTGACACTATCAACATCCCTATGCCTGTTCGTGGTGAAGCAAACGCCAAGGTAGAAGAAACTCAGGTAACTCTGGTTGCTGACAAGTCTGGTAACAAGCAGATCTTGATCGACCAGCACTGGGAGTACAGCCGTTTGATTGAGGACATTACCTCAGTACAGGCGCTGTCTTCTATGCGTAAGTTCTACACTCAGGATGCAGGCTATGCACTGGCTCGTCAGGTTGATTCTGACCTGATTGGCTCTGCTCTGGACTGCTGGACCATTCAAGGTCACTCAACTGAGGGTGGGCTTGTTGTTCCTGCTGTAGAAGGATCGGCGGCAGACTTTAACGACCAAACCTTCCGAGATGCTATCCAGATCTTGGATGACGCTGATGTGCCTATGGACAACCGTAAGCTGGTAATCCCACCTGCGGCCCGTAACCACATCATGGGCATTGATCGCTATGTATCTAGCGACTTTGTTAATGGTCGTGGAGTTGTTAACGGCAAGATTGGTGAGCTATACGGCGTAGACGTATATGTCTCTACCAACCTGACTGCTAACACCGCTGGCGAGAAGCCCTGCCTGTTGTTCCACACTGATGCTCTGGTAATTGCTGAGCAGATGGGTGTGCGTACACAGACTCAGTACAAGCAGGAGTACCTTGCTGACCTGATGACTGCTGACACTCTGTACGGTGAAGACTGCTACCGTCCAGAGAACGGCGTTGTTATCTGGGTTGCGGCGTAAAACTGACGGCCCTCTTTCGGGAGGGCCATTTTATTGGAGGCGAAATGAGCCTATACAAGCCAAACAACTTTAGTTACAGGGACACGCTCCCTGCTAGTCACCCTGAAAAAGTCATAAAGGGCGAGACTTTTGATGTTGAGTTTGAGGCCATTGAGAGAGCCTTAAACAGTGTTGAGCATATTTTAGACCCAGATGGCGAGGGCCTTGATGCAATCGTAGAGGAAGCGCCTTTAGATGGTGCGGTTTATGCAAGGCAAAATGGTGGATGGACGGCAATTCAGCTAGACGGTGTGCCTGTAACACAGGAAGACATTGATCGCTGGAATGAGGCGCATGGCTGGGGAGATCACTCCAAGGCCAATTACCTAGACAACAAGTCCGTGATATTCGGCGGGACTTATTAGGAGTAAGAAACATGGCAAATATTATTAAGCTGAAGTACGGATCTGGGCAACCAGCTAACGGCTCACTCAAAGTTGCTGAGGTTGCCTTAGACCTTACCCATAAGATCATTTACACCTCAACCAATGGCTCAGACATTGTTGAAATGGCCGGTGGCACGGTTAATTGGGACAACATTGTTGACGTTCCTGATTCCATTCAGATCATCATTGACGGCAATATCCCTGAGTATGTAGATCTTGAAACTCTTGCCAATCAGGTAAAGGCAAATGCTGATGCTATTGACGCTCTTGAGTCGTGGCAAAAGACTGTTGACACAGACCTTGCAAAAATAAAGGCAGACATTCTCAAAAATGCTGGAGAAATCGCTGACAATGCCGAGCAGATTGGCAAGAACGTCATCAATATTTCTGCAAATGCAGACGAGATTGCAGACCTTGGTGGTCGTGTTGGGCAAAACGAATCTGACATTGCAGACCTTCAAGATGCGCTTAATGGTGATTTAACGGGCCTTGTCCTTGCAGGAAGTTATTCGGCGGCCACTAACTTAATTACCGGGGTTAGATCAGAGGCCGCAAGTGCCGGCTTTAAAGAGGACACTGCGCTAAACCAGTATCTTGGTGCTGATTATGCCGGTTACTACTTTATTGTTGATGCGCCTGGAACGCTTGCAAACACAGGAAGTCCTGCCAGGGCTGATGGCGAGGAGGCGCTAGTTGGCGACTGGCTTGTAGCTGACGCAACTCACTGGTTGCTTTTCCACTTTGCTACTGAAACCACTGTGTGGGGAACCATCAATGGCGACATTGGCAATCAGGATGATCTGCAGGCGCAATTTCTAACAAAGATGGATGTTGACGCTGAAATTGATGGCGGAACTTACGCTTAAGGGATAAGTCATGGCGAACACAATAATCCTCAAAAAGGGGGCTGGCGTTCCATCCCCCGACGATCTTCAAGAAGCAGAACTGGCCCTTGATGTTGTTGATGGCCGTCTGTTCTCTAAGCTACAGGACGGAGAGGTACACGAGCTTACTGACCAGCTAGGTGAAGGGGTTGGTGTTCAGCCGGGAACCGAGGCGGGTCAGACGCTTAGATGGAATAACTCGGACTGGGAGGCCACTGGCACCCTCTTGGTCAACAAAAACAGCACCTGCTTTATGGGCGGGAATTTGACCATCGAGGTTGCAGGCGGGTCTAACACAGCCCTGAAGCTGGGGAACAGAAACACCGACGCAGAAACGCACCTAAAGCCCAACGGCGCGATATTCCGCACCGATGAGTCTGCAGGCGGCATACTGGTCAGGAAAAACGTGTCCCCGATTGACGAGACTGGGAATCTTGCTGACGGTGCCGCCAGTCTTGGCACAACCAATTACACGTTCCTGAACGGTTACTTCTCTGGAGTCCTGCAGTCCACTGGTGAGATCAGGGCGCAAGACCCAGCAACCACGCACCCCGTCAGGCTTGTACAGCAGGGCGCTCTTGGTAAGTTAGTAAACGGCGCCAACGGGGATATGGAAGTTGGCGCTGAAAACACCGGCTCTGTCCATCTGGTTGCTGGCGATGGCTCCCGCAAGGTGACGGTTGATAAGGACGGCCGCACAGGTATTGGCGGCACCCCCGGCAGTATGATGGTCGAGTACTTTGAGGCACTTGAGCGTACCGGCCAGCTTGAGGAGGGTGCAGACCTTGTTGAGAACATGGACGCCCGTGCCGTTAACCCAACTACCGCGATTCTTCAGGTAAACGGCACCTCCTATTTTAAGGATGAGATGGCCACCGTTTCCGGTCTGACCACGGTAATGGGCTTAAACAGTGAGTCCGTAATGAAGGGTGGCAAGTGGTATCGCACCGCTGACGCTATGGTGGGTCTTAGCCTTGAGTCCGCTAAGATCCGCCCGACAGACAACACTGGCACGGGCGCCCACGACAAGGTAAATCTGGGGACAGCCGACACGCGATTTAAGGCCGCGTACTTTGCAAACAGTGTCCGCATCGGCGCCACCAACTCAGACGACGTGCAGATTAATGGCGTCACTGGCTTCATGTTCAAGAACGGCATGTGCGGTTTAAGAATGGTAGCCAGTGGCCTTGTCCCTGTCACGGGGGATGGCACAACGGGCGCCCTCGCGCACAACGCCTACGACATAGGCTCAGCCTCTAGAAGCTGGAGGGATGGATACTTTGGCGGCACTGTCTATGCGACCAAGTTTGTTGGTGACGGCTCTGGGTTGACCAACCTCCCCGGCGGCTCTGGTGGAGGTGGCACATACATCGCTGGTGACGGTATTGATATCAACAATACTACCGGCGAGATCAAGATGGACGGGACATATCCCGGCACCTTTACCGCGGAGTTTTTTGAGGGTGACGGCTCTAGGCTTACAGGCATCAACGCCGAAGATTCGAGAATCAGCAACGATCAAATTCAGAACTGGGATGCCGCCTATAACTGGGGCAATCACGCTGACGCTGGGTATGCCAAGGGCAACCTTGCCGACTATGTTGATTTAAGCACCAACCAGACCGTTGCCGGCCTAAAGAACTTCACTCAGGAGTTGGAGGCTAGGCGCTTCAAGATCGGCGACACCAATACCATCTATGCGGCCAGCCAATGTGGACTGCACTTTAGCACCAACCAAGACGGCACCCCGATGGTTCTCGGGACAACGGGCGATGGCAGTATAACGACTGGCGAGGGCCTAAATTTAGGCCGGTCCATAACGCGATTTAACAAGGCCTACCTAAGGGACGTGGACGCTGAGACTGGCGTTTACAGCGGGAGCCTGTCATCTAATACCCTGACAACCAACAAGGCAAGCACTGGCGCGTTTTTTACTGCCAACATAGGCGCCGAAAGCTCTACTTTCAGCCACACCAACGATAGCCTCTATATCCAGCCAAAAGACAAAAAGATCTCCGTTCAAGGGACCGTAGACGCTCAGGGTTTCACGATCAACGGTCAGCCTATTTCTGGCGGCGGACCCACCTATACGGCAGGGAACGGTATATCCATTAACAACGATCAGATAGCCATGAAGGGGTCATACACCGGCAACTTCTCTGTCGATGGCACGATTACTGGCACTGACTGTATCGCTACCTCTGATGAGCGCCTGAAAAAGAACGTGGAGCCTGTAAAAGCTGGAGTTATCACCCAGCTTCAGGGCGTGGACTTTGAGTGGAATGAGACAGATAGAAAGTCATCTGGGTTTATCGCTCAGGAGGTAGAGAAGGTTCCCGGCTTGGAGCATCTTGTCCATCAGATTGACAAGGATGGACACAAGGGCGTGTCGTACATAGGCATGATCCCCTATCTGCTTGCTGAGATCCAACAGCTTAGGGCCGAGGTTGAGGAGCTTAAAAAGTGAACTCTATACCCAGCCCTTGGGAGGATAGGAAGCTACCGCCGAGCGGCACAATCATGCTCAGCCAGATAAAGACCGAGTTCAATAAGGGAGACAACCTGACCGACTATCTTGGAGCGGTAAGCGGAGTTCCCTCTTCACCCCCCATCAAGCTAACTGACTTCTATGGCAAGGAGGCGGGTGAGCCTGTAGTGAACTGGGGTACAAATTTTGACGGCCCGATTGATGAGGAGTTTTCGAACAGCGTTGCCATTTATTGGAAGATCAGGAAATACAGCAATTTCATTCCGGGTTCACCGCAGTACGGCGGCTATTTCAGTGCCACAGGGCAGGGCAAGTTCCCCTGTTTTTGGGCGCCAAGTCAGGCGGATGGCCTCAAGATGCTTCAGGACTTTCAAAAGCGCACCTACTTTGGCCTCTGTGGTGACGGCGTTGGCCTCAACACTGGCGTTGGGTGGGACTGGATAGACATGATCGCTGACGGCGGCAGGACAGAGGTTTTGGTTTACCCAAGCAAACACTCATACGCTGACCCTAAATCGGCTCGGTTTTGTGACGCTATTGATGTTGGCTCTGGTGCAAGCGCGTCGTGGTATTCGTAAGGAGATAAGGCAATGAACAGGCTTATAGCAATAGGTAGCGCATTTTTTCTTACAGCTTGCACAAGCATTGAGGAAAGAAGCGCCCACATGCAGGGGCAAATTGAAATAGTGAGGGTCCAGAAAGATGCTGAAGCAATGCAAAAGGCGGCTGAAGCAAATGCTAAGGCTAAGCTATATGAGGCTTTGGCGGCTGTTGCCGTGGCGAATCCGGACCAGGCTAGTGCTGTTACTGTTGCGCTCGCGGTTCAAGGCGTTAGTACGCAAACAGAGAGTGGTAATTCACCTATAGTGCCGCTCCAGCCTATTCGTAACGAGGGGCTTGAATACGCAAAGGTATTTGCCGCTCCTGCTATGAATGTTCTATCAGGTGTGGGCATAGCCGCAATCAACGCCAATGTAGCTAGGACTCAATCAGACAACGCGGCGAGGGTGCAGATAAATGACGCAATACAGGATAGTAACATCGTCGAGGCGGTTGCGAGCTTGGGCCAAACTGCGGCTAATGCAGGTGGACTTGTGGTTAGCGGTGACTATTTACAGGTTACGGATGAAGGCACTCTTACGCAGGATTTCTCGACTACGGCGACGAGCAACCAAATCACTGACAGCTACAACCCAGTAACTTCAACAACAACCAACAATGATTACTCAACTGTCACTTATGAAGGGCAGGAGTTTTCATTGCCTAATCTGCTGGCTTATCTACAAGGTACAGGTCTGGCTTACAACCTCACTATTGGGGATACCGTCTATACCGTAGATGGGGATGGTGACCCTCAGACTATTGACTGTGGAGTGCCTGACTTCTCGCCAACCCCGCCAGTATGTAACGGAGGCTAAGATGTCGGATTACTCTCACCTTCCTCAATGGCTTCAAGACAAGATTCAGTTTCAACAGAATCTAACAAACTGGGGCCAATATTCTGACGGGACTCTTGATGAGCTTAAGGGTCTTCTTGGAGGGGATCAGTTCTTTTATGCGCGACTGCCCGGCATAGCTAACGATCTTGCTAACGGTAACACCACTTATTTTCAGCAGGAGTTTGGCCTTAATGGAGACAGAGCAAATAAGGCAAGTGAGATAGCTAATCGATATAACGCTTTGCTGAACAATGGTTATTCAAACGCTCAGATTATGGGTGCGCTGTACGAAATGGACGGTAGTTCATGGGCTGACTGGGATAATCAAGATCACACTAATACCACGATGAACGGCGGCACTGATGGTGGAGGCCAAGAAAGTGGGGGGTGGAATGGCGACAATGTTGGTCAATCTGGCTCTGCATGGGGGCCGCAGGGCATGACTAACACTGAGGGGCTTAGGACCAGCAGATACGGCAACAGTCCTCATGGCCTGTTTTCTCCTGAGAATGAGCAGATGCGAAAGGTTGTGGGTCAGCACCTGAAGGATAAGCTCTTTGGATAATGCGCTTGCTAATCCGTTGATGGCAGAGGCAAGCCCTTTGGATAACACTGCGGCTAATGATCTAGCTACAGAACGTCCTGCTCGCCTGTCGCCTGATGCTACATATGAGGAACTGATGGCATGGTTGCCGGGATCGGCACTGGAAAACCAGCTTAAGTCAAAATACGAGGCTAAAGGCTGGGACTGGGAGAACCGTCACGCAGGCCCGTGGGATCTATACGACACTGACGAGAACGGGCGCTTCATTAACGATGACGGCGAAGAGCTATTTCTCTACACCGGCGCTGACTACGCTAGCGAACACCGGAATAGAGCGGGCCTTAATGCTGATGCTGAGTGGCGTACGCTGTCTGAAATTCGCGCAGTATACGATGGCGATCGTTATCTGCAGGCTACATTTGGTGATTTCGATACATACGAGGCTTACCTCCGTGAGCGGTCAGACCACGCCATTGCTAACGGCGAGTGGACTTACGAAAACAGAGTCCTTGGGATTCTTGAGGAGGCCAGTGGTCTAGGGCGAGGTCCAAATAGAGATATTATTGATCGAATTGTTAACGAGGAGAGAGATCGGCGACTCGCTGAATCGACGGCTTTCAAGAACAGCCTGTATGAGAAGTACGGCATTCAGACCACGATATATGAAGATGACGGTGACGAGCTAGTATGGAATGGCACGGGCTACTCCCTCGTGCGAAAGAATAAAGAGAACGATAAGTGGGGTAACAAGCTGGCATGGGCGGCTGGCGGTGCCATGCTGACCGCGGCTCTTGGCCCTGCCTTGACCGGAGCTTTAGGTAGCACTGCAGGCTCTGCGGCGGCTAGCGCAATATCTAACTCTGCTATGCAATTGATGCAGACTGGGGATTTAAGTCTTCAAGAGGCAATTATGGCTGGCGCTACAGCGGCCCTTGGTGATGTCGTTGCTGGTCAGCTAGAGGGGGTTTTAGGGTCTGCAACTGAGACTGTTTGGGATGACGATCTCATAGCGCGAGTTTCTAATCGCTTGGTTGAAAATGGCACCTTTGACACCTTTCAAGAAGCATATCAGTACGTCATGGAGAATGGCGCAAACGCTAGTGGCAGTCTCCTTTCAGACACCATTGGGGACTTAGTAAACATTGGCGCTGACGTAATACTAGGCGATGACGATGATGGTGGCACAGAGCCTGTCTGGAATGACCATGGCGGAACTGATGGCAGTGATGGCGTAATTATCAACATCCCCAACTATGAGCCTCCCCCTTCCAATAATGAGGATGGCGGTGGCGGTGGTGGCGGTGGCGAAACTGGCGGCACAGATACTGGCGGCGGCAACACGGATGGAAGCGGCAATAGCGGAACTGATGGCGGCGGCGAGACTGGTGGCGAGCAGTCTGGCGGTCAGTATGAGGTTATCAAGCGGTTGCCAGATGGCCGTGTGCTTGTCCGAGATAATGTGGATGGCGACTGGTGGGTCTTAGAGGGAGACTATCAGGAAGGCGATTACATCTCAGAAGAGGATATGTCTGGGGCTGTTGGTGCTGGCGGTGAGTTTGGAGGGTCTGGCTCTAACACTGACGGCGGAACAGGGGGATCTGAGACTGAAACCGGAACTCCCACTATTCCGAATATAGGCGGCGGGACAGATACCGGCGGCGGCACTGGTGACGGGACGGATACTGGTGACAACACTGGAGGCACTGACGGCACCGGATCTGGCGGGACAGATACAAGCGGCGGTGATACCGGCGGTAACGCGGGTGACAATTCTGGTGGTGGTGAGACTGGCACAGAGACAGGCGGTACTGACGGAGGTGGCGATACCGGCACTGGCGATAACACCGGAGACAACACTGGCGATAACACTGGCGATACCGGCACTGGCGATAACACTGGCGGCGGCACTACTGACGGAACAGGAACAAATGAAGGTGAAGGCTCCGGCGATGGATCTGGTACTGGCACTGGTACTGGCACAGGGAATGGTGACGGCGACGGAGACGGAGACGGTGACGGCGACGGAGATGGTGACGGAGATGGTGATGGTGACGGAAGCGGCTTAGGCAACGGGATGCTTGCTGGTTTAGGCGGCACTGGTGACAGGACTCGGCCTACATGGGGTCCGTTGTTGCAGGGCCATCAGTTCAAGAAGTTTAATTACAAGCCTCCGCCTGAGCCGACTATAGGCGCAAGACTGTTTGATGAACTGTTTAGGAAATAGGCAGACATGACATATTTAGAATTGGTAAATGGCGTACTGGCAAGGCTGAGAGAGACCTTGGCTCCTACTGTAATGGTTAATGAAGACCCGGTAGTAAACGTGGTCAAGAGCCTTGTGAATGATGCCAAGCGTCATGTTGAGATGGCCTACTCATGGAACGCCACACGAGAGTTCTGGGAGATTGAAACCGTCCAGGGTCAGCCAAGCTACATATTGGACAACACGAGCGGCGGATGCAGGATTTCTAAAGTTTCAATTGATGGCACTCATATCCATCAATGGGATCTTAAGACCCTAATGCACGGAAGACAGCAGGAAGGCCACCCTTATCGTTATGCTTTTGACGGCTCTGATGATGAAGGAAATATCTCCTTACGATTAGATCCATTCCCAAACAAGGAATATGCCCTTCAGGTATTGGGCCACAGGGTGTTGCCTGATCTGTCTCAGGATCACGAGCCTTTATCTATACCAAGCCAACCGGTCCTTTATTACGCCCTAGCATTGGCGGCTAGGGAAAGGGGCGAGGTTGGAGGCCAGACTGCACAGGAATTGTTTGGCATGGCTCAGCAATATATTTCTGACGCTATTGCCTTAGACGCCAATCTTTCACCCACTGAGCATACTTGGGCGGTTGTGTAATGGCTCAACAAGTAACGCAAAGCACTATCCCAAGCCCCGGTCTGGAGGGGCTTAACACCGAGCTAGGGTCTTCTGTTTCTGATCCTCGATTTGCAATCGTTGCTGACAATGTAGTGATTGACAGGATAGGGCGGATACAAAGCAGGGAGGCGTTTGCCTCATTTGCTAAGCCGTCAATTCTGAAGAGGTCTGGAACTCAAGACATTATGCAGATGGGCGTTTACTACCACGGCCAATACAGTAGGGAGGCGGCAGTTCCTTACCCCATGTGCGTCATTAGAGTTGGCGATGAGCGAGACATTTATCGTTATAACCCTGATACAAACGCCTTAGATCTAGAGTTAACGCCTTATAGCGATGTGCCTGAAATGGATGATGGGGTCTTTGTTAACTTTAAAGATGATCTCTTTTTCTTCTGCAAAGGAAAGCCGGTAATTAGGAAAACAGATCCTCTTGATGAGTGGGAGGACATTACTGCCAACCCAAATTATCAAGGCCCAATTTATTCAGATGGCGATATCACTAACCGTAAGATAGACGGTGATATAGCTTGCTCTGCTTATGGACGGCTTTGGGTTTCAGGCGTTGATGAAAATTACCAGGAGATTCATTACTGCTCTTTGCTAGATGAGCTTAGCTGGTATGACGGAAGGTCGGCTCCAGATGGGAATGATCCTACGTTTAACTTTAATGACGCAGGGATCATCAATGTTCAGGAGTACTGGCCCGTTGAGGTTGATAGGATTGTTGGCATTGCCGCTCACAATGGCTTTCTGTTTGTGTTTGGCAATAACTCTACTCTTGTTTTTGCTAACGCAAATCGTGGTGACCCTGCCTCTTCAGGCGGCATCTATCTTCAGGACGCGATACCAAATGTTGGCTTAGTTGATAAACATGCCATTACGAATACTGGTAATGATGTTGTTTTTGTAGATCGTTCTGGGCTTAGGTCTATGGGCAGGGTTGTGCAGGAAAAGTCAAACCCGATGTCTGAGCCATCTTTTAATGTCCGTAAGATGTTTAGAGACGTAATAGAACGGGAGCTAATGGCTGTTGCAAAGAATGAAGATGCTGGGGTTCAGCTTGAATACCAGCCTGACAAAGCCAACGTCATTGTTTTATTTAAAAGCCAGTCGCTGAGCTATGTGTTCTCGACTAACAGTCCATCTGTTACTGGTGGCTGGAAAGCTACAACATGGTCAGGATGTTTCTTTTACTGCATGAAGTCTGCGGCGGCGGTTGATGACTGTGTAACTTTTCTGGGTGGAAAGCAGGATAGAGGCTTGTTGCGTTACAAGGGTTATTTAGAGGAAGACCCTTATGTGATGCGCTATGAAAGCACGGCCTTAAATCTAACCCAGTCCTCTATGCAGAACGTTATTCCTAAGTCGTTTTATTACATTGTTTACGCAAACAGCATTCCTGCCGTGGGCGTTTCCACTTATGGATATGGTCAGTTCATGGACTTCAGCGAGGAGTTTAACATTCGCGTTAAGGGCGGATCTAAGTGGAATGTAGACAGATACAGCGTGGGGCGTTACGGCCTTGGAGAGGGGCTTTACTTTAGATACAAGGTCAACACTAGAGGTGCTGGTACGCACATGAGAGTTGGATTAGAGATAGAAGTAAACGGTGACTTTTTTGCATTGCATGAAATAGCTGTGAATTATGCTATCGGGAGGATAGCCGCATGAGAATGATGAACCCTGCTTTAGTTGGACAAGGCATGCCGACGCTTATGAAGCCAACTACGTCAACGCCGATGCCGCAAGACCCTAATTTAATGTACGCAACTGCTGGTCCAAAGGTTGCAGATAGCAAGGCTTGGAATGGAGTGGAGCCGGCAGAAACGCCGACCAACAGCTTTGGAGATTTCCTTACGGGTTTTGGCGGGTGGCTTAGCGATCACGCTGGTGGTCTTGCCGGGCTAGGCAGTATTGCTGGCGCTTTAGACAATGCTAGTGACGTGCGTGACATGGGCTATGCCGTTCAACAGCACCTTGAGAACATGGGTCAAGAATTAAATACCGGCTCACAGTTTCAGGGATACGGTGTTACGTCTGGCACAGGCGAAAACGCAATTGACACTACCGTAAGTCCTGACGGCTCTATCAATCTCGGTATTGGTCGCGACATGGGAATGTGGCAAACCGGGAACACGGCGACAGGCAATGGCTTAAAAAATATTTCAAACGCGTTCAATCAGACGGGCGGTCAGACAAACACAGACTGGAATCATCAAGGGCAAGGTCAGCTAATGAACTCTCGTCGTGTTGATCCTAATGCTGGTGTTTATGGCAACAGGGCGGGTCATCTTTGGCAACAGTCTTTGGGGATGTCGCCCGATCAAGGATGGGCTGGTCAGACAGCGCAGGATGCCGCCGCTCGCTCAATGGCTGATCCGTCTCAGAGGCAGTCAGAGATATTTGACCAGCTTATGGCTATTCAGAATCCAGAGCTTGATCGTCAACAGGCGGCACAGCAGGCTCAAGAATATGCAATGGGCCGAGGTGGAATCAGGGGTAGTGCTTATGGCGGTACTGCTGAGGATGCGGCGATGGCTAAAGCCAGGGCTGAAGCCAGTAACCAAGCCGCTTTAAATGCTATGCAACAGGCCGACTCTGAGCGGTCTATGTTTGGTCAAATGGCTAGTCAGTATGGACAGTTGGGTAATCAGAACTATGCCAACATGAGTAACCAGATGACTAACTTGCTTAATGCTTCTGGTCAGCAGGCGCAGATAGGCAATCAGAAGTACAGCAATATGGCTGACAGAGAGAATGCGCTGGCTAATAGCGCCGCTCAGTTTGGTCAGCTAGGTAATGCGGCCAATGCCAATGCGAATGACAGGATGGGGATGATGGGTCAGCTTGGTCAGCTTCAGGCTCAGCTTGGCATGGATCGCCAGAAGCTGTCTTATCTGCCAATGCAAATGCAGATGGAGCTTTTGGGTATGGGTCAAGGCACAGGGGCAATGGCTCAGCAGGGTCAGCTTACTGGTCAGGACTATCTGGCTCAGATGTTGTTGGGTGGCACTAACGCCAACGTCAACGCTCAGAAGGTGTCTAGTGAGTTGATGGGCAACCTGTATGACTCAATCCTAGATAACCTTGGTGGTAGCTCTAATGCCGAGGGCAGTCAGTCAGGTATTGGCGGGATGCTTGGTTCGCTGGGCGGATTGTTTGGAACTCTTTTCGGAGAATAACTAATGGTTGGGCGATCACAAGCAAGTAACTTATCTGGGATGCTGACTAGCATTGGCAACACCATTGGTGAGATGGGTGGGCCGGGGAATCAGTACATTGACACGCTCCGCAGGACAATGGCTCCTAAAGCTGACATGGATGACTCTGCTAGCCTGCTTAGTTATGCAGATTGGGCTAGGCGCAATGGCTATGATGAGGAAGCTAAGCAATACATGGTGCTTGGCTATCGCCAAAAAGAGAAGGAGGTGCAGGAGGCAAAGGACGCGGCTCTTGGTAAGACTATGGCTGAGGCGACTCAGACCAGCTCAGTTGGTCAGAGTCTTGGTGCTGAAGGCGACCTTGGTGGCGCTGATGCCACAATTGCCGTACTAAACAAAAGGCTTTCTGACCCAGAAATTCAGAAGAATCCAAGGGCAGTTGAAGCAATACAAAGAGAGATATCCGCTCTTCAGTCACGGCGTCCCGACTTTGAGGCAAAGAATGTTCAGGCTATTGCTCAGGGGGTAGCCAAGATGGATCAGAACATTGCCGCGCTGAATCCAGGCGATCCAGATTATGCCGTTAAGAAAGCAAACTTTGAGGCGGCAAGGTCACGACTTCTTGACCAGCCAGGAGTCGAGGAGGCTTACGAAGGTAACAAGCTCAAGCTCATGGAGCTGAACAACAAGAAGATGGACGCCATGTGGAAGGCGCAATCTCCTGCAATCATTGCTGAGATGTCAGCGGCAGGCACGAACGTAGACGAACTTGAGGCGATTGAGGATAAGTACCCTCAGTTTGCCCCGCAGATTGTTGGCATTAAGGGTCAGATGCTTGAGCAGGCTGAGAGGCTGGCCGAGGTTAGAGATAAGTCATTCAGGGTTGAGCAATTGCCCAGCCGAATTGAGCGGGACTTGCAGGAGATTGAGGAGTCTACGCTGACAGATGGACAGAAGAAGCGCGCCAGGAATCTTCTGGCTGGGGCATCTAACGCCATTGCTGGTGGGTCAGAGTACAAAGACAGCGCCATCTCCGCATACGAAAAAGCCAGAACCCAGATAGATCAAATGCTTAACAACGAGCTTGCGGCGCAGGCTGGTGTTGAGCGACAGCGCACAGAGAGGGCAGTAGTTGCTCACGAAAAAGCAATGCAAACTCAAGTTAGCCTTGCAGATGCTGTTGAGCTTGCTGAGCTAAGGCATGGCACAAATCCAAGTGAAGATGAGATAGCAGAAGCGCAAATCGAATTGGAGGATCAGCTTAATGATTATCGCTATAGAACTGCGATAGCCGCAGGGATGGAAGCCCCGCAAGAGCTAGATGCTGGTGATAAAAAACTTTTAGATGAGAAGTTAAAGAATGGTGACTACGGTGAAGATCACGATCTTGCTGTTATGAGGGCCACTTATGATTTGGTTTCTCAAGGGTACAGAAAGGAAGACGTTGTGAGCTTCCTGAAGAAAGAGCTACCCAAGCAGTACGCTGATAACGCCGAACAGATATACAATGATATGTGGGCTGACTTAGAAAATCAGGACGCGCAGACTGCCTCTCCCGCAGAGGTTGCGGCTAACCCATATCGGCGGGAGCCAGGTTTCCGGTGGCTGGATAGGGCGGTAGAAACTATTGACGCGCGCTACCAAGGCTTCCTGCAAAGGCGCTCTCAGACAATGGCTACACAGCCACGGCCCGAAGGCCCGTCAATCGTAGATCGACAGCGGGCCAAACTCAGCCCGTCCCTTGGGCCGCTGGGTACTCAAGACTCTAAGCTAAGAGACGCGCGTGAGTCGCAAGTACCCTCGGGAGAATACCCATATCCTGGTCAGCCGTTGCGCCAGCAACCAGTTTCAGAGGATTACATTTATCCAGGCTACAGAAGGCTAGGAAGATAACGTGGGGACATTTTCGTCAAGGAATGGCGGTAGCCGAAGAAGCCCTAAGACCGAAGGCTACAGCGGCATTCGCTCTGGCTTTGTTGACTTGCTTGAATCTGGTCTTGGTGTCGGTGATGAGCTTGATGGTCTTATACGAAAGCTCTCTGGCGATGCGGCAACGGTCAACGAGGGTATAGACCAATCCCGCCGCGACCTTGATTACTTTGAGCGCAACAACCCCACTGCATCCAAGCTGATTACTGGTGCTGGCATTGGGGCGTCCCTCTTAATCCCTGGCGCTACTGCGGTGAAGGTGGCTCAGACAGGCTCACGCATGAGCAGGGCTGTGAAGATGGGTATGGCAACCTCAGCAGAGGGTGCGGCCTATGGCTACGCTTCTGGCAGGGATGAGGAGAGGAAAGATACTGCGGCAATGGGTGCGGCCTTTGGTGGCGCTCTTGGCTTTGGCGTGGGCCGTTACTTGACGAAAGGGGCTGATGAGCTAGAGGCAATCAAGAAGGCCGAAAGCGAGACTGTTGGTGTTGGTCAGGCCATTGGCGGTGATAAAGGCTACAAGGTTAAGGGCGCTGTCACTCGCAAGTCTGGTGTGAAGGATGTTAGCTCAAGTGCGCGTGAGCGTAAGTACGAATCTTATGATGATGTCGAAATAGACAACACGCTAGGCACAAATAAATTTGCAGATACAACCAAGGCTGTCAGTTTAAACGCTCGCAACTGGGGGTATTCGTATGTAGGGGAAAGGCCCACGCGGTTGATTGAGGATGCAGATGTCGCGATGCGAACATCCCGCGCCCACACTGACCGCCTGTACAAAGACAATGAAGCTGTCTACAAGTTGCTGGAAGATAATCGGGGTATCAAGCTCGCTATTGCAAACCTTGGCAAGATTCCGGTTGGCAATGCTCGGGGCTTGCTTGGCCTGACAGAGAAGCGAGCGGTGGAGTGGGATGACGTTTACCGTATGGCCCGCGATGAGGCTGATGTAAACGCTATCGACCTGTACAAAGCAGAGCTGGAAGACGCCATTGAGCTTGGCAATACTCGCTTCTCTGATTGGGGTAAAGGGCCAATCGGTGAAGAGCTTTACGCGCCTCGCGCTACCAAGGGCAATGGTAAGCAGGCTACTGGCTATCAGCGAGAAGACGGCACCGAGGTGGGCAACCTTGACAACCTCAAGCCGCCATCTGAGGCGCTGAGGGAGTTCCGCAATGACATTACTGACGCTATTAGCGCGATGGATAGATTTGAGCAGGCAGGTGTTACGTTTGGAAACAAACTAGATGGCCCGCTTGTTGATGTTAACGGCAATCCGATTGGCGAAGGGTTCTATGAAATAGTCAAGAAAGACAAATCTCAGTCTCGTCTTGGCTATGTAATGGAGAGCATCAAGAAGTCTGTGAAGGATGAGGTGCTTGCCACTGGCGGGACAAGGGCAGAAGCCGCCGCAATCTCTGAGAACATGGACAACCTAATGTCATCGGTGTTCATTAACTCCCGCACTGGTGGTGATGCGGTAGGTGCAATGGTCAGAAAGACCGCTTCAACTGCGTTACTTGCCAACCCTATCAACGCAATACTAAACCTCGCTGAAACTGTCACCGCTCCCATTTATCAGAATGGCGTGAAGGCGTGGGCGCAGACATTGCCAGGTCTGGTTAAGTCTGGGCTGATGCCAAAGCTGGGCCAGAAAGATCAGAAGTGGCTGTCAGCTAATCAGCTTGGTGTGTCAGACGATCAGTTTGCTGGCGAGCTGATGAACGTGGGAGAAAGCCAGCTTAGCAAATGGATCGGCTGGGCATCGCAAGGACTGTACAAGTA
>Ga0181593_10002553_pt1 | contig 16791 bp, 11 predicted proteins | sample 071ome_19_FD_133756 | JGI IMG/M metagenome (GOLD analysis project Ga0181593, IMG submission 133756) | Coastal salt marsh microbial communities from the Groves Creek Marsh, Skidaway Island, Georgia - 071413AT metaG (megahit assembly) | ecosystem: Environmental > Aquatic > Marine > Intertidal...
ATGGAGGAAGGTCTGCGTTTCGCTATTCGCGAGGGTGGCCGGACGGTTGGCGCTGGCGTGGTGGCGAAGATCCACGAGTAAGAGCAGCGTGACGGGTGACCGTGATCCGAATAACGGATCACGATCATCCAACGAAGTGAGTACAAGAGGCTGGTGGGCGCTGAATGCCCACCGGCTTTGTGGTTTGAAGCGGAAGCGAAAGGCCAGTAGCTCAACTGGCAGAGCAGCGGTCTCCAAAACCGCAGGTTGGGGGTTCGAGTCCCTCCTGGCCTGCCACTTCCGCCAGAGCACCAGATACAGGAAACGGTTGATACCAGGCGAATGAACAGCAAAGTGGAAAAAGAGCAGGCGAGTGCTCGCGGCAGCGTCTACCTGGTGCTGTCGGTCATCATGCTGCTGGGTGGCATTGCGGCTTACTACTACTACAAAGAACTGGCGATTACGCCGGTTCGCGTAGCGGGTCTGATCGCCGTGACCATCCTGGCTTCCTGGGTCGCCAGTCGCTCGGAGACGGGCGCTGCGTTCTTCCGCTTTCTTAAAGAAGCGGACATCGAGCGGCGAAAAGTGGTGTGGCCCACCCACCAGGAAGCGTTACAGACTTCGTTGATGGTGATCGTGGTCACCATCATTATTTCGCTGTTCCTGGCGGCTGTGGACTGGATGCTGGGCGCACTGGTCCGGAACTTGTTGGGAGGTTGATCGATGGCCAAGCGTTGGTATGTCGTTCACGCGTATTCCGGCTTCGAAAAGCAGGTTCAACGCTCGCTTGAAGAGCGGATCAAACGCGCCGGCATGGAAGACATGTTTGGAGACGTGCTGGTTCCCACCGAAGAAGTGGTCGAGATGAAAGGTGGCCAGAAGCGCCGCTCAGACCGCAAATTCTTCCCTGGCTATGTGCTGGTGGAAATGGAAATGACGGATGAGACGTGGCACCTGGTGAAAGACGTGCCCAAAGTGATGGGGTTCATAGGCGGCACAGCGGACCGCCCGGCGCCCATCACCGAGCGTGAGGCGGATGCCATTCTCAACCGCGTGCGCGAGGGCGTCGACAAGCCCAGGCCCAAAGTGCTGTTCGAGCCGGGCGAGATGGTTCGGGTCGTCGACGGGCCGTTCAACGATTTCAACGGCGTGGTCGAGTCGGTCGACTACGAGAAGAGCCGCCTGCAGGTGGCAGTACTGATTTTTGGGCGTTCAACGCCGGTGGAGCTGGAGTTTCACCAGGTAGAGAAGTCCTGAGGTAAACCGGGGCACGGAATACGGAGCTCGGGACTCGAATGAGTGCACGAGTACCGGATCACGGATCACGGATTACGTAACCAGACGGGGAGCCTCGCCGCACGTCGGCAGGCGTTTGAACCCGAGGAGACAAAGCAATGGCAAGAAAGATTTCAGCTTACATCAAGCTGCAGGTGCCGGCTGGTCAGGCCAATCCGAGCCCGCCCGTGGGCCCGGCCCTGGGTCAGCATGGTGTCAACATCATGGATTTCTGCAAGGCGTTCAATGCCCAGACGCAGGAAGCCGAACCCGGCATACCGCTCCCGGTCATCATTACGGTTTACAGTGACCGCAGCTTCAGCTTCGTCACCAAGACGCCGCCGGCAGCTGTGCTTTTGCGCAAAGCGGCGGGCATTGCCAAAGGCTCAGGCGAGCCGAATGTCAACAAGGTTGGAACGGTGACCCGGGCCCAGCTCGAGGAAATCGCCAAGGCCAAGGAACCTGATCTGACGGCCGCCGACATGGATGCCGCCGTGCGCACGATCGCCGGCTCGGCCCGGAGCATGGGCCTGAACGTGGAAGGAGTCGAATGATGGCCAAGTTTGGAAAACGCATGCGTTCCATCCGCGAGCAGATTGAGCCCGGAAAGGTTTACGCCGTCGACGAGGCGCTGGACCTGCTGAAGAACTCCAGCAAAGTGAAATTCCGCGAGTCGGTAGATGTCGCCGTTCGTCTTGGCGTGGATCCGCGCAAGTCGGACCAGGCCGTGCGCGGTTCTACCGTGTTGCCCAACGGTACGGGCAAGACCGTCCGCGTGGCCGTTTTCACCCAGGGTGACAACGTCGAAAAGGCAACGGCCGCTGGCGCCGATGTGGTGGGCATGGACGATCTGCATGACCAGATCAAAGGTGGAGACCTGGGGTTTGACGTGGTGATTGCCACCCCCGACGCCATGCGTGTGGTCGGTAAGCTGGGCCAGATTCTCGGGCCCCGCGGGCTGATGCCCAACCCCAAGGTGGGTACGGTGACGCCGGATGTCGAAACCGCTGTGAAAAACGCCAAGGCGGGCCAGGTCAGGTTCCGCACCGACAAGGCCGGCATTATCCACAGCACCATCGGCAAGGCGGACTTCGAGAGTGACGCGCTCAAAGCGAACCTCGAAGCGTTGCTGGCATCGCTGGTCAAACTCAAGCCCGCGTCGTCCAAAGGGCAGTACCTGAAGAAGGTGGCTGTTTCCACGACCATGGGTCCGGGCGTGGTGATCGATCACACCACGCTTGAAATTTAATTTTTAGGAATTTGCCGGGCGCCGGTTTTCCGGCGTCGGGTAAATGGCGGGCCGGATCATGTGCTCTTTGACCTGATCTGACCGTCTCAGACCGCAGGTGCCGCGATGCCTTAACGGCGAAACGGCTTAATAGGCAACCGGGTAACCGGGACCGACCTGCGCAGATGGTGGAGCCCCCGCTACTCGAGCGCTTTTTCGCTGGAGTGCTGGAGTAGCGGGGTAGCCACTGGTGAGTCAAACCCGCCGGGAAACCGGCAGCCAGACTCAATAGGAGGTAACCAATGGCGCTCAATATTGAGCAAAAGAAGGCAGTTGTCGCGGAAGTGTCCGGTGTGGCGCAAAGCGCTTTGTCTGCTGTCGCGGCTGAGTATCGCGGCCTCTCTGTCGAGGAAATGACCGAACTGCGCGTCAAGGCGCGTGAGTCCGGCGTTTACGTCAAAGTGGCCAAGAATACGCTCACCCGCAGGGCTGTTGAGGGTACCGAATTCGAGTGCATGAGCGAATCGCTGACAGGACCGCTCCTGTTGGCATTCAGCCTGGAAGATCCAGGCGCCGCGGCCCGGCTGGTCAAGGACTTTGCCAAGTCCAATGAGCAGTTGGTCGCGAAACTGGTCGCCATCGGCGGAGAGTTGTACGACGCTTCCGAATTGGAGCGCTTGTCCAACCTGCCGACATACGACCAGGCGCTTGCGATGCTTATGGGTGTCATGAAGGCCCCGGTCGAGAAGTTCGTCAGGACGCTCGCCGAGCCACACACGAAACTCGTTCGTACCATCGCTGCCGTGCGGGACGCCAAGCAGGCTGCCTGAACTTTATTTTGAATTGGCAGACCGAAAGGCTGCCCCTGTAACGTAATTGGAGAGACGACAATGGCCGTTTCAAAAGAAGACATTCTCGAAACTATTGCCAACATGAGCGTAATGGATGTGGTTGAACTCATCGACGCCATGGAGGAAAAGTTCGGTGTATCCGCTGCCGCTCCGGTAGCCGTTGCCGCTGCCGGTCCGGCAGCCGGTGGCGATGCCGCTGCCGCTGAGGAAAAGACCGAGTTCGACGTTATCCTGAGCTCGTTCGGTGACAAGAAAGTGGCTGTCATCAAGGAAGTTCGCGGTATTACCGGTCTGGGCCTGAAAGAGGCCAAGGACTTGGTCGAAGGTGCTCCTTCCCCTGTCAAGGAAGGTGTCAGCAAAGACGAAGCAGAAGAGATCAAGACCAAGCTCGAGGGCGCTGGCGCTCAGGTTGAGGTCAAGTAAATCTCTCCCGCTTCGGGAAAGCAAACCGGAATTGGCCGGGGGCTTCGCGCCCCTGGCCCGTTTCCGTTGTGCTTGTTTGCTGTTTTGGGAAAGCGCCCTGACCGGCGTTTTTCGCGCTGTTGAAGTAACCAGGTGGTTCGCGTGGACCGCACAGAGGCGAAGTGAACATGAAATACTCATTCACCGAAAGAAAGCGTATTCGGAAGGATTTCGGCAAGCGGGGCTCTATCCTCGATGTGCCTTTCCTGCTCCAGACCCAGATTCGCTCCTACCAGGAATTTCTGCAATTGGAAGTTCCGGAGGAGAACCGCAGGGAACGTGGTTTGCACGGTGCCTTGCAGTCGGTATTTCCTATTGTTTCCTTCTCTCGCAACGCCGCGCTGGAATATGTGAGCTATACGCTCGGTGACCCGCCTTTCGATGTGCGTGAGTGCAAGCTGCGCGGCATGACCTATGGCGCGCCGCTGCGCGTACGGGTTCGGCTGGTTATTTACGATAAAGAGAGTTCGGCCAAGCAAAAGCCGGTCAAGTACGTTAAAGAGCAGGAAGTCTACATGGGCGACCTGCCGCTGATGACGGAAACGGGGACGTTCATTATCAACGGCACCGAGCGCGTCATCGTGTCACAGCTGCACCGTTCGCCCGGCGTGTTTTTTGATCACGACAAGGGCAAGACCCACTCCAGCGGCAAGCTGTTGTACTCGGCCCGGGTCATTCCCTACCGCGGTTCGTGGCTGGATTTCGAGTTCGACCCCAAGGACTGTATCTATACCCGTATCGATCGTCGCCGCAAGCTGCCGGTGACCATTCTCCTGCGGGCCCTGGGTATGACCAACGAGGAGATACTCTCCACGTTTTTCGAAACCAGCAACATCACCCTTCTAAAAGAGGGAGCCAAGCTGGATGTGGTGCCCGAGCGGCTTCGCGGTGACACGGCGCTTGCCGATATCAAAGACAAGAAAGGCAAGACGATCGTCGAGGAGCGCAAGCGAATCACGGCCCGGCACGTCAAGCTGATCAGCGAGGCAGGCATCAAGGCGCTGGACGTGGCCGATGAATACCTGATCGGCAAGATCATGGCCAAGGATCTCATCGACAAGGAGTCCGGTGAACTGCTGGCTGCCGCGAACGCCGAGATCACCGAGGAATTGCTGGAAGCGCTGCGCGAAGCCGGGATCAAGAAATTCGAGATTCTGTACGTGAACGACCTGGATCAAGGTCCTTACGTGGCCGACACGCTGCGTATCGACCCCTCCGCGACAGAGTTGGAGGCACTGGTCGAGATTTATCGCATGATGCGCCCGGGAGAGCCGCCCACCAAGGAGGCGGCGCAAAACCTGTTCAAGAACCTGTTCTTCAGCGAAGAGCGGTACGACCTCTCCGGTGTGGGCAGGATGAAATTCAATCGTCGCGTCGGCCACGGCGAGGTAGAAGGCCCGGGCGTGCTCGATCGCGAGGACATCCTTGCTGTCCTGAAGGTGCTGATTGATATCCGCAACGGTAATGGCACCGTGGACGATATCGATCACCTGGGCAACCGCCGTGTGCGCAGCGTGGGCGAGATGGCCGAAAACGTCTTTCGCGTGGGCGTGGTTCGCGTGGAGCGGGCCGTGCGCGAACGCCTCTCGGTGGCTGAGAGTGAAGGGCTGACCCCGCAGGACCTGATCAACGCCAAGCCTGTGGCAGCCGCGATCAAGGAGTTTTTTGGATCCAGCCAGCTGAGCCAGTTCATGGATCAGAACAACCCGCTGTCGGAGGTGACGCACAAGCGCCGCGTCTCCGCGCTGGGGCCAGGTGGCCTGACCCGTGAGCGCGCCGGGTTCGAGGTGCGCGACGTGCACCCGACGCATTATGGACGGGTATGCCCGATCGAGACGCCGGAAGGCCCGAACATCGGACTGATCAACTCGCTGGCCGTTTACGCGCGGACCAATGATTACGGATTCCTCGAGACGCCGTATCGAAAAGTGGTCAACAGCAAGGTGACGAATGATGTCGAGTATCTCTCGGCCATCGAGGAAGGTGACTATGTCATCGCCCAGGCCAACGCGGAGCTGGACGATAACGGCAAGTTCGTGGATGAGTTCATCCCCTGTCGTCACCTCGGCGAATTCACGCTGAAAGAGCCTGCAGACGTTAATTTCATGGACGTCTCGCCCAAGCAGATCGTGTCCGTTGCCGCCTCGCTGGTTCCATTCCTGGAGCACGATGACGCCAACCGCGCGCTGATGGGCTCCAACATGCAGCGGCAAGCGGTGCCCACGCTACGCGCCGAAAAGCCCCTGGTGGGCACCGGTATGGAGCGTGCGGTTGCGACCGATTCGGGTGTGACCGCGGTTGCGCGCCGTGGCGGTATCGTCGACCAGGTCGACGCCGGCCGCATTGTGGTTCGCGCCAATGAGGACGAGGTGCCCGCGGGCGATCCGGGCGTGGATATCTACAACCTCACCAAGTACCAGCGTTCCAATCAGAACACCTGCATGAACCAGCGGCCGCTGGTGACCGTGGGCAATATCGTGGAGCAGGGCGACGTACTGGCCGATGGTCCTTCAACCGACCTGGGAGAGCTGGCGCTGGGGCAGAATATGCTGGTCGCGTTCATGCCCTGGAACGGCTACAACTTCGAGGATTCGATTCTCATCTCCGAGCGCGTGGTGGAAGAAGACCGGTACACTACCATTCACATCGAGGAGCTGACCTGTGTCGCGCGCGACACCAAGCTCGGGTCCGAGGAAGTTACTTCCGACATTCCTAACGTGGGTGAGCACAACCTGAACAAGCTCGATCAGTCCGGCATTGTCTATATCGGTGCTGAGGTCAGCGCCGGCGACATCCTGGTCGGCAAAGTGACCCCCAAGGGCGAAACCCAGCTGACGCCGGAAGAAAAACTGTTGCGCGCCATCTTCGGCGAGAAGGCCTCCGACGTGAAAGACACGTCTCTGCGTGTTCCCTCGGGCATGGACGGTACCGTGATCGATGTGCAGGTCTTCACCCGGGACGGGGTCGAGAAGGACGAGCGCGCCATTTCGATCGAAAAGGAGCAGTTGAGACAGGTTCGCAAAGACCTGGACGACCAGCTGCGCATCGTTGAGAACGCCATCTATCAGAGGCTCGAGAACATCCTGGTCGGCAAGATGGCCGACAAGGGCCCGGGCATCAAGAAAGGCAGCAAGGTGACGGCTGACTACCTGGCCGGCCTTGAGCGTGACGACTGGTTCAAACTGCGCATGAAGAATGACGAGGCCAATGATCTGCTCGAGCAGATGGCCGACCAGGTTCGAGAACAGCGGAAGGTGTTCGACGCGCGTTTTGAAGAGAAGAAGGCCAAGATCACCCAGGGCGATGACCTCGCTCCCGGCGTGCTCAACATGGTCAAGGTCTACCTGGCCGTGAAGCGACGCATTCAGCCCGGTGACAAAATGGCCGGCCGTCACGGCAACAAGGGCGTGATCTCGATGATCGTGCCCACCGAGGACATGCCGTTCATGGAAGACGGAACCCCGGTCGACATCGTGCTGAACCCGCTGGGTGTGCCATCGCGAATGAACATCGGTCAGGTGCTGGAGACGCACCTCGGCTGGGCGGCCAAGGGTCTGGGTCACCGCATTCGTGACATGGTGGACAGCAAGGCCAAGACGGATGATATCCGCAAGTTCCTGGACAAGGTGTACAACTCCGACCAGACGGGCCGCGTCAATATGAGCAGTTTCTCGGCCGCTGAGGTCAAGATCATGGCGGACAACCTGATGGAAGGCGTGCCGATGGCTACTCCGGTATTTGACGGCGCACCCGAGGTTGAGATCAAGAAATTGCTGGGTCTCGCTGGCCTGCCGGAGAGTGGTCAGACCACCTTATTCGACGGCCGTACGGGCGACGCTTTTGACCGCCCCGTGACCGTCGGGTACATGTACATGCTCAAACTCAACCACCTGGTGGATGACAAGATGCATGCCCGATCCACTGGCCCCTACAGCCTGGTGACCCAGCAGCCGCTGGGCGGCAAGGCGCAGTTCGGCGGTCAGCGTTTCGGTGAGATGGAGGTCTGGGCGCTGGAGGCTTACGGCGCGGCCTACACCCTGCAGGAAATGCTGACGGTCAAGTCCGACGACGTCAGCGGCCGTAACCAGATGTATAAAAATATCGTCGATGGCAACCACGAGATGGCGGCAGGCATGCCTGAATCCTTCAACGTACTGGTGAAGGAAATCCGCTCGCTGGGCATCAACATCGAACTTGAAGAGACCTGATTCCGAGGAGATTAACGGTGAGAGACTTACTCAATCTCTACAATCGCCAGCGCCAGCCGCTGGATTTCGACGCCATCCGTATCGGCCTTGCGCCGCCGGATCTCATTCGGTCGTGGTCTTTTGGCGAGGTGAAAAAGCCAGAAACGATCAACTACCGTACCTTCAAACCGGAGCGCGACGGGCTGTTCTGTGCCGCCATCTTCGGCCCGGTGAAGGATTACGAGTGCCTGTGCGGCAAGTACAAGCGCATGAAGCACCGCGGTGTCGTTTGTGAAAAATGTGGTACCGAGGTCACGCTGACCAAGGTGCGGCGCGAGCGCATGGCCCACATCGATCTGGCCAGCCCGGTGGCACACATCTGGTTCCTCAAATCGCTGCCCTCGCGGATCGGCTTGATGCTGGACATGACCCTGCGTCATATCGAGCGCATCCTGTACTTCGAATCCTACGTAGTACTGGACGCGGGCCTGACCACGCTGGAGCGTGGTCAACTGCTGACCGATGAGCAATACATCGACGCGGTCGAGGAGTTCGGCGACGAGTTCGACGCCCGCATGGGCGCCGAAGCGGTCTTTGAACTGCTGCGCACCATCGACCTGAACGAAGAGCTGATGAAGTTGCGTGACGACGTCAACGCCACGCGCTCGGTCACCAAGCTCAAGCGTCTGTCCAAGCGTATCAAGCTGGTCGAGGCGTTCATCCATTCAGGCAATCGCCCCGAATACATGATCATGACGGTGCTTCCGGTACTGCCTCCGGATTTGCGTCCGCTGGTGCCTCTGGACGGCGGGCGTTTCGCCACCTCTGATCTGAACGATCTGTATCGCCGGGTGATCAATCGCAACAACCGCCTGAAGCGCCTGCTGGAGCTGAACGCGCCCGACATCATCGTGCGTAACGAAAAACGCATGCTGCAGGAGTCGGTGGACGCGCTGCTCGACAACGGTCGTCGCGGTCGCGCCATTACCGGTACCAATCGTCGCCCGCTGAAGTCGCTGGCTGACATGATCAAGGGTAAGCAGGGCCGTTTCCGGCAAAACCTGCTGGGCAAGCGCGTCGACTACTCCGGCCGTTCGGTCATCGTGGTCGGCCCGACCCTGAAGCTGCATGAGTGCGGTCTGCCGAAGAAGATGGCGCTGGAGCTGTTCAAGCCGTTCATTTTCAGCAAGCTGCAACGTCGCGGCATGGCGGCCACGATCAAGGCGGCCAAGAAGCTGGTCGAGGCCGAGCGCGCGGAAGTCTGGGATATCCTGTCCGAGGTCATCCGTGAGCATCCGGTCCTGTTGAACCGTGCCCCGACCCTGCACAGGCTGGGCATCCAGGCTTTCGAGCCGGTGCTGATCGAGGGTAAGGCCATTCAGCTGCACCCGCTGGTATGCACGGCGTTCAATGCTGACTTCGACGGTGACCAAATGGCCGTGCACGTGCCGCTGAGTGTTGAAGCGCAGCTGGAAGCGCGCGCCCTCATGATGTCGTCCAACAATATCCTGTCACCGGCCAATGGCGAGCCGATCATCGTGCCGACCCAGGACGTGGTACTGGGCCTGTATTACATGACCCGTCAACTGGCTGGTGTCAAAGGCGAGGGCATGTACTTCTCGGACATCGAAGAAGTGCATCGCGCCTATGAAAACCGGGCCGTTGAGCTGCACGCAAGCATCAAGGTGCGCATCGACGAGACCATTATTTCCGAGCACGGCGAAGAACGCCATGAGACCAACCTGGTGGAAACCACGGTCGGGCGCGCTCTGTTGGCGGAAATCCGTCCGTCGGGCATGCCGTTTCGCCTGCTGAACGAGCCGCTTAAGAAGAAACAGATCTCTCAGCTGATCGACTCCTGCTACCGCCGGCTTGGTCTCAAGAAGACCGTGGTGTTTGCTGACCGGCTGATGTACGCGGGCTTTCATTACGCAACCAAAGCCGGGGTATCCATTGGTATCGATGATCTGATGGTGCCGGACGAGAAGAAAAGCATCCTGGATGAAGCCGAGCACGAGGTGGTCGAGATTCAGAACCAGTATGTATCCGGCCTGGTGACCGCGGGTGAGCGCTACAACAAGGTGGTCGATATCTGGTCGCGCACCAACGAACTGGTCGCGCGCGCCATGATGCAGCGGATGGGCAAGCATGTCGCCACGACCGTTGATGGCAAGGAAATCGAAGAAGAATCGATGAACTCGATCTTCATCATGGCTGATTCCGGCGCCCGGGGCTCAGCCGCCCAGATTCGACAGCTGGCCGGCATGAGAGGCCTGATGGCCAAGCCGGACGGCTCGATTATCGAGACGCCGATTACCGCTAATTTCCGTGAAGGTCTGGACGTGCTGCAGTACTTCATTTCCACGCACGGCGCCCGTAAGGGTCTTGCCGACACGGCACTGAAGACGGCCAACTCCGGATATCTCACGCGGCGCCTGGTCGATGTCGCCCAGGATTTGGTCATTACTGAAAATGACTGTGGCACCCAGGCCGGTATCGTTATGCAACCGATCGTCGAGGGCGGCGACGTTGTGGAGCCGTTGCGCGAGCGCGTGTTGGGCCGCCTGGTGGCGCAGGATATTCTCCGGCCCGGTACCGATGAAGTCATCGCAGAGCGCAACACGCTGCTGGACGAGCAGATGGTGGAAATGCTCGAAGAGGTTGGTGTTGACCACATTGTGGTTCGTTCAACCATCACCTGCAGCACCAAGTATGGTGTCTGCGCGCGCTGCTACGGTCGCGACCTGGCGCGCGGTGAGTTGGTCAATATCGGTGAGTCGGTCGGGGTGATTGCCGCCCAGTCCATCGGCGAGCCCGGCACGCAGCTGACCATGCGTACCTTCCATATTGGGGGTGCCGCATCAAGGGCGGCCGCGGTCGACCACATCCAGGTGAAATCTGACGGAACGATCCGCCTGCATAACCTGAAATCCGTGGAAAACGCCGACAAAAAGCTGGTCGCGGTTTCGCGATCCGGTGAATTGTCGGTGATCGACGAGCACAGCCGTGAGCGGGAGCGTTACCGGATTCCTTACGGCGCTATCCTTTCGGTTCGTGACGAGGACGAAGTCAAGTCCGGCGACGTGGTGGCCAATTGGGATCCGCACACGCACCCGATCGTGACCGAGGTTGCCGGTAAGGTAAAGTTCCATGACTTCATCGACAGCGTGACCATCAACGAGGAAGTGGACGAAATCACCGGCCTGACCAGCCTGATCATCACTGATCCGAAGCAGCGTGGCTCAACCGGCAAAGACCTGAGGCCCATGATTGCCCTGGTCGACGGGCGCGGCCGGGAGCTGCATCTGGCCGGCACCAAGATTCCGGCGCAGTATTTCCTGCAGCCGGGCGCGATTGTCGGTATCCAGGACGGTCAGGAAGTGCAGGTGGGCGACATTGTGGCCCGCATTCCGCAGGAAACGACCAAGACGCGTGACATCACCGGTGGTCTGCCCCGGGTGGCCGATTTATTCGAAGCCCGCAAGCCCAAGGAGCCCGCTATCCTGGCGATGAAGTCCGGTGTGGTCAGCTTTGGCAAGGAAACCAAGGGCAAGCAGCGCCTGGTGATCACCCCCACCGAGGAAGACATCGAGCGCAGCAAGCTCAACCCGCTGGAAGGCAAAATCGACGACGGTGAAGCCGCTGAGGAATTGATTCCAAAGTGGCGCAACATCCTGGTGTTCGAAGGCGAGCACGTTGAGAAGGGTGAAACGGTTGTCGATGGTGAGCCCAGTCCGCACGATATCCTGACACTGCTGGGTGTCGAAGCGCTGGCCGATTACCTGGTCAAGGAAATCCAGGACGTTTACCGTCTGCAGGGTGTGCGGATCAACGACAAGCATATCGAAGTCATCATTCGCCAGATGCTTCGCAAGGCGGAAGTGCTCGAGCCGGGTGATACGACGCTCCTGCCGGGCGATCAGTTGGATGTCGTTCAGATCCATGAAGCCAATACCGAGGCGGAACGCGAGGGCATTCGGCCCGCCGAGTATCAGCGTGTGCTGCTCGGTATAACGAAGGCTTCGCTGGCCACCGAATCGTTCATCTCAGCAGCCTCTTTCCAGGAGACAACACGGGTACTGACCGAGGCCGCGGTGCGTGGCACCACGGATTACCTGCGTGGTCTTAAGGAAAACGTGATTGTTGGCCGACTGATACCGGCAGGTACCGGAATGGCTTATCACAAGTCACGTAAGCGGGTGCAGGATGTCGAGCCAGAGATTGATCTTGAGGCGCTGACTGCGGCCATCGCCGCGGAAGAGGTCGATGTCGAAGCGGACGAGACCGAAGCAGAATCCTGAGCATTCAATCGGGTTGAAGACACAGGCCCGGAGCCGGCTGGTTCCGGGTCTTTTTAAGAACGAGGGGCATTCGACGGAATTTTGCAGTCTCGGGCCTTGCCGGGGCGGAACTTTCCTGTCATAATTGTCCAGCTAAGTGAATAGCAATCCCTCCCGAAGGAGGGCCGGGCAGAAAAAAGTCTGTTCCGGAGAGCCGATGTCGCCGGCGCGTGGGCCGGATTCATGGGCGCCCAATCCAGGTTTAAGTCAACCAGGGTTGGGCGTTTGACATTGCTAGGGGGTTTGTTTTTGAACAAACCCTGCGACAGGCAGCCGTTGGGAGGCCTGTCTTTTTTTAACTAAGGACACTGGATTTATGTCGACAGTCAATCAATTGGTACGCAAGCCGCGCAAGCCGAAGGTCTACAAAAGCAATGTGCCGGCGCTGGAAGGATGCCCGCAGAAACGTGGCGTCTGCACCCGTGTTTACACCACCACCCCAAAGAAGCCGAATTCGGCCCTTCGCAAGGTGGCGCGTGTCCGGTTGACCAATGGCTTCGAGGTAACCAGCTATATCGGTGGTGAGGGTCATAACCTGCAGGAGCACAGCGTGGTGTTGATCCGTGGTGGTCGTGTCAAGGATCTGCCCGGTGTTCGTTACCACACGGTCCGCGGCAGTCTCGATACAGCAGGCGTCAGCGACCGCAAGCAGGCCCGTTCCAAATACGGCGCCAAGCGGCCCAAGCAATAAGTCTGAACAAGACAGATTAACGGAAGCAAACGATGTCCAGAAAACATTCAAATTTTGCACGCGACGTACTGCCAGACCCGAAGTTCGGCAGTGAGATGCTGACTCGCTTCATCAACATGGTGATGCACAGCGGCAAGAAGTCCGTGGCGGAGAAGATTGTCTACGGCGCGATCGACACGATCGAGGAGCGCAACAAGAGCGCCGACCCGGTCGAGTTGATCGAAAAGGCGCTGGAAAATGTCGCGCCGATGGTCGAGGTGAAATCACGCCGTGTCGGCGGCGCCACCTACCAGGTGCCGGTGGAAGTTCGCCCGAAGCGCCGCCAGACGTTGGCGATGCGTTGGATTATTGACGCCGCTCGCCGTCGCGGTGAGAAGAGCATGCCGCAGCGCCTGGCGGGCGAGTTGCTTGAAGCGGTCGAGCAGCGCGGTACGGCAGTCAAGAAACGTGAAGACACGCATCGCATGGCGGAGGCCAACAAGGCGTTCGCTCACTATCGTTGGTAACAGGATTCGAGGAATAGGAAAGTGGCCCGTAGTACCCCCATTGAGCGGTATCGCAACATCGGCATCATGGCGCACATCGATGCCGGTAAGACGACGACCACCGAGCGCATCCTCTACTACACCGGGGTTTCGCACAAAATCGGTGAAGTGCATGACGGTGCTGCGACCATGGACTGGATGGAGCAGGAGCAAGAGCGTGGTATCACCATTACCTCCGCTGCGACCACCTGTTTCTGGAATGGCATGGATCAGCAGTTTCCTGAGCATCGCATCAACATCATCGACACGCCGGGGCACGTGGATTTCACCATTGAAGTGGAGCGTTCCCTGCGAGTGCTCGATGGTGCGGTCGCGGTGTTTTGCGCAGTTGGTGGCGTGCAGCCTCAGTCTGAAACGGTTTGGCGTCAGGCGACCCGTTACAACGTTCCGCGTGTCGCGTTCGTCAACAAGATGGACCGAACCGGTGCAGATTTCGAGCGGGTAGTAGGCCAGATCAAGGATCGTCTTGGCGCGCGTCCTGTCCCCGTCCAACTGCCGATCGGCGCCGAGGAGAATTTCGAAGGTATTGTCGATCTGGTCAAAATGAAAGCCATTTACTGGCATAACGACAATATGGGCGTGACCTACGACGCCAAAGATATTCCTGCTGACTTGTTGGCGGAAGCCGAAGAAGCGCGGGAGTTCATGGTTGAGTCGGCCGCCGAGGCATCGGAAGAGTTGATGGATGCCTATCTTGAGACCGGCGAACTGACCGACGAGCAGATTTACGAAGGTCTCCGCGCCGGGACGCTGGCCAATGACATCGTTCCCTGCCTGTGCGGCACTGCTTTCAAGAACAAGGGCGTGCAGGCTCTGCTGGACATCGTTGTTCAGGTTATGCCGTCGCCCGTGGACGTACCGGCCATCAAGGGAATTCTGGACACCGAAGAAGAGGCCGTTCGCAACAGCAGTGACGACGAGCCGTTTGCGTCCCTGGCATTCAAGATTGCTACGGATCCTTTTGTGGGTACGTTGACCTTCTTCCGCGTGTATTCCGGGGTGCTGAAGTCTGGCGACACGGTGTACAACCCGGTCAAGGGCAAGAAAGAGCGGGTCGGGCGCATCCTTCAGATGCACTCCAACTCCCGTGAAGAAATCAAGGAAGTTCGGGCCGGCGACATCGCTGCGGCCGTGGGCCTGAAAGACGTTACGACCGGCGACACCCTCTGTGCCACCGGCGAGGTGATCACGCTTGAGCGCATGGAGTTCCCAGAGCCGGTGATCTCTGTGGCGGTAGAGCCCAAGACCAAGGCCGACCAGGAGAAGATGGGCGTTGCGCTGGGCAAGCTGGCTCAGGAGGACCCGTCCTTCCGTGTGCACACGGATGAAGAGTCGGGCCAGACGATTATTTCGGGCATGGGCGAGCTCCATCTGGACATCCTGGTCGACCGAATGAAGCGAGAGTTCAAGGTCGAAGCCAATATCGGTCGTCCGCAGGTGGCCTATCGCGAGACGGTTCGTCAGGAAGTGGAAGCCGAAGGCAAGTTCGTGCGTCAGTCGGGCGGTCGCGGTCAGTACGGCCACGTAAAGATTCGCCTGACACCACTGCAGCCGGGTAACGGATATGAGTTCGAGAACGCCATCGTGGGTGGCGTGGTTCCCAGAGAATACATCTCCTCAGTGGACAAGGGCATCCAGGAGTCCATGGAAAGCGGTGTTATCGCTGGCTATCCGGTGGTGGATGTCAAGGTCACCCTGTTTGATGGTTCCTACCACGAGGTTGACTCCTCTGAAATGGCCTTCAAGGTGGCCGGCTCCATGGCGCTGAAAAACGCCACTAAGGCTGCGAATCCGGTGCTGCTTGAGCCGTTGATGAATGTGGAAGTCGTGACGCCCGAGGATTACATGGGTGACGTGATGGGCGACCTTAATCGCCGGCGCGGCATCGTGCAGGGTATGGAAGACAGCCCCTCGGGCAAGATTGTGACGGCGCATGTGCCGCTGTCGGAAATGTTTGGCTACGCGACAGATCTGCGGTCTCAGACCCAGGGACGCGCGACCTACACCATGGAATTCGATCACTACGCCGAGGCTCCGGCCAGCGTGGCAGAAGAAGTCGTCAAAAAAACCGCCTGATCAGGGCATTGAATTATTGAGGTAACAGGCATGTCCAAAGAGAAATTTGAACGAACAAAGCCCCATGTAAACGTTGGCACGATTGGTCACGTGGATCATGGTAAGACGACGCTGACGGCGGCGATGACGAAGGTGTGTGCTGAGGCTCGCGGTGGTGAGTTCAAGGCATATGACCAGATTGACAACGCGCCGGAAGAGCGGGCGCGCGGTATCACGATTGCGACGGCGCACGTGGAGTACGAGTCGGACAACCGGCACTACGCGCACGTGGACTGCCCGGGTCACGCTGACTATGTGAAGAACATGATCACGGGCGCGGCGCAGATGGACGGCGCGATTCTGGTGGTATCTGCGGCGGACGGCCCGATGCCGCAGACGCGTGAGCACATTCTGCTGGCGCGCCAGGTGGGTGTGCCCTACATCCTGGTGTACCTGAACAAGGCTGACCAGGTGGACGACGAAGAGCTGCTGGAGCTGGTGGAGATGGAAGTGCGTGAGCTGCTGTCTTCCTACGAGTTCCCGGGCGATGACACCCCGATTGTGACCGGTTCTGCGCTGAAGGCGCTGGAAGGTGATGACTCGGACATTGGTGTTCCGTCGATCCTGAAGCTGATTGAAGAGATGGACGAGTACATTCCGCAGCCTGAGCGCGACACGGACAAGCCGTTTTTGCTGCCGATCGAGGACGTGTTCTCGATTTCTGGCCGCGGCACGGTGGTGACGGGTCGTGTGGAGCGCGGTGTGATCAAGGTGGGTGAAGAGATCGAGATTGTCGGTATCAAGGAGACCACCAAGACGACGTGCACGGGCGTTGAGATGTTCCGCAAGCTGCTGGATGAAGGCCGCGCGGGCGACAACGTGGGTGTTCTGTTGCGTGGCACCAAGCGTGATGAAGTGGAGCGTGGTCAGGTGCTGGCGCACGTGGGCACGATCACGCCGCACACCAAGTTTGAGGCGGAGGTGTACATCCTGTCGAAGGACGAGGGTGGTCGTCACACGCCGTTTTTCAAGGGTTACCGGCCGCAGTTTTACTTCCGTACCACGGACGTGACGGGTGCGGTTGAGCTGCCGGAAGGCGTTGAGATGGTGATGCCGGGTGACAACATCCAGATGACGGTGACGCTGATTGCGCCGATCGCCATGGAGGAAGGTCTGCG
>Ga0181593_10002559_pt1 | contig 16776 bp, 14 predicted proteins | sample 071ome_19_FD_133756 | JGI IMG/M metagenome (GOLD analysis project Ga0181593, IMG submission 133756) | Coastal salt marsh microbial communities from the Groves Creek Marsh, Skidaway Island, Georgia - 071413AT metaG (megahit assembly) | ecosystem: Environmental > Aquatic > Marine > Intertidal...
AGTTGTTTGGCTCTGTTTGTTGGTGAGCTCACATCTGAGTCACTCAAGTCGGGGTAGTAAGCGAGGTCTTTCGCAATATCCCGCCACTCTCCGTTGCTCAACTCTTGAGGGAGGTCTGCCAGACTTTTTTTTGTCTCCCTGTATACAATATCCATCAGATCGCGTGCTGGGACCTGACCCATTCCACGATACGTAGCCACCGACTCCTGTAAGTTGTCAACGCTCCCGTTATTACCGAGGTTACGAATCTTTGTTTTTAGCAAAGTTTCATCTTTCACTTGGATGGCGCGAACGATCTCCCGTATCTGCCCAGCGTATTGCTCTGTATTTTTAAATGCTGGCTTGTAAAACTCGATTGGACCACGCGTCAGGTAGTCCACCAGCGTCCTCAGGCGATCTCCGGGGCTGAGTTCGCGTTTCAAATCCTGATCGAGCCGATCCACGCTCTGCCGAGACACGTCCGTTTTATGTTGAAAAAATATCACTCCCCCTTCCCCCATTATTGTTTTAAACGGTCCCTGTTATGCCTATCCCCAACCGCAAACACCTCTAAATTGCATGAAACACGCCGCATCATGACGTTACAAACTCTCACCCTCCGAAACAACGTTTTATGGTGATAAATTTTGGCCTACAGCCTAAATCAGCAGGGAGAGAGCACGTAATACTGCTTTAATCCAGATACTTACAGGTTTTTCCCGCTTGCCGTTTCTCATCTGCCATCCGCATTCAGATAAACAGTCAAGTTGATAACGGCTATCCAGAGGACGAGGGGCTCTATTCGCTCACCAGCTGCTCAATATAAGCAAGAATTGTTCGAACGCCAAAACCAGTTCCTCCCTTTATTCCCGCTTCATCGCCTGAGGTTGTAAAGGCTGGTCCTGCAATATCAAGATGTGCCCATAGAACATCACCAATAAAATGTTCAAGAAACAATGCTGCTGTAATCGAACCACCCCCTCTGGAGCCGATGTTTTTAATATCTGCTATCGGACTCTGAAGTAACTTTTTGTAGTTTTGCAATAGAGGCATATGCCACAAACGTTCACCCGCAGCACCACTTGCGCAGAGTAATCTTCCCTTGAGCTCTGAATTATTCGCATATAAGCCAGCACACTCTTCGCCAAGCGCTACAACACAAGCGCCAGTAAGCGTCGCAAGGTCAATGATGATATCGCAACCATCCTTGCTTGCATAATGAAGTGCGTCGGCAAGCAAAAGTCGCCCCTCCGCATCCGTATTCAGCACCTCGACTGTTTTTCCGCTCATCATTTGAATCACGTCACCAGGCCGTAGCGCATTACCATGGATCATATTTTCAGCAGTAGGCACATATCCGCGGACCTCAATGGGAAGCCTTAACGACCTCAATGCGTGAAAAACTCCAAGCACAGCTGCAGCTCCAGCCATATCGCACTTCATGGTTTCCATGCCGGTGCCAGTTTTTATCGAAAGACCACCAGAATCAAAAGTCACCCCCTTTCCAACAAGACCGATCACTGGAAACTTTTTTCTCTTTTGGCTGGTGGGTTGATATCGAAGGGTAATGAAAGCAGGCGGCTTTTTACTCGCTCTTCCTACCGATAAAATTCCATTCATTTTTTTCTTTTCAAGTTCAGACACCTTGAGAGTTTTTACCTGCAAGCTCCCCCCTGAACGGAGCGATTGAGCTTGTCTTGCGAGATCATATGGACCGAGATCTCCAGCAGGCGTATTTACCAAATCTCGTGCGAAGTTCACCCCACTCACTTTTCCTTCAACCTGCGAAAGGTGTTTAAGGGTCAGTCCCTTGATCTTTTCAAACAACACACGAGGCGCAGAAACTCCTTTTCGACGCTTCTTCGGGAGATCCTGATAACGGTCAAATGCATACTGCGAAAGAAGGAGCGTTTCGTAAAATACTTGGGACTCTTTGACAGCATCGTTCTGAAATACCGAGGCATGCACAGCAATATCTCCTGCCTTCCATTCTTTTGCCTGCTTGCTAGCGGCTATGGCAAGTCTTCTGACGAATCCCCATCGACTTTGCTCATCACTCGATTCAGGATGAAGTCGATCCTCACTCGCCCCAGGCTGCGAGGAATCACTCCAGAATCCGACAATGATTCCAAGCAGCGGAGACTCTCCTGTAATTGAGAGAATATGCACACTCCCCTTTTCTGATGATACCCCTCGGCGTCTTAGCTCATCTTCTATAGAGAGACCCCCTCTTTGTTCTAGCGCATTCAAGATTCGTTTCTTACTTGAGCTCTTCTTCGTTCGAGCTGTGGCCTCTTTTGCTGGCAAAATACAAACGCCAATTCCCTTCGCTTTTTCCAATGTTCCGATTGTTAGACTCATTGTTTTTCCTTTCATTTTTTGCTCAACGAGAGCACTGCGACTTCGTTCAGATTCTCTCGCGACAGTACCAGCTGTTCTAGCAAATTCCGAAAAATGGTGAAGCCTCAAATTTCTGAGAATTCCCTATCCCAAATGCTTTCTTGAGGAGAAATCTTTAGGCGGCGACACTTCTGGTTTCTCTTATCAGAATCTACATGGTCCACAACTGGTGGAATGAGCAGCGACATGCGACAACCCACTTCTCTTTAACCTCTCAACGTCTCTTTTTGCTCAACGAAGATTTGGAGAATGGCGCATGTAACATGCTGTTTTATCGATTGTTTTTTCAAATCAGGCGTCTTTATCTCAATCAGCAACTCGTTTCACCCCTCAACAGAGCACAAATTTATGAGAGCAATTTGTAATTTTCTCCATAACACCCTTGAAGCCGTTCTTCAGGAGAGAGCACACGCCTTAAGTCAGCTGAGCTTTACTCCTAAGAGATTGATAATAACTCTTGGGGAGGGGGATATAGATGTACGAAAAAGCACATGAAATATCTCCGTTTTTTTTCTCTCTTTGTCTCTTCTTTTTTCATTGGTCAAACACTCCAGGCTCAAAATAGCGGATGTGAACCCATTGCAACGATTCCGCACGGAGTTGATAATTTATACACCGATGCAACTGGAGGATTCAGCTTACGCGGGCGCTCTCTTATCACTGAAACCAACGGAACTTTACGGCTCTATCGGATAAATAGTAATGGCAATCCCGTGATGATAGGGGAACAACAACTTCCGGTAAGTGGAGTCGATACTCATATCTCCACAGACAATTCCTCTGTCTCCGTTGCTTATTATACCCGTGCACCGATCTCAGGAAGTAACTTTGAAGCTCCTCCTTCGCTTAAAAAGGTGGATCGTTTTTCTCTGAATGATTTTTCACCACTTTCAAGCTTGATTGATACGCGAAGTAACAACATCGCCCCTCAAAACGTCTGCCAGCCCATTTTTACTTCAGGAAACGTCTGTGAAGATGTCTATATGCCAGATTTTTCATGGGAGAATTGGTTTGATCGGTATGAGTGTGCATTGGCGGGAAATTGTAATGAGGAAGGTATGCTGGGAAGGTTCTATGTTTCCAGCAACGGAATAGGAACCCTAATCAATAGTCGAGAAGCTATGGACAACTTGGTACAGCAAAACTTTCCTGACTGCGTAGGCTTCATGGGAGACGTATCAAGCTGCAACTTTACCAACGGCGGTATGCTAGCAGGAGGCATACGAGTAGTAAATGATACACTCTATGAGTCTCCACAACAAAAATGGACCTTACCTGCAGTACCTGAACTCATTGATGAACTGAAAGAATTTCATCCCTGCACTGGCTCAATCTTTTTTGGAAATCGTCACTGCATGTCTGAGGATGATTTTACATTTTCATACTTTACTGATGCAGCAATTGATCACGACTCAGGTTTCGTTGCGGTAGGAATAAAGATGGGAGTAAAACCAGATCATATCGAAGACCTTGAAGATGTTGGCATGGTTCGGCTCCTAAAATTAGCAGCAAATAACATAAGTCATGCTGGAGAATCTACTGTTACCGCTCCAATCGCTGATCAACAAATAGGGTTCTCCGTGGCAACTGCTGGACCGACAGAGACGATTGACGAATCGGGAAATCTTGTGCCTGGTTTTGTAGTGGTTGCTGGAGCCCCCGGAAATGGGCATCCTAGTTCAATTCTACCAGAAAACTCTTGTACAACCGTATCAGCAGCAAGCATTCCACCCACCCAGGGAGGCGCCGTTTTCGTCTCCGTTCATAGGGAGTCTTCAGGAATGCTCGAAGGAGATACTCTCTTTTGGCGTGAAGAGCCCGGCCATAAATTTGGCTTCGATGTAGCTGCTGCAGGTGATTTAGACGGAGATGCTCACCCTGAAATTATAGCAGGCGCACCGGGCGGTGGATATGCGATGATATTCTCAGAGTATGATGAAGATCTCAATGCAGCAGTTACCCTATCAGGAACGACTGCTGGATTCGGGAAACGAGTAGGAACTGCTTTCGGAGGGAATGGGTTCCGATTCTTTATCGTCGGCTCTGATACTGAAGTAAAAATTTACAACGCACTTACCTGCTACAATTCTCAGAACTTTGGGAATGGAGGTGTTGTCAATGATTGGCAACCTTCGATGCCGTCTGGATGTCCTGGAGGCGGACCACAAACACCTGGCGAAGTGCAAGAGTTGTTTAACCAGGCATACAGCCAAGGAGTAAGCTATCTTGAAGGGCTTGGGCTTGGAGAAGGCTTTGAAAGTGGAATACTCATGGCTCTTCAACCTCTTCTTGACGCCTTGATCGAGAAAGTAGAGCAAGAATTCGAAGCACTCCTTCAGAATGGATATAATCTTAGTTTTTCGAGCCTGAATCCTCTTGAACAACTTCAGTTTCTTCAAACCTTACTCCCTGAGCTTAAGGTGGAACAAGCACGCCTCAACAAAGCGCGTAAAAAACTGAACCGCTCAAAAACACTGAGAAAGAGAGCTCGTCAGCTTAAGAAAGCGGGGAAGAGTTCTGAGGCAAGAAAAAAGAGAAAAAGAGCGAGAAGGGCAAAAAAGAAGGCAGCTCTTCTTACTACCCAGGCCGCAATACAACTCAGAGCTCTACTTGAGCCAACACAGGACTAATAATCTTTTATCTACTTTTGATATTCGACGTAAAAGTTCTCTACAAGAGTAGAAAAACAAGCATCACTCATTTCTTTTACTCTCTCAGTAAGAATAAGAGTAAGGGTATGTCCTGCTTGTTCAAGGGCTTCTCGACAATTACTCAGCGCTCCTAGGAATCGAAACGAGACTGCTCCATAAAGGATAACTCGCCAATTGAGATTTAATCCGAGAATTTCTTTTACATCGTAAATTCCTTGTAGAGCATTTTCTGCTGCTATCTCAGTGAGCAATGAAGGAACCTCTATTTCTATGTAATGCTCTCGAACAGTAGCACTAAGCTGAAGAACTCCCTGCCCTCTCTGAGACGAACAGTGAGCATCGGGGAGCTGAAACTCGCCAGAAGAAGAGTGTTGACAGCCGCTATCGATCGCTCGCTCTCCCTGCAGAGGACTGAGCACTAACTGGTGTCGAACAATTGGGCTTCTTTTCATGGCATTTTACCCCTCTTTGTTTAGATGCCATCTCTGGGGAGAAGAGATAGAGAGATTCCGAAATTTCTAAAATAAGCGCATCTATCTGTATTCACTAGATATATAATCTCCTCTGAAGCAATCGATGCATTTCTCCTGAAAAGAGGACAGACCGTTTGGAGCAAAGTTTCATGAAACACAATCTGAGTCTGTATATCTGTTCATCATCTCGGGATGAACATGCGAAAATCTCTCTCCTTGCCGAACTGAAAAAATACCGAGCCGAGGTAGAGGTCCTTCCTGACACTCTCACCGATGAACCCTTCTCAAAAAAATGGTTGCTACGGACATCTGATAGACTTCGAAGAGCTGACTTTATTATCTTTCTTGCTGGGGAAACCTCTTGGCTCGAAAGTGACTATCAGTGGCAACTACTGGCGGCTCGTTCACTGCAAAAACATCGAGTATTCATGAAAGTACATCGTGGGGAGATCCCTCTTGCTCTTTCTGCGCAACCGAACGCGACAGAACATGTAGTCCCATTTGGAGTTCATTCATTGTCTGACTTTCTACGACAAATGTTAGTGGTGCCTTAAAAACTAGAACAGAGAAATATCTTTTAAAGACTCGAGAAGCTCATCAGGGGTCGGTTCTTCTGAAAGAAGCTGCTGATACTGATTCAGATGAATCGAAATAAATGTATCATCGCTTAAGAATGAGAGAGAGAGATCGTTTCCATCGTCATTCTTGCTAGCACGAGACGAAACGACTTCTGGTAGAGACAGAGTGCACGGCTCGGGCAAAAATGCTTTTAGGTTGCCCCCCACAATGTTCACTATTTCCTTTAGAGCATCAAATATTTGCTCCTCAGTCGGAGCTTCTTCCTCTAAGTCGAACATCTCACGAGCAATCCTGAGTGCAAGCTCATCACTGAAGTGAACAACCAGCTTTCCTTCCCACGCTCCCTGTATAGAGATTCCGATCAATGGGCCCTCTAGGCCTGACCAGAGTTCTGCGGTCTCAGCAAGCTCAAAGCCGAGGAGCATTTCCCATATCTTTGCGAGAATCTTTCTCAGCTCGCTTTGAATTCGCTCTCGTTCTTGCGCCCTGCTCATCTTCCCTACCCTGTTCTAAGAGTATAACATCCACCTCGCTCGAAAGGTCTCCTTATGAAATCATCATCAATATTGAGCGTGGTCTCTGCCGCACCAAGAAATAAAAATCCATCTGGCTGCATTATTTTTTTTACGTTTCCTAAGATTTCTTTTTTTACCTCAATATCGAAGTAAATAAGCACATTACGCATAAAGACAATATCTGGCTTTCCAAGATTTCCCCATGGCTGTACAAGATTCATCTTCTTGAACGAGACCATAGATTTAAGATCGTCTTTCACCTTCCACTGCTCTTCATTTTTTGTGAAATACTTAATAAGCATTGAAGCTGGCAGTCCGCGGTTTACTTCTATTTGGCTATAGATTCCCCGCTCGGCTTTATCGAGAACCTCCTGACAAATATCGGTACCAGTGATTTTCACATCCCATCCCTCCAGTTCAGGAAAGTGCTCACGAAGCACCATGCAAATCGAGTAAATTTCCTGGCCAGTTGATGCTGCAGCGCACCAGATGTTGAGAGTTCTCGTTCTTTTTCGTTCTTCTATCAATTGAGGAAATACCTCTTTTTGAAGCATCTCAAATGGCTTCATATCACGAAAAAAAGAAGTCTCATTTGTCGTCAGCGCATCAATTATTTTCCCCTTCAGCACCACTTCACCGTTATCGCGTAGCTTTTGCACCATATCGGCGATATCAGCATATCCGCCTTTCTGCACAAGTGGCGCGAGCCGTGATTCTACCAGGTATTCTTTTCCCTTCTCGAGAACAATTGCAGCTTCTCGGCGAACCATCTCGCTAACAAATAGAAAGTCGTTTTCTAATAAGCTCATTTCTTGCCCTCCACATCCCGATGTTCTGCCATATTTCGGGAAGCTGCCTTTTGTACTCTACGAATTAATTCTGCTGCGATCTCTTGAAGTGGCAATGCATCCTCGGCTAATCCATGCTGAAAAACATAGCCAGGCATTCCCCAAACAACACTCGTATCCTTGTCCTGTACAAGAATTGTTCCATGCTTCTGCTTTAATGCTTTACATCCAAGCAAGCCATCACTCCCCATACCCGTGAGAACTAAACCAAGAGCATTCTTTCCAAAGTGTTCTGCTACAGAGCGAAACAGAGGATCAACTGCTGGACGACATGAATTCTCAGGCGGATCTTGATTTACGTTCAAGACATATCTGGTTCCTGAACGCACTACCTGCATGTGATATTCTCCAGGAGCGATATACATAGTGTTCGGCTCAAGGGGCATTCCCTCTGCGCCTTCAACGACCCTGATTTGACTACTCGTATTGAGTCGCTCTGCCAAGATTTTCGTAAATCCAGCTGGCATATGCTGAACACAGACAATCGGCACACCAAGATTCGCCGGAAGATGAGGAATAATTTGTGCTAAAGCATTTGGTCCACCCGTCGAAACCCCTATAGCGACAATATCAATTCCCGCCGACTTCTCTTCCTTCTTTACCGATCTCAGGGGCACCACTTTTTCTTGCTGGCTAATCTTGTATTGCTTCGCTGATACGTGCTCCTCAAGGCTTAGACAGAGTGATGTAATCTTTAATGCGAGCTGCTCTCTAAAAGCATCTCGCTCACTATTCCACTGATTCCGTATCGGCTTTATTACATGATCAGCTGCTCCTGCTGCTATCGCATCTAGCAGCTGGCCTGTATTTCTTGCGCAACGTTCAGAAAAAATAATAATTGGAATATGTGCATCGACTTCACGTATTGACTGAATGGTTTGAAGTCCACTCATTTCAGGCATATCAAGATCGAGCAATACAACATCAGGATGCTCTATCGCTATTTTCTGTATCCCAATTTTTCCACTCTGAGCGGTTGATATGACATCAATATGCTCATTCTCCTCGAAGAGATTTGATATCTCTTTTCGAAAATGAACCTCGTCATCTATCAGAATTGCTCTAACCTTCGCCACGTACCCCTACCTATAATTACTCTGCATCTAGAGACACGCCGATACCGAGTAACGCGATCTTGTCTACCAACATCTCTTTCGTGAATGGCTTCATGAGATATTCATTGGCACCTGCTTCCATAGCTTTTACTACTTGAGTCATCTCAGTTTCTGTCGTTACCATCATCAACTTCAACGCCTCATAGCTCTCCTGCTTTCTAATAGCCTGAACGAGATCAAACCCATTCATTACCGGCATGTTCCAGTCTACTAGAGCAAAAGTCATATCAGCGTTTTCGCCCAATACTTCAAGTGCTTGCTGTCCATTCTCCGCTTCAAGAACACTACAACCAATCTCACGAAGCATTCTCGCTATAATGAACCGCGTTGCGCTTGAGTCATCAACCACTAGTGCTTTCATCATCTTTCCCCTCAGTTTGCTCCTTCCTCTCTTTCAATACCCTATGCGCAGGGTGGAGGAAGGAGCGTTATGCCTTTGTGTGTGCCTTAGTACTGAAATCGTCCTACAAGCTCTTGCAGACCTGCCGCCATTCGCGATAGTTCTCCAGCTGCTTCACTCGTACTAACAACTCCCTCTTTTGTGCTCTGAGCTGCTTGAGCGACGTTTGAGATATTGTCAGTAATCTCATTACTACTTCGCGATGCTTCAACCACGTTTCGGCTCATTTCATTCGTTGTTGCCGTTTGCTCCTCTACAGCGCTGGCAATTGTGTTCGAAATATCATTAATTCGATCAATGATAGTGCTGATGTTTCCGATGGCGCCAACGGCACTTTCCGTATCAGCTTGAATAGCTCCAATCTTTTGGCTGATTTCTTCGGTCGCTTTTGCTGTTTCCTTTGCTAGCTCTTTAACCTCATTAGCAACCACAGCAAACCCTTTACCTGCTTCACCAGCACGAGCAGCCTCAATAGTTGCGTTGAGTGCAAGTAAGTTGGTCTGTTCTGCAATCGAAGTAATCACCTTGATCACAGCCCCAATCTCAGTGCTGCTCACTCCAAGCTTTCCAACTACTTCATTTGTATTTTGCGCTAGACCTACGGCTTCAGTCGCGACACGAGCAGCTTCGTTCGCATTCGTTGCAATCTCACGAATGCTCGCTGTCATTTCTTCTGTCCCAGTGGCAACAGTTTGAACATTCTTTGAGACCTCTTGAGAGGCGGAAGAAACCACCTGGGATTGCTGTGCCGTTTCATCAGCATTTTGAGACATCTGCTCGCTGATAGCATTAAGCTCCTCAGAAGAAGCAGCGAGGTTTGTCGAGTTCTCAGCAATCTGACCGATACTGACTCGTAAATCTCCGAGGAATCCACGTAAAGCATTCGCCATTTGTCCTATGGCGTCGTCACCCTTCAGCTCGATTTCCTTCGTCAGGTCTCCCTGGGCTGCAGCACTTACCACTAAAAGAATCTGATCAACTTTGTCTCGAAGCTCAGATGCGGCAACTCGCTCAGCCTCTTGTCGAGCCTCATTCTCTTCTTGAAGACGAATTTTATCAGTGATTACTTCCCAAGTAACCATTGGTCCAACATACTCACCTTGTGAGTTATAAAGCGGGCTTACCAATAGATTTGCTGTCTCAGGTCCAATTTGAATATGTGCCTCATACGGCAAATTACTCGGATTGCTGAGCAATTCACGTTGATGCGCTGGATTTTTGTGAAAAATATCTATGTTCTGTCCAATAGCTTGGTCTGCTGAAATAGGGAGATACTGTTCAATAGAACGAAGAGTCTTATGAGACGCTGGGTTCATATATTGAATATGAAGATCCATATCCGCAATCATGATATTTACTGGCGCATTCTCAATAATGCCTTTCATCTGTGCGAGTTCTGACTCATGAGCACTCGCATCTGTGCAGTCAACCCATGACCAAACAGTTCCGCCAAATCCACTATCTCGAACATACAAAGGATTCGCTGTCGCTTTGAATGTGCGCTCACCAAATGAAAATGTCTTATCAAAAGGAAGTTTTTTAGCATTTTTTAACTCAGTATTGACTGGCACTTCACCATAAAGCTCAGCCACATTAGAACCCACTAAATCATCAACACTGACGGGCAGGTGTTCGGAGCATTGCTCAAACAATTCCCGACATGCATCATTCATAAATGTGATAGTAAGTGAGCGATCAAGAGACATCAAAGCCGCGGGAGCTCCCTCCAGCATTGCATACATGCCCATATCTGCCTTAGGAAGGCTCATTTGCGCATCTGATCCTCTTCCATTCACTGATTGTCCGTTCTCCGTTGCCATCGTCTTCTCCTTTAAATAATCAGGCAAAACCGCATTATCCCGATACAAATCCAAAAATTGTTTTTCTTATCTGAGCGCCTCACTTGCTAATCCCCCCAGCGCCTCCTGAAAATGCGCATGGGATTTATCAAGATGAGAATCAAACATTTCTTCTTTTACTGCTGCTTCCACATCAAGCAATAAGAGCAAGCTGCCATCAAGCTTGAACACACCACTAACTACTGAACGTGAAATTGGATCGAGAGTGTCAGGAGCCTCCTCGTATTGACTCTGGGAGACTTCTACGACATCTCCAATTTGATCAACGAGCAAGCTCACGACCTCCTCGTTTACACCGACTACCACATTCATCGGCTTCTGCTCTCCATTGCCTTGTGATAGTCGTAGGCGCTTTCTGAGATCAATTGCCGTAATGATTTGACCTCGGAGATTGATTAGACCTTCTACTATTGAAGAAGAGAGTGGAACAGGTGTCATCTCCTGATAGCGAATAATCTCTTGCACCTGCATGACGTTAATACCGAAAAAGAGATCACCAACGAAAAATGTCGCTAATTGCGTTGTTTCCGCGGGCAATTCTTGATTTTTGATAGCCATCTTACGCCTCCATACCACGCGACATACTGCTTTCAAGCGACCCTTCAAATTCTGATTGTAGTATCGTGGCCACATCGAGAATGTCAGTTACTTTTCCTTGCACTACTGCTGACCCAGAAATACCTCTTCGGGCGTGAGCATCGTGTAGGTCGAGTGAGTCTTCTAAAATATCAAGAATCGATTCCACGATGAGTCCTACTTGCTGTCCATCTACGGTACAAACAACGACAGAATAGGTGTTTGTTGAGAAATGCTCATTCCCAAAAAATCGTGGGAGATTTAAGAGTGGAAGAATGCCATCGCGATACTGAACGACTTCGTGTCCGCTGGCATACTCTACAACCTCTCTTGAAAACTCTTCCAGTCGATCAACTCGACCAATTGGTATTCCAAGCTGGCTCGTGGTGCCGCTTCGAACGAGTAAGAGTGATTGCTTTTCGCTTGTTTCTTCCCCGTCTTCTTGCTCATCAAAGCCGTCTTGTGCTTCGCGACCCTCATGCACAATACCAGCCTCACGTCCCAATCCTAATATATCGAGAATCAGTGCAACCTTTCCGTCGCCCATTATTGTGGCTCCAGCAAAGACAGGAATATTCTTTACCTGACGCCCAAGCGGTTTCACGACAATCTCCTCTGTGTCGTGCACACTCTCAACAATCAGGCCAAAATCCTTATTCTCCGCCCTGACCACTACAATATTCAGGGCTGTATGACGCTCTTCCTCTTGAATATCCTCTTGCTTCATTCCGAGCTCTCTTCGTAAATCGACAAGCGGTAAAAGATTTCCTCTTAGTCGATAGAATAGCGCTCCTCGGATCTCTTCAAGGCCGGAATTTCCACTACCATGTTCCACCCTCAATAACTCAATCAAACTCACTTGAGGAATGGCAAAGCGCTGCTCTTGGCACGAGATAATCAGAGCAGGAACAATAGCGAGCGTCAGTGGAATCTTAATCTTCAGCGTTGTTCCTGCTCCTTCCTGGCTCTGTATCTCAACACTGCCACCGATCTTTTCGATATTTGAACGGACAACATCCATTCCGACACCTCTGCCAGAAACATTGGTGACCTTTTCTGCCGTAGAAAATCCGGGATGAAAAATTAGACGCTGAACTTCAGCTTCACTGAGTCGAGAAGCCTTTTCATGAGAATAAATCCCCTTTTCAACTGCTTTTGTCCGTATTCGCTCAATATTGAGACCAGCTCCATCATCCGCGATCTCAATTATGACATGCCCACCTTCATGAAAGGCACGCAGCTGCAGGAGTCCTTGTCTATTCTTTCCAGCCTTCTCTCTCATCTCTGGAGATTCAATTCCATGGTCAGCTGAATTTCGCACGATATGCGTTAGAGGATCTTTGATTGCCTCCAGAATGGTCTTATCAAGCTCTGTGTCTTTTCCCTCCATTTCTACACGAATATCTTTGCCACATGATCGTGCTACGTCTCTTACTACTCGAGGAAACTTATTCCAAACATTTGCAATTGGCTGCATGCGAGTTTTCATCACCCCCTCCTGAAGTTCGGAGGTAATAAGATTGAGTCGCTGGCAGGTTCCGAGTAAAGCGGTATCAGTTTCGTTCTTGGTAAATTGAAGAATCTGATTTCTTGCAAGAACAAGTTCACCGACTAAGTTCATGACTTTATCTAAGAGCCCTACATCCACACGAAGCGAAGACTCAGTAACACTGGCTCTAGCAGCTTGAGGTGCAGACTCCTTATCTTCCGCAGCGTCTGCGCTCGCAGAGCTGGATACCTCTTCTTGAGGCAGCTCAGCAGAAGGCGGTATTTCCTCCGCTGATGAGGATGCTTCCATGACCGCTCCCATCATTTCCTGCTCAGCGACGGGTTCTTCTTGTTGAAAATCAGGAGAGGCAAGAATCTCTGCTATGAGATCGTGGTTCGCTGTATCTTCGCTAGGCTGCTCCGAAGACCCTCCCTCTCCATTCGCTGGTGCGCTCGAACTCTCATCGACGTTCTCGCTCAATTCGTCAACGGACGTTTCGATAGAGCATTCTTCTCTCTGCCCTTCTTTTGGATCGTGCTCAACTTGAGAGTTGGTGCATGCCTCGCCCCCCAACTCATCAGATAGAGCCTCTCCGTCTTTTAGTGCCTGTAGTCGGCCCCTCAGTGGACCGAAAGAATCCTGACCCTCTGCTCCAGTTGTTTCAATCTTTGTTAAGATAGCCCGAATTGCATCAACCATTTCTAGAAGGGCTGTAGCAATATCTGGTGTTACTGAAATTCTTCCACTGCGGAGTTCATCGAGAAGGCTCTCGCCAATATGCGCCACTGCTTCAAGCGTCTGTAAGCCTAAAAATCCACATGTCCCTTTGATAGTATGAATGGCTCGAAAAATTTTATTGAGAATATCTGTATCAGTTGGATTACTTTCAAGAGCTACGAAGTCTTGATCGAGTTGATCTAAACTTTCAAATGCCTCGATGAGGAACTCTTGTATGATCTCGTCTTGCTCATTAGACATAGGCAAATATAATCCCCCTGCCTCTGGACGTGGCAGGGGAATTGTCTCCAAAATAATTACAGCAGTTTCTTTCCCTTAGTTCCGCGCTACCCGTTGAATACTGAGAAAGCACCCGCGCGCCCAATCTCAATAGTTCTCTGAGTAGTGAGAGGGTCGGTGATTTCAAGAGGGAGCTTTAGAAAATTATCCGACTTTTTTCTCCGAGAACCTCTTAAATCTTGAGCACTTTCCTCAACTATCCCCCTCTCTTGCCCAAAATTTCGAGTTGAGACTGTAATTCTCAGGAAAAGACGTTTTACAAGGATTCTCTTTCCCCCGCACTGCATCATACAGAAGAGTCCACAAGCAAAAACAACGAGAAGCCAGAGCGAACACCCCATGACTTTCTTTGATGATATCAATCGCACAATAGAACTCGGAAAACTTGGAATCAGTGCAAAAAGATCTCAAGGAGCTGATCCCAATCAGGATGCTCTAAAAGTCCTGATTGAAAAAATGGCCTCACTCAGAGGACTTCCACAGAAAATAGGACAGATTCTTAGCCTCAATGAACTGAACTCTGAAAGCTCTCATTTTCTGAAGCTGACAGAGGGCAGTGCTCAGCTCTCCTCTCAGGAGATAAATGAAATCATCGAACGAGAACTTGGAGCCAACTGGAACACCTACTTCTCCGAAATCACTCCAGATGGAGTATCGGCATCACTTGGACAGGTTCACAGAGCGAAAACCGTTAACGGCAACAACGTAGCGATAAAAGTTCAATATCCAAAGATTGAGCGAGCGCTTCAATACGATATCAAAGCATTAGGGCTTCTTAGCTTGCCCCTTACTGGAAAACAGCGAGGATTTCATTTCGAAGAGTATCGTAAGACTTTGTCAGAATCTCTTTTTCAAGAATTAGACTATCTCCAAGAGCTTGCTGCGCTCGAGCGGTTCCAACAATACCATAAAAGCGAACCATCACTGGTATCTCCCATTCCATTTCCAGAACTTTCTACACAAAAAGTCCTGACGATGAGCTGGATTGAGGGTCTACCCATTGAGTCAACTCGCACATGGGACTTTTCAGAGAGGCTTTTTATCGCAAGAACGCTTACTCGTTTCTTCTTCAAGGAATGGCTGATTTGGCGGGAGGTGCATGCCGATCCGCACTCTGGCAACTACCGATTCGAACGGAGCAATGACGGAATTAAAATTGGACTTCTCGATTTCGGTTGTACGAAGCGATTATCGCAGGATGAATCATCCGCGCTACAAGCATTTTTAGTCTGGGGGGAAAGCCCCTCCCAGAATCTTCTTGAACTCTATGGACGCCTTGGATTTGATCAAGCCCTACTTGAGCCGATTGAAAAAAAGTTGCCACTGATTACTGAAATTCTGCTTGAACCGTTTCTCTCTAAGCGTCCATTCCTTATTTCTGAATGGCAAATATCAAAACGAATAGACAAGATTCTAGGTGATGATCGTTGGAACTTTCGGATAGCAGGTCCTGCTTCACTCATCTTTTTTATTCGTGCGCTATCTGGCCTCATCCAACAGCTTCAATTTCTATCAGTCCCAGTGAACTGGAACGCTGAGCTACAACAGGTATGCGCTCAAGCACCAAGAAAAGAGGTGTTACTACCATCCACTAAAAATACATCTTGCATACCGCAACAAACAACTCCTGCAGCAAATACTCACTCATCACAGGCATCACACCTTAAAATTGCAGTACTTGAAAATGACCTGCCAAAGGTTCAGCTCTCATTCAAGCCGCACCTCGTTACACAACTGAACTTGCTTATGGATAAAGACCTCTTGGAAAAAATAGAGGCTCGCGGTATTAAACTAGAAGAGCTCGCGCAAAGCGTGATGAAGAGCGGCTATCGGAAACAAGAGCTTTTTTCGCTCTCGGAAGAGTCAAAAAATATTAAGGTATGGCTTGAGTAAAGACCTTCACATCGAAGAAGAGAGCACTTTATGACAATATGCATGTGGATTGCGACAACGGCCTGGGTCTGTCTTATCGCGGGCTTTCTCAATAGGCGAAGCGTAAAAAAGCATATTCCACTTGTGCTCACTGCTATCGTTCTCGATTTAGGAGTAGTTGTGTTCCTGCAAACCACCCGCTCCGCAGTACAAACGGCTGTTGAATTTTCTTTAACTGTGCCGCAAAAAATTCACATCATCTCATCTTCGATTGCTGTTACGCTCTATATTCCAATGGTTGCACTTGGAGTATACCTCTATAGAAATAGAACCCATCACAAAGTTCGACGGGTTCATCGAGGAATTGGCATGTTCGCACTCCTTTCTCGAACACTTGGATTTATATTTATGTTCTGGATGATAGAGACAAGTACGTAAGAGTCGCTGTCTGGACTACTATTGAGAACTATATCGATCGCGATGAAGCTCCCTTTAGCTCTTTTCTTAGGGTTCGCGCTTTCTCACACACGGACGAGAGATCCGCTCCCAGCACAGTAACATGCCCCATCTTTCTTCCCTCTCTCGCTTCAGGCTTTCCATATAAATGAAGATGGGCGGAGGAATCTTTTGCAATAGAAGAGATATCAAGATAGGGGCATTCCTCCCAGAGGTCACCGAGGAGGTTTACCATTGCAACCGAGCCGAGAGGCTCAACAGCACCGAGCGGCATTCCGCAAATTGCTCGGATTTGTTGTTCAAACTGGCTCGTCTGAAAACCTTCAATAGTGAGATGTCCAGAATTATGGGGGCGAGGTGCAATCTCGTTTACAAGCACTTTTCCGTCATGCAACAGGAAAAACTCAATCGTAATTACCCCGACTACTCCCAGCTCATCTGCTATGGAACGTGAGTATTGCACTGCCTCCTCTGCAGATGAATCAGGAACCGCAGAGGGAAAAAACGAGAGATCTAAAATATGATTTACGTGTTGATTCTCAATCGG
>Ga0181593_10002561_pt1 | contig 16773 bp, 23 predicted proteins | sample 071ome_19_FD_133756 | JGI IMG/M metagenome (GOLD analysis project Ga0181593, IMG submission 133756) | Coastal salt marsh microbial communities from the Groves Creek Marsh, Skidaway Island, Georgia - 071413AT metaG (megahit assembly) | ecosystem: Environmental > Aquatic > Marine > Intertidal...
CGCAGATGCAGAACGTGCGGTTGAAACTACCGTTTCAACTATCGTTGACACTCTTAGCAGCGGCCAAGAGGTTTCGATTGCAGGACTTGGTATCTTCTCTACCAAGACTCGAAACGCTCGAACTGGTCGTAACCCACGAACTGGTGAATCAATCCAGATCCCAGAAATGCGTGTACCAAAGTTCCGCGCAGCGAAGGCACTTAAGGATGCAGTTAAATAAATCTCTCCTTTATAAAAAACCGCAGGCTTATGGCCTGCGGTTTTTTTATACTTTTCCACACTATCCACACTTTCCACAGGTTTGTAGAAAGGTTCCCAATTTAAATCAGAGTGCTATACTAGAAAGCGTAACGGAGGTATTAACTCAGGGGTCTACATGTACACCTTTGAGTACGTTACATCGAGAATAGATTTAGTTCTATCTCTCACCACTACAAAAGCCCCGCGCGAGGGGCTTTTGTATTTGTGTCCGCCCACTTATGAGGGCTCTTCATCCTTACTTACCGCATCAACGAGTGGACTGGGGTGTATTTTTTTGGATTCTTTAGAAATTCTGAAATGATGTCGGGTACCTCAACTGGGTTAAAACCACTTTTGTTTATGTAATCTACCACTCCGAGTTGTTTAGCTCGTATAACTCTATTTTCATTAGTGAAACTACTCATCACAAATATCGGAATATGGGCAGTTTGAGCATCTTCTTTAAGTGCCTCAATTGCTTCAAATCCTTCACGCTCTGTAACTCCCTCTTCTTTCGCAATCATCAGGTCCATGATAATAACATCGGGCTGCATCTCCCCTACTACCTCGAGAAATGGTGGGTCAGCATGTTCAAGTATAGTTATGTCAAAACCAGCCTCGTCAAAAATCTTTTTATACAAGGCTCTGTTGTGCTCATCATCTTCGACAAGCAAAAGTGTGTGGAGTTTCTTGTTACCAAACATTATTCTTATGATACTCCTCTTTTGTTTTTTGGAAAGCTATTCCTTTACTGAGGTGGCAACCTTAATCCCAAGCGCCACAAGCACAACACCGAGAAATCGCTCAAAATAGTGCTTCACACTCACAATCTTTACGCGAAGTACTCTGTGAGAGAAAAACACCGCAACTACCGTAAACCAAAGTGCAGTAGCAACCATCATCTCTGTTCCATAGAGGGCTTGTACGAAAAGTGGCGTTTCGGGGTTTATGACCTGCGTGAAAAGTCCAAGAAAGAAAAGTGTCGCCTTTGGGTTAAGTACATTTGTAAGAAAACCAGTTTGCATTGCTTTACATGATGCCATATTGCCCTCCTCGGTAGACACTATTTCTTGTACTTGAGCTGGTTTTGACTGAAGTGCGTGAATACCAATGTATATAAGATACATTGCGCCCATAAACTTGATAACGTTAAACAAGACAATTGATTGGGAGATGATGAAACCAATTCCAACGAGAGAATACAGAACATGAACGCCAATACCGAGTCCCATACCAATACCAGTGTAAATACCGGCCTTTCGTCCATAGGAGAGACTATTTTTGACTGTCATTGCAAAATCAGGGCCAGGGCTCATGACCGCCAAAAAATGAATAACTGCAATCGTAATGAATTCAGCCAAAAACATAATGCCACTATAGCACGAAAACAAAAACCGCCAATTGGCGGTTTTTGATTAACTGATTTGTGCGGGCGGGGGTAATCGCCTCCTTACAGGAGCAGTACACCTTTTGGCTATTTTGTTCCTTATAGTCACAAAATATCTCAAAAGCTCTTTCGATTACCAATGCAAAATTGAAAAAGACCAGGAAGAAATCCTGATCTTTTTCAATTTGTGCGGGCGGAGGTAATCGAAACCTCGACTACTGCTTGGAAGGCAGTCGTTTTACCACTAAACTACGCCCGCGAATATCTCCAAGTACGCCAGATTCTAGCATAAACTACGTACATATTAAAGTATCCCCCAATATAAAAATTTAGAAATTTTTATGCGTGCTACAATTCATACACGATGTTTCTCATTGATTTACTCACGCAAATTGGAACCAGTATTTTGATTGGTTATTTAGCAATAACTGGCTCTGTTGCAGATGCAATTCAGAACTTTTTTGATGAAGAAACTCAGACCGTGATATCACACATAGAAGAAAAGTCATCTTCAGTAACTAAACCAGGTATCGAGAAAGCAAAGCAAGTGCTTCTTAATAACCAAAAATTCCAGCAAATGGCTCAGCTTGCAAGTAGTCGCGAAGAAGTATTTGAGGAAACAGATAGCACAATCCCACTTGAAGAACGGATTCAAGATGCCCTGGTTAACATCTACTGCCAATACCAAACTGAAGAATATGTACGTACCACAACAGGAACAGGGTACTTTATAAATCCAAAAGGAATTATTGTGACTAATGCACATGTGGCTCAATTCCTACTTCTTGAAGGTACAAGCAAGGTGGTGGAAAATGCAGAATGCGTTATCCGCGCGGGTGACCCAGCAATCCCCAAGTATAAAGCAGAACTCCTCTACATATCTCCATTATGGATATTTGAAAATGCAGAACTTATCGACCATGAAACACCGCGAGGTACTGGTGAGCGTGACTATGCACTTCTCTATATATCGGGCTCAACCGATAACACGCCACTCCCAACAAGATTTCCGAGCATTACCACAAATACCAATCTTCTTGCGCGTGCATTCATTGGAGAGACCATCATGAGTGGTGGCTACCCAGCTGAAAAATTGATTAGAGAAGGCTCTGACACACCCATTTCACCAGTTGTCGCAGAGTCCCAGATTGAAACCCTCTATACATTTGGTAGCAACTATGCCGATATTTTCACCATCACTGACTCTCCTGTGGGAGAACACGGGGCATCTGGTGGCCCGGTAGTAAACCCAATCGATGGTACGGCTATCGGCATCATCGTGACCAAAGGTGATCAAAGTTTTGAAGGTGAACACAGTCTTCGGGCACTCACCCTTTCATATGTAGATAGAACAATTACTGAAGAAACCGGTTACTCATTAACACAAAACATGCAAGGCGACCCTGCACTTCGGGGAAATATATTCATGAGCGCCATAGGTCCGTTCTTGAGAGCGTTACTTGAGGAAGAACTGGCACAATAAAAAAACCGCGACTTCAGTCGCGGTTTTTTTATTTATATAGCTCCTTGTGTTTCTTGTACACTTGAATCTGTTGTTGCTTCTTCGATTGGAGCTGGTTCTCCCTCTGTTTCATTAGACGTTTCTTCTGATTCAACTGGATTTTCTGAAATTTCCTCTTGAGGCTCTCCCTCACCTAAAGTTTCTTCTGACTCACTCTCGTTTGGTGTAGTTGAGCCAATGCTAGTACTAATTTCTGTTTCCTCAAGTTCTATAAGTTGTGCACTTGGTCGAAGTATTGCGAGCAAATCTCCTGCCAACTCCCTGCCTTTTCGTACTGCCTCTTCGGCTTGTGGAATATCTTGCACATCAAGAGCAGTTTGAGCCTGGAGAATGTCTTGCTCGACTTCTTCAAGACCAGGCTCTATTTTGTTTGGCACTTCACCTTCACCAATCGCTTCAAGAATCTTATATATGTCTCGCTTCATGCCATCAATCACACGGAGTTCTTCCTTCACAAGGTCAACTCTTTCTTGGTCACTAAGAATAATAGGTACGAGTGCCTCAAGTGATACTGAATCGCGAATATTTATGTCAGCCATAAAGAAAATAAGTTTCTTTACTTGGCCAAGTATTTTTGCCAAATCTGACGCTGACTTAATTTCATCGAGAACTCTGTCTTCTTTTGTTTCCTCAATAACACGATTGATGTCTGCAAATCGTCGCTCAATATCGGTGATTTCTTCCTCAGTCGCTGACTCCTTTACAGTTTCGAATAACTCATACGCGCGTGTCGTTTCAAGTTCGATTCGAGCCATAAGACCATCGTATGAAGGAGTGGTGCTTCCCTTTTCCTTCTCAGATACTTCTCGAGCCTCTTTCACAACAGTGAGAATCGGGTCTGATACCTCATCTGCTGCATCATCATCTTCAGTAAGAACTGCAGATTGAACTTCAAGAGATGAATTGAACGCAATCTGTGCAATAGCCGCGCCTTCAGCATCCTGATTCCGAAGTTCTTGGAGTTCAGTTTGTACTGCGTCAGAGTGTTCTTTCACTGTTTCAGCAATCTTTGTTTTTACATCATCCGTAAGCTTCCCTTCACTCGCGAGCACACGTGCTTCCGCGATGCGTCGTTCCATAAGTTTTGTTTCAAACTCAATCTTTTCGTATGGCGATGACGCAAGTGATGATTGCACTGGTTCGTTAATACCTGTCTTTACTATATAAAGCACGTCGCCCGGTACTGCACGTTCAGCTGCAAAAGGAACCACTACCATGACCAAAACAAACGCCGCAACAGCTATCTGCACGATACGTGAATGAATACCGAGTACTACGAATGATTCCGAGTGTATAGCTCCCTTGAGTTCTTTCTGTACAGAGTCCTGCTTAGGAAGTGGATGGTATTCCATATATGACAAAACACGCTCGCGAAGTTCGCGTCGTTCAACAGCCTTAAGACGTATCTTATCTGCATGCTTTTTTAGTTCTGTATCAAATGATTTCATATTATTCTTCAATGGTTCGTTTGGTGAGTGCTTCTTCCTCTTTCGCTTTAATAATATCGCGCAAAGATTTGAGGCCTCTGTGAATCCGTACCGAGACAACATTTTCAGTCTCCTCGATAAGGTCACTTATCTCTTTGGGTCCGAGCCCATCCACAAATCGCAAGATGAGCACTTCTTTGTATTGTTCAGGAATCTCGTGGAGCAACTCGCTTGCCTTCTTTGCGTCAAGCATAAATGTTATCTCCTCAATACTTCCTGCATGCAACTCATCATACGAGCCTTCGTCTACTCCCTCTTCAGCAAGTATTGCATCGAGTGAGTATTCTTTCCGTCTTCGATATTCATCAATGATGAGATTATTGAGGACTTTATATAAAAATGGTTTGTATGTGACTATTTCATGACCACCGCGTATATACCCCCACACTTTTGTGTAGGTATCGTGCACTATTTCAATTGCACGTTCTCTGTCTGAGAGTCTATATACTGCATGGCGAAACAATGCGTCTGAGTATTCATCAAACGCTTCCAAAAAACGCTCCTCGTGACCTTCTCCACCAGAACCGTCGCCTGCTTTCCTTGTGCCTTTATTACCTTTGGCCATGTGGAAATCATTATAAACGATGACGGATGAAAAACCCACTTCTTTCACTATGTCAATAAAAAAGCGGCAATCTTACGATTGCCGCTTAATGTCTTCAAAAGTTAGGTTTTAGACTAACTCTTCCTCAGTCTTGTCACTCGCTCTTCATTCATCTTCGAGAGCTTTTTGAGCCCCGGAAGCCAGAAACACCCCACAATGAACAAAATGAATGCCCCGAGTGGTGTTGCGCCTCCCAACAATGCTGAGATTGCAACGCCACATCCGAGAATGATACATGCTAGTACGAGGCCAAACTTATTCATACTTTTCTCCTTTGAAAGGTCAAAAATGGTTAGTTGTAGTAGCCACCCATGATGTCTTCAAACGTCACAGGTCTCGGAACATAAAGCATATCTGCTATCCGTCCCCTTTGGAATCGTGGACGCGAACGGCCACGCCAACCATTTGAACCCCAACGCCGTGACATCCTTGCGGAATCTGTAGGAATCCTGGAAGACTCTCTCTGGACTGAAGACTGAGCGCCATTCTGACGAATGAATGCAATGTCAAAGTCTGAGATAACTCCTTGGTGTGGGACGAAGTTAGTTGCCTGTTCGAAAGTAACCGAAGTGGTCATGTAACCTCCTTTTAAGGCTTGTGAATGAACTTAATTGTATTATACCACTTTTTGTAGTATTGTCAATTAAGGAAAAAGCTACATTTCTAGCACTGAATTGCGTATTTCGGGCAGTTCTTCGTCTAAAAAGTGGTTTTTGTCTTCAAATGACACGAACTTGGCGGTTGGCATTGCTTCTTTAAAGTGAAGTCCATGTTCGTATGGCACCACAAAATCGTCTTTGGAATGGTAGATAAACACCTTTTCACATTGTGCTTCGAGGTTATGGAGGTTGTTTGGGTCAAACTCAAAATCACCTCCATCTTCCCCACCAAAATCATCTTTACAAAATGGAGCAGCTAGTAAGTAGGCTGCTTTTACCTGTACTGGCATCGTATTTTCAGAAAGATATTTTGCAAGAAAATATCCTCCTTGTGAGTGACCAATAAGCACTACGCTGTCATGAATAAAATCGAAGTATCGCTCAAACCATATTTTCCATTCTTCATACTTTGCATTCCCCGAAGATGGCATAGACGGCATATACATGTCGTGTGTGTCCTTAAGTTCTTCTTTGAGCCACAGCTTCCATTTCTTTCTTGGAGGTTCTTGATTAAGCGGATCTTCAATTGGCGTTGTTCGGAGATGCTCAAGGTATGCATCGTAGTCAGAAAACGCTTCCCCACCATGTATATAGACAATTTGTTGTTTCATGAGAGCAGTATACCAGAGTGTTAATCACTCGCATTTTTTTGTCGAGAATGGTATTATCGGAGACGCGAAAAGGTACAAACAGACTGTACTTTTGGGTTGTATGGATTGCTTCGCAACCATACACCTCCTCTTCGCTCGGTCATAGCGTGCTGCACGCAAAGCGTGCATCGAAAAGTACAAATGACCAAAAAGCAAACAAGTTTTCTTTTTGGTCATTTGTACTTTTCGAACTTCGCCCGCTACGACTCTCGCTGCATCGGGGTGTAGCATAGTGGTAGTGTACGCGGTTTGGGACCGTGTGGTCCGGGTTCGATTCCCGGCTCCCCGACAAAAAACATGGGATGTTTTTTGTCCATGTAAAATCATTAATTAAAAAACGAGAAAGACCTTGCGAATGCAAGTCTTTTTCGTAATAAAAAAGTGCCCTATCTTCTGGGCACTTCATCAAACATATGCATTTGAGCTGTAAATGGTGTTTCAAACCCTTTTGGGGCAGATTTATACCCTGCTCGAATAACAAGCATCATGATTTGCGAAAATGAATGGAATAGCTCACGCACATCACCAGGCAAAGCATAATCTGGTAGCTCTCTTCCCATTCTGTCATACGCCTCATATATAAGTGAGTCCCACCTAAATAGTATAAGTGTATGCATGTATTCGAACTCAAACCGTGAGCCATTTGCCAACAAAGGTTTAATTACACATTTCTTATCAGTTTCTGTGTGCAAAACTAACTTTTGCTCAGAATAATGAACCTTAATACCAATCTTAGGTCGTGTGGGCTTTTTAGCCATATCTAACCTCCATTAGTATGAACTACTTACAGTTTACACTATTTATTGCTATAGCAAACGTTTCACGTGAAACATAATAATGGCGTTCCACATGAAACCTACTCAAATATTACATTTTCAATAAACTTCACTTGCGCATACTTTTCACGTGGAACCATGCGTACTGTGACGATATCTATCTGCCATTCACCTGAGTAATCATTTTCCAATATCCATGATTCGATTACTCTGGAAAACCGCTGCTGCTTATGAAAATGCACATTATCCTCTGGTCGGTATGTTCCACGTAGAACAGCAAGCTCTAAGTCTTGTTTTGTTTCATATGAAACGGTTTTTACTTCAACAAAATGAACCTTGCCCGTAGTTCCACGTGCAACAATATCTATTTCGCCATATTTCTTGCGGTAATTGATGTCCTTTATAGTAAAACCCTTAGTTTTAAGCCATTTTTGAGCAACTTGTTCCCCAATTTTGCCGATTTCATTGTGTCGAGCCATTTTTATATTTTATCCTGTTTTGTTACAGAAAAAACAGGGTAATGTGTAAATATTAAATTTATGTTTCACGTGAAACATTTTTTGTATGTTTTTTGATTATATGTATATTTTAAGCTGTTTTTTAAGGACAGCGTCTCTTTTCAAAACTGTCCTTTATACACATACTCACATGTTTATCCACAGTTATCTACATGGGAACTTTTGTTCAGTAAGTCAGTTATAGACAATAATGAATATTTCAAAAATCTATACGTTATTGAAAAATAGTGAAGTTCGTCCTTGGGGTAAATTTGATTGCCTTGCAGAAGGTGTCGATTGGCACCTTAAAATTTTATTAATTACTCCAAATAAGCGGCTTTCCTACCAAAGTCATAATTTACGTGAAGAGTACATGATTTTAGTAGATGGAGAGGCGTCACTTGTAATCAATGATGAAATCATTGAAATGAAGAGGGCACAGCAATATTTTATCCCACTTCATGCAAAACATAGGCTTTTAACTGAAAAGGGAGGCTTAGTTATTGAGGTTTCATGTGGAACGTTTGATGAGAATGATATTGTGCGCTATGAAGACGACCACGGGAGAGTGTAGTTTTGTGTGGAACTACTGATATACTTGAGATTATGCATGTTTCTCATTCACTCTCAATTGATTTGGACAATTTTGCGTTTTTTGAACGTGAAAAAATTGATGGGAAGACAGCTATCTTTCGTTGTCATAGGGATTTCATATATTATTCACTTAACTACTATTACCCAGAGCGATACAATGTTTCACGTGTAACTGCACAAAGTTTAGAAAAAGATCACAAATTTGGTCTCTATTTACCATGGTGGCTTATGTGGACCATGCTCCAACTTACTCATACTGCTCATTTTCTTAAAGAAAATGAGCTTACACTTTATGTTAATGGAAAACATGTACGAAATTGGTTTTCGTTTGTAGTTTCAATTCTGATCCCGTATCGCATGACATATGAAAAAATGCTTAATGAGATTGAAAATGGTATTGAAAATGGGGAAGTGGTTGGGATAGATGTCGCTATAAAGCTTGGCGGTTTGATTGACCACGTTATTTTTGTATACGGATACGATGAAGATAATGTGTATGTCTTTGATACACACCAAATAAAGGAGCTTGAATACGAAAAAGTTACCGACGATGAGCGTTTTATTATGAAACTACCTAAGGAAGTCCTGAAGAAGCGTTGTGGGCCTTTTGCGAGAATTTGGAGGGTGGTTAGGGGATAGGTTATGTGTGAAGTAGACCAGGAGTATGGTTCACATGAAACGCCTTATATCATGGTTATTGGACTAGTGGTAATCGCCTCCTTACAGGAGCAGTATACCTTTTTGCTATTTTGTTTCGCTTCGCTCACAAGATAACTCAAAAGCTTTTTCGATTACACGCAAACAAAGCAGTTTGCTTGCTCCCTGGCCGCAGTCGAAAAAAGACCCATTCGGGTCTTTTTCCTTGGTGCGGCCAGGGGTAATCGAAACCCCGACTCATCCTTGGCAAGGACGCATTATACCACTTAACCATGGCCGCATATTTCCGTGCTCACGATTATACACAAAAATTTTAAAAGTGACTAATTGCTAGTGACAAAAATATATATTTGGGTGTAGACTTATTCGTAAGAATAGATCTAAGCACGTAGAGCTATTCAATTGTAGAGGAGGCAGTGTTATGGACGCATGTGTTAATGCTGCTGAAAAGGGGAGCTACATTGGTCTTTCGCATGATTCTTCATGCAAGGTTCAAGTATATTGCTTTTCACGAGACGGCAAGTCACATATCGATGTAATTACTAATGCTTTGAGAGAAGAAGTCGGGAATAAGTTTACCTGTCTAGAAATCTCAGATGTAAACACTATAATTTACATTGCAGAAGATGACCTGTCTTATGAAAAGGCATTGCAAATCCTTGAAGCAAACCCTTCTCCAATTAACGGCGTTCCTTCAAAACCAATGGAGGAGCTCGAGATTAAGAAGAGAAAGGCGGCTTAACCACCAACATATAAAAGCTGGTTTCATGTGAAACCAGCTTTTTTCTTTTGTGAATCACTTCTCTCCAATGACGTATTTACATCCCTTCGGGCCAATAACAACCGAGTGTTCAACATTTGATGGGATAACAAAGCGATCATTAACAAAATAGGTTGTCATGTCAGCGTCAATCATCACTTTCATACTCCCTTCAACAATAATCATGGCGTGTTCTTCTTTGTGTGCATGCGTTTTGTACGTCGTATTTGGCTCGTCGTAATGTTCGTAGACGGGATTGTAACCATCTTTTTCTAATTGCTGAATGTATCGTTCTGAGAGTTCCATGTGAAACATTGTAGCAGAAAACTAGAATTCCATTGCAAAATGGCGTTTTTATCGTATGATAACCGGTACCGAAGAAATGCACCCGTGGTGAAATGGATATCATGCCGGTCTTCGGAACCGTTGTTCCAGGTTCGAGTCCTGGCGGGTGCACATAAAACATGAGGAGTTACTTTTTAAAAAGTAACTCCTCATGTTTTAGGTCGTCTTTGGGACTCGAAAAGGTTGTCGATATTTTGACGAAGGAAAAATATCATACAACCTGAACAGATTCTGTAAGAATCGAGTCCTAGAGCAGATACCTAATTCCTGTGCTAAAATTCAATCAATGATAATCCGCTCTGACGTGCCACATGAAATCCAAAACGTTTCCGACACCCTCGAAAGAGCGGGTTTTGAGGCGTATCTTGTTGGTGGGTGTGTTCGCGACATTCTCCTTAACAAAATGCCAAAAGACTGGGACATCACCACCAACGCGCATCCAGACGATATTCAAAAACTGTTCCCTGAAACGTTCCACAACAACGACTTTGGAACGGTGGGTGTTGTCAATGAAACAGAAGACGAGCGTGTGAAAGTGGTTGAAGTAACGCCATACCGCACTGAATCTGAGTACTCAGACGCACGTCGCCCAGACAAAGTTGAATTTGGTGTCTCACTTGAAGAAGACCTTAAACGGCGTGATTTCACCGTAAACGCTATCGCGTATCGCCTTAGTGATGAGAAAATGGTTGATCTCTTTGGTGGGGAAGCGGATTTAAAGGAAAAACGGCTGAAAACAGTCGGTAATCCGAGTGAGCGCTTCAATGAAGACGCGCTTCGCATGATGCGCGCTGTTCGCCTCGCTGTTGAACTCGACTTTGTTATAGAAGGGGAGACCATGAATGCTATTTCGGAAAAAAGCGATAATTTAAGCCGTATTTCAACCGAACGTATACGAGACGAGTTCATTCGAATCTTGGGCTCAAAGCAACCGATGCAAGGTATTATTTTTCTTGAAAAACTCAATTTGCTCAAGTATGTAGCGCCCGATTTGCTTCGAGGAATTGGAGTGGAGCAGAACCAAGCGCACGCCTTTGATGTCTACGAACACCTCCTTCGTACCATGCAACATGCTGCAGATAAGGACTGGGATTTTGATATTCGTCTTGCAGGCCTCTTTCATGACATCTCAAAGCCAGAAACACGCCGTTGGTCTAAGGAAAAGAATGATTGGACCTTCCATGGACATGAGGTTGTAGGGGAACGAGTGAGCCGAAAAGCGCTTAAAGACCTTAAATTTCCTAAAGAAAAGATTGATAGAGTATGTAAACTCATCCGCTGGCACATGTTTTTCAGTGACCCAGACGAAATAACCCTCTCAGCAGTTCGAAGAACCATTGCAAATGTTGGGGAGGAGAACATCTGGGATCTTCTTAAACTACGCCGTTGCGACCGTATTGGCACAGGACGACCAAAAGAACAGCCATTTAGACTCCGAAAGTACACTTCAATGATTGAAGAAGCGCTTCGAGACCCAATTTCAGTCAAGATGCTTAAGATTGATGGCGCTAAAATTATGGAAATAACAGGTGAAAAGCCTGGACCCAAGCTTGGATATACGCTCCACGCGCTCCTTGAAGAAGTATTAGATGACCCAACCAAGAATAATGAGGAATATCTTGAAGAAACGGCTAAAAATATGATAAAAATGGATGAAAGTGAACTTAAGGCGCTCGGTGAGAGAGGGAAGAATAAGCTTGAAGAAGAGGAGGCTGCAGCAATCAAAGAACTAAGGAGGAAGCATAAAGTGGGCTAATTGCCCACTTTTTCTTTTTATGATACCTTCAAGCTCAGGTTCTTTATACATGGAGAAGAAAATGGAAGAGAAATTTAACGAATGTATTTCCAATGCAGTCTCTGATTTCATTAAAAAGCACATGAGTCCAACTGTTTTTGGGGTTATTGTATCCCCATTTCAACCTAAAATTTTAGAAAATATAAGGACTTTGTATGCACAGGGTTTGGTGAGTGAGAATGCTATCAAAGCTGCACTCCATGAAGTGTTGTGTAGAGAGGGCTTAAGATCATATCATCAAATCTCAGCAAGTACTTACCCGGATCATACCAGTTTTCCATATGCAATTGGTTACGCTATTGATCACGGTAAAATACCTCCGAAAGAGGCAAAAAGAATACGCTTTGACCATGGAGAAACACTTTCTGAATACATTGATGAGTCAAGAAACTTACTTCCCACTCTCTACAAAAAGCTCATGCTTGATGAGATTCCTGAAGAAAAACCAAAAAAGGCTCCTAAAATGGCTTACTCTGGACCTTTTTGCGAAGAACATGGCATATGATTCATGTTAACCAGAAAACCCCTCAATAGAGCGGTTTTTTACTTAAGATACCCAATACAAAAACTTTCGCCTGGAGCATCTACCCACGTATCTTTTTCATTCAACAGTATCGAAAAGCCAACACACTCTGGTTTATTTTTATAGAATTCTTCCATGTATTCTTGTGTTGTATATCCTGGAGAACTAGTGTAAAAACCACCAAATAGCATAAATACCACCAGGATAAATCCGATAACCACAATAGCCATTATGAGAATTTTCTTTTTACTCATGCTTGAATTATAACAAAAGAAAAGCCCGTGGGATTGAGTTGCGACCTGTGAGGTCGGCGCCCAATCCAACGGGCTTTATGGGGTGGTTGTAGGGTCTTGTGTTGAACTTATGTTCAAGTGGACGCGCCTAGTGCGCATAATCCTGTTTATGACCCATAGAGGTGATATTCCTTACTAGACAGTTGTCATAGTAGTTTCACCTTGTGATGTACAAGAGTTTATTTTTGGAGGTATTAACTCAATTTTATAATGTGCTCTTTAAGGGGAAACTTTTGTTTCCTGCTCGCCCTTTCTGGGCCTGCACATATAGTATGTCCTTTAGGATAGAGTGTAAAGGACATCATTGGGGATAAGTGTGCATAACTCATAAAACCATGTCCTTTATAAAGGACATGGTTTTTGCTTGGTTAAACCATGCCTCTATTGAGCCATATAATCTGTTCAGTGTTATATCTATTTGACAACTCTGAGTTTCGTGTTGTTGCTACTTGTGTTACTCGAGTGTTAATTCGATGGAAACAGGGCAATGATCTGAACCCATTTGTTCAGGGTGAATGTTTGCTTTTCTCACAATTTCTTTTAATGATTCTGATACAAAAATATAATCAATTCTCCAACCAACATTTCGCTCTCGCGCGCCTCCCCAATGTGACCACCAAGTATAAAAACCATTTCCTTTCGTGAACATACGGAACGTGTCTATGAATCCTTTTTGGGTAACGCTATCGAGTCCTGCTCGTTCTTCATCAGTGAATCCCTTTTTCCCTTTATTTTCTTTTGGTCGCGCAAGGTCGTCTTCAGTGTGCGCTACGTTGAGGTCGCCACAAAATATGACTGGTTTTTCTTTTTCAAGCTCTTTCATATACTCAAGAAATGCTGGGTCCCACTCCTGACGCATCGGGATTCGAGATAAATCATCTTTAGCATTTGGTGTGTACACGCTCACCACATATATATGCTCAAACTCAAGCACCGTTACTCTTCCTTCTTTAAGGGTGTCGCCATAGTCATCATTTAAGCCATATTTTGCTGAAATTGCTTGTGGGATACCGCAAATATGGCTTAACGGCTCGATTTTTGTAAAAATAGCTGTGCCAGAATAGCCTTTTCTCTCAGCAGAACACCAATATTCTTCATAATCAGGCAAATCTACCTCTACTTGGTCACTATTTGCCTTTGTTTCTTGTATGCAGAAGACGTCAGGGTCGTATTTCTTAATAAATCGCTCCAATTCGCCCTTTCTATGTACCGCGCGGATACCGTTTACATTCCATGAGAATATTTTCATACAAGCAGTGTATCAAATTTTATTGTCTTTGCTTGAGAGCGAGTATTTCAATTGGCGCCCTATCATCGGTAAACAGATATTCGCGTGCCAAATCAAAATAGGTGATTGGTAGCAACGCAGATTCAACTTCTAAGGTACCACCAGTTGAAAGGGTTATTGTTTCGTCTGACAAATCGATTGGAACATCTCCATTTCGCGCAACATACATGATGTTTTGTATTTCATCAGGTTGGTCTTTCATAAGTGGATATATTTTTGTGTTTGGAAAGACAGAAATGATGGTCTTAGTGAGCGAGCCTACAAACGATGGAGCTTCTTGGTTTAGGTTTCCAATTCCATTAAGCATAAAAATGCCGTCTGGGGTGAGGTGCTCTTTTACTTCTTCAAAAAATTCTTGTGTCGCAAGGTGGTGCGGTGTGTTGAGGTCAGTGCCAAAAGCGTCGCCATATATCACATCATACTTTTGGTCTGAATTTGCTAAGAATACTCGCCCATCTACATTTGTTGTGTGAATTCTACTTGTATCGTGAAGGTCAAAGTATTGTACGGCAAGCGGTTCGAGTGATGGTTCTATTTCTGAAACTGTCACCTCGATGTTTTCATCAAGGCCTACAAGTGTCCGAGGTATACTGAATGAACCTCCACCAATAAGGTAGAACGACTCGGTGTCAGGTTTGAGCGTTTTATAAAAATTTGCGAACTGTGTGTAGTGAAACAGCAAGTCGTACGTTGTGAGGCTTGTTACTGAAGAATGATTTATATCACGCTGGAGCGCTCTAAAAGTATAGTGCTTTGAACTAAACACATCGTAAATTCGTATTTGGCTGTAGAGACCGTCTTTTAGATATATTGCATCATCATCTTCAGTAAAACCAAGTGGCAAAAGGGCCAATGCGGTTGTTACTAGAAACAGAACAGCTATATGGTACTTTTTACTGTTGAGTTTTGTTGTTTTTTTTTGAGAAAAATGAAAGAAGCCCAAAAGACCGAGAAATACCAAGCCTATTCCAGTACCAATCATAGTTCGCATCACCCCAATGTATGGCACGAGCACAAATCCAGTCATAAGACTACCTGTAATGCTCCCTAAGGTTCCCCAAAAAAATGTCGCTCCGGCTATACTTCCCGTGGAATCAATATCTTTAACCTGCAATTTGATGATGTATGGTGATACACAACCCAACAAGAACGCAGGAATAAAGAAAAGCACAAAACCTAAAACTATTGGCATCCAGAGTGAAGCTAGGTTTATTCCTAACATAGGAAGATAAAAAAGTGCGACTAATTCTGACAGGAGCACGCTGATTCCGCTGATAGCAATCAGAATGTAGAGGAGTTCGGAATAGGGATACTTGTCTGCAAGTTTTCCTCCGACGTAGTAGCCAGTGCTCAGCGCTGCCAATATTATGGTGAGAATGCCTGACAATACGTGGAGTGCTGAACCAAAATATGGAGAAAGAATTCTGACTGCAGCAACCTCAATAATGAGGACTGCCATACCAGTGAGAAACACTGTCGCAAGGAGGAGTATATTCTTTTGCATGGGATTATCATATCAAAAGCAAATCAGTGATGCGACTAATGTAAAGCATACTTTACATTAGTCTACAAAAGGTTATAATTAGTTTATGAAAGATGAAGAACTAAAAAAGAATAATCCTGAGCTGTACCGAGTAGCTCGGGAGGGAGGCACCGAAGCTCCACACACTGGAGAATATGTACACACAAAGGAAGATGGTATGTATCATTGCGCAGTGTGTGGCGCTCCTCTTTTTGCATCAGACACTAAATTTGATAGCGGAACTGGCTGGCCGTCATTCACAGATCCTGCTGTTGCAGGCGCGGTGAAACTTATCCCTGACGAGAGTCACGGTATGGCACGTACTGAGGTGCGGTGCGCAAAATGTGATGCTCACCTAGGGCACGTATTTCCTGACGGACCAAAGCAGGAAGGGAAGGTTTGTGATAGGTATTGTATTAATAGTGTCTCACTGAAGCTAAAAAATGATTAGAAAAGCGTATTTCGCAGGTGGGTGCTTCTGGGGTGAGAAAGCGCGAGGCGCTTTTGCAAGAGGTTCTCGATATTTTGAAGTGATGAAAAATATCATAGAACCTGAACAGCTCCCGTAGGGAGTAGAAGACCTAATTAATTATTACTTACTATGATTAAAAAAATGTATGTAGCCGGTGGTTGCTTCTGGGGTTTAGAGGATTTAATTAGAAACCAACCCGGCGTCATCGACACTGAAGCGGGGTACGCCGGGGGAGAAAATGAACACCCAACATACCAAAACCATCCTGGACATGCAGAAGCCGTTGAAATTACCTATGACGATGAGGTCACATCGTATACAAAACTGCTCGACTTCTTCTTTCAGATTCACAATCCAACAACACTCAATAGACAAGGAAATGACGTTGGCACGTCATACCGTTCTGCCATCTTCTTTCAAAACGAGGATGAGAAAGAAGAGGCGGAGAAGTTTATCGATATTGTAAACGAATCAGGAAGGTGGGATGACCCTGTCGTCACCACACTAGAGCCGTTTACTCGCTTCTGGCCAGCAGAAGAAGAGCATCAGGATTATTTAGTGAAGCATCCTAATGGTTACACCTGTCACGCCATCTATTTCGATTCGTACCTCACATAGGTGCTCGTGTATACTATGTATATGAATCAATCAGTTTGGTACGTGGAACTTATTAAGCCCAGCTGGGCACCACCGCCATGGCTC